>Ga0153916_10001892_pt1 | contig 15245 bp, 13 predicted proteins | sample Opewatmetagenome_FD_109642 | JGI IMG/M metagenome (GOLD analysis project Ga0153916, IMG submission 109642) | Freshwater wetland microbial communities from Ohio, USA - Open water 3 Core 3 Depth 4 metaG | ecosystem: Environmental > Aquatic > Freshwater > Wetlands | place: USA: Ohio, Lake Erie...
CTCGATTGGCTGACAAGAGAGTATGAGTTGAAAGACGCGGATTTCACTGTTCTCCAAGGAGACGCGAGGAAGTTGTCTCCACGAATAAGGAACGTTGACTGTATCGCCACCGAACCTGACCTTGGTCCGGCGCTTCGTGATGTCCCGACGAACGCCTACGCAGCCAAAATCATTGCGAGACTTGAACCATTATTCTTTGGTTTCCTGGAGTATGCTTTTGATGTACTCAATAATGGGGGACGATTGGCTTTGGTGACGCCATTTTTCCAGACGCGTTCAGGAGAACCCGTGCAGACGCGGTTTGCGGAAAAGGCTGAGCAAGTGGGCTTCAACCGGGTATTCCCATTCAAGAAGAAGTACTTCACAAAAGAGGGCGAAGGGGAGGCCAACCTCATCCATCTAATGTCTATAGTCGACGTTGCGGAAAGGCACAAGGTAGGGCGCGAGATTCACGTCTACCAGAAGCCAGACTAAGTCTGCAGTCGTTTGTTCTTGAACCAAACTTTCGCGAGCTCGTCATAATTTGGGAATACCTGTTTCAAGATTGGGATGTACATGCGAATTTCTTCATCTGTAAGGAACTGGAACTGGAACTCGCCCATGTAGGGTGACGGTTCGCCCTCGCGGGTGATGAATTCGGTGTGCATGAACGGGTCGCCGTGCTTAATGGTAATAGGTTTTCGATCGTTGCTTAGGTTCACGACTTCAAGAACGATGCGTCCAATGAAGCCGCTATGAATCTTCGCGGCATTTAGGAAAGATAAGCCCATTCTGCCGTACTTGCTTTTAGCAGTCAAATGCGCCACAAGATTCGGGGGTGTGAACACAACCTCATACGAGACGAGATTTCTGTGTTCGAGGTATTGCACCTCAGTCTCCTGTTTAACAGTGAGGATGTAGCCGTCGCCGTCTAGGAGCGTGTAATCGTGTGGATAGATGATCTTGTATTTGTCAATGAGTTCACGGACTCGGTCTCTTCCTAAGATACTCAACCCATCAAACCTCCAAACTCGTACCAATACTGAACTGGCGCATTATATATTTTTTGAAAGAACGCCAGCGCAAAAGAATTGAAAAACTCTTCCCAAAGCAATGTCGATTCTAGAAAAGATCCTTCTGTCAATAGTTCGGCGCGTTATGCTCGCTATTTGTACCACTTAACGATTTCATTCACTGCCTTTTTTGAATATCCTATTTCTGTAAGTGCCCGCTTCAAAGCATCAAGAGTCTCAATATTCACGCTTCCCACCAGCTTTCTCTTAACTCTCAATCTATATTTAACATTTAATTCCAATATGGGAATATGTCAGAACCCAGCCACCCTCTAGAAGAAGCTCTACCCATGGTAAACAGATAATTCTATATGCCCCAACCACGGATTTTGCATCAAGCAGGTTCCTCCGATGGCTTCCCAGAAAGAAGTTATAGATGCCCTGATGAAACCAGAAGCATACAACGAAGAAACAGGACCAATTGAGCTTTGCCAAACTCACATCTCCTTTGTGTTTCTCACCGATAAATTCGTCTACAAGGTTAAGAAGGCGGTTAATTTCGGGTTCTTAGACTTCGGCACCCTCGACAAGAGGCGATTCTTCTGCGAAAAGGAACTCGAGCTCAACCAGCGCTTATGCCCAGACATGTACCTTGAGGTTGTGCCAATCAACAAGTCAAAAACTATCAAGATAAAGGGCGAAGGCGAAACAATTGAGTACGCCGTCAAGATGAAGCGTTTACCCCAAAATAGAATAATGACAAACCTCCTCGACGAATGCAAAGTTGACAGGAAACTCATCGACAAAATCGCTAAAATTGTCGCCGACTTCCACAAGAAAGCAGAGGCCAATGGAAGAATCAACGAATTCGGCTCCCCGAATGCAATCAGGGTTAATTGGAAGGAGAATTACGACCAGACTGAGGAGTACATTGGCAGAACTTTGACCTCGAAAGAGTTTATGCTGATTCGCGATAAGATCGAAGAATTCATTGACAAAAGCAAAGCACTCTTTGAGAAAAGAATTGCCGATGAAAAGATTCGCGACTGCCACGGGGACATACATACCGGCAACATCTTCGTCACAAAGAAGGTCTACATCTTCGACGCGGTGGAATTCAACGACCGATTTAGGTATGCCGATGTGGCATCCGACGTTGCTTTCTTGGCCATGGACCTAGAATTCAGAAAACGCGAAGACCTGTCCGACTATTTCGTCAAAAGATACATCGAATACTCGCGAGACGAGGAACTCGAAAAGCTGCTTGCTTTCTACAAGTGCTACCGAGCTTACGTGCGTGGAAAGGTTGTTGGCTTCAAACTGAACGACTCGAACATCAGGCAAAGCGAGAAGGATACAGCCCTAAGGGAAGCAAAAGCGTATTTCAAATTGGCCGTTGAGTACGCGGAAGCACTTTGATCACGGTAATCTATTATACGGAAAACTGGTCGGCGACGTAAGCAGGAACCTCAACAGATCCCATAATTATTGGTTTCTGGTGACAGTCACTTCCCCCAGTCATCAATATGCCGTGCTTTTTCGCGAAAGATATATAGTGGCTAGTTGTCTCAGGGTCGTTTCGTGAATGCCAGCATTCCACGCCATCAACCATGTCGAGCATCGACTCCTTCACTATCTCGGTTTGTTCGGGGAGCGATTTCGTGAGAACCGCCAGAGAGGTTCCATGCGGATCGTTCGGGTGAGCCAGCACCAGTCTTCCATCCGCACCATGAACTAGATTTGATGCGTCTTCAAGATAGAGAGGGTACTTGGGTACGTCGCATTTGACGAGGTATCTATCGAAAGCCTCTTGCCTGTTTTTGACAATGCCTTTCTTCACGAGGTAGTCGGCGATGTGTGGTCTGCCGAGCGCGCCGTCCACTGATGCTTGGATGACCTCGAAGTCGGCTGTCGTCAGTGCAGCAATGCCTTCTTTCTGGAACTCGGCGTTTAAGTTTCCCAAGATTTTTGCTGCCCGCTCCTCGCGGTACTTTGCCATTTTCTCAAGATTCTCGCAAAGCGCATTGTTCTTTGCGTCAAAGCCGTAGCCTAAGAAATCAAGCGGCACTGCCTTACCCTCGCGGTACTTCGGGTGCGAAAAGGTCACGTTAAGCTCCACGCCTGTCATGTAACGGATCCCAACGTTCTCGGCCAACCCCGCTGCCTCCAGTTGGCAACCGATGTTGTCGTGATCGGTTATGGATAGAAACCCGATTTCTCTGTGCTTTGCCTCGTCAATAATTCCTTCAACGGAGAAAGCGCCATCGGAGCTTTTTGAATGAATATGTAGGTCTATCTTCATGCGAAGTGCCCGTTATCTCTTGTCCACGCCGGTTACATACCAATCGGACGGCGCATCACAGCATGTATCCACAGTCATATGAACCACCTTAAGCTTAGGATTGTTCTTCTTCAGGTCATCAAGGTCGACGGGTTCGAATTTCCTCTTGTTGGCAAGGTAAGCATCAACCGTCAGAGCGTTCGACTCGTATTTCTCCTTTGTTCTTCTTTGGAGGCGAGCGATTGATACTTCTTCAGGGCAGCTCGTCTGCAAGATAACAAGAGTCATGTCGTTCTTGGTTGCGATTTCCGCCGCGCGTCTCCGGAGGTCTTGTGTAACGAAAGTTGCATCCATTATGAAACCGGTTTTGCTTTTCTCTGCAAGCTCGTCTGCCCTGTGGAACATTTCATCATATACAGAGAGGCGTTTGCCCATGTTTCCGGCAACCTTCTGATCGAATACGTCCTCGCCCTTGAGAACTTCAAGTCGGATGAGGTCGCTTCGGAGAATGTGATACCCTTTGATTTTGGAGACTTCCTCGGAGGTTTCGGTTTTCCATGTTGCAGGAAGCCCAGTCGTGATCAGAATGGTGTTCCGTTTGAGATTTGCTTTGACGAAGTCAGCAAAGGGGGCTCTCAAGTTTTTCCCTCACGTGATTAGGGTAAGTTGGAGCGTAATTAAACTTTTCCAGCATGAACTGAGTTACCGAACTGATGATTTGTTTGAGGCAAAACTAAATAGTAAGCAGACATTTCTTCCTAAGAAGGTATCAAAAATGGAACAATTCCAGGTTAAGGACAAATCTCTTGCTCCTCAAGGTCACTTGCAGATTGAGTGGGCGGCAAAGCATATGCCCGTCCTCATGCAGATAAAAGCGCGCTTCACCAAGGAAAAATCCTTGAAAGGCTTGACGTTGGGCGGCTGCCTACATGTCACCAAAGAAACGGCTGTCTTAGCTGAAACGTTGAAAGCAGCCGGCGCTAATGTAGTCCTCTGCGGTTCCAATCCACTCTCAACACAGGATGACGTCGCGGCTGCGCTCGTCGACGAAGGCGTTCATGTCTTCGCTTGGCGGGGACAGAACACTGAAGAGTACTATCAGTGCATTGAGAAGGCTCTGGACTTCGAGCCAGTCATCACGTTGGATGATGGTGCTGACCTCGTCGGAACACTCCACAGCAAGCGCACTGGGCAATTGAAAAACGTAAAAGGCGGGACTGAGGAAACCACAACTGGCGTCATAAGACTTCGAGCAATGGAGAGAGACAGCAGCTTGAAATACGCAATAATCGCAGTGAACGATGCTTACACGAAGTACATGTTCGACAACCGCTACGGCACCGGACAGAGCACAATCGACGGCTTGATTCGAGCAACTAACACGCTCCTCGCGGGCAAAACCTTCGTTGTGTGCGGCTATGGCTGGTGCTCAAGAGGCATCGCTATGCGAGCGCAAGGCTTAGGGTCAAACGTGATTGTAACCGAAGTCAAACCCATCAGAGCCTTAGAAGCAGCTATGAACGGACTACGAGTCATGCCAATCGCTGAAGCCGCAGCTATCGGAGACATTTTCATCACAGCCACTGGCGACATCAACGTCATAAGGAAAGAGCACATGCAGAAGATGAAAGACGGAGCCATAATAGCCAACAGCGGTCACTTCAACGTCGAAGTCAGCATAAAAGACCTCGAATCTCTATCAACTTCCAGAAGGATTATGAGACCAAACCTCGAAGAGTTCACCCTCAAAGACGGGAGACACCTCTACCTTCTGGCGGAGGGAAGACTCGTGAATCTAGCCGCGGCCGAAGGTCACCCCTCAGAGGTGATGGATATGTCCTTCGCTAACCAAGCTCTATGTGCAGAGTACATCGCCAAATCCGCCAAAATGACGCCGAAAGTCTACTCGGTGCCTTGCGAAATCGACGATGGCGTCGCGGAGTTGAAACTGAAATCCATGGGAATTAACATTGACAAACTAACACCCGAACAGCAGAAATACCTCTCAGAATGGGAAATGGGAACCACGTAAAAAGCGTAATGTATCAGAAGACACGGTAAACTTTAAATGATGGAGCAAACAAACATGGCTACAAAGTTGGTGAAGTAATAATGGTTAGCAAAGATCAAGCAATAGGTGGAGTCATCTGTCTCGTTTGCGTTCTCGTCGCCATCGGTTACACAATTCTCGTCATCTTCCCAGGAGAAGTCGCAGGATTACTCTCAATAAGCTCAACTGGAGATTCAATAAGACTAGTTGCAGTCCTTGTACCAGTGCTGGTAGCGTTCATTGCGATATTGGCAATCGGCGCATGGATTGGCTGGACAATGGCAACAACGCCCCCGCCGAAACCCATCGAAGAGATAACGACTGAGATGGAAGAGAAGAAAGAAGAGCCGAAGATGGAAGAGCCAAAAGCCGAAGAGTCAGCAACAGACACGATGACCGAAGAGAAGAAGGCAAACAAGAAAAAATAAAATCCCCTTTTTAACTCTCGCCATAGTTCTTTTTTCAATTCTTACTACTCGTTTTTTGACATCAGGCTAAATGGAGCTTTCTTCAGAGACGTCAGAAGATCACTTGGTGTTTGAGGTCGTCATCATGCAGGAAATAATCTCTTTGCACAATAGGCATTCGTCAGGAACCAAACCTTTCTCTGCTCGTTCAGCCAAGAAACCAAGATGATGACATGGTACTAACTTGGGGGAAACACCCGACATTTCTTCCGCGCTCGTTCGATGTTCTGATTTTAGTGAGTGCATATTCGAAAGGCAGTAGGGACACGCGTCATAAACCACAGAATTGGCGTGTAAATTGAGGGTTCTTAGAGGTTTAAAAAACGTTTTCCTACACGATTTATTCGAGCAGGTCAACAACTTGTTGTGCTCCTGCATCAGCTCTGTCAAGGAAGCAATGCACCTAGGTTCTTGACGTTCACAATCGAGGCTTATAGAATTGATGAAGTTTGAATATGAAGCAAGACTATTCTACTGTGCATGTCTCTGTTGGGGAAGCCAATCGTCTAAATGCGTCGACGCCTTTCGCATAGCCGGAAGCGACGAGGATATCTCCTGTTTCGATCCGGGTATCTCCTTTTGGACGAATCGATTTTCCGCCTCGCTTGATGACCAGGACCCACATGCCGGTTTCCTCATGAACCCGTGCTTCCTTCAAGCTCTTGCCGACAAGAAGAGAATCAGATGTAACGCATGCTTGAGCAACGGTTTCCTCAGCTTCTTTTATGGCAAGCTTTAGCACAGGGTGGGGTTCAATCCCCCTAAGAACGACTTCAGCCATCTCGGCAGCTGCATCGGCTATTTTTTCCGCAGCGACCCCTATGCGGATCAAGCCCAGAAAGCCTGAAGCTTCTTCCTTCTTGAAGTCGCTTGTTAATGCGAGTAACTCGAATGCAGTATGCATTTCATCAACAGACTCTTCGAGGCGTTCCACTTCTTCAGCAAGTTCCCTGCTATTCAGCATTAGGGCAGAATACGCTAGATCAATCATTAACTCAGAAGTTTCCTTCAGCTCCACCATCCGCTCGACTATCTCTTCGAACTGTTTCTGTTCAATCATTGCGTTGCCTCCTGTTTCGTGTGAGTACCTTCGGTAAGCTCCTTGAAATCTTTGATTCCCTGCGGCGCTCCTCTAGTTATCAATACATCGCCATGCAAAACGCGCTCAGAATCTTTGGGATCGATGATCCAGTCTTTGTTTCGACGAATTGCGATGATGTCGACTCCCAGTCTCCGAGCGAACGGAATCTTGCCTATTTGTTTTCCAGCGATCACCGAGCCCTCTTTGACTGTGGCCTTTGACAAATGTTTTTCAGCCTTCTCGAAAATCTTGCCCACTAATGGATGGACTCCTATGTTGTGGGTGACAATTCCAGCTATGTCTGCGGCCGCATCAGAAATCTTGTCTGTCGCGGCTGCAACCGTGGAAACTCCGATAAGAGCCTCGGCGTCTTTGGCATCTCGCGCTGCAATCATGATTTCCATGTCGAGCAAGTAGGCCAGTGTGTCGACCCGTGCTTCGAGGTCAATAATGTCTTCAGCAAGATCTTTGTCGTTGAAAAGGGCAGCTGAATACGCCAAATCAATCATAAGTTCGGAGAGATTTTTCATCTCAAGCAGAAGTTCACGGACGGGTATCGGTTTGTACTCAATTTTGTCAAAGCGAGGCATGCCTATTAGACTGCTCCGCGGTGTAATATTCGGCAAGAGATATTTTAATTATACTCAGCAGATTTATCCCACCAAAACCAAAGCCGCCAGTAAAGCCATAGACATTAAACTATCAGCAAACGAGCTTTCGATGGGAATTACAAAATTGTCTGGGTCGAGACCCTTTTGAAAAGTCAATATTGAGATGCCGAATGACAACAAAACTATGCCTGAAACGGCGATAACATTTGCCAACATAAGCACGGAAAGTAGGTTAGTGTAAGTGGAGAAGGTGAACACACCATTCACTAGGGGAGAAAGAAAGGCCAGAATGACAAACATTACAATTGAGGCTGCCCAAGCGCTAACGATAGTTCGAGCATGATGCCGTATTGATGACAGCGCAGGGCGTAACAAACCTAAAGCGAGTTTCGTGGTGGCAGTGGAACCGACCACAGAACCAACGTCGCCAATCATGTCGATCAACGCAGGATAGACAGTGTAGATTTCCTTTCGATTCTCGACGATACGACTTATGCTCTTGAGAACAGTCCCAGTTACATTCACTATGACTGATACGAATAACATTGTTAGAAGCGACTCTCTTAGATTCTTCCTGAAATCTTTCTCCTTGAAGTTTTTCGGAACTATATACAACACCAGAGCCATATGTACCAGAATGATTGCAGCTATCAGGTATCTTCCGGGAAACGCGAATAGGAAGAACATGTTTAAAACCAAAACATAGCAAAGCGTTATGAATATGTCCGCAACCGTGGACATTATGGGGTAGACGACTATGTCAGGGTCCAATCCCCTATTGAAAGTGACGAAAGCAACTTTGACGGTTAAAAAGGATAGCAGCAACCCCACAGACATTGTCGCCACGACGACAGACATGATATCAAGAAAATCCGCAAACGTGGCACCCCAGAATACACTGCCAAAAAACAGTGAAACCGTGCTCATCACCACGCTTATTACTAGAGTCATAACCACGGTGGCTGAGAACAGCTGGTAGAAACTTTTCGTATTCTTTGAAAACCGGGGGTACACCGTTCCGAGGTGCAATGCCGTTCCCAGTCGACCGCTGAGCAAACCGTGTATGACACCCTTTGCGCTAACAATGGCAGGGTAAATCGCTATAGCCCACGGAGAACGCTGAAAGATCCCGAGCTGAGAGGCCACCACAAAGCCCGCGAAGAGTCCGCCTAAGTCAAACGTGTATGCAAGCAGAGTCTCCTTGAAGGCTCCAAAAATGCTTCGCGATCCGCCTTCGTGGGTCAGTGCTTATTGCCTCCTTCAAAACATTTTCGAGAAGCTCCATGTGAACCGAACAGGGTAATTCGCAGAATTGTATCCACAAAGTCGTGAGGACAGAACGCAAAGTTGTAGGGCCCATTCATTATTCTCAGAATTGCCAGACTGCAACTCGTTCTCGTCTTATCGAGACATCTCATAGGCACCGCTTCAACGAGCTTCGATTCCAGCGAAGCCGCTTTAACCCCAACTCTAAAGTTTCTATGAGGGGAAGCACATTGCTTAAATAGATTTCCTAAGACCGCGAAGTTTGAATCAGTGAAAAGGGAAGACGGAACTCTTGAGATCAAAATCTGTTGTTGCCTTAGTCACCTGAATTCTGGCTGGAACATACACCACGGGTCTTCCTTCAAGTAGTCACCCGTTAACCCTGCAGGTTCGTGAAGATCACCACAGAAGTCTATGAAATCGCTTGATAACCCGTAGGCACGGGCGCGGCAACCCCCGCAGATGCTTCGGTGCTCGCAGATTCCGCATTTGCCTTTAAGCTTGCTGAAGTCTCTCAAATCTTTCATGATGGGTGAGTTGAACCATATTTCGCTGAAAGTCTTTTCCCGAGTGTTGCCCAGCTTAATTGGTAGATAAGGACAAGGGGTCACGTCACCGTTAGGGTACACCCGACAATAGTACAAGCCAGCGAGACAGCCTCTTATCCACTGCCGCATGTCTAAGTGCATATCTTTGGCTACGCGCATGAACTGCGGCGCACAAGAAGGTCTAACATTGAGCTTATGCCTCGCGCTCTTAGCGAAAGTGGATTTTATTATGTTCTCGTACATTGCTGCAGAGATATCGGCGAGCCTTGTGCCTCTACCCGTGGGCACGAGAAAGAACAGGTGAAAGTTTTCCACCCCCAGCTGCTCGGTCAGCGACATGATGTCGTCAACCTCGGGGCAGTTTTGCTGCGTGACTGTGGTGTTCACTTGAACGAGTATGCGATTCTTCTTCAGCGCTTTAATAGCTTCTATGGCTTTCTGCCAAGAGCCGGTTACACCGCGGAAGTCGTCATGTTTCTCTGGAATCCTCGAATCCAGACTTATAGAAACCGTCTTGACACCTGCGTCCGCCAGTTTTCTTGCGACTGTGTCATCGAGCAGGCTGCCATTGCTACCTAAACCCATCCTGAAGCCCTTTGTTGTTCCATATTGTATGAGCTCGTAAATGTCATTTCGGAGTAGGGGTTCGCCACCACTTAGAATTAGCAGGGGTCTGCTGACTTCGGAGATTTGGTCCATAAGTCGTTTCCCCTCTTCGGTTGTCAACTCGTTGTGGAGTTCTTCTTTTGCGGCGTTTATGTAGCAGTGGGAACATTTCAGATTGCATTTGCGGGTGACATTCCACGACAAAACTAAGGGAACATGTCTTGCCTCTTTCATGGTTGCGTTTGGGGAGTCCGCGAGTTTCATGTAGAACTCGCATTTGCCATGTGTGGCGATTCTCTGGGGTTGAGACAGAGTGAATGTGAACGGTAGAACGGTTTCCAGCATAGCTTTGGCGTGGGCGTAGCAGAAGTGCGTGCAAAACAAGGCGGCAACATTTTCGTCCAACCCAAGCTGTTGGTTGAGATAGTTGTGGCTTCCAGCGATTGGGCAATTCAGGAACTGCATGTTGCCGTCCAGTTCGGCAATGTTCATTCTGAAGTTGATATAATGGTCGCTAAGCATTATGCTCTGGAGTTTTTCTCGTCGCATCCCTACTTTCAGGGTTACTTCGAGAGCGATGCTAACGGTCTCCTGACCGAACCTCTCCTGAACGCGTACCATGGCTTGCTGCAACTGCCGGATTCCGCAGGTCTTTGCCACTTCGGACGTGGTCAGCAAGCCCTTTATGGTTTCGTATTCTTGGCGCAGACGCATCTCGACCACATGTGTCGCCCAATCTTGGTACAGCGCTTCTAGAGTCTCCAGGCTGTTAGGAGTTTTCTCATCGAGTTTTCGTGTTGCCTCTTTTGTCTTTTCAGCCAATCGGGTGAATAGCGCGATTTTATCCTTAGTCACAAGGGGCTCAGATATAATGTCTCTTGGGTCAACGAGTGTCGTTAACAAGCCCCCACAAAGCTTTTGCGCGTCAGAAACGAAATCGCTGTAGAAGTTCAATAACGATTCTTTGGCGCAGAAAGCGGCTTTTGGGAACTGCTGCAATAGAAAGCGGGTTTCAGCCTCCATCTTCGTCACCATTGCCATGTGATATAGGAGCGAGCCTGCCATTCCTGGGTCAGCGTTCTGGTTCTTCGAAACTCCGTAAATCACTTCGGTGACCAGAGGCTTCGCTTCTTCATACTCGCCTGCTTTCACGGCGGCCAAGGCGCGGTCCATGCGAGCGCGTCTCTGCTGGAGAAGGGAAGCCCACTTGTGACATTGCTTTTCATCAAAGTTTGTTACGTGACCACCAGCCAGAATTCAACTTAAGCATGCGCAGTGGAGTAAAAAGGTTAACGGTAGTAGGGATAAACATCTGATACGCAGGTGGCAAGCAGAATTCGCGGTCTCCTCGATAGGCTAATTAACGCGATGGCGGATAGAGATAATTCCATTTCAAAAGGGTGACGTATTGATGATTCAGGGGATTTTTGCTCTCGCGGGCTTCATTGTTATGCTCGGCGTTATGGTTGGCATCGGCATAAACCAGCCTAGGGGAACCAGTATGAGGACATGGTGCTTCGGGTATTTAGCCATCTCCGTTATCTTCGATATCCTCGTGATATTCGGATTGCTCTTTCAAGTCGGCTGGCTCACAGAACTGCTGCTCGGACTATCCGCGGGTGCAGCCACAGGTTTGGCAATTCATGTTGCCCACCACATCAACGAGTTCGGAGAAGGCGGCGAACACACCGAGGGCGAAAAACCAAAAGGCATTTTCGGCTTCTGATTAAACTTGACGCGCCAACGCATTGAGAAGTTGAGTTCTAAAAAACTCGCAATAGTGGCGCTCTTGAGTGCGTTGGGTGGCCTGTCCAGCGTGGCAATTGGGTGGGGAGGTACAATCCTCTCTCTTACGTTTCTTGGACCTGTAAGTGGACAGGTGCTTGCTGGGCTACACGTTTTCTGGCTAGTCTTGGTCGCGGTCCTTGTGGAAAATCGTGGTTCGGCCACGGCCGTCGGAGCATTGAAAGGGCTGGTTGAGATGATGTTGCCCAATCATCTTGGCGTGCTCGTCTTCTTCGTGAGCCTGCTTGAAGGAGTCGTTGTGGATCTCGCGTTTCTGCTCCTCAGGCGACCTACGCCTTTGGCTGTTTTGTTGACTAGCGGTTTTTCTTCGGCATCCAACCTTCTTGTACTTCAAATGTTCCAGCTTCTGCCAGCTAGCTTTTCGCTCACCGCATATGTTGCAATGTACAGTACCTCCTTCGGGTCCGGACTTGTGCTCGGGGGTTACTTGAGCTTAAAAAGTCTGAACACATTGAAAAACTTCGTCAGAAGCTGGAAGTATTATTGGACAACAAGCAAGGTTACCGCCAATAACGGCGAATACGAGTTTAAATCGTTAGGGGCTCTTCGCGTGTCCTCTTGCAATGGAAGAATAATCACAGGGACCATGAGCGGATGGCTAGAGGCATCCTCCTGGTCACCAATTTTCAATCCTAACGTCTAGTCGAGTGATGAGCTGGATAACATGTCTTAGTGGGTGCCTCTATTTCGCACTTTTAGTGTTCTGAGGCAGAGATTAACTGTATGCACTCAGCCGTGAAAACTCGATAGTTTTTGACAGCTACGGGGACTTTCAGTTTTTTCACGATGTGTGGAGTGGTCGGGAACAATAAAATTCTAATGCCTTGTATGATTCTTCATCAGCCCGACGTGAGATCACTATGCCGACATCAAGCTCTTCCTGTCGAGCAATGATAACACACCGCGGAAGCCTTTTGCTCCGCGCGATGGTTAGCCAAAAGTCGAGTCTATTTGATAAAAGACCTCATTTCGTTCCCCTTCTCTGAATCCCCGCCTTGACAGTCGCGCTACAACCATCTCTATCGTTCTAGCAAAACTTCTGCATGCTGACTTTCCACGGTGCGGATTGCAGGATTGAGTGATTGTTTTAAGACTTTGCGAAACAGTCCCAATTTATTTAAGGAAATGCGAAATTTCACCTGTCTGCAGCTCAAATTGACAACCTTTATATGGGTTTGAGCAAGACAAACCTTTCCAAAGGATGCGAAACCATGGGCAAGACCCTTACTCGGAAGATACTGGAAAAACACATAGTTGTAGGTGAGTTCAATCCTGGCAGGGAAATAGGAATGAAGATTGACCAAACCCTCACTCAGGACGCAACAGGAACAATGGCATACCTGCAGTTCGAGGCGATGGGTCTGAAACAGGTCAAGACCGAGTTATCCGTCAGCTATGTAGATCACAACACCATTCAGGTGGGTTTCGAGAACGCCGACGACCACAAATACCTCCAAACGGTGGCCGCCAAATATGGCATTGTTTACTCGAAGGCGGGGAACGGAATCTGCCATCAAGTTCACTTGGAGAGGTTTGGCAAGCCAGGAAAGACCCTTCTCGGCTCTGACAGCCACACACCTACTGGAGGCGGCATCGGCATGATAGCCATCGGAGCAGGTGGACTCGACGTTGCTGTCGCGATGGGCGGAGGCGAATTTTACCTAAATAGCCCAAAAGTGTGCAAGATCAACTTAAAGGGCAGCCTCCAGCCGTGGGTGACTGCCAAAGACATTGTTTTGAAAATGCTTGAGATTTTCACAACAAAGGGCAACGTCGACGTGGTCATGGAGTATGCTGGACCCGGCGTAAAGACCCTCACTGTACCTGAGAGAGCAACAATCGCCAACATGGGTGCAGAGATGGGCGTGACCACCTCCATATTTCCATCTGACGGGGAAACCAAGAAATTTCTCAAGGCGCAGGGCAGAGAAGCAGACTGGGTCGAACTAATGGCCGATGACGACGCTGAGTACGACAAAGTAGTAGACATCGACCTCAGTGAGCTGGAACCCCTTGCTGCGGCACCTCACAGCCCGGGAAATATCGTCCATGTTAGCGACCTCAGGGACATCAAAGTGGATCAGGTTATGGTGGGTTCCTGTACGAACTCCTCATACAAGGAAATCGCCACTGTAGCCACTATTATGAAGGGAAGAAAGGTTCATCCAGACGTGTCGTTCGGCGTAGCTCCGGGTTCGAGACAGGTACTGCAGATGGCGGCGAGAGATGGTTACCTCGGCGACCTGCTTGCCTCGGGCGCTAGACTGCAAGAAGCGGCATGTGGATTCTGCATCGGCAACAGCCAGAGCCCTAAATCAACCGGAGTATCGCTTAGAACAAGCAACAGAAACTTCGAAGGAAGAAGCGGCACAGCGGATTCACAGGTGTACCTAGTTAGCCCCGAGGTTGCAGCCGTATCGGCTATCGCAGGAAAATTCACTGACCCCAGAAAGACAGGAATTGAGTACCCGAAGGTTAATATGCCAACAGAATTCCTTGTCGACGACTCCATGTTCATCTTTCCAAAGGATACCGACAGAAACGTAGAAATCGTGAGAGGCCCAAACATCGGCACACCGCCGGTTAACGACAAAATGCCAGACAAAATTGTCGGTCACGTGGGGATTAAGGTTGGCGATAAAATTACGACTGATCATATCATGCCTGCAGGAGCCAGACTCAAGTACAGGTCCAACGTGCCCAAATACTCGGAGTTTGTGTTCGAGCCGATTGACCCAGGATTCCCCAAGAGGGCGATGATTGACAAACAGAAAGGCTTAGCAACGATCATTGTTGCGGGCGAGTCGTACGGTCAGGGAAGCTCTCGAGAGCACGCTGCTTTGTGTCCGATGTATCTCGGGGTCAAGGCGATAGTGGCCAAATCGGTTGAGCGCATCCACGCTGCGAACCTTGTGAACTTCGGTATCATCTCGCTGTCCTTCAAGAACGTGGCAGATTACGACAAGATAGAGCAGGGCGACGAGATTGAAATCTCAGAGATTAAGAAGAAGCTGCAGAACAGCGGGCCAGTCATTCTCTTTGACAAAACGAAGAATCTGAAAATTGAGCTCGGATACAGTCTTTCGCAGAGACAGAAGGATATTCTCTTCGAAGGTGGTTTACTTTCGTACACTGTTAAGACTGGAGGAAGTTGAATGCAGAAGGTCAAAGTGAAGTCGACAATCGTTGAGATAGACGGAGACGAAATGACCAGAATAATGTGGCAGATGGTCAAGGAAACGCTCCTTCTACCCTATTTGGAAATGAAACTCGAGTATTACGACTTGCAGCTGAAGAATAGGGACGCAACAGACGACAGAATAACTTTTGAAGCCGCTGAGGCCATAAAGAAGCACGGCGTCGGTGTTAAATGCGCAACCATTACACCGAACAAGGATAGAATGAAGGAATACAACTTGAAGCAGGAGTGGCCGAGCCCCAACGGCACCATTAGGGCAGCGCTTGACGGTACAGTCTTCAGGGCGCCCATCTTAGTCAAAAACGTACCGCCGGCGGTCTCGTCCTGGAAGAAACCCA
>Ga0153916_10001893_pt1 | contig 15243 bp, 16 predicted proteins | sample Opewatmetagenome_FD_109642 | JGI IMG/M metagenome (GOLD analysis project Ga0153916, IMG submission 109642) | Freshwater wetland microbial communities from Ohio, USA - Open water 3 Core 3 Depth 4 metaG | ecosystem: Environmental > Aquatic > Freshwater > Wetlands | place: USA: Ohio, Lake Erie...
GCTGCTAAAGAGCATGCTCAACCGGATCAGGCCATGGGCGCGGCAGCTATGCCTCTCAGAATGGGACCTCGTCCCGCGGGAGTCGAGCCAGCTCGCCCACGCGCTCGCGGTGGTCATCCAAGGCCAGGTGGAGGCCTTTCGGGGCGACAGTTCGTCCAACGTAAGAACACCAGCGACGAGGACAGGCCTCGAGAGGCTGCTCCGGGACGCCGGTTGGGAAGAGCTGCAGACAGCGACCATCGACTCGTCCGGCCTTCAAGACGCGCGATGGGAAATCGAGGAGTGCCTGCGCTCCACGGCGAGGCATGCGGCGGTCCTCGGCCTGCCTCCGCGGTTCCTCGGGCTCGTGGATACCGAGCTGGACCTCCTGCGAGGCATAGCCGCAGCGCACCGCACGAAGTCGCTATCTTCCTTCGCCATCCTGGCAGCCAAGAACGGCAGGTGAACTGGTGAGCCTCTCTATTCCTCTCGCGGCGTTTCTGGTGCGCGATTATGATGAAGCCATCGCGTTCTTCGAGAAGGTTCTCTGCTTCCACGTTGTCGAAAGCAAGGACATGGGTCGCGGCAAGCGATGGGTCGTGGTGGCCCCGCCAGGCTCGAGAGGAGCTTCTCTGCTTCTTGCCAAGGCGGCAACACCCGAGCAACTCGCCCAGGTAGGCAACCAGGCCGGCGGCCGCGTCTTTCTTTTCCTTCACTCGAGCGACTTCTGGAGCGACTATCATCGAATGAGGTCAATGAGCGTGGAGTTCCTGGAAGAGCCCCGCAAGGAGGAGTATGGCATCGTGGCTGTGTTCAAGGACCTGTATGGCAACAAATGGGACCTGTTGCAGCCAACATGACCACGACACGCGATGCGGTGGAGGCTGACGCACCGGCCCTCGCAAGGCTGTCTGGGCAATTGGGCTATCCTGTAACCGAAAGGCAGGTCATGGAGCGTCTCTCGCGCGTGACGGATCCGCGCCAGGCCCGCGTGATCGTGGCCGTTGACGAGTCCAACCAGGTCATCGCCTGGACGACCGCCCGGATTGTCGAGCACATTCACAGCGAGGAGCATGCGGAGATTTCCGGATTCGTGGTGGACGAAAACAAGCGGGGCAGGGGAGTGGGGAAGCTCCTGATGGGGGAAGTAGAGCGGTGGGCGAGAGAACGGCATATGCCTTTCATTTGCCTCAACGCGAATGTCACGAGGACCGGCGCCCATCGATTCTACCGGTCGCTCGGCTTCAACGCGACCAAGCAGTCGTATGTTTTCAAGAAGGAGTTGACATAGCCATCAGCGGCAACATAGAGCGCTTCAGCGGTTTCGCCGATGATTACGACGCCTGCAGACCCAGGCCGCCTGAAGTCCTGAAGCCTGTCCTGCTCGATCTCGTTCAGGCCTCCCGAGTCAAGCTTGTCGTGGACCTGGGCAGCGGCACCGGGCTTTCCACGCGCTACTGGGCCGACACCGCGGAGCAGGTGACCGGGATCGAGCCGAACGAGGACATGCGCCGGCGGGCCTCGACAATCACCACGGAAGCCAACGTGGAATACCGAAAGGGAACATCGTCCGAGACCGGCCTGCCCGACCAGGCAGCCGACATCGTCACGTGCGCTCAGTCATTGCACTGGATGGAGCCTGCGTCCACGTTCGCCGAAGTCGCGCGGATCCTGCGCCCGGGGGGCGTGTTTGCGGCGTATGACTTTGACTGGCCCCCGACCACGGGAGTCTGGCGGGCTGACCAGGCCTACCATGAGTGCATGCAAGGGATCTCAGAATTGGATGACAAGATGTCGCGGGAAAAGAGAGTCAGAAAGTGGGACAAGGAAGAGCACTTGCGGCGCATGGCAGAGAGCAAGCGCTTCCGATACACAAAAGAAGTCGTTGTCCATCACACGGAGGACGGGGATGCCGAGCGGTTCATCGGCCTTCTCCTCAGCCAGGGCGGGGTAAGGACCCTGCTGAGGGCTGGTCGATCAGAGGAGGCGCTGGGAATAACCGCGTTCAGGAATGCGTGCTATGATTTGCTCGGTAGCGGGAAAAGAACCTGGTACTGGAGCGCTCGCGTGAGGATCGGGGTGAAGTAGGAATGGACGCGCCGGCCTTGAGAACCAGCCGCCTCGTGCTCCGTCCAATGACGGCAGGTGATGCAGGCCCGATGTATCGCTATCGATCGGACCCGGAAGTCGCCCGGTATCAGCTGTGGCACCCCAAGGACGAACGGGAAGTCGCTGAGTTCATCGCCAGAATGGGTTCCCTTCGATTCAACACGCCCGACACGTGGTTCCAGCTGGCCATCTGCCTGAGAACGAGCGGAGAGCTGATTGGAGACCTCGGCCTTCATTTCATCGGGCCAGAGAACCACGAGACCGAAATAGGGATCACCATCGCCCCGGCTCACCAGAAGCATGGATTTGCCTCGGAGGCGCTGAGAGCTGTGACAGACCACGTGCTCGGAAAGATGAGAAAGCGCCGCATCGTCGCAGAAATCGATCCGTCAAACAGAGCGTCGATCGCACTGATGAAAAGCCTTGGAATGAAGAAGCAGGCCAATTCCCAGAAGACCGGCGTGGTCATGTACGCCAAGGCGCGGGGGGAGTGATGGGCAATCCCAGGAATGTGGGGATCCTCGTTTTCGATGACGTGGAGGTGCTGGATTTCGCCGGGCCCTACGAGGTCTTCAACGTGGCAAGCGAGTCGGCCAATCCTTCGCCATTCTACGTGTACGCGGTCGGAATCAGCGGCCAGCCCGTGCAGGCAAGGGGCCGTTTCGTGGCGACCCCACGGTACGCGATAGAGAACTGTCCGCAGCCGGATCTCCTGATCGTACCGGGAGGATTCGGCACGCGCCCCCTGCTCAAGCACGATCGGCTCATTTCCTGGATCGCCGAGCAGGCAGAAAAGGTGGAGCTCCTGCTCTCCGTCTGTACGGGAGCCCTCCTGCTCGCAAAAGCGGGGCTCCTCAAGAACGCTCCCGCAACAACGCATCACACTGCCTTTGACCAGCTCAAGCTGCTCTCGCCAACTACCAGCATTGTGAAGGACCGGCGGTTCGTGCAGTCGACGCCGAAGATCTACACCTCGGGCGGGATATCGGCGGGAATAGATCTTGCGCTGCACATGGTGGAGAAGCTGGCCGGGCCGGACGTGCATGCCGCAGTCGTGGAGGAAATGGAATACAACTGGCTCCGCAAGCCCTAGCCGTTCTTCTTGAAGAAGGTCATCTGGATGCCGTCTGGTCCCACCAGTCGTGCGTTCAGGTCCTTCCACGGAGTCTCTACCGGGCCGCGGACCAGCCGGGCACCTGCGGCCATGGCGGCTTCCATGGCGGCTGCGAGGTCCTGGAATTGAGCGGCAACCCGGACCTGCCCCGAGACGCGCCTTCCTGCTTCCATCTTGTCCACCCAGGCGGCATGAGTCTTGTCCAGGATTTCCAGGGTTGCGTTCTTGAGGGACAGGATTGCCCCGTGACCTTCCTCGGAAGGCCACTCCTGGATGAGCGAGAGTCCAAGAACGTTGCGGTAGAAAGCAAGCGACTTTCCGTAGTCTCCCACGGTCAACGCGATCCTGAGCTCACCTGCGGCTTCCATTCTCATACCTCCTGTATGCTGTCGAACGCGGGAATGAGGATCGCGCTCCTGGGGGTGGACGTAGCCTTGGCAGACTTCATAGCTTCCGCGTCTGATGAAGGATACTGGCCGGTCGGAGGCCGGGGCAAACAACGGGCCGTTGCCCGGGCGCCCCTGACGCCCCAGTGGCCCCGGTGGCCCCGGTGGCCCCGACGCGCTCCGCCCCCCCCACCGCCCGATTTTAGTACCCTCTTCCTGAGGTGGCGCAGCAGTGAAGTGGATCACTCGTTCCCACGTGAAAGTAGACCGGGTGGCCTGCCCGTGGCTCATCCGCAAGTTCGTGGACAAGGACGCGGAGTTCCATTTCGCGCCGGGGCAGGACGTGCTGAAGGAAGCCGCACGGCTCGGCGCGACCCCGTTCGACGTTCCGGACGTCGAGTTGGGCCACCACGGCAAGGAATGCTCGTTCGAGGCCATCCTGAACAAGTATGGCCTTGGCAAGGACGAGGCACTCGCGCTCCTGGGCAGGATCGTCAACGGCGCGGACACCGACAACACCCTGTGGAACCAGCCCGAGGGCCCGGGCTTGCAGGCTATCGCGGAAGGCTTCCGGCACATGGGCTACGCGGATGATCACGCAATCATCGCCGCTGAGTCGATTGTGTACGACGCGCTCTACTCTTATTGCCAGGAGATGGTGCGTCAGGGCAGAAAGATCGGGGCCTTCAAGAGCTGAGCGCCCGGCGCCACCCCGGCCCGGCCGCTAGGGCCTGTCCACGCTCACCGGTTTTCCACGCTCACCGACCAGGTGTCAATTTTGGGGAAACTCCGATCTTCACCAGCCAATGAAGAGACGCTTGTCTCCAGGTTTGCCCGTGATAAGCCGAACTGTGGCCAGATTTATGTCCCACGCGAAGTCCTTGGTCCTTATCGCGAGGAATCCATATCCATTTCCGCTTCCCGCTATGTATGAAACGTCAACCGCCGCATCACTGGCCTTGATCTCAATGCCTGCCACCATTAGCGAGTCGTAGGCATTCCCCTGATAGACGAACTTCTTGTTTTCAAGCTTGATTTGTCCGAAATCGTCAGCAAACAGGCCAGCAGCGAGCGCCACAAAGCAGAAAACTGCCAACAACTTTTTCATGGTCTTCCTCCTACATGCCGTACGCAGTTCCTTGCCAAGCCCGTTATACCTGGTCCATCCGGTGAACACGCCATCCGAGTCCCAGTTCGCTGCGCCATCCATGGACCCTATGCGGCGCAACCTCTGCATCTTCAGAACTGGAGCTGCTTCGCTTGAGGTGAATCTACAGTGACAACCTTGTTGCCTTCATTATAGCAGGTATACACGCTCGTCATGTACGAACCGCCTGGAGCAACGTACTTGGCAAAGGAAGCAAGCGGGAACCCTGCTTCCATGGACGAACCCTTCATCGCCCAGTTCCCAAGCGAGCTGATACGCTTCCAGTCGCCGACGGGACCGCCTCCGATATCAGTGTGCCAGGTGTTCCTTTCGGGGTCATAGTAGACGTTCAGATTGACGTTGAAAGTGCGGTCGCCAATGAAGACGCCGTATACGGTCCTGTGCTCCCGGTTGAAGTTGTCGGGGTGCAGCAGCCAACTCCGCGTGTCATCAGCAATCTCCATTTTCACATACAAGGTCTTGTCATCTCTCGCGAGAAAGGCCCGACGTATTCCCAAGTTGCCCTTGCTGGTATACGGGTTGAGGAAGGCAGGAAGAATGTCCTCCCAATCATCGAACTTGCCGTCGATCTTTATCGAGGCTTGCGGCAGCGGATCTCCACTTTGTAGCGAGTCCTTTGCAGCAACAACTGGGGGTTTTGGCTGGATTTCTTCTGCGGCAGGAGGTTGAGCAGACGCCGAAGCAAGCTTCTGAAAGGCATCGCTGCCTTTCAGCTTTTCGTTCGCCTGTGCGTAGTCAAAGGCTGTCTTTCCCATGCCGTTTGCGGCCTTGGGGTCGGCGCCCGCATCCAGCAGCGCGGCTATCACTTCTGGATTCTGATTTCTTGAGGCTGCATACATCAGGGGGGTGAACTGGGCATAGTCCGGCGTATTGACGTCCGCGCCAGCATCGACCAGGACTTTGATCACTTCAGGATTGGTGTTATATGCAGCGGCAAGCCTCAAGGGGCTCAGGTAATTCTCGTCCTGCGCGTTCACGTTCGCGCCTTTGCGGATCGTAGCCTGGATGTCCTCTGGGCTTCCGTTTTTCGCGAGCCTGAAGAGCTCAGCCGTCTGCTGTGAGCTACCGCTCTGACCTTCCGCGGGCAACCCGGCTCCAGTCTGCTCTGAGCTTCCACTCTCGGGTGCTGGTCCCCCCTCACGGTACGTAAAAGCCACAGTGGCCGCTGCGCCTGACTCTACCGTTGCAGTGTGTTGCTCTACTCGGCCTTCCGCATAGTGAAGCTCCAGGGTCCGATCCCCGGCTTCCACATTGTCGAGCCGTGCTTCGGCGCCGGCAGGTATGTCCCCCAGAAGGCGGCCATCGAGGTATAGAGATCCAGCCGTGGCTGCGGTGACCAGAAGGCTCCCATAGACCCGCGTCACGGTAAGCGTCGGCGCTCGTGGGACCGGTGCGGTCGTTGACTGCGGCGCAGGTGCGGTTCGGCCCCCTGGCACGAATGCGAAGTCCTTGGTCAGGTTGGTGCTCACCCAGGGAGTCTGCTTCCCGCCGGTTTCGGCCTGGACCCGGCCGGTTACTTGCTTCATCATCACCGCAATGTCCATTCCCGGTTTTTCCATGACCGCCATGAAAGCCGCAGTGAACGGGCTGTTTCGGCCGCTCCCATCTTCTGCCGTGGAGCCAGGGTCGGTTGCGAAGACAATCACCGAATCTGGAACCTTGACCTTCACTATCGCAAGCCCCTTCTCGCCGGAGCGCGAGGACCCGGGGAAGGGATTGTTCCGGCACGCGTCGAGCACCACGATATTGAGCTTGTTGCCCGCGGAGCGCATCTTTGCCAGGATCGATTCAGCATCCATAGCCTTGTAGCGAAGCTCGTCCGCGTCCTGGATGTCCGAGTCTACGGGAAGAAGGTAGTTCTGCCCGTCGGCCTGCGCTCCATGGCCGGAGTAGTAGAAAAGTCCTACCGCGTCAGGATCCTTGAGGCTTGTTCCGAAGGCCCGCACTGACTTCTCCATCGCGTCCCGACTCGCGTCGGTAAGAAGGGTGACCTGAAAACCGTCGCGTTTGAGTGCAGAGGCCATATCTGCAGCGTCGTTCGGTGGGTTCTTGAGTGTATTGTTGAACCGATATGCGCCATTCCCGATCACGAGCGCTATCCGCTTCTCTGATTGCGCGAAAGCGGGTTCAGCGAGAGCGCAGGCACCGAATACGACAAGGACCAGCAGGGTAGAGAATCGGAACGGGGATTCAATTTTCATGGCCGCACCCTCATTCCCCCTCCGGCCATTCGAGTTGGCAGGTGACGTGAATCAGGCTGCTGGACAGGCCAAACCGTAGCCGGACGTTACATTTCCTAGAATCGTGGGCCGCTCGGCGCCGATTGTCAAGCTTTCCGACGATCAACGCCGGGGGTGTGCGCGCAGCTAGCCTTGCCACCGGCTATGAAAAGGGCGAAAAAGGGCGCAGTGCTCGCGAGGGCAGGGCGATCCCCGCAGGCGGGGGAAGTGAAGGTCGTACGGTCGAGACGAGGAGTGCGGCGGAGATGATCGAAATCGCTACCCGGCGGAACGCCGTTTTGCTCAGAACGTGAATCCACCTCCGATGCCCAAGAGGCCCCCGGGCGTGGCATCCGAGGTCCTTATGGTCGCGCCGAGATCCAAAACCAATCCAATGTCGTCGAGCAGCACAATGATGGGCACGGTCATCATGAGAGCCGGGCTGGTGGTGAGCGAGACGCCTCCCCGCAGGCCGACGCGGAGTAAGCCAGGAGCCAGATCGTATGTGATCCCCCCGCTCACGAAAAACTCTTTGCTCATCGGGGACCCATCTATGCCTGCCAGGACACCCAATCTATCAGAGACTTCTATGGAGAGGCCCATGCCGATTAGCGCAGTGAGCACCTGTTGCGCCGGTGTCGAGCCGGTGCTCGCGGGGGACTCCAATCTCCCGGCAACCAGCGCATATACGAGCGATTTCGGCCGGGCGGTTGATTTCGTGTCCTGAACCGCGGCGGCCCGGGTTGTCGGCGCGGCAAGGGTTGTGCAACCGATCATGGCAAGCGCCAGGCTCGCCGCGACAAACGCTTTCATTGGCGGTGGGATTTTCATGGATAGCGCTCCTTCCCTTCATGCATCATTCGGAAATACTCTTTTCGTTGGTCCGAACCCCCATTCCGAACCCCCATCTAGATAACAACTCATCCCCCCCAATAGCCCTCTTGATTACTGAGCTCGAGAAGCAAGAAAAATGCCATGGCGCGGCTCTGTGACAATGGCCACTGCCTCTCGCCAGGACTATATTTGCAGGGATCTGAAGATGATGGGAAGCTCGTCGAAGGAGACACTGGTGAAATTGGCTGTACTCGGACCAACAGGTTTCGTTGGCAAGGCGGTTGTCAAGTCTGCTCTGGACTCGGGGTAACAGGTGAGAGTACTGGCAAGAACTCCTGAGAAGTTGGGGGCCTTGCGAGACAAGGTAGAGGTAGTGCAGGGAACGATGCAGGATCAAAAAAGCGTCGAGTCGCTGCTGAAAGGATGCAACGCTGTGCTTAGTGCCGCCGGGGGAGTAAAAGAGCCAAACCAGGAGGTCATTTTCCGCGAGGGCACGAGAATCCTGGTCGACGCCATGAGGAAAGAAGGGATCAAGCGACTCGTCAGCATCAACGGTGCCGGGACCATCCTGCCCAACGAGAAGGCCGATTTCGGGAGAAGGCTTGTAAGCTTCATTGTTGGACTTACGTCCAAAGAAATGAAGGTCTCAAAGTTGGCCGAGATGAGTGTTCTACTGGAAAACACGGACATCGAATGGACAAGTGTCAGGGCTGGCTGGATCGTAGACGGGCCCGGAACAGGTCATATTATGGCCAAAGAAGACAAGATCCCGGGGCAGAAGGTCATGCTTTCAGATCTTGCCAAATTCATGGTAGCTCAAATCTCAAATGGTGAGTGGGTTCATAAGGCCCCAATCGTCGCGTCAGGTTCCGCATAGCGCGCCTTGGCGGAGCCACAAGATGGAGAGCGCACGACAGTCGTACCGGTCCTCCGGGTCGGCCTAAACGCGCTTTTTCTATTTGCCGGTATAAAACGCCGGCGCACCTGCCATTGAACCGCCGTCGCCGCCATCCAGGTCCACGCGGTAGGTATCCATCCAGTAGCAGGCAACGTTCTTCGTGCCGTCCCAGTAGAACCCGGAAGGGCAGAAGATCCCTGCAGTAGAGGCACTGGAGGCGACAAATCCGGGGTGGACGCCGTCACTCAAGTCGGTCAGGGCGCCCTGCGCCCAAAGCCAGGGAACCCACCTGTCCTGCCCGATCGTGGTACCGGCTGCGGTGACGACCCCTTTCGACACGCTGATCGCCCACACCGAGCCCATGCTGGCGATGTTCGTGCGTTTCTTGCCGACCCAGTAACAGGCTTTCGACGTCTTCCCGTTCCAGTCCCACGTGCCCCCCGTGTAGACGACCCCATTCGAAACGGTCATCACGTTGGCGTACGAGCTCTTGGCGCCGCCGTCAAGGTCGGTACGGCGTGTGCCGGTCCAGAAGCAGGCGATGTCGCGGGTCCCGTTGTTCCACCACCCGGAGCAGTAGACGGTACCGCCCGAGACCGCCATGGACCACACCCCGGAGTTCGACGAACCGCTGCTGTCAAGGTCCACGCGCCGAGTTCCCTGCCAGTAGCAGGGGATCCATTTGCTGCCATCGTTCCACTGCCCGCCGGTGTAGACGGTATCCCCCGAAACCGCGATGGCGGTTGCCTGGGAGCCGCTGGCTTCATCTCCTGCGAGATCGGTGCGGCTGGTGCCGGCCCAATAGCAAGCGATGTCCTTGGCGCCGTCGTTCCACCACCCGGCGCTGTACACGGTCCCTTCCGAGACGGCGCAGGCTCGGGCCCTCGCGTCGTGCACACCGTCTCCCGCGAGGTCAACGCGGCGGGTGCCGGCCCAATAGCAGGGGGTCTGCACGGATTCGTTCAGGTACCATCCGGCGTTGTAGATGACTCTGTCTGTGACCTTGCTCGACTGCTGGCCAGTCTGTTGGGCCAGCACGGAGCCGGCGGCCAGGACCACGAAGGCCAGCAACAGGACCGGGAACCGCAGCGGGAAGCCCGCTGCCAATCCTTTTCGTCGCTTACCCATGATCCGCTCCTTCTAAATGACTGTTTTCTTTCACAGTACTATACCACAGCCAGGCAATGAAAAGAGCCCGCAGGATGCGGGCTCTCTATGGAGGTGGCGGGAGTTGAACCCGCGTCCTGAAGTGTTGACCAAGGACCTCTACAGGTTTATCCGCCCGACAGAACCTCGGCGAAGAGTTTGGGAGGCGGCGTCCCGCTCCCCGCCAAATCCTGCTTTGATGTCCCTAGCCGCCCGCAGGCGGACGGTCAGGTGAGTCCCGGTTTGTTACAGGCCCCCCTGGATGCTCGGTACCACGCTCCAGGGACCCGTCGCCGCATTAAGCAGCGAGTGCGAAATCTGCGTTGTTGGCAGTTGTGTTTTTGCCATTTTTAGGAGACTGGCGCTCCACCTGCAGCCCAGGGCCGAACCGACCCCAGTCGAGACCGTTACACCCCCTAGCACGATGAGCCGTACGGGAGTACCCGTTCAGCGAATACGCTGTGCGAGGCCCGACAGGCGACCCGTAGGGACGCCGGTAGGGCCAGGTCGGAACGGGAGCGCTACTTCACCCTGAACTCGCGCTCCAGCTCTCTCTTCTGGTCTCTCTTGCGAATATCGTCTCGCTTGTCAAAGAGCTTTTTTCCCTTTGCGATGCCCAGCTCGCACTTTATGATGCCACCTTTAAGATAGAACTTCAGCGGAACCAGGGTCAAGCCCTTCTCGTCCACGATGCGCTTCAGGCGCTTGATTTCCTTCCTGTGCACCAGGAGCTTTCGCTTGCGAAGCGGGTCGTGGTTCACCCGGTTGCCGAACGCATACGGAGTGACGTGGAAGTCGATCAGCCACAGCTCGTCGTTCTGGACCAGGGCGTAGGAGTCGGCAAAGGAGATCCGTCCTTCCTTGATGGACTTCACCTCTGTGCCGACCAGGGCAAGGCCGCACTCGAACGATTCTTCTATCGAATAGTTGAACCGGGCCTTGCGATTGACGCCAAGGACCTTGATGCCTTCGGATTTCGCCATGTCTCGAGCCCTGGTCTACGGCCGGGCCAGCGCCACCCGGAACCCGAGATACGGGGTGCCCCAGTCCGCGGGCTGGGCGCCCCGGGTGTAGACCTTGTCCGTGCCGGGCTGGTCCGCCCACGAGCCTCCGCGCACCACGCGGTCCGGGGAATCGGGCAGCGACTTCTCCAGCGCCGCGCTGGTCTTCGGCTCACGCGATGACAGCAAGCTGGCGTTCATGAAGAACGGGTCGGCGCACCACTCCCAGACGTTGCCCAGCATGTCCCGCAGGCCGTACCCATTGGGCTCCGAGGTTCCCGCGGCCTTGGGGCCGGTGATTCCGGGAGTGTAGAACACCGCGCCGCCGGGCTTGCCGCCCAGGGGGTAGGGCATTCCGCGCAGCCCGCCCCGGGCAGCCCACTCCCACTCCGCCTCCGAGGGCAGCCGGGCCGCGTAACCGGGAAGGACGGCCTGCACGCGGCGCGTCAACCACTGGCAGTAGGCCGCGGCGGCGTTCCAGGAAACCGACGTCACGGGCAGGTTGGCCGTTTCCGCCGCCGGCGCACCCGTCTTCCAGTCTGCAAGATAGGTGTCCGTGACCAGGCCCTTCTGCACCAGCACGGCGCGGGCGGCCGGCGCCCAGTCGGGGTTCTCCGCGACGAAGGACTGGAACTCACCGTTGGTGACCTCGGCGGCACCAAGATAGAAGGAGTCGACGTGGACCGGGTGCGCGAGCAGGCGGTCGATGGTCTTGCCCAGCGAGTCCAGGTTGTCGTCCCTGCCCATCACGAGGTCGCCGGAAGGGACGCCGCGGAAGCTCATTCCTGCCACCGACACGCTGCCCCCGCCACCGGCAGCCGCCGAGCCCGGCTGGTAGTACTTCGAGATCGCATCGCGGTAGGCAGCGAGATACTGCTGCACCCAGGCACTGGAACCCAGGCGCCCCTGGTTGGCGCGCGACAAGGCCAGCAGCACCCACGCGGGGGCGTTGTCCGACTTCTCCGCGATCTCCACGCCGCGTTCCACCATGTCAATGAACGCACCGGGGGACAGGAAACCGGCGCCGGAGGAAACGCGGGAGGCCGCAACCAGGACCTGGCGGAGCTGGCTCTCGTCCGTGACGCCCAGGAGGCTCGCGGCAATGAGCCCGTACAGCTTCTCCTGGGTGTCCGCACCGGCTGCCGCCCACGAGGCATCCGCGATGATCTGCGGGATATCGGGATTCTTCTGGAAATCAGCCAGGGCGGCCTTCACGAGGCCGTCGATGTCCGCAAGCTCGAGCGGGACGAACCGGCTGGACCGGTCCGGCACGATCAGCGTGGCGAACACGCGCCCTCGCACGTCCCGAGTGAACGTCACCGGAGCGTAGTAGGGGCGGGAAACCTCGATGCTCCTGGGGCCCCGGCGGAGGAAGATCGTGCACGGCGTGCTGCCCGCGTACTGCCCGTCCACCTTCACCATTGCATGCTCGGGAAACGTCGTGAGCGAGAGGTATGCCCCGCGGCGCGCCACGCCGGGAGAGAACAGAACGAGGTAGATCACCAGCAGCACCACGATCCCGTAGATCACGGAGAGGTACTGCCCCGGACGCAGGCCGAGAATCGGCTTCAGGTGTACGCGAGCTTCTTCCGCGGCGGCCTCCGGCGCGGTCCTGTCCTTCTTCGACATGCGCAGGAGTATAGGGACGCCCTTCCGGCTTGTCAACGATTGTGACAGCGTGCTATTGTGCCGCCGGAGATGATGATGACGGGAAACCCCGCAATTTCGTGGGAAAAATGGGAGAAGTCGGTAGTCGGGATCACGGAACGCTACCTGTCCTGGCGCAAGAAGCGCCGGCTTGCCAAGAAAGCCAAGCAGAAGAAGCGCAATCCCATCGTGGACTGGCTGGACGCCATCGGCTCCGCGGTGGTCATCGTCCTCCTCATCAACCAGTACCTCCTGCAGGCGTACCAGATCCCGTCCCCGTCCATGGTTCCCACGCTCATGGGGTACGCGGACCAGCCGGGCAACAACGACAGGATCTTCGTGAACAAGATCGTCTACGGGCCCGAGCTGATCCCCGGCATGCTGAAGATTCCCGGTCCCTGGCAGCCCCAGCGTTCCGATATCATAATCTTCGAGAGCCCGGAATACATTTCCAGCGGCCCGGTTGTCGAAGTGCTTCAGCGCATCATCTACATGGTCACACTTTCCTTCGTGGACATCGACAAGGACGAGAACGGCCAGCCCAAGCACCACTTCCTCATCAAGCGCGCCATCGGGATGCCGGGGGACCGCATCCGGATGAACCAGGGCAACGTGGAGATCCTCACGCCGGGCTCGGACACATGGATCGCGGAAGCGGACATGAAGAAGGCGCTCGGGTTCAACTACCAGAACGTGCGGAGCCTCCCCCCGGAGGCATACGCGGTGTTCAAGCAGGCAGGGATCGCCGCCGGGCTCGTCGGGGAGAAGTTCACCGCGTCCCCCGAACAGGAAGCGGCGGTCAAGCAGTACTATCGCACCACCCTGGATTCCGCCGGCAAGGTATCGGCGGTCGGGACCATGATGAAGCTGGCGGACGACATCTACGTGGAGATGTGGCGGGATGCCACCCGCTGGTCCATAGAGCCGGACAATTTCGCCGCCGCCTCGGAATACCGCATGCTGGCCGAAGGCTACTACGTGCCCGAAGGCCGGCTGTTCCCCATGGGGGACAACCGGGACGACTCCCACGACGCGCGCTACTTCGGCGCGGTGAGACTCGAAAAGGTTCTCGGGAAGGCACTCGTCAGGTACTGGCCCTTGTACCGCATCGGGGGCGTCAGGTAGGAAAGATGATCGGCTCGGTTGAGCGATACTCGCCGGCCGCGAACAAGAGAAGGGCAGGGTTCCTGTGGCGCAGGGTCCTTGGCGTCCTTCTCATCACCCTGGTCGTCTACCTCGTCGTCACGCGGTTCGTCGTCTCCTCCTACCGCATAGATTCCGTTTCCATGGAGCCGGCCCTGGACCCCGCGGACCGTGTGATCGTGAGCGAGATCCCCTACGGTCCACGGGTGCCGTTCACCGCGCACCGGCTGCCGGGCCAGGGAACCCCCGCCCGGGGTGACCTGGTGGTCGTCCAGCCGCCGTTCGTGACGGAGCCTTCCCTCGTCGCCACGATATTCGAGCCGCTGGTCGGCTTCTTCACGCTGCAGAAGCTCAGCCTCTTCCGCGACATCTACGGCGGGAGGGTGAGCAGCTACATGGTGAAGCGGGTCGTCGGGATCCCCGGGGACACGCTGAAGCTCGCCAGCTTCACTCTCCTCGTGAGGCCGCGGGGCGCCACTGCGTTCATCCCCGAGCAGGAGCTCTCCCCGGTTCACTACCAGGTCGCCACGTCCCTTGACGCCAAGGGCTGGTCGTCCAGCTTCCCGTTCTCCGGCAACAGCGCGGAGATCCGGCTGGCGGACGACCAGTACTTCGTCCTGGGGGACAACCGGCCGGACTCCAGCGACAGCAGGTCCTGGGGGCCCGTGCGGCTGCAACGGATCGTCGGCAAGGTGGTCTACCGTTACTGGCCACCGGGCTCCCTTGGCACTCCCTGAACGGCCTCCCGATCCACCCATAGTCTCACTTTACCTGCACGTCCCCTTCTGCACCGACAAGTGCCTGTACTGCGACTTCTTCTCCGTCCCGAGAAGAACCGTGAAACCTCCGGTCATGGAGCGGGTGGTCCAGGAGACCGTGAACCAGGCGCAGCGCCTCCTGCAGGCAGCGGGGGACGGGCTGCGCGTGGAAACGATCTTCGTGGGCGGAGGGACTCCCAGCTGCCTGCCTCCGGCGCTCCTTCGAGGGCTGCTGGGCGCCTTCAGCTCCTGCCGGCCTTCCGAGTGGACCGTGGAGTCGAACCCCGAGACTCTGAGCGGAGCGTTCCTTGAGGAGTGCATGCGGGCCGGCGTGACGCGGCTGAGCGTGGGCATCCAGTCCCTCCGAAGCGAGCACCTGGCCGTGCTCCAGCGGCGCGCCACCCGGGAGCAGGCACTTGCCGCCATTACCCTGCTGAGAAGGAAATGGCAGGGCAGGGTCAACCTTGACTTCATCACCGGCATCCCTGGGCAGACCGTGGACGAAGTCCGGCAGGATCTCGACGTCGTGGGGGAGGGCTGGCCGGATCACGTATCCCTCTACCAGCTCACGGTGGAGCCGGGCACGCCCCTGGAGGCCCAGGTCAGGGACGGCACGCTGCGGACCAACCACCCGGCGCGGGACGAGGAGCTGTGGCTGGCGGGGCGCGATGAGCTGCAGGCCCGCGGCTACCGGCAGTACGAGGTCTCCAACTTCGCCGTGCCGGGAATGGAGTGCGCCCACAACCTGCGCTACTGGCACCTGCAGCCGTACTTCGGGGCCGGACCGGGGGCGGTGTCCACGGTGCCGGCGGAGTGGGCCGCGCAGGTTACCGGGCGGCCC
>Ga0153916_10001894_pt1 | contig 15242 bp, 9 predicted proteins | sample Opewatmetagenome_FD_109642 | JGI IMG/M metagenome (GOLD analysis project Ga0153916, IMG submission 109642) | Freshwater wetland microbial communities from Ohio, USA - Open water 3 Core 3 Depth 4 metaG | ecosystem: Environmental > Aquatic > Freshwater > Wetlands | place: USA: Ohio, Lake Erie, Old...
AGTAAGGGGATAAACTTGCATGGGGACCATGCGAACACTATTGAGAAAAGTCCCATTACTACTACCCGGATCAGTGATTGTTAACTGGTTTCCTTCGACCGAAATAATGGCTTGTTTTCGGGAAATGTATTTGGTTGGGTCTGTCAAAAGAATATCAGGGAGTGGTCCGTGTTGAGGTGGGCGACCGATTATATTTTTCCCCGCTTTTAGTGGGAATGTTTCAATGTTCCCGAGGTAGGATACCTGGACGTAATAATCTTTTCTTTGACCAGCCAGAGGCCCTTGATAAGGCTCTTTTGGTGCTTGAGTGGCTATCTGATCCATCGGAGAAGTTGGCAGGCGTGAACCAGGTTTGGGTGGGTTTGGTATATCTCTAAATGGTACTGGATGTTCCGTCGGGTGGCGCCCAGAGACTAAACTAGGAGGGGGTGTCTGAAGCATTTGAGGTTCATCTTGCGGTTCTTCATTGAGTTCCGACTCATTAAAGTCGGTTGGCTGGCGACCTTGCGAGACTTGGGGAGGTTCGGAAATGAAACCCGATTGATTTGGCTGTTCCGGTTTGGTTTCTTTCTCTGGTTCATAATACTCCGTCGGTAGGCGACTACCACGCCCTGGAGACGGTTTTGAAGGTATGTTAACCTTAGCAGGAGTTTCAGGCTGGGTCTGCTGCTCCGGTTCATAGAATTCTGTGGGCAGGCGTGCAGGACGGGCAGGTGGCGGTGGAGGGGGTTCGATTGTTGGCTGCCGTGGTCCTGGTTTAGCTGCTTGATCTGGCTCAATAAACTCGGTTGGTTGGCGCTTGGTGTGAGGTGCAGGTTGGGCGACCGGCTTATCTGCTTGTCGAGGTTTAGCAGATTTTATTTCTTGCCCCGACTCGATAAACTCGGTTGGTTGGCGCTTGCGTTGTGATACAGGTTGGGCAGCGGGTTTACCTGCTTGTTGAGATATGGCGGGTTTATTTTCCTGTTTTGAGTCAATAAATTCAGTCGGTTGTCGGTTAATTCGACTACCTGGGGAGATTTTGGGTTTACTGGGTTGTATTGAAGGTTGGGTCCTCACCTCTTGTCCTGGTTCAAAGGATTCCGTCGTTTGCTTATGCGAGGATCCGGGTTCGGATAAATCTTTGGTCGAGAGGTGAGGAGGAAGTGGATGGACAAACGTTCCCTCCGGGGGTACTTGGGTTCCACCCGGTTGCGTGGTTATTAGGCTGGCGAGATATTTCTTACGTCGGATAGGATTGGCAAGGATTGCGTATGCCTCTTCGATCTGACCTAAACGTTCGAGATTCCCCTCCGATTCTATCTTTAAACGGCGGTAAACCTCACCAATTTGGCTATCCGTAGCAGTATATGGTAAACCGAGTATTTCGTAATAGTCAACCATCGTATTATTATTCCTCTAACTGAATTAACCTCCCTGTACCAGGTCTTTTAAAGCCGATCGTCTAAATCGCCAAAATTTACCAACTTTTACTGCAGGCAACTCACCGCGCCTTGCCATCGCCCGGATAGTCTCAGGTTTCATACGCAGGTAATCAGCGACTTCATTTACGGTCCATAACGGATCAGTATTTAATAACTGCGCTTCTGATGTGGACTTGGATATGGTTTGTATAGCCAGAGGAGTGAATTCGCTTCCCATAAACTATTCTCCGGGGGTAACCATGCTAAATGGCTACCCAATCGAATGATTATAAGTTTTTTATGAAAGTAACTCAATAACGGCTGGCTCTTAGGCGCGGAAAAATCCCTAACCCAAGATCATTCCATTATGGTTATATGTTCTTTTTTGGCAGGATATATTCGTTTTTCTTAGTATTTGTGACAGGAAGTGCACTAACTTTATATTGTATCCATCCCTTATTTGGCGTCAAGAGTGGAATGGAACAATCTCTCAAAACCGACTAAAATGCAAAGGTTAAAGTTTATGGTTTCGGAAGGTTGTAGAAATTGTAAACTGCCTTTGACAGATCGGCAACCAATTTCGAGGCTGATTCCCATACTAATTGGTTAGGATGATACAAGAAAATCGCCAGGACGTAGTTACCTCCAGGAGTATAGACGATCCCCGCATCACTCATATCATGCATCACACCGAAAGCATCAGTCACCCAACCGTGTTTATGTGCCAGGCGTGTCCCATCGGGGATGCCTGCCTGGATCAATACTGCATTGTGATCCATGACGAGGATATCGATCATTTGCTTACATTTGGTTTGGGTAATTTCACCCGGGAAGATAGCTATGAGAGAGCCGCCGCCAAATTGAGCACACTGGTATAGATCCGACAGGAGTGTACCTATTTCCGTAGGGGTTGTCTGGCTATAAGGGTCTGGTTCGGTAGTCAAGTCAGGTCTAGAGTTCGCGGGAGTCTGGTAACGCTGTAATAAAGGAGCTCCTCGGAAAAAATAACCTGCTAAGAAAGAGTTTTGAAAGCCCAGAGCGCGTAAATCCTCTGTAACGATCAAGGGACCGCGTATTTTATCAATGACTTTCTCCATCAACCAGTCCGCGGGCGGGTTACTGGATTTTCCTATCATCTGCTCAGTTTGAGTGATAACATTTGGATCCGGATTTTCACCCATACGACGGAATACAGAGATCATGATCGGGATTTTAATCGTGCTACTGGCAGAAAAAGCCAGGTCGGGAGGAATATTGCTGATAGTTCCAGCCTGGTAAATAAAATCAATCTCCTGGGAGTTTTGCAGATCTACCAAATATACTCCTGCTACACCATCGAAATTTGTTAGGTCGATAGTCTGCTTGAGAAGGACTTCCAGGTTTTGAAAAGCAGGGTGGGGTGGGGTGGTCTGTTGTAGGGGAAGTTCAACGACACGATTGGTGGTAGATCGTAGAGCAGCTTCTATTAACCGGATAGAACGATCAATCTCTAAGGAAGTACCTGGTGTACCAGGTTGAAAATTTACAGTTCCCGCGACAGGCATCGCAGGTGTGGGAGGTCGATTGTAACGGGTGGCAATTTCGTTTGCTAGATATGTGCGCAGGCGCATCTCAGAAACAGTCGCAACGAGCGGGATATCAGTCTGGTCTCCTGTTTGACCCCATAAAAAGCCCCAAAAAGCGGTCCAAAAAGGCTGCCGAGTACGCTCCTGTTCTGCAGCCGCCAACATACTTTCCATGTCGAGGTTAAAACCGGCGATGGAAGGGCTCATATGAATAATAGCCTCTTGGTATTGTAATTCAACTGGATGAGAATAAGCTTCAATGATCCGCTCTGCAGCTTGCTGACGGTTCATCCCACCCACTGGAATCCCGGCAATCGTTAAGCCGGGTGGAAAGTTTGACCATAACCGGCTAAATCGTCCCAGTTGTAGAATGAATAATGCCACTCCACACAGGATTAACACTAAGGACAACCAGCGTAAAGCGGAAAAAGGGCTCCGGTTACTCACTTTTTCTCCTTAAGGAAGATTTTCTACAGAAACGGAGGTTATGATACCATGGATTTATACATGTTCTGGTCCACCATCTGGAATAACAGTTTCCGAGAGCAAAACTGACACCTTGTTTTAAAATCCTACAACCCAGAGAATAACTGATTCTGGGTTGTAGAGATAGGTTGAGATAATTATTCGATTCTCAGTTATCGGGAAACTACCAGCTTGACTAACTTTCCTTGGGAGTCCAGTGTCAAACGAGCATAGTGGCGATGGACTGAGGTCAGGTTCTTGATTTGTTTGCTAAGAGTAACAACTTTACGGTCGGGGATGCTTACAGGATGTGATTTGGAACCCATTTGGGCTGTAGGGCAACTATGAGACCATCCCGGGCACCCAGCATGTTCCGGAGATAATTCCAGGTGTGCATCCATCATACCTGGAAGATATTGTTCAACAACATGTTTTACATAATTAAGCACCTCTGGTGGAATTGGGCGAGTGTTCTGGGGGCTGTCGGTCCGGTCACAGACGGTCTTAACCTGAGCTGGTGGTTTAAGACTTCTGAAAACCGTTTCATGTCCGTTTACTTTTCCTAAGGGTTGGGACAAGGGATCGCCGTAGAGAACAAAGGAGATGAGTGTCTTTTGGTCCTCTCCATCGAGATAGCCCTGGCGTCGGTGCATCTCTTTTGCCAGGTGGATTTTCGATCGTCTGAGAGCCTCTCCGGCAGGAAGCCCATCAGCTATATAATTCCAAAAAGCATACCCAAGTAGATCGGCTGCTGCGAGGGGGTTGGCGATCGATCCATAAGCAGTGCTGGTGGAGCCAACTACGACCTGGCTATCTGAAGCCAGGAATTTTAATGCAATTGCATCCTCCACTCTTTTATTGATAATGTGAGCCCCATAACACGCTTCAGTAAAAACTACCTGGGGAGAGTGACGTCCATTTGAATTACCATTTACTCCACCAATATCTTGAGGGCGCAGAGCTACCGGATAATCCACTAATGCATCTGTATCTAATGGATCATTTTGACCATACCACTCCACTGCATCTACTAATCCATGGAGGTTGAAATATCCTAAACGCACCGGGTGTAAGTATAACCTCTCATTACGAGGCATATCTTCTACCTGCTTACCATTGACATGCACAGGGGGAGAGACGAACATAGCGCGTGATTCTCCAATCGGGTGGAATACCGATAGGGAAGCCTGTCGCCAGATTGCAGCGGTGTAACCCAGACTTGGGCGAATACGGGCAGGAGTAGGGAGGTAGCGTTCAACCAGAGCGTCCCACCAACGTGTAAACCAGGGTTTGGCTAAAAGAGCTTCCTTGTGACGTTCGGTAATTTCTCTTAAAACTTTTAATAAAAATCCTGGATCTGAACCTTCCCCACCTGGCACCCGTCCGATAGACCATTCGGGGATGAAATAGTTTTCATCCCTTGTTGAATAGGGATTATCCGAAGGTACGTCTACATCCAAATCATCTAAAGGATTAGGCAGGTGGTGAAATGGGATGACTTCTGGACCGCCCACGATCAGGACAGCGCCAATCATCTCACCACGTTTCGCAAGGACCGTATCCATATCTGCCAGGGCAAGTTTTAAACTCCATGGATCCGAGGATTTTGCGGGTTTAATCCAATTTTCCTTTGTTCCAGTAGCCGTTGTGGTTTCATAACCGGCATCTGCATAGAAAAGTAAAGCATCCCAGGTTTTACGGGCTCGGATAACCTCCACAAGACCCCTCATTACTTCATCAATCTGGGTCGCTGCAGTTTCCCCGTATTGGTCTACTAAACCCTGATGGGAGGTAAAGATGATATACACTGGAAATCGTCCATCTCCCTGTGTTAATTGAGGTCGTTTGATCCGGTTAGCTACGCGCTGTAATTCTGTTTGGACGGTTCGTAAGGGTTCGGGTAAAGAGTCTATATCTTCTTTTGATAGAAGAGTCTGTAATTCACCTTCGGAGGGTTCTTCAGCCAGTTGCTGTTGTTCAATTGATACATCAGGAAATTCAGCAGACTCATCAGCAGAATCCTCAATGGGGGCTTCACCTGAAACTGCGTCAGCATCCGGGTTGCCTTCATTAGCATCGACCTCTTGGTTAATATCTATATTAAACGCTTCTGGGATGGTCGACACTGCTGGTAATTGGTTCCACCCCAGGGCAGCCATGACGGGGGCCGGGATTGCCAGGTCTTGAGGCATTGGGATTTCTAATTGCTCAGGCCACAACACTTGATAAGGATGATCCGGACCCCATAGGCGCCCGACCACTTGGCTTGTTACATCTTGGGTGGCTACTTGGTGGATCAAGGCAACTGCTTGGTCTGATTCGCCATTGTCCATCAATGCATCCGCCAAAAATAGTAATATTGCCAGACATCCCGACCAGCGTTCATGATAGAGCTCAGACAGGCTGCGGATCGATGGGAGTGGTAAACCACGTTGGATTTCGATCTCCAGATGGGTGAGAGCTGCTACGGGCGAGGAAGGATTTACTAGCAATACCTGGTGAACTAACTGCTCAGCCATATCCAGGTTGCTTCGTTCGAGGGCTTTACGGGCTTGTTTTAATTGATTAGCCCATGAAGGGAAGGGTAATTCTGGTGCAGGAAATCCCCCCAAAGCCAGTATATTCCCAACGGTATCTCCTGGCACCTCCAGACCGGCGGTTTTATACGCTAGCGCCAAAGCTTCTTGTGCTTCCAGGTATTCAGGATCTGCCAGGCAAAGGTTTTCCAGGATCGAGATGGCCTGTTTTATACCTGAATCACCGCGCGCCTGACCATTGTGATATTCAACTAACAATACTTGTCCATGGAGCAGAGATATCTGCAGGTCTCCCGGGTAGGATGTTAACCAGGCCAAGGCTAACCGTCTGGCGAAACGCGTTTCCCCTACCACCAGCGCAGTCTTTATCAGAGTTAGCGCCAATTGACGTGGGACATGTTGTCTCTTGAGGCTATCAATGGATGTTTCTGGGGGTTGAGTCGTGTTTGAGTCTAAAGGTGAGTTCATACGTCCTCGAGCGTAGTGGATATCTGTCGACGACTATGCACCAGGTTTAGGGCAACTACCGCTCCTAATTGACGGTGGATGCTTAAATCATTGGGCGCCAGTGCGGCTGCCCGACGTAGCATAGTCTCAGCCCCAAGGTAATCTTTACTCTCCTTAAGTGCAATTCCTGCCTGGTAATAGGGGCGAGGATCCTTGGGAGCAACTGCTGTGGCTTGTTTATATATTTGTAAAGCTAACGAGTGTTGTCTTCGTTCCTGGTGGGCGCGGCCAAGCTCAATATATGACTCAATTAGCCGAGGATCCTTGTGGATGGCTTCATCCAAATGATAAAGAGCTTGATCTAGTTGTCCAGCATGCCTTAACATGCGCCCCAATAGTAAATGTAAGGAAGCCTGTTCAGGCATACTTAGCAGTAAACGCTTATTATTCTCTTTGGATGAGGTCGAAACTTGTTGTAACGCATGTTGGGCTGCGAGGATTGCATTCTCCTCTTGACCCGCCTCGGATAGAGCCTTCGATAGAGCAGTCAGGACGATGGGCTCATTGGGGAAGAGATTAGAAAGTTCATGTAAAGCCTGCATTTCAGCTTCAGAACCTTGGGTACGCTTCAATATTTTTACCCGTTCCATTAGTAAGGGCAGGGGTTCTTCGGTCTGAGGGATAGTCTTCTCTATTAGATCTAAAGCGTCCTTAGGACGGTCCAACTCATTTAAGGTACGGGCCAGTAATACCACCGGAGCGATCGAAACCTGGGAGGTTTTCTCTGGATTCTTTTGATTCTCTATTATTAATAATGTTTGTAACTGGTCATGGGCTTCTTGAGGTTGTCCAGCCTGTAAAGCGATCTCTGCGCGTAAAAGTAGTGGTGCAGTCCGATCAGGTGATAGAGCAATTGCTTGCTCAGCGCAGGAAGCAGCTTGTCCGAAGTCATTTGCCTGTTGATAAGCATGGGCAAGAGCCAGCCAGGGATCAGGATCATCAGGAGCGAGATGCCGGGCTTTCTCGAGGATTTGTATCGCCTGGCCTGTAAACGGATTATCATTAGAAGCAGGCGACAGGGCAGCGCAATCCATGTAAGTATTTCCAAGCATCAAGTAATGAGGAATATGATCAGGGTCAAGAGCCACAGCTTGTTCCAGATGATGGGTTGTTTCGGGCAAATCACCTTTCTGTTGGAGAATCTGGGCAGCCAGTGCATGCCAGCGTGGTTCATCTGACCATATAGAAAGGGCGGCCTGAATCGCCTCCATTGCGGTGTTAAGGTCGCCAGCCTTTTCTGCTACTATAGCCAACAGGGCTTGACTAATAACAGTTTCCAGATAATTTGCGGAGAGGTAGATATTGGTGCTAACCTGGACAGGTACGTTTGCTTCCAATGAATCCTGCCCGGCTATGTCTGTTTTATCCTCTGCGATGGTTATTAATTGCTTTGATTGTGAAGCTTGTACTGCCGTTTGAGCTGAGGCCAGGGCATCTTCCATATGATCATTCGTCGAAGTTAGCATGAGCGCTAACGCAGACATAACCAGAGGATGTAATGGGTAAGGTTGGGCGGTTTGGATTGCCAGAGCAGAGGGGCTAAGTGACACGATATTGGGTGTTTCATCACCTGAATGTTCTGATTTCGGGTTATTTTCGTATATATAACGTTGCATTATGAGCTGGGCAGCTACATCGTCGGGGCTGAGTGGAAAAGCCGATTGAGCTGCCAGTGCTTGAGCACTTTGTAAATCAGGTTGAAAAGCAGCCTGTCCGCGGACACGCCATCTTGTAATCACCTGGGCGCTAGCCGTTGAGGGTGGGCAATTTCCCGCAGCCGCATCAATAGCTTTACTATAACTTTCATAAGCATGTTCGGAAAGAGATGCCAGACCTGGGGCATGTTTTATAGAATTAACTGCTTGATAAAATCGCTGGGCTTCAGCGCGTAGGGTAAGTGCACGAGCGAGGCTCAAGTGTGGGAAGGACTCATGCGGTAAAGTTTCAATCGCCTGGCGGAACAAGAATAATGCCGATTCCCAGTGGGATAATTCCAGGGAAGCTTCAGCCAAGCTTAAATAAGTGTGAACGCGTAAGGTGAGGTCTTTTATCGCCGGCGCTTGTTCCTTGCTTGATAGAGCATCCTGAAGTAGTTGGATAGCGGTTTGTTGATCTCCGCACCGATATGCAATCCGTGAATGGATGGCTAGTAAACGAACCTTCGAGTTATCAGCAGGAACGTTTCTCTGCGCCTTGTCGAAAGAATGGTTGGCATCAAGAGAATCGTCGAAGCTGAGAGCTAATTCTGCCCGAAGGCAATAATAATCGTACAGGTTAGCATAACTAGAGATTATCTTGTTCGTTTTCCCTGGATAAGTCTGGTTGGTTTCAGGTGGAATATCAGCGGGAGGGACGCCCAGGATAGCGCGTGCCCGCTCGGGCTCCAGTATAGCCACGGCTAAGCTGGCTGCAAGAACGCGCCCAGATAATAACAGCGGATCCTGGGGAAGTGGATCTGAGACCGCTAGGATCTGGTCAGCATGGGTTAATGCTTCAGGGATCTTCCCGATAGTGCGTAAAATTAAGGATGCCTGGTGATGCAATCTTAATTTATTTGCTATATCGGATTCAAAAGTAAGAGCTTGTTCCAGGCAAGTTAAAGCTTCTGCAAAGCGGTCAAGTTCAAACAGTAAATCCGCCTTTAATTCTAGTAGAGAGATCGTCTCTGGCGCGGAGAAGAGTGCTTGTTCAATGATCGCCAGAGCTGCCTGTGGATTTCCAGCTGCCCGGTAGGCAGCCACAAGTCGCAGGGTAGATTATTAGAATTGCTAACTATATATGCTTCTTTGCCTTGCTGGTGGAGAGCACGTTCCAATGCTGACACCGAATTCGGAATATCTCCCAAAACGAGTAACTTTTGTCCAGCCAGGTGTAAATCTTCAGGATTAGCGTTCCGTTGGGACACGACCATACAGAAGGTCGATAATGCACCCGTATGATCTCCTGCTTGACACTGGATATTCCCTAAGCGCACCAATAAATCTGGTCGCTTTGGCGCGAGTTGGATCGCACGACCGATGGCATTCATAGCTTCCAGGTTTATCGTTGATGAGAAGTTTTCCGGTAATTTGATCGTCCCATCAGGTAGCTGTTTATTCTTTTCTAGTAATTGCATCACTTTTTCACCGAACCAGGTCAAGTGATCGACATCGTCAGGCGCCAACCGCAAGGCGGCACGAGCATTCTGGAGGGCATCATCGAGTAAATTACTCGCCTGGTAGGCCTCTGTTAATAATCGTTGGATGGCGATATTAGCTGGATCCGCCTGTCCTGCTTCTTGTAATGCTGCGATCGCGATATCCGGCAATCCCAGGTCCAAAGCCACGCTTCCTAAACCTAGAGACAGGCGTGAACACCAAACCGGATCATCCACCAGGTTTGTTTCCAGAGCTGTCTGGTAGGATTTTAAAGCTCCGGTAAGATCATCATTGGCTGCTAATGCTTCTGCTAATAAACCTTGGGCTTCCACCAGTTCAGGATCTATTTTCATGGCTTCTTGCAAAGCGTTGATAGCCTTCTGAGGTTCTTCGCCTGTTGCAAGAATAGCGCGTGCATAATCTAGATAAGGCTCGGGTTCGGGTGGGTGCGAATCGAGGACAAATGCCAATGGTTGCAACGCCTGCCCCGGTTGTTCCAAAGCCAGCAGGTTTTGAGCGTACGCGTAGGCGAGACCTGGAAAAGAAGGTTTTTCAACATAGGCTGTTTCGAGAGTTTGATGAGCTTCTACCAAGTGCCCAAGCTGGTGAAGGGTTTCCCCCAAGCGTAAAGCAATCTTCAAAGCTGTTTTCCGGTCGCCAGCTTCGCCGGTTCCTTTACTGCGCGCTGCCAGGCTGGCTGCCTGTTGGAACATCGTCAGAGCCTGAGCAGGGGCGGGGTGTCCACGACCCTCCCAGTCTGCCAGGTAAGCTTCCCCAAGAGCCAGGTAAACTCCACAAGCATCGGGTACAGCCTGGGTGGCAGATCGAAGGGTCTCCAAAGCTATTTGTCCATTACCTGATTTCACCTGAAGATCAGCTAACGATAACCAGGGTCTGACCAGGTCGGGAGAAGATAAAGTAGCCTGGTTCAGGTGTTCCTGAGCGCTGTGGGGGTCACCCAACTCGATCAATGCTTCTCCCAATAAGGCGTGAGCCATGCCGTCTTCGTTATCCTGCGAAAGTGCTTGCTGGCAGGCTTCGGCAGCTTTTGCAGCCTGTTTTGATTTTAAGGCGCTTTTTGCCATGTTGTGTAAATCTGATGAAAGGACAGTAGACTGTGCTTTTAAAATATCGGTATGAACATCAAGCGCGTGATCCCAATCTTCGTTTTCCTCATAGCAAACAGCCAATTTTCTAGATAAATCAAGGCGTTCTGGTGCCAATGTCACTGCTAATCTTAGGCTGTTGGAAGCCCCTGTGTAATCCTCCATATCCATTAGAGCCTGGGAATGGTCTACTAGTAGTTCAATATCATTGGGATGATGGATGAGAGCGTGGTCAGCAGCCCGGGCTGCTTCCTCATACAGATCAAGACCGAGTAACAATTTTGGCAGATTCGCTTCAAACATTGGCCAGCAGCCAGTTTCGATGGATTTAATTAATTTCAGTGCCTGCTCTCGAGCTCCCTGGGGGTTGCCATTTTGTGAGTAAATTTTAACAAGCGCATATTGCAACACTGGATGGATTTGCTCATCAGATGTTCCATCTAGGCTTATGTAATTTAGCGCTTCCTCCGGTTGGTTGGTATCTAATAATGCCAACGCCACGTTTGCTTTGTGGAAGGGATTAGCTGGCACTAACTCAGCCGCTTGCTTCATGTTATTCAGGCTTTTTTCCTGATCACCTTGTTGTTTTAAAATCTGACCAGCTTGAGATACTAGATCGGCTTGTAATCGACGTGTTACTTCCCAAGCTGTATTTACGAGAGGGGCAGCTAGTACTCCCTGACCAGCAAGATAGTAGCTATCTACATGTCGAAGCAATTGGTCCAGCCAAGCCACATATTTAAAGGGATCAACCGGATCTGACAATGCCGGTAAATCAATACAACCCTTTGCTATGTCTTTTTGGTCATCTACCAGATTCTCTGCTAGGATCTGGGTAAATTCAGGACGGTGGGATTTTAAACAATCCAGTACAATAATGCTCTCTCGTAACGGCAATCTTGTGAGTTGGTTTTTAAGGATCTCCAGTTGCTTTTCAGGAGAGTGAGGATTGCTTAGCACGATGTGCAATACAAGTTTTACCTGATCCGGGGAGGCTGCAGAGTTAAGCAGAGAACGCAGTAATTCGACGGGATCAGGTAACATGCCATATAAACAAGACAGGGTAGTTCCCCACCGTTCTAAAAGTGTTTTCCCGGTCGTATTATGAGTTTCCAGAGAAGCCTGATCTAACTCTCCTATTAAACCTTGCCAGGAACCAACGAATCGACGTCGTTCTCGTAATGCCAGTGCCATTAAACCTGCTTGCTGTAAGGGATAACAGGAAAGCTGGGAGGTAGAGGACTCTGGATCCACTTCAATGCTATTTCGGTTGACCGTCTCGAAGGTGTGGGCTGCTTTTTGACGTAAACCGCTTTCTAGAGAAAATTGTAAATCACCTTGTAGGTTCTCGAGGGTCAGGTCAGGATGATCCTTTTGAACATCCATCGCCAGTAAGGACAGGTTGGCAGGTGACCAGGTCTCAGGTTTAGCAGTGCATTGTTCTAGAACTCGCTCCAGGTAGGTTGTTTCTTCCAGGCACTCCCAAATGACCGGATCTTGACGTAAAGCTGCCAGTATCCAGGATAGGGTTGGTTCCGGTAGAATTGCTTTCATCCGCGTAATCAAAGCGAGATTATTCATGTGTAAACCCGATTCATTTAATTTGGAAAACCAGCATAAAAGATATTGCCATCATTACCAGTCCTATGATTGTGATGAACACACCGATTCCTGCGGAGGTATTCACCATCCCATTCATGGCAGATAATAGAGCTGAGGCGTTTCCAACCAATCCTGCGACATCCTCAGCCAGACCCTTTTCTGCCAAACGGGCAGTCTGGGTGGCGATGGTGCGAGTACTGCGTCCCAGGAGAGTGGAAAGTAAGATGATAATACCGACGAGAAATGTGAGAGTACCAATGCCAAAAACGCCGATAATCATGGCAATTTGGATATCGTGAAGCGTATATGGGATCATGAATTCCTCCTAAATAGAAAAAGCTTGAACTTACCGGGAGGCGTTCGCTTGCATAAAGAGGGTCGGAAACTCACACGAAAAGCCTCCGACAGGGATAAGGAAGTTCGAAAATCCATCAAGAGCAGGATCTTGCCTTAGATCTGTGACAAAATGCCCAGCAAGGAGATCCGGTGAGTTACGGACCAGTTGGGCAGCAGTGATAGAGTCTAGATTGGAGGTCCGCCAACATATCTCTCGGAAAATATTCACCTGCTTCCAAAGAGCCAAGGCAGGATCTTCCCGAGCATCTGGTAAACTGTCTACGAATAAACTACCATTTGGAATATCCACAAGAGCCCGAGAATTGCCCTGCTTGGGATCATCGAGGATATCCAAGATCTGAGCTAATGAAGAACGATCTAAAACCAAATAACCTGTCCACCAAATATCCCTGGATCTGACTATTCTCAAGAAGGCTGGGTCAAGTTGCTTTCCAATGTCGTCCTTAATAATACGGAAAACACCAGCCAGTTGTTTATACATTCCGCTATCCTCACTCGAAATAGAGGGGAGAACTGGCATGATAACCAGCCTTGATTCGGGTGGCATGGATAACACTAACCAGATACTCTCTAGATAAGGGTGAGAAACGCTCAGATCGTCCGCGATAATCAAGAGCAGGTTGCGTTGCCCATTTGGCAGCCCCGAGATTGGAGTATCCGCTGAACTGGCTAAGGCTGACCTAATCTGGATCGCGTCAGTCTGGTGGATTGAGAAGATCGTGACCCCGACGATATAACCGGTAATAATCACGATCATTACGATAGACGCCAAACCGATTAAGTGAATGTTTCTACGGGAAGTTTTGTTCTGTAACATGGGCACAATTTTCTTAAGGCAGGTTTGCATGAAGCGCGATTCAGACATTAAAGGGATGATAAGGTCCCAGAATGCAATTTCGAGCTTGGTAAAAATGCGATTGAACATGTCAACCTGTCAATGGGAAGTGGTTATTTTTATAATAGCGCCTGTATCAGTTGCGACTACTCTTACCGTGCGCGGCATCAATCTTCCATCCGATGTTTCTACTTTAGTCTGGTAGGTGAGGGTGTAGGTAATCGCCTTGGCTTCAGCACCTGTTTGCTTGCGCGTTTTGGGTTTAATCCCCTTCATTTCAGGAAATTGGCGGTAAACCTGGGTGGATATTTTTTGTAACGTTTTTGCTTCCATATTTATTTTCCCCGGCGCAAGAATGAAGGGATATCCAGGTTATTGGATGAAATCGATGGGACCTGGCGAGTAATTGTGGCTGGCTGGCGTACTTGTTGTGTGGCATTGTGAACAGCCGGTGTTGGTTTGGGAGTGAACTCGCCATTTGACGTGGTTTCTACGGGCTTTTTAACACGTGAAAGCGTTTCTTCCAGGCTCACGGCGCCCAGACCAGTGACAACAAGAATCACTTGCACGCGGTTATCCATACGATTATCATTGATCACGCCCATCACGATTTCAGCATTACCTCCAGATTGTTTATGCAGGTAATTGCAGGCTTCCTCTACCTCGAACAGGGTCAAGTCTTCACCCGCAGTAAAGTTCACCAAGATACCAGCTGCGTTGTCTAATGAAGTGTTATCCAAGAGAGGATGGTACAAAGCATTTTGGATAGCCTTCAGGGCTTTGTTCTCACCCTCACCCTGACCAATTGACATCAGTGCCCCACCACCTAGCTTCATCAGGTGACGGACATGGGCAAAGTCAACATTAATCATACCGGGTTCCGTTATCAACTCGGTGATTCCCTGTACAGCTTGGCGAAGTACATCGTCTGCCATGCGGAAGGCTGTCTCCAGGGGTAGGTTGCGGGGCGCTACGTAGAGCAAGCGATCGTTGGGGATGGAGATTAGAGTGTCGGTATTAGGGCGTAAAGAGGTGATACCCTCGGTAGCGTTCTTCTGTCGACGACCCATTTCAAATGAGAATGGCATGGTAACCACTGCGATAGTAACCGCACCTTGAGCGCGGGCGATCTTAGCAGCGACTGGTATCGAACCGGTTCCGGTACCACCTCCCATACCAGCCGTAACAAAGACCATATCTGCACCTTTTAGAGCGTCAGAGATCTCGTGCCAGGATTCTTCAGCAGCAGCTTTCCCCACGCTGGGGATACCACCTGCTCCAAGTCCACGGGTAGTTTTCGGACCCATCTGTATCTTGACAGGTGCCAAGTAGTTCTTTAATGCCTGGTGATCGGTATTGGCGCAAATAAATTCCACACCCTCAATGCCCAATTCGATCATACGATTTACTGCATTACACCCTCCACCACCCAAACCGAGCACCTTGATTACGGGGAGCAAGTTGGGGGTGGGAGTGTTTTCAGTTACAGGAAAGGGGGAGGTGTCATACATAGTTTTTTCCTCTTATTAATTTAGAGGTACAGGGTCAGAAGGTGGTTAAAGGGTCGCTAATTGCGATGCAATACTTGTGCCATCTCCACTGATTTGCTCTACCACGCATCCTGCCAGGCGGAGCTGGTCTAAAATAGTATCAGGGAAAGACTGTGGTCCTCCGACCACAGTGACCCTCCATGCACGGGTAGCTTCTGCCAATGAAAAACCAACGGTA
>Ga0153916_10001895_pt1 | contig 15238 bp, 15 predicted proteins | sample Opewatmetagenome_FD_109642 | JGI IMG/M metagenome (GOLD analysis project Ga0153916, IMG submission 109642) | Freshwater wetland microbial communities from Ohio, USA - Open water 3 Core 3 Depth 4 metaG | ecosystem: Environmental > Aquatic > Freshwater > Wetlands | place: USA: Ohio, Lake Erie...
ATAGGGCTTGAACACGAGCGCGAGAGTGCTGCCATCATCTGTGCCAGTCAAGGCCACAGGATGGATCCCGCCCGTCTCACAGTCCCAGATTGACGCGGCGCCGCGGACATCGCGGACTGAAACCGCGCAGGTCTGCCATTCCGCTGTGTTATTGGCGAGCCAGAAGAATTCCCGGCCGGCGATGCGGCGGCGATGCTGGAGCATCGGGAACGCGCCGGCGCCAAATTGAATGGGACTTCGGAGACCAGGCGCTTCCTTCCCTCCCTCGAACAACTCCTTCAACCCGGCCTCTCCGCAGGACATGAAAGTCGGCTGGGAGCGTAAGCTGTCCATCAACTCTTTCATCCGCGGATCGCCCATCCCCTGTTCTGCGGAAGCCAGGGGAAGCTCGGCGAGAGCATATACGCGGCCGCCGGAGTTGGCAAAATCGACGATCTTTTGCGCCGTCTCAAGCGACAGGACATCCAGCGCCGGCAAAACCAATGTCCGGAAAGCGAAATCGCCCCGGACAAGACTCCCCGCCTTCACCTCCATTTGTTTGAGATAATAGCGGTCGCCGACCAGGAATTCTATCCGGGCTGCAGTCAGGTCATCGATGGCCTGCGCATAGATCTTATCGATGGCGTTGATTCGCTTGCCCGCCACGTGATCCTCGGAAAAGGACCACATCTGGACATCGAGGAGCTCCGCGTCCGCCTGTATCCAGGCGGATTCGATGGGGTTGTAGAGAAGGACATCGGGGACGGCGTGGCCCATCGAGTTGATAAAGCTCGCCCGCCGCACGAAATCGGTCCACATGTGAAGATACGGGAACATCGGGTTCTCCGAGTACCAGTCGGGCGGCCAGGGATTCCCGGTCAGCTTGCGGGCGGTGAAAACTCCGTGCGGGATGATGTGGCTCATTCCCCAGGCAGTTACCGCGTTGGCGGCCTGTTTGAGGAAGGCAGGGTTGAAGGTGCCCCAGGGTGTCCCTTCGAAAGCACCGGCGCCCATGAGTTCGGTCACGGCCCGCACGCCCTGAAATTCCGCGACCGACTCGATCTCCTTGAAATCATGGACGCGGAGCGGCTTCCGGCCGAGGCAGTCCTGACCCGGCATAGTCAGGGAGCGGAGCATCTTCAGGTGGTCGCCGACGGCGCATACCTGGGGTTGAATGCCTTCTTCCCAAAAGTGGGCAGTCGTATACATGCCGCGCTTCTCGTGCCAATCGGTCACGGCCCGGAAGGTCTCGGCGTAGATGTCAGAGACCAAATCGAACCACTCCCAGCGGGCCCGGGCGAAGACGCCCTCGCCATCGCGGTCGATCGAGAGCGGCAGCCAGAGGCGGATGTCACGGCTGTAGCGTTCCTTATATCGCTCGTCGAGGGTGGCCGACCAGGCCAGCCCCCAGCCGTAGTCTCCTTCGTTGTCGATGAAGTCGCCGGGGATGGAGCGGCCGAGTTGATCGCCAAGGCGGCGGGCATATGGCTCAAGTGCGATGTCGATGAACGTCGGCGCGAGGCGGGAGTCGATATAGTTGACGTTCGAGCCGTCCGCTCCGGCGTGGCTGTACGTATTGAATACGTAGATGCGCCAAGTGTCGCCGGCTGGTGCCATCCAGGAGAACGGCGCCCCAGCTCCGATGACTTGGAGTGTCCGGCTGCGGATAATCGCCGGTTCTTTCTTCGTCCCAGCGAACTGAGAAGCGGCCTGTTCGAGTTCCGCGGCAACGGCGAACAAAGACGCCGGCACTTGAGTCTCAGAACCGCCCGGTAGATCAATTGTCTCCCAGCTCAAGGATACGGTCCGGAGCTCGGGCTTCGCGGCCAGGACACGGCCGTTGGCCTGGAAGCTGGGCCACCAGTATTCATCGCAGTAGCCGAGATAGTTCTTCCGGGCTTCAGCCTCTTTAAGCGCGGCGCCGAAGGCCGCAAACCACTTCTCTCCCAGCCATTCCGCGTCCGGAAGGTCAGGTGTGCCGACCATGGATTTGCGGGCATGAGCGTAGCCGGGGCTGAAGTGTTGACTCATCATGACCCGCGACATCTCGGCCATCTTGGCCGGGTCGAGCGGCTCGTCCCAAAACCAGAAGATGAACGGAGAATAAATCATATCGGGATCGGCGAAGCCCTGCTGGATAGTCTCGAAGGGAACGGCCTTACGCAGGCCCCAATTCACTGGAAGAGCAGCGGTCGAAATCGTATGCGATTTGCACGACATAAAGAGACCTGGCGCGCCAATCATCGCGGCCAGCAACAGAATCCAAAATCGGAAGGAGATAAGGCGCAGAGATCGATGCATCCGGGACTCCTTTTATTTGAAGCAGATCGGGGCCGGCCAGGATCGGAGCCTCAGCCTATGACTCTGGTTGGTAATCGGCACCCTCCTAAGGTGACTGTATCCGAAGGGGAGAAACGTTGTCAACAACGAGAAGGATGGAATGGATGAAGGCTCTGCTCGCCAAGCGGAGCTGGGGTTCACTTACCAGGAAAAGTTTTTTTCTTTGACCGTTTCCAGCGAATCTTCAATATGACGTTTGAGGAAACCATGGTCTTCTTTGGATGTCCCTACGATTTCTATGCCCATTTCAAACACTTCACACTCTTTAAGCTTCTTGACCCAGCGGATTTTTCCCCAGACATTGAGCAGTCTCGTTGGCTCTCTTAAAGAGAGCTGTATCTTCAGGGTCGAGTTGATGGGGAAAAACTTTTCCGACTGGATTTTAATTCCATTTATAGAAATGTCCTCAGTCAGGCAGCGACCGACCTTGTTGTCGAGTTCGGGATTATCAGGACTGGCCGGACTGATCGTAACCTCAGCCTTTTCGCTGATGCGTCTCGCCCGTCTTTTTTCCTTCATTGCCCAGGCTTCCCTAAAATAAACCTCGCCTCTTACAGAGACCCGTCTTCCCTATGCCTTTATTTAGCATATCTCTTGAATAAATCAATCACCTTTAGGGGGGATTTTGGACAGAAAAAGTCATCCCCCAGCGGAATCGAGGCGGTGTGAGGACGGGCTATCCTAGCGACGATTCGAGCAAGGGGAGGGTGATATAGAAGGTAGTGCCCTTGCCAACCTGGCTTTCGACTTCAATCTCCCCGCCGTGCAGCTTGGCGATGGAACTGGCGATGGCCAGGCCAAGCCCCATGCCCCCGTCACCGCGGGAACGCGCCTTGTCCACGCGATAAAAACGGTCGAAGATGAACGGCAAATCCTCGCTGGGGATCCCGATCCCCGTATCGCTGATGGACACGAACGCACTCCCGTTTTTTCTCACCAACGAGCTCGAGACGGTACCTCCACTGGGGGTATAGCGGATGGCGTTGTCCAGGATGTTCAGGAAGAGTTGTCTCAACCTGAGCCTGTCTGCCCTGACCGAAAGATTATCCATCGGGCCGAGGTTGAACGCCACGCCTTTTTCTTGGGCGAGCGCTTCCAAATCCGAGGAGAGCTCGGTGAAGAGGTCCTTCACATTGACCTCCTGGAAGTTGAGGGGTTCGCTTCCGGCATCGTCGCGCGCCAACAGGAGAAGCTTACCGATAATCTCGGACATGTAGGCCACTTCTTGGGAGACAAGCTCGAGCGATTTCCGGTACTCCGCCTGCGTTCTTTTTTTGTCCAGGGCAAGGGAAGATTCCGCCTGGATGATGGCGAGCGGCGTGCGCAACTCGTGGGAAGCATCAGCCGCGAATTGCCGCTGCTTCTGAAAGGCTTCTTCGAGACGCGAGATCATCCCGTTTAAGGTGGCTGCCAGCCTGCCCATCTCGTCCTCGCTCTGGATGTCGATCCGGCGGCTGAGGTCTCCCTCACCAATCTCCCGGGCGATATCCGTAATGTGGTCGAACGGCTTCAGGGTCCGGTTCGCCAGCAGCATGCCGCCGATACCGGCCAGGAGGATAACCGCCAAGGCCGAATAGATAATGACCACGCGAAAGATCGACAGCATGTCATGTATCTCTCGAGTCCGGCGGCCCACGATGATGGCGATGCGCGTCTGTGAATCGAGGTTGAAGGGCGCCGCATAAAGCCTCACGTCTTGCCCCTCGGTTGTCGGTGTCGTTAAAAAACTGCCCTCACCGAAAAGAGCTTGCTCCACCATCTCCTCGATGTTGGAGAACCGGACGTTGGGTCCAAGCCGCTGCAACAGAGCGCCGTTGGCGTCGTAGATCAGGATGAAGTCATTGAATTTCTGTTCAAAACTGATCTGATTATTTTCGACCGCGATGGAACTCTCAAGCTCGGCCAGCCGCGCTCGCAGGGCATTGTCGAGGTTCCTGTACAGGCTCTTCGACAACATGAAATAAGCGACCGCCCCAAAGGCCACCAAAAGCAGCATTATGGCGATGAGGTACCAGACGGTCAAACGGAACTTGATACTCTTAAAAATACTCATATGGCACGCAAGCGATAACCCGCTCCTCTCAAAGTCTGAATTAGGCTTCCTTGCCCGTCCTCGTCGATTTTCCGGCGAATCCGCCGCACGTAAACGTCGATGATATTGGAGATCCCGTCGAACTCATAATCCCAGACGTTCTCTCCAAGCATGGTCCTCGTTACGACGATGTTGGGGCGGCGCATAAAATATTCCAAAATGGCGTATTCTTTTGCGGTCAAATCAATTGGCCTGTGCCCCCGCCAAACTTCCCGGGTTTGCACATCCATGGTCAGGTCACCGACCTGGAGCTTCGGGGTTTTGGGAAGGGCCTCACGCCTCAGCAAAGCGCGGACCCGAGCCAGGAGCTCGGTAAAGGCGAAGGGCTTGACCAGATAATCGTCAGCCCCGGAATCGAGCCCGATCACCCTATCCTCGATAGTGTCTCTGGCGGTAAGCATGAGGATCGACGTGTTTACGTTTTTCGCCCGGAGCTCCCGGCAAACTGTCAAGCCGTCCTTCTTGGGCAGCATGATATCCAAAATAATCAGGCTAAAGGGAGTGGTCTCCGCCATGTATTGGGCTTCCTCACCATCATAGGCATTGTCTACCGTGTAAGCGGCCTCCTGGAGGCCTCTCTTAATAATTCCCGCCAGACGCCTCGAGTCTTCGACAACAAGAATGCGCATAGCCAGTCCTCCCTCTCCTTGTCCCCGTTATGATCAAAATCGAGCCGGACATCGTGAACACAGTATGAAATTAAAATGAAAATAGCAAGAAAATAATTAATCTTAAATTAATTTAATTTTAATGATGGTTTCATTTTCGGCTATTAGATTGGGGGCGGTGATATGAGTTTGGGTTTTTTAAAGATGTCCAAATCGTCCTGGAGGAAATAAATGAATAGCATCCTGGCCGAACAGAATTCCCTCATGGAGAAGATCGTTAGGGACTACGGCAGTCTGATCAAGGCGGCCGTCCATAAGGCAACGTGTGGACTACCCTGCGCAGACGATATTATTTCGGAAGTTTACTTTGCGGTCCTTTTAACCCTGCGGAAACTGGGAACGGGATGGACCCCTACCAGGTCCTTTTTGTACTCGGTTGTCAGGAATAAAGTGAACGATTTTTTAAGGCAAAAATATAGGGAAAAAAACAGGATCGAGGAGATGAAGAAACACCTGGAGGAGCAGGCCATCCAGAAAGTAGAGGTTGTCTCGAGAATCCATTGCCTCACCTTTTCTGAGTTTCGGGTATTTCGCTCTGTGGGCTTGGGGATGACCAACGCTGAAATCGCCGAAAGCCTTCACGTGACTCAACACACGATCAAGAGCCATCTGAAGAAAATCCATGCAAAATGTGGAGTTAGAGACAGAGCCAAATTAACACTCATCGCTTACCTGGTATGCTTTCGGGAAGGGCCGGAAAACCCGCAAGGGGAAACAGCATCTCAGGAATATCGAGGGTCTCGGCCTCAGAGCACGCAAAGCCAGTCGGTGCGCCGTTGCCGGGAGCTTTGGGGACCTATTCCGTCCTGGCTTCCGGTTGTCGTCGAAGCTTCAAACTAAGGACGGTGCCTCCCCCATTCTGCAAGGGATCGTGGTGGTTAGGGGGGCGGCGCCTATCCCACATACTCCCCTGCGCCGAGAACCCAAGCTGAATATTTATTACCCGGATAGATAGCAATAGGCCTCCTGATCCCTCCTTGCCATATTTGTCGAAGAAGTTCTTGAAGTCTGTATTTATTCTACAAAGAAATAATTGGGAAAATAGCTTTTTCCTGCGTAGAAAAATCAGATTTCTTAGCACTTTGATTGCTGAGGGCCAGGCGATAGATTGACAGCGTAACTTTTATCTTCTATAAATTAGGCAAGAAGCAAAAGCCTCTGCAGCAAAGAAAATGCGGATTGCCATAGCAATACTGGCAGCAATCGGTGCACTTCTATCATGGTTTAAGCCTGGAAGGCCTATAAAGTGGGTTACTTATCTATGCGTCGCAATCATAATAGTAACAGCAATCTTTGAGGTAATCAGCCAGATAAGTGAGCGAAAGGAGAAAGCGAAAGCGCAGTTCACAGGAGTGTTACGTCCAAAATCAAAGGTTCTATTATCCTCAGAGCCGGGAAATCTCCCCAAGATTGAGATTGCGGATACCGGATCAACAGTTGAAATAGGAAGTGGAACAAACAGAGAATTCTTTTACAGGTTGTTGAAGGATAACAACTTTAAGCTGGAAGCAGAAAAGGGACAACTTAAGGTTACACTACTTATCAGAGATAGAACTGGCAATGCCGTCGCAGAGATCATTGGAAACGAATGGAAGGTCAATCCGAATAGCTCTTTTGATAGAAACTACTCCAAGAATGCCCTTGAAATTAAGGATCTAACTGGAGAAATCATCTTACAAATTCGATTGATAGAAGATAGAATTCAACTGCAGGGGAAATTCTATCATTCAGATGGCAGTGGTGTAGAAATTGGAATTCTTGGCATAGATAAAAACTATCCCGGAGGAATACATTTCCTTGGGTCAGACACTCTATCAGAATTAAAGGTTCAGCCTATCTTTGTTTATCCAAGCAACCAACATCTTGGGGAACTTCGGAAGAAGTAGTCGGTTATTTATAAACGAGGGGACTGAATGAGAATAGTTAAAAAGTTGATAGATTTCTTCGCAGAATTCCTTCCTGTTTTGTTTGTATTGGGCATTATCATGGCTTTTATAACAGAGGTGGAGTTTAAGATAGCCAAAATCCCAAGAGTATACTCAGATAGGATTTGGCTTAGTAATATCGTCCTAGCTTCGCTTGTTTATGTTGCGTCTATATGGCTATACAAAGGTGCAAAGGAGAAACAAAAAGAGGATAAAGATCATTTAACAACTCAAAGAATATTTGAGGAAAATGAGAAGTTGTTTATTAGAATAGGAGAATCCTTGTCAGGTACAGCTTCTTATCTTGCGGAAAAAGGCTTAATGGATATTGGAAAGGGTATAATTCCCGAACCAAAAGCATTGCTACAATTGGACAAGCTTTTTGGGAAAGAAGTAGTCGATACGCTTCTAGGTAGGGGTGAAGATACCACCCTTTGATGGAACATAGCAGAATTTAATTTCTGAGACATATGGAGGCCAAAGAAAAAAAGATGAACAAGCAGGGCTTCGTTTCAATTCAATTCTTAGACCATGAGAATAAATGGCAAGCCTTTAGATATTTTAACGGAAATGCTTACCCTCAATATGTTAGATCTATAGTTAATTCATGTTGGAGGAGATTTTCCTTAATTTTTTGCTATTACGAAAATATGCAAACTGTAAGACTAATAGATGTGCAGGACTTTTTGGCCTTGTTAAATGAGAATGCTCAACAGTTAAAAGCCAAAAAAAAGGATTTGCCAATTGAGGTTTCTTATGAAAGTGTGGGTCATATCTCATACTTCTATATGATCTTAATCATGGTCAAGTCTTTTTTGGACATATGGGCGCAGGTTAGCACGATTCTTATTAATCCCAGGGCAAGAATTCGCGGATTTAATCAAGGAAGAATCGATGGGGAAGTATTAGCCGGGGGAAGATTTATAAATTGGCTCAGGGGGAGCGTTCCCAAGGCAGCGAATATCGAAAATCTAATCTATCTTGTAACCAGTAATTCCAAAGAATGGATAACAAGTGCTGTAGATTACAGGGACGATATCGTTCATTATGGGGAAATAAATGATATTAAACCTCTAAGGATGATTCTTAGAGGCGAGCCAAAAGATAGCTATAAAGAAACAGACATATTACACGCATCAATGCCTGATGGTACGTTGGTTTCAGAATATTCTAGAAATGCATTGGCTCGATTAAATAGCTTTGTAATAGAGTTTATAAAACTGCTACCAGATATAGATAAGACATTCTTATCATTAGTGCCAATTGCTACCTTAGGGAATTAGTTTTAATGCGCTTGGAGGCCCAGGGGTTTCGGCACCGAAGCATGGCCTCCCTGATTAAGCGGGACGCTGATTAGCGTATGATCACATTAAAGTCGACGATTCAGGCAACCTCCCTTCAACCCGCCACCGTTCTCTCGCTGGTTGTGTGGAGCATTGTGCTGTGCCCCGCCTGCGGCATTAAGAATCACATCGACAGGACTCGTGAAGGCGCCGTAGAGGTCGTCATTAACCATGTCGAGCCATATCGCGTCAGAGGTCAGCCGTCGACTTTTTACCTGGAAAAAGTATTTTCCATCGATATGGAGAGAACCGACCTCGCAGAAGCGGGAATAGGAAGCGCGGGCGAATGGGATGCCGATGAGGAGGGCAACGTTTACATCGTTGGCTTCAAGAACGAGGAAAATTTCATATATCGATTCGACCGTAGCGGCCGTCTATCGGGCTCCTTCGGGAGGCACGGCCAGGGGCCGGGCGAGCTCCAGTGGCCCTTCCTCTCTGGAGTATCCTCGACCGGCGAAATCTCCCTGACCGACTATCGCCAGAAGTTCATCGTCTATGACCTGAACGGCGTGGTTCTACGGGAAGTGAAACTCAAATACCCGGCGCTACATATCGACGCCCTCAAGAATGGGAAGTTACTCACTTTCAGTTTCAGGCCTGGGCTCTCATCGGACGGCTCTTATGTTGACGTATTGGCCCTTTGCGACAGCGAATTTGCGGACCTCAAAATTCTAGACCGCTACGAAAGAACCATGGATAACAGCCGGCAGGTTCCGTATTTTATGTGGCGGGTATCAGGAGACCGGATCTTCATCGCTAACCAGGCCAGAGGATACGAGATCTGGGTCTATGACCTGGATGGGAATCTTTTAAGAAAAATCCGGAAGGAGTACCGGCCGGTCAAGGTAACCGAAGAGATCAAAAATGCCGTCCTTGGGCCGGACTATCGGAGGTCCGGGATTTCCCAAGATAAGTACTTCCAAGATCCGCTTCCCCCGTTGAACCAGTTCTTCGCTGACGACGAAGGTCGGATATTCGTTATGACTTACGAGGCGGGCCTGAACCCGGGCGAGTATATCTGGGATATTTTCAATCCGGATGGCGTGTTTGTTGGACGGAAGGCCCTGAATATCGTTTGGGCCAGCCTATACCTCGGACCTCGTTATACCTTCGTCAAGAACGGGCATCTCTATTGTCACCATGAAAAGGATACGGGCTTCCACGAACTCGTTGTTTACAAAATGATATGGAAATAAGACACGGGAAGATGCCAGGCGCCCCGGTCAAGGCATGGCCTCTCTGATTAAGCAGGACGCTGGTTAGCTTACGACCGCCTCATTTGGTCCGGCCAATATCTGCCTTGACAACAATGGCCAGGCAAAGTCTAATAATTTCATCAAAGTCAAGGAGGGGTAAATGAAAAGTTCAACTCTTGGGTTCTCTATGATTCTTCCTTTGCCTCTTCTCGTCTCTCTGATTATGATCGCTTTCCTTTTTTCCTGCTCTAAACCCAATCTTGGTGACATCGTTAGAGAGCATATCAGGGCCGTCAATAGTGACGACATAGAGAAAAACTTGACCTTTTTCGCCGATGACATTGTTTTTGAAATCTTTGATGATGCAAGAATTTCCGGGAAAAACCAGTTGAGAAATTTGATGGAATCTGATGTTGTCAACAGAGCTCGGCTTACGATTATAGATATGGAAGCGGAAGGGGACACCGTTATTGCCAGGCTGACAGAAAAAAATGAAGGCTATCGGCTTATGGGGATTGAAGAAGCCCCTTTTAGAGCCACTTATAAATTCCGCGGTCGTTTATTAGAAAAAGTAAAACTCGAAGGGACTCCCGAAGGCACAAAGCTCTGGGGCGAAAAATTCAAACCGTTTGCCGAGTGGGCCGGCAAGGAGCGTCCCCAGGAATTTAGCAAAGAGGAGACGGGCGGCTATACAGCTGAAAACGCCAGGCTTTTCTTGTCTCTTCTGCAGGAGTGGAGGGATAAAACACAGATCGGGAGTGTGGAACAGGAGTTGATAAGGCTGGAGAATGGTTGGAACGACGCGACGGTCAAACATGACTGGGCATTTTTCGACCAGATTCTCGCCGATGACTACATTGGGACGGACTTCGACGGCAACGTTGGAACCAAGCCCCAGTTTCTGGAAAGTCTGAAGTCTGGAGAAAGTGTAATGACGTCCTCGATAACCGACGACATGAAGGTCCGGATTTATGGAGACGCGGCAGTGGTCACGGGTCGCACAACCACGGTTAACGAGCAATATAAAGGCAAGGATCTTAGTGGCCAGTATCGATGGACAGACATGTGGGTCAAAGATAATCTCGGACGTTGGAGGTGTGTAGCAGAGCACGTTTCAAAGATAGCCCAGAAATAGGGCATTATCGAACGGACATAATTTTACACTCGCTGTTTGATAAAGTATTGGTCAGACCACATAGCGCGGCCGATATCTGCCTTGACATCCATGGTCAGGCAAAGTCTAATAATCTCATCAAAATCGAGGAGGGGTATCGTGATTATCGAGCCATCGAATTTGGCCTCAAGCCGCAGAGAATTTCTCCTGAATGTCTTGCCAGCAGGCACTCTGTTTTGCCTCGGGTGCGGCAATCTGCCGGCCCGGACAGCGGGTCAGGAGGCGCAAAAGGCGATCGAGAAGAAGCATAAATTCCAGGAAGATTCCGGGATGTCCTTCCAGGAGGTGTTTGAATTTGCCTTCAAAGACTTCATTCAAACGATGGAGAGTTTTGCCAGGCACATGGGGAGAGACAACCTGCTGGAGATGATAAGAAAGGACTCAGAGGAAGCATCCAGACTATCGGCTCAAAAAACAGTGGAAAAGCAGAAGAAAAATGACTTCGCGGCATTCAAGGCCATGTACAAAGAGAAGCCGGATCGCTTTTGGGATCATATCCTGACGACGCTCATCACTGAAGAGTCTGACACGGTCATAGCCAGCAAGGTAACCGAGTGCCTCTACGCCAAGACTTTTCGTGACGCGGGCGCTGCCGACATCGGCTATGCTTGGTCCTGTCACGGAGATTTTGCCTGGGCCCAGGCCTACAACCCGAAACTCAAATTGATACGAGACAAGACGCTGATGAATGGCGACGAATACTGCAACTTTCGGCGGGTCTGGGAGGGGTAGGCTTAAGCCTAACTTGGCTTTTAATGGCTGTGCAATAGGTTTGGCCGCAATCAATAAGACAGGGGGGGGAAATGAGAAAAGCGCTTCTACGAATGCTTGGGATTGTTCTCCTTGGCTTGATGATGGCTGCTGTCCCGGCTTTTGCTCAGAGCCAGGACAAGTCCGAACATCCAGGGCTGGAGATCCGACTTACGGGAGGTAGCTTCTGGAATCAATTGGATGAGGGTGGCGCGATGGGGCCGGGTTTCGGCGGCTCGGTTCGCTATTATTTGAGCCAGCGTTTTGCCTTGGAGACGGAGATTATTTATTCATGGGGCGAGCATGATCGAATGTCCTGGACAACGTGGGTCCTCGCTCCCACGATTCTCTTTCACCTCACAAGTCCGAAAAAACAGGCAAGCATTTATGTCTTCGCAGGTATGGGCTTTAGACGAGAATCCTTCGATTGGCCGTCTACTTATGGGGATGCTGGGCATTCCGACCACGAGACGGGCGCTGGACCTTGGCTCGGTCTGGGCCTTAAAGCTAGGGGAAAGATTTTCTACTCCTTAGAAGTAAGGCTTATTGGATTTGCAGCAAGCATCGGCTATGCATTCAAGTAATAAGGAGGGTTTGCATGAGACCCATTGCAATTGCAGTCAGCGTGGCAATTTTGGGCCTCGGAGTAGCTACCCTGGCTCAGACACAGACCGAAAGCGTGGAACAGGAGTTAGTAAAGTTGGAGAATGACTCGCTACAGGCCTTTCTCAAGAATGACGTCGCTTTCTATGAGCGGTTTCTCGCGGACGGCTATATGGGAACGGACGAACATGGGAATGTTAGGACCAAGGCCCAAGAAATCGCAGAAATAAAGGCCGGCGCGCATCTGTCTACCGCCGGTGTGCAGGACAACATCAGGGTTCGTATTTATGGGGACGCGGCGGTGGTCACAGGTTGTAACATAATGAAGGGGTTGTTCAAAGGCAAGGAATACAGCAGCCCGTATCTATGGACAGATACATTTATTAACCTTGACGGACGATGGCAGTGTGTGGCCTCACATGTGTCAAAGCCCATCCGCGAACAAAAATAGCTTGACACTCGCTGTCTGATCAAGCATTGGTCAGACCACATAGCCCGGCTAATATCTACCTTGACATCCATGGTCAGGCAAAGTCTAATAATTCCATCAAAATCAAGGAGGGGAACTTGAAAAAGCTTCTTTGTGTCCTTCTTTTAACCGTCCTGCTTTGTTTTGTTTTTGCTTGCCAGAACAAGGCCGAAAAAGCGGAGCTTGAGAAGTTCAGGGCTCAGGCAAAGGTTGAAGAGCAGAATATGGCTCTAGTAAAGCAGGAAATGGAGGCTTGGGCCAAAGGAGACTTTGACGCTATCCGGAAAATGGCAGCCCCTGAATATCATACCTATGCGCCGTCGAGAAGCACCAAGCCCTATTCCATAGAGGATGAAATCGAATGGATCTCGGGTGGGAATGCTTTCCCGGACATGAGCATGAGTATTGAAGAAGTCATTGCTAAGGGGGATAAGGTTGTATTGAGGTTTATTTGCAGAGGGACTCATACAGGAGAATTTGAGGGTATCCCGGCAACCGGAAAACAGGTCGAATATGGCGGAATAATAATATTCCGAATTGAAAACGGGAGAATAGTCGAAACAAGAGAGGATAATGATTTCTTTAGTTTAATGCAGCAAGTTAGCACGGAGCTGAAGCCGAAGAAAGTCAAGAAATAAGCCAAGCAATCTCAGCAAGGAGGGGAAGATGAAACGCATGGCTTTTGCGGTTGGCCTTGTCGTCTTGGCATTTGGGGTAGCCATCACAGCCCAGACACAAACCGAAAATGTGGAACAGGAGTTAAAAAAGCTGGAGAAAGAGATTGGTCACGCCTGGGCTAAGCGCGACGTCGCATCCTATGATCGGATTTTAGCAAATGACTATACGTGGACGGACTCCGATGGCATCTTCTGGACCAAGGCCCAAGACCTTGAAACCCTAAAGTCTGGGGAGGTCGTGAATACGTCCTATGTAGTCGATGATTGGAAAGTTCGCGTTTACGGAGACGCTGCGGTGGTCACTGGCCGCACCACGGTCAAAGAGACGTGGAAAGGCAAGGATGTCAGCGGCCAGTATCGATATACGGATACCTGGGTCAAGCGTGATGGACGTTGGCAGCTCGTAGCCTCGCATACTTCAAAGATAGCCCAGAAATAGGGCATCGACAGCGCTTGTTTCCGGGGCGACATGAGCGATGGGAAAAGAAATACCTTGACACCGGGGAGCGGGTTTGATAGGAAGAGACGCGAAGCGTTTTAAGGTTTGCATGGGAGGCGGAATAATGTCCAGAGTCTGCCGATTCGTCTTTCTGGCGGCCTTCATTTTCTTGTGTGCGGCCGCGGCCAAAGCTGATTTCAGCGCGGCGGCGAAGAATCTCTCGAATTCCGCGGATCCCTCTTACTACCCCAAGATCGCCGGCATGGACGGCTCCGACAATGTCTTCGTCATCTGGATGGAGCACATAGATGCCACGGAGCAACATCTGTGTTTCGCGAAGTCCACGGATCATGGCCTGACCTGGAGCGCGCCGCAGGAGCTAACCGTTTGGGGCCAGCTGCATTCCTTTGCCGGCCGGGCCTATGCCATATGCGTGGACGAGCCCCGTATCCACATCGTTTATAATTGGAGGGCCGACGAAGCCGATGACTGGGATATTTGGTACCAGCGAAGCGACGACCTGGGCGAAACGTGGGATTACCCCCCTACCGCGATCACCTCGAACTCGACGGATTCCGTTTGCCCGGACGTTGCGGCGCGGGGAGAACATGTGCACGTTGCCTTCCAGGACAATTGGCCGGGGAATTACGCGATCATGTACAAGCGCCTCACCAACTACGGCGCAGGAATCGTTGACCAGAATCGCAGGCTTTCGTATTCCGCCACGGGCGCGTATTACCCGGCGATAGCGGTCTCCGAGTCGGGACTCAGCGTCAACATCGTTTACGAAGACGTCACCGGCTCCCATCTGAATATCTTCCTAAAGCATATTTATGATTCTGGGACGGGATCCTATGATACGCGCCAGCTCACTTTTTCCACCACGTCCGACAATCGCGAGCCTGACATCGTGACCTCGGAGGGAGACGGCGACTCGCAGTATGTCTACATCGTCTATTACGCGAATTGGCCCGGGAACTGGGATATCATGTACAAGCGGCTGGACTCGTGGGGGCAGGCGGGTTTCTCCACGTACATGGCCAGGCTCACCTATTCAGCGACCGATTCTTGGTCTCCCGCCGTCGATTTCGACTCTCTCTCCAATAACATTCACATTTCTTATCATGACTCTTGGCCCGGAAATCCGGACGTGATGTACCGGAAGCTCGCCGACTACGGCGGAGCGGGATACACCGGCCAGCGCGTCAGCTGGGGGACGGGCTATTCGACCCTCTCGTCGGTGACTTCGAGCGGCGCCTCGGCTTTCATCGTTTGGATGGACAACACCTCCGGCAACTACGAGATCTACGTCAAATACGGGAACTGAGCGGTTTGGGTTAGCCCCAACAATCGCAAGTGGTGGAGCTCTAAAAAGCAGACGAATTCATCTTTGTGAAATAGGAACGGCACTCTCCGTTTCCTCTTAGGATTGAAGCAGGCCCTACTTTTTCTCTACTTCCTTCGGCTTAAGCTTCATGCCGAGTTTATAAGAATATATCAGTTAGTCCTATGGCTCCTTTTCTGGCGTTCCTGGAAGTGGATTATCATTCCATATCTCCCACAAGCATTTCCAGGTGCCATCG
>Ga0153916_10001896_pt1 | contig 15238 bp, 15 predicted proteins | sample Opewatmetagenome_FD_109642 | JGI IMG/M metagenome (GOLD analysis project Ga0153916, IMG submission 109642) | Freshwater wetland microbial communities from Ohio, USA - Open water 3 Core 3 Depth 4 metaG | ecosystem: Environmental > Aquatic > Freshwater > Wetlands | place: USA: Ohio, Lake Erie...
AACCTATCATATAACAACTGCAATATAACACTAATGGTGTGTTGGACAGCGATGCTCTTTGACAGGCAAAATGGTTCACTGAGCAATCTGACCAAGTATGACCAGGTAGCCAGTGTCCTTCCCTGGACTTACGCTGGAAATGTGGTCATTCCGTGGCGGACACAAGAGAGCAATATGATAGCTTTTTCAGCGGATGGCCGGCAGATCGCCTTAGGGGGTAAGGATTCTCAAGTGCGGATATTCCAGCTGACTGCTGAGGGGAAATCGGTCAAGGGTACTATTCCAATTGTGCTGGATATCGGAGAGAACGAAGAATTCTCAGCCCTTGCATTTTCACCTGGCGGTGAATGGCTTGCAGCAGGCACTGTGAATGGTAAAGTATATATATGGAATCTGCCCGAAGGAAAACTTTCCTTTGTCAACCAGGACCAATCCAGCCTGGTGAAAAAAATCGTATTCTCACAAGCTGGTGATTATGTGGTGATTTCCAATTTTTATGACACCGGGATATATCGGATCAGTGATGACCAGCTCAGGAAAATTAATAGTATCTCCTATGGCATCGCCATTGCTTACGCCATCGATGTTACACCACGCGGTGATCTGCTTGCCACTTCGCGCGGTGATGGATCCATCTGGCTTCAAAGCCTGCCGAGTGGGATCGTGATCGGAAGAGTGAGCTCTACTCAGCTGGATGTCAGCAGCCTGTCTTTCTCTCAAGATGGCTCACTCCTGGCGGCGCGTTCCATTGATAAGTCGATCGATGTATGGCAGATTAATACCGAGGCCAGTATCGCTCCACCCATCAAACTGGTCAGCACCATCCAATCCTTTGGATATGCCGGGCCATTGGCTTTCTCACCGGATAATCGCTATCTGGCAGCCGAAACTGAAGGTGGTGAGGTCGTATTCTGGAGTTTACCTGACGAAGAATTGTTCATCATCTCGCCCATATTCTCACAGGGCGTGGTGTACGACATGGTATTTTCTCCGGCAGGTGGAAGGCTGGCTGAGTTGTTAAGAAATAAAATTATCGTCTTGGATACACCATAGATACTGGTAATGGAACCTTAAAATTACAATAAGAAGATTATTTTGTGCATAAAGGATGAAATCAGAACAATGAAGTAAATTGAAATTCCTGGAAAGGTTCAGGAATTAATGTTGATTGATTTCTTCTTAGGAGCTAATTTTTTTTGGAGAGGGAGATGGAAAGTGGAAATAAATATGGATGAAGTGAAATTGAATGCCACCACTGAATTAGACCCCGCACGGCAGAAGCGGGCGAAAGAATACGCCCGTATCAACCGGAGACTAATGGTGGTGGATCTAGTGATCAGCGGCATATATATCCTTGCCTGGCTGGTTTTTGGATGGTCGGAAGCATTAAAACAATGGCTGGTTGGCTACATATCGAACGACTGGCTGCTAGTGCTGGGATATGTGGTGATCATTGGCGGGATCATGTTTATCATCAACCTGCCCCTCACCTTTTATCAGGGTTATACGTTACCGCACCGCTTCGATCTTTCGACGCAAAGCTTGAGCGGATGGGTCACCGACCAGATCAAAGGATTGTTGGTGGGTGGCATCCTGGGTATGATCGTGCTCGAGATCATCTATGCAGTCTTGCGAGCTTATCCGACGTTGTGGTGGCTGTGGGCTGCGGGAATATTATTGGTCTTCAATGTGATCCTTTCAAACCTCGCCCCAATTCTGCTCATGCCGTTGTTCAATAAATTTGTGCCGCTGGACGATGAGCATGCTGTTCTGGCACAACGCTTGTTAGTATTAGCAAAGCGATCTGGCACATTCGTCAGAGGGGTATTCAAGTTCGATATGAGCAAACGGACGAAGCAAGCCAATGCCGGCTTGACCGGGCTGGGGAATACGCGCCGGATCATCATTGGCGATACGCTGCTCAATGAATTTACCTCGGATGAGATCGAAACCGTGATGGCTCATGAGCTGGGGCACCAGGTTAATAAGGATATACCCCTGGGCATTGCCTTCGGAAGCCTGACAACCCTGCTCGGTTTATACCTGGCATCATTGGGATTGACCTGGGGAGTGAAATTCTTCGGTTTTAGCAGCAGCGCGGATATTGCCGCATTTCCCCTATTCGTAATTGTCTTGGGATTGTACGGCCTGTTGACGATGCCCCTGGAGAATGGTTTCTCGCGTTGGCGCGAGAGACGGGCAGATGAGTATGCACTGCAATTAACCCATAACGGGAATGCCTATGCTTCAGCGTTGAGAAGGTTAGCCAACCAAAACCTTTCGGATGCCGATCCGGAAGCCTGGGTGGAATGGCTGTTGTATTCGCACCCTGCCTTGGGCAAACGTATCGCCATGGCTGAGCGTCAAACAGAACTGGACCACGATTGACACAAAAAAAGAGACGCTCACAGGCGTCTCTTTTACCGTTCGAGATTTGCACAGGAATTACTCATTGGGGATGATGAGCCAAAAGAACAGGTAGAGCAAGAATCCCGGTACACCACCAGGGAGTAGGGCGATCAGGAAAGCCAGCCGGAACCAGAAAGCACTGATGCCGAAGAAATCGGCTAAGCCACCACACACGCCCGCGAAAATGCGGTTGTGCCTCGACCGGCGTAATACCTTCTTTTCATTTGCGGACATAATCAACCTCCTTCGAAACCAATCCAGATAAACCTGTTGTTCATCTAGGTTTACGCTTCATGCAGCGAAAAGTTGCATGTATGGGATTACCATTTATTCCAATGGACAAGCTCGTCAAGAGGCCGGCGTCCACCTTTTACAGGCGGGCGAGATAATGCCTCTGCCTCCAGTGGATAGCCGAAAGAAATGGCAATCCGCAAAAACATGTCGGCAGGGAATCCCAGCAATTCACGTGCCTCATCCGGCTCGTAGATTGAGGCCAGGCATGAACCTATCCCGAGCTCCCAGGCAGCCAGCTGCATATAGGCTGCGGTTTGGCCGATATCGAACATCAGCTGGAACTTCTCACCTGGGTCTGCGTGAACGATAGCTATACCCAAAGCAGCCCCTGCCAGGTGGCCTGCAGACGCTCCACAAGCTGCAAGCGCCTCGAGCGTCTCTCTATCGGTGATGGCAATATAATTCCAGGGCTGTGAATTCTTGGAGGATTGGGCACGCCGCCCGGCATTGAGGATGGCTAGAATGGAACTCTCAGGTAGCGGCTGTTGACTGAACTGGCGGACTACTCTCTTCATGCGTATGGCTTCAGAAACATCCATGATATTATCTCCTTTACCAAATATACAGGTCAGCTGAAATCCTGTTGCTGATTTGAATCATTATGACCATTGATTAGATCACACATTACCTATTGAAAAAATAAGTATAAGACATTTGACACTTATTTATCCAGGATAGATACACTATAATAATAACGACGAGCATTTAGGTCTAAAAATGTAAAGAGATAAAGGATTTGGTTGGGGTTTGCTCACACCTCTTTACTCTCTTCGATGCGCATAAAGAACAAGGGTTGGTAAATAAAAAACACAATGAATTTTCACATATAATCATACTGGAGTAACCTATGGCACTCAGACACTTCATCGATACGCAAGATTACACCAAAACCGAAATCTTAGAGCTCATCGAGCTGATACGCTTGATCAAAGCAGCTGATAAACAAGGCTGCACCCCCAAATTGCTTGCTAATATGTCATTGGCGATGATTTTCGAAGAGCCGTCTACGCGCTCACGCGTATCTTTTGAGGTGGCTATGACCGAGCTGGGAGGTCACGCCTTATATCTCAAGTCAGGAGAGATCCATCTAGGGGTGCGTGAAACGCTATATGATACTGCCCAGGTGCTCTCACGCATGTGTGATGGCATCATGGCGCGCACACTCAAGCATGAAACCATGATTAACCTGGCTAAATACGCCACCGTGCCGGTGATTAATGGTTTAACGGACTACAATCATCCGACGCAGGTGGTGTGTGATACTTTGACCATGATCGAGCACATTCCCAAAGGTAAAAAGCTGGAAAACCTGCATGTCACATTCATCGGGGATGCGACGAATGTGCTCAGCTCCCTGATGCTGATCACCACCCGCATGGGGATGCATTTCATCCAGGCGGCTCCGAAGAAATACCAGGCTCCGGCTAGGTGGGTGGAATGGGCTAAGCAGAATTGCGCGCAATCGGGTGGAAGCGTCTCAATGACTGAAGATCCTGTCATCGCCATTAAAAACGCCGACTATATCTACACAGACTTATGGTGGTGGGTAGGACAGGAAGACCAGATCCCGGAACGCCGGGCAGCATTCATGCCAACTTATCAGGTGAACCGCCAGTTATTTGAAAAAGCTCCCTCCCACTGCCAATTTATGCATTGTTTGCCAGCCTCGCGCGGAGTGGAAGCCACCGATTACGTCATGGACCATCCCAGGTCGATCATCTTCGACCAATCTGAAAACCGCCTGCATACCGAGAAGGGGCTGCTGGTATATTTACTGTACCCTCGGCTCCAACGTCCTACGGAGGCCAGGAAAGCTTCTCATCAGAAGAAAATTAGCAAATTTTTGGAGAAAATTTATAAATAACGTTGGTCAAAATGGCAGCTAAATCCAGCCTACTCGCTTCGACTCCACGCATAGATGGATACCGGATGCCGGGGGAGTTTGAGCGTCATGCTAAAACCTGGATGTTATGGCCAGAACGTCCCGATACGTGGCGTGATAACGCAGGGCATGCTCAAAAAGCATTCGTAGACGTGGCTAAAGCTATCGCGCAGTTCGAGCCAGTGGTCATGGGGGTTAACCCTGCCCAGCACGAAAACGCCTCTCGCATGTTACCAGCCCAGGTGAGGGTGGTTGAGATTGCCAACAATGACTCTTGGATGCGTGATTGTGGCCCCACCTTCGTGGTCGATGACCATGGACAGGTGCGCGGGATTGATTGGATATTCAACGCCTGGGGCGGTTTGGATGGAGGGTTGTATTACCCTTGGGATTTGGATGATGCCGTACCACAAAAAGTGCTTGAGTTGGAAAGTCTGGATCGTTATAAAGCTCCGCTCATCCTGGAAGGTGGCTCGATCCATGTTGACGGCGAAGGCACGCTCCTCGCCACCGAGCAATGCTTGCTGAACCCCAACCGCAATCGTGGCTTGTCCAAACAGGCGATCGAAAGGTTGCTGGTGGACTACCTGAACATAACGAAGGTTATCTGGCTGGGGGAGGGGGTATATAACGATGAGACCAGCGGGCATGTGGATAACTTGTGCTGTTTCATCCGGCCGGGCGTGGTGGCACTGACATGGACGGACGACCGTCAAGACCCACAGTATGAGATTTCGCAAGATGCCCTCCATCGATTGGAGCTGGAAGTGGATGCCCAGGGCAGGAAACTGGTGATTCACAGGATACACCAGCCTAACCCGGTGACCCTCAACCAGGCCGAAGCGAGTGGTATAAAAAAAGTTGAGGGTACCAAACCCAGGCTGGCGGGAGAGCGCATGGCAGCCTCTTACGTTAATTTCTATTTATGCAATCGAGGCGCTAGCGTCCCCACTTTTAATGACCCACATGACCAGGCGGCTCTGAAGACCCTGCAAACGATCATGCCAGAACGCCGAGTTGTCGGTGTGTATGCCAGGGAGGTCTTGCTGGGAGGGGGAAATATCCACTGCATTACGCAACAGCAGCCGGCAGGGAGAAGAGCATTAATAACTAGTCCTTAATATTAACTGTATCCTTGAAAGACGCTCAGGCACTTACCGGTGTAAGTGCTCAGGCGCATAGTTATCTGTCAACTATACATCTCACAAAAGATTTATTTTTTTAGCCCCAGGGATTGGTACAGCCGGTCCTTATCCAGGTGCTCATCCATCAGGGACTGGAACTGCTTGAGCTTGGCGGTTTGCCCCAGGCGCGTTTTGCCGAAGAATTTCTCGATCTGCTCGATGGTCTCCATGGTGTTGGTACGCACAAGTAGCACCGCGATGCCGAACTCTTCGGCTTGCTTGATCACCAGTGGGCTGGGGCGCAGGTTCCCGGTGAGGATAAGGCAGGTGGTAGAAGTCTCCAGTGCTGCCAGCTGGATATCGGTGCGGTCGCCACCCGTGATGACCGCCTTATTGGAGGAGCGACGGAACCGACTGAGGGCAGCCTCAGCCGTCATGGCGCCCACCGTCAGGTTCTCGACCAGGGCTTCCGCACGCTGGTACTTGGTCAACACTTCGGCATCGAGTAGCTCGATCAGCTCACCAACAGTGAGGGCGGAAAGACCACGCACCTCCGGTATGATACCGAATACTTTTACCTGCTTTTTTTCCAGGAATGGAACGGCGATCTTGTTCACGAAATCCATGGCATCATCTGGGACTCGATTGATCAGGATGCCGCAGAAAGCCTCTCCCAGGCGCGTTTGAGTGGATAACACATCGTCTAGCATGCGCACTTCCTCGCGATATTTGGCGATGACAAGCGCCTGGCTGCCCAGCTCCTGAACCACACTTACAGTTGGTAATCCAACCACATAACCCTCGCGCAGGCTACCGCCTCCCTCCAGGATCAATATATCCTTGTCCTGACCCGCTTTCCTGAAAGCCTCAGTCACTTTGACCATCAAATTTTCCGGTTTGGGATCGACTAATCGCTCATGCAAAAATTCAGGGGTGATGACGACGGGAGAAAGCTCCCAGGGCTCAGCCGATAGGTTAAAAACCTGTTTCACAAAAGCCGCGTCTTCATCGGTGATACGGTTGCCAACTCGCCAGGGTTGTAGGCTGAGTGGCTTGAGATACCCGATGCGGAATCCATCCAGCTGTAAACGCACGCCTAACGCCAGGCAGGTGGCTGTTTTTCCAGAATATCTCTCTGCACCGGTGATATAAAGTGATTTCATCGCGTTTCCCTTTCCAGAAAATTGCTCAAGTTATAACATCTTTGACAAGCACTGCTCATCATAGAGACCTGGTTATCATTTTAGGACTAAACGCATGTCCAGTGCCAGGGCACCTTCATCTTGGTGATATACCATCAGCGGGTTTATGTCCATCTCGATGATCTCGGGGAAATCCTGGACTAATTGGGAGACCCGCAGGAGTGTATCTACAATGGCTGCCTTATCAATAGGTGGCTGTCCTCTGACGCCATCCAGGAGGGCATGGGCGCGAATCTGGGTCAACATTTCCTCAGCCTCTTCGCGTGAAAATGGGGCTATGCGGAAAGTGACATCGCGTAATATTTCTACGTAAATGCCTCCCAGGCCGAAGGTGATCAAAGGGCCAAACTGGGGATCCCGGTTCATGCCTACCAACACTTCTAAGCCGCCCGAAGGAGCCATCTCCTGAACCAAGCAGCCCCAGATACGCGCTTCGGGCAGATAGCGCTGCGCACGGTAAACCATCAGCTCGAAGGCATCGCGTATATCCGCCGCATTCTGCAATCCAACCTTCACCCCGCCAATATCCGTTTTATGCAGGATATCAGGAGAGGCAATCTTGAGCACCACCGGGTAGCCAATTTTACCGGCAATCTGGGCGGCTTTTTCAGGCGTCTCAGCCAGCTCGGAGTTAGGTATGCGCAAACCGTAGGCTTGCAGGATGGAGCGAGATTCAGCATCCCCGATGCTCAACCGGTTTTCTGCTCGAGCTTGAACGAAAACCTTCCTGACTGCAGCCTGGTCCACATCGAAGTGTGGGTATTCGGGGATTGGGCGGGATTTGACCAGGCGGTAGCTCGACATGGCTCTGAATGCATTGGCAGCCCGCTCTGGATAGGTGTAATTGGGGATGCTGTGTGCGGTCAGGATGTTTATCCCCGCTTGGATCCGTGCCTCACCCATGAAACAACCCAGGATGGGCAAATCAATGTTCTGCGCCAGGTCGCAGATCGCCTCAGCTGTCGCCTCGATCTCAGTCATGGCCTGCGGGGTGAGTAAAACCATGATCCCATCCACATTGGGGTCATGGGATACTTTTTCGAGGGCATATCGGTACCGGTCTGCCCGCGCATCACCCAGCACATCCACCGGGTTGGCTGCGCTGGCGGCATCAGGCAGATATTGCTCCAACGCGTAGATGGTTTCCAGCTCAAAGCGTGCCAGGCTTAGCCCGCTGCGTTCCAGTGCATCCGTAGCAAGGATGCCAGGCCCACCGGCATTGGTGATGATGGCGATGCGGTCACCCCTTATAGGTGGCTGGTAACCCAGGGCAAGGGCCATATCGAATAACTCTTCCATCGATTCAGCCCGCAAAATGCCAGCCTGGTGGAAAGCTGCCTGGTAAGCCTGTTCAGACCCTGCCAGAGAGCCGGTGTGAGAGGATACGGCCCGCGATCCCGATTGAGTGACGCCAGATTTGATCGCCACGACCGGTTTCTTGCGGGTTACCTCGCTTGCCACACGGATAAATTCCTGTCCGCTTGGCATGCCCTCGGTGTATATCAGGATCACTTTACTATGTTCATCCTCCACCCAGGCTTGCAAAAGGTCGATCTCTGAGACATCGGCCTTGTTCCCCAGGCTGACAAACTTGGATAAGCCCAAGCGACCAGCCAGGGCAATATCGAGCACGGCTGTGCCTAACGCACCTGATTGGGACATGAAAGCCATCGGACCGGATGGGGGAGTGCCAGCTGCGAAGGAGGCATTCAACGGGGTAAACGAATCGATGACTCCCAGACAGTTGGGCCCGATCAGGCGCAGGTTATACTCGTGGCAGATCTCGATCAGCTCAAGCTCCCTTTCAAGCCCCTCCTTGCCCGCTTCACGGAAACCAGCACTGATGACGATAGCAGAAGGAATACCTTTCTGCCCACACAGGCGTAATGCTTCCGGAACGTGTGGGTATGGGATGACGATGACGGCCAGATCGATCGGACCAGGCACCTCCAGGACCGTGGGGAAGACCTTGAATCCCAATATCTCCGCTGCCGTTGGGTTAATCGGGTACACTCTGCCCCGCTTGGCATAACCGCCATCCAGCAAGTTTTTTACGACGGCATACCCAAGTTTTTCAGGGTTGGTGGAAGCACCAATTACAGCCACCGATTTTGGATTGAAGAATGTCTCAAGCATAACGTATTCGTTAATGACTCAAAATATTGATGATGATCACGGTTGTATCATTGAGCGTATTAAATGACAGGTCGATCGTCACCGTCCGGGTATCCTTGTAATAATTCAATTGTGCTGCATGCGCATACTCGTGCGAACCATCTTCAAGGTATTGCCAGCCTTCATTCTGCATCTCGTTCTTGTAGAAATCCAGCACCTTGTTGTAGTCTGTCGGGCTGATATAGAAAATATACTGGCTGGAGCCATAGAAACTCTCCGCTTGATCACGATTGAAGATGGGGATATCTGGAGGTGGCTCGCCGGTAGGGGCTTCTCCCTCGATGAAAGCTTGGGCGGTCTCTACCATTCCGGGTTTATCGGGCATAGCCGCCTGGATGGTGCTGAGTAGTGGTGCTCCTTTGGTGGTGATTGCTTTAACGGTTTTTACGAGCCCAGAGCCTTGTGTTTCAATCGCCTGGGCGGTATCGATCAACGATCCGCCCGCGGTCTTCACTCCACTGACCCTGGTTTTTACCGCATCGGCCGTTTGCCCAGCGGACTGAACTTGCTGGCGAATTCCCGAGATGGAACATGCCATGGTCCCAATAATGATGAACAAGGTGGCGAGACAAATTGGGCTTTGCCGGATCACATATTCTCCCAGTCACGCTTTCCAGGTGACCACCCAGTCAATTATTCGGTAAGACGCTGGAGGATGCCGTCAGCCATGGATTCCAAACCAGCAATATCATCCAGGTCGAGCCATTGCAGCATTACGCGTTGCACCCCAACCCTGGCAAGCTCCTGGCATTGTTGGACGATCTCATCCGCAGTGCCGACCACCATTCCACGCTGGCTTAGGTCGTTGGCAATACGCTGACCACGCGTACGCAAGCTGACCTTTTTCTCCACTTCATCCTGATTCTTCCCGAAGACACACCCTGTCATCAGCGACCGACGGACGTCCAGTGGTTGCCTGCCTTGTAATCGAATGTATTCATCCAGCTGCTTGTTCAAGCGCGCGATTTCTGCAGCTGGGATAAGAACGGCATTCCATTCCCGGGCATATTTTGCCACCAGCGGTAATGTACGCTTTAAGCCATTGCCTCCAATTAAGAGGGGTGGTCCTCCAGGTCGCAACGGGCGGGGTAACAAAATACCATCCTTAATGCGGTAATATTGGCCGGTAAAATCAACAGGTACATCGCTACTTAATAAGCGGCTGATCACCTCCAGACCTTCTTCAAGACGGATGAAGCGTTGTTTAACGGGGAGCAAGTCAAAGCCGTAATTCGTGTGCTCTCGGTCTGCCAACCCGCACCAATACCCAGGGTCAGGCGACCTCCAGACAGGTCATCCACTGCCGTTGCCATACGAGCGGTATGGGTCGGGTGGCGAAATGAGATTGGTGTAACCAACGGTCCAAATTCGATCCGTCGGGTATGAGATGCCAGCCATGTAAGAGATACCCAGCACTCGAGCGAATCGAGATCAGGGGGATTGCTATTGGTGTAATGGTCCGAGCGGTACAATCCTGCAAAACCGCAAGCTTCCACTACCTCAGCCAGACGTTGCCAGCGCTTCCAGTTCAAGCCATTTTGCCCCTCAATCATGATCGCAACTTCTATCATATAACCCCAATTCTCAATCTGGCGATATCTGTGTTTTGGTTAATTCTCGGGTATTGTTTCAGAGATTGCCCGGGTGGCACCGATTTGGTTGGCCGCTTGAATTAAGATCGCGATTTGGATTAGCATCAGCCAAAGGATGATAACCGTCAGCACCCAGCAGGCTGTGTTCATCCAGGTGGGGAGGGAAGCCTTTGCTTGATCCATCCATGACTGCAACGTGATAACTTGAGTGCGGTAGTTATCGATCACGTTGCGGGATGAATCGAGGTTCTTGTTGATTGTCTTAATATTCTGATCCAGGATCAGTAATTGCTCATTAAACGCTTGCATATTCTTGCCTGTCGTCTCCAGATCAGTCTTGAAGCTTTTAAGCGATCCCTGGAATGGGTCCAGGCTTTCCGAAACCTTCCCGAGGGCAGTGCTTAATGGGAGCGACGGGTTGTAATTGATACCGATCAGTGGCACGCGCGATAATGCGGACATAATATTATCGATGACGAGCGCGCTTGATTTCGCCGTGTCTAAAGTCTTTTGAGTGTTGGTGATGGTGTTTATTAAGTCCTCACCCATGAATGTGCCGGCCGATTCTATAAATGAATTTGTACCTTGAATGGTGCGTGCCAGGGCATTGGTCGTGTCATCCAGATAGAGAGTGCTTGTATACACTGTACCAACCACCTGGTCGATAACGTCTATACCGGCCCGGGTTGTTTCCAGAAAAGCAGAGGTCTGCTCGATTCCAGATTCTAGTTTTACCGTCGCAGGCTGACGGAGCCGCCAAATTTGGATGAGAAAAAACAGGCTGAGGAGCAAACCGAGCGAGGTTACCAGAACTACCAACAGAGAAAGCGATTTCCGCGCAGGTGTCCGCATGGGTCATCCTCCGGTCGAGATCATTGTTGGAAAAGAAATCAATCCATTGTACCACCAAGGTTGGTTGGGGTCTCGAGAGCTTGATACGCTTGAGGGATTATTGTAAGGTGACTTTGTTGTTATAATTTCCGCATGCATATCTTGGTGACGAATGATGATGGGATTAATGCGCCGGGATTAATAGCCCTGGCGACACAAATGAGATTAATTGGCCAGGTGAGTGTGCTGGCACCAGATCACAACTGGTCTGCCTCGGGGCACGTTAAGACGATGCACCGTCCTTTACGAGTCAGGGAGACCACACTGGCGGATGGTTCTCACGCCTGGGCTTCGGATGGAGCTCCTTCCGATTGTGTTGCCCTCGGATTGTTGGGATTCATCCCTGAGAAAATAGACTTGGTGGTCTCAGGCATCAATCCAAATGCAAATATCGGGCATGACGTCACATATTCCGGTACGGTGACGGCCGCAATGGAAGCCGCCATCGGAGGAGTGCCAGGGATTGCTTTTTCTCTCCATGCCCCTGAGGATTACCAGGGTTCACTTGACTATGCACCCGCAGCCAGGATTGCCCACCGGATTGTGTCTGCGGTATCGAGGACGGGACAGATACAAAACTTGCTACTGAACGTGAACATCCCCTATCTTCCCGACGACCAGATCAAAGGAATTGTTGTAACCCGCCAGGGATTGAGGGTATATCGTGACCGTCTGGATCGGCGCCTGGATCCACGCGGGCGACCGTATTATTGGATCGGAGGCGATGCTCCCACGGCCATCCCGGATGAAGGCACAGATTTTGGTGCCATCGAGCAAGGGTTTGTATCCATTACCCCGCTCCATTTGGACCTGACTGATTTTGAAGCTTTGAATTCAATCGGGGAAATTGCCTGGTGACAGATAAATTCCCGTCTCTTGCCCTTGACATGTGGAAGAATCGCTGTAAAATCGGGCGGAATGGATCGTAAAAAACTTCCTCAAGTGTGTGAGAAAGATCGCCCCGGAGTAAGCTCTCCTGTGGGCGATTTTTTTATCCAATATGAGAGCCCCAGTGGCTCTATTTTTTTGTCTTATGGTGGTCTCAGATGATTCAGCTGCCTGGTCTGATCGACCCACACGTCCATATACGTGAGCCGGGTGCAACGCATAAGGAAGACTGGGACAGCGGCACGGCAGCTGCTCTGGCAGGAGGTTTTACCACCATCCTGGCGATGCCGAACACCAACCCGCCGGTAACAGATCAAGCAACCCTGCAGATGGCGTTATCGGCTGCCAGGTCGAAAGCTCGTTGTGATTATGCCCAGTTCCTTGGGGCAGGACCTGATAATTTTTACTCCCATGAGCAGCTTGCACCCCAAACTGCGGGGTTGAAAATGTATCTCGACCAAACCTATGGACCCTTGCGCTTGGATGACATGTCACTCTGGCTGGAACATTTCAGATACTGGCCGCAAAATTTGCCGGTTGTCGCTCATGCTGAAGGACGTTCGATGGCCGCAGTGATCCTCATGGCGGCATTGTTTGACCGTTCGTTGCATCTTGCACATGTTTCCTTGCGTGAGGAAATCTTATTGATCCGGGCGGCCAAAGAGAAGGGTATTAAAATCACCTGTGAAGCGAGCCCTCACCACCTATTTCTAACCGCAGCGGATATCCCTGGTATTGGTAGCGGGATGAGCGAAGTGAGGCCCCGCCTGGCTTCTGCCTCCGATCAGGCTGCGCTGTGGGACAACCTTGCCGTGATCGATGTGTTCGCCACTGATCACGCCCCGCATACATTGACCGAGAAGCTTGGTGGAAACCCACCCCCGGGTTTCCCAGGATTGGAGACTGCCTTGCCGTTATTCTTGACTGCTGTACATGAAAACCGATTGTCGGTGGATGAGCTTATCCAAAAAATGGTGCATAAACCGAGGCAGGTCTTCAACCTCCCGCATCAACCTGAGACGTGGGTGGAAATCGATCCGGATATCGAGTGGGAGATCCGTGCTGCCGGTACGTTTTCCCGCTGCGGGTGGACACCCTTTGAGGGCAGGAAGGTCAAGGGGCGAGTGGAGCGGGTGGTCCTACGCGGCAAGGACGTATTTCACGACCGGCAGGTACTAGCCCAGCCTGGATTTGGGAAAAATATCAGACAATCACGTCAGACATAATGAGTGCTAAAAGGAGAGAAAAATATGTCAATTAATTCAAGCCGGCATCAAAACCCACATTTGCCATTCGGTGACCAGCGTACAGCCCCGTGGTACGGGAAAGATATCCTGTCGGTAAAGCAATTTTCCCGTTCAGACCTGGGATATATTTTTGATGTTGCCCACGAAATGCACTTGATGGTGGATCACGTCGGCACATTTGACCTGCTAAAGGGCAAGATCCTGGCGAACCTGTTCTACGAACCCTCCACACGTACGTCCTCGTCTTTCACCTCCGCTATGGAACGGCTTGGCGGAAGCGTGATCCCGATCAATGAAGTTCACTATTCGTCGGTAGCTAAGGGTGAATCACTCCCCGATACGGTTCGTACACTGGAGTGCTATGCCGATGTGATCGTTATCCGCCACCCCGAAACTGGTTCAGCAGCTTTAGCAGCCCAATATGCCAAAAAACCGATCATCAATGCCGGTGATGGCATTGGTGAGCATCCCACCCAGGCTTTGTTGGATACTTTCACCATCCATGAAGAGATGGGCATGATCGATGGTCTGACGGTGACCCTACTGGGGGATCTGAAATATGGTCGAACAGTCCACTCCCTGGCGCGGCTGCTATCGCTCTATAACGTGCAATTGTATTATGTCGCGCCTGAGATCCTGCGCATGCCAAGAGAGATTATCGATGAGCTGCCCCGCACAATGAGCCAGAAAGAATTTAGCAGCCTGGATGAAGCACTTCCAGAGACCGATGTGCTTTATGTAACCCGGGTACAGAAAGAACGCTTTGCCAGTGAGCAAGAATATGAAAGTGTTAAAGGTTCGTATGTAATCTCTCCTGAGGTGATGAAGAAGGCCAAGCAAAATATGATCGTCATGCACCCACTGCCGCGCGTGGGCGAGATCAGCATGGAGTTTGACAGTGATCCGCGCGCCGCTTATTTCCGTCAGATGGAATATGGTCTTTATGTCAGAATGGCATTGCTGGCCATGGTCTTGGGAAAGGCTTGAGCATGTCATATTTCGAGAGATTAACCCAGCGCGTGACCGAGGTTGATTCATTATTGTGTGTCGGATTGGATCCCCATCCAGACGATCTAAGTGAAGCTACAGCCGAGGCTGCGAAGGAATTTTGCCTGAACTTGATCCGCTCTACCGCGCATGTGGCGGCCGCATTTAAACCGAATATTGCTTTTTTCGAAGCCTTTGGCGCACAGGGGATCTCAGCCTTGCAAGAAGTGGTCGCCTCCATTCCGATTGGGGTCACGGTGATCCTGGATGCCAAGCGCGGAGACATTGCCTCGACAGCCAAAGCTTATGCTCAGGCTGTGTTTCAGGTTCTGGGTGCCCAAGCCGTGACGGTTAACCCCTATCTCGGGTATGATTCGCTCGAGCCTTTCCTGGCTGACCCCGAGCGGGGAGTGTTTCTACTGTGCAAAACATCGAATCCTGGGGCAAGCGATTTACAGGATGCGCTGTTGGCTGAGTCTCCGCCTCTCCCGGAGCTGGAGGGTGGCTCCCAGGTGTATGAGAAAGTGGCGCGGTTAGCCAATGAGTG
>Ga0153916_10001897_pt1 | contig 15237 bp, 15 predicted proteins | sample Opewatmetagenome_FD_109642 | JGI IMG/M metagenome (GOLD analysis project Ga0153916, IMG submission 109642) | Freshwater wetland microbial communities from Ohio, USA - Open water 3 Core 3 Depth 4 metaG | ecosystem: Environmental > Aquatic > Freshwater > Wetlands | place: USA: Ohio, Lake Erie...
CACCGGCGATGGCGACCGAGTTCGGCGAGCTGAAGGCAAACGCACTGGACACCAGGGCGCCCGCGCTGGGGCTATTGTCCCAGCCCTTCCAGCCCCCTTGGCCGTGCATCTGGCTGCCGGCCGCATAGGAATCGAAGTTCTCCCGAAAGATTTCCGCGGGGGCGTTGACGCCGTACACCAGCACAACCGCCAGACAGAGCAACGCGATCTTCAGTTTGCCGTACATGAGACGCCTCCCGCCGATTAGATCTGATAGGGTTGTGGGCAGCATGCCGCATTTCAAGCTCGATAGCGGCAAACACTTCTCCTTAGAGAGTGAGGAGAACACTCCGCTCGCGACCCCTCAGGGCCTCTGCACAAACCTCAAAGTCGCTCCAAAGGTCGCGATGCCCCGAGTCTAACTGGCCGGTGACAGAAGTCAATAGGCAAGAAGTGACTTTCCGTCGGGAACCCGATCCCCTCAGAGCGGGGGTCCTTCCTGGGGGGACGGGGCTGTTCTCGCGTATCTCGTCGACACCCAGCAAACGCGTAGCACCGACCGACCCGGTCCCAGCACGACGAAACACGCTCGTTGACTTCTCGTGTTCAGACCCAATAATCCCTGCGGTCAGGAGAACAACGAGCGAGTGCAGGCGGCGAGGGAGGTCGTCCGATGCGAAAGCCATGGGTCTGGTCGGCGGTCACCGCCGTGGTCGGTGTGATGTGCCTCCTCGGCCTGTCGAGCGGCTGCGGCCCTTCGGCCGACCCGGCTGCCGCACCCGAACTGTCACTGCCCCCCACGCTCGTGACCCCGCAGGAACTAGGGGGGCGGCGGCCCCTATTCGACGCGGAGACGACGACGGGCTGGGAAATCGAAGGCCCGCACCGGCTCCAGGACGGCACGCTGGAGTTGGGCGGAGCTGAGGCCACCAGGGCGGTCGTTCAGCGATCGATCGAAGAAGGGGAGCAGGTGGAATTCGATTTCTTCCAGGAGGGGCCGGCCGGAGCGGAATTGCGGCTCAAGCCGACCTTGATCCGGCCCCAGCCTCCGGACCCCGAGTTCTGCAAGGAGTTTCCATTCGACCTGAACCTGTCGGGGTTCCTTTACAAGCGCTGGCATACCGTTCTTGCCCGCCTCGGACACAAGGGGAGCAACACGGAGGTCACGATCGACATCCGCGCGGAGCACGGCGGGCCCGGCCGAGGCGGCGGGACGGTTCATTCGATGCCGGCCCGCGGGGGATGTCGTTTTCAGCTCGTGTTCCAGGTCGCCCCCGGGGCCAAGCTCTACCTTCGCAACGTCTTGGTCGGCGGACACGCCGGGAGCCCATGATGCCGGCGGATCGCCGTTGGGAAAAACGCGTTGCCCGGCTCATCAGGCGGCTTGACGCCGCCGCCTGCCACGAACGGCCGGGCCGGGGTCTCCCACGCGTGCTCCCCGCCCGATCGCTGGTGGCATCGCCGGTCGCCGCATCGCGCCGCAACTCGATGAGGTGCGCGATCAGCTCCCTCACCAGCAGCCGGTTGAGCGACGGCTGAGCTGCGAAGTCGAACGTGTCGAGGGTCTTCAGGTTCGTGAGGGGGAGCGACAACGCATCGAGTCTTTGCTGCCCATCCTGCGGCTGCTGGCTGAGGACTTGAGCAAGATCATTGCCAGCGATGATCCGGCTAGCGCCGAGGATGCACCGCCCCCACTTACCCCCAAGGTCAAGGCGATCTTCTTCGTCAACCATGAACTCAAGAGAACGGGCAGGCTGCCCACGAAAACGGCCATCGCCAAAGGACTGGAGGTAGATCGGCGTACCCTCAACAATTGGACGGCGTTTATATAGGCCCCGTCCCAGTCCCACTGGTGGTCACCGTGGTCCCAGCGGTTTGTCAGTGTTGGAAGTTGTCCCACTGGTCAGGCAACGAAAGCAGATATGGCAAGTGTGATATGAGGAGCGACGAACCCCGGCTGACCCCACGCCCCCGGTACTGCCGACGACGCCCACGCAAGCGACGCCAGCCCGTCAAGCTGGCTGACTCATTCGAGGGCTTGCGGTTGCCCTCCTTGAAGACCCTGGAGGCGGCGAGCTGGCCCGAGGTTCTGCCGGTCCCGATGGGCGGCCGGCTGGTTCCGGTCCCCTGCCGGCAGAGGACGCTGTTCGAGACGGGCGAGCTGGCGAAGCTGGACTGTTCCCCTAGGAAGCGAGACACGGCGGTCAGAGACGATGCCTCGGCCCACGATTTGAGGAGAAGCTTTAGCGAGCGATGGTCTGTTCGGGTGATGCCGCAGGTGCTCAAAGACCTGATGCGGCATGAGTCGATCGAGACCACCCTCCGGTATTATGTCGGCCGCAACGCCCAGACAATCACGGACGCCGCCTGGGTGGCCCGCGAGGCCAAGAAAAGTACCGTTTTGAGTACCAGTCGCCAGGAAGGCGACGATTCGGCGACGCTTGTGGAAGGCGCAACTGATTGCGAAACAAGTGGTTAGGTTAGTGAGGCTGTCGGGGCTCGAACCCGAGACCTACGGATTAAAAGTCCGTTGCTCTACCTGCTGAGCTACAGCCTCGAAACCGCTGCCATGTAAGCACTTGCAGCTTTCAGGTTTTGGGAAAAACGCCCATTTGTCCTCAACTTTGTCCCCGGAAGGGCGCGGCCCCGTGGCGTGTGGCCGTAACCTAGACTTCCGAATGAGGACAACGAGGACATCATGCGGCAACCCAAACCCTACTACAAGGCGACCCACAAGGCGTGGTATGCGAACCTTGGCCCTGGTCGGCGACCCGTCAAATTGGGGGCCGACGAAGACAAAGCCTACCAAGAGTATCACCGATTGATGGCCGGGCGGCAAGCCGTCCTACCCAACTGTACGATCCTGGACCTGTCGCAACGCTTTCTCGACCACCACAAGGCCCATTCCGCACCGCGAACGGTCAAGTTCTACTACGACCCCCTGGACTCGTTCACCCAATACTGGGGCAGCTTGAAGGTGGCGGACCTAAAGCCCTATCACGTCCAAGAGTGGATCGACCGTTGCCACAAGACGGTGCGCCGCGCCGTCAAGGTCGGCGACAAGTACGTCTCACGTGACACGGGGCGGCTGACTACTGACGGCCACCGTCGCAACCTGATACGGGCCGTCAAGGCTTGCTTCCGCTGGGCCGAAGATCAGGAGTACATCGACCGCTCACCCGTCCGCAAGGTGAAGGTTCCCCCTGCCCGGCCTCGTGGAGACGAAGCCTACTTGCTGCCCGAGCAATGGGACAAGTTGGTCGCGGCCGTCAAGGACCAGCCGTTGCTTGACGTGCTGACCACGTTGAAGGAGACCGGCTGCCGGCCCCAAGAAGCCCGACATGTAGAGGCGCGGCACCTGGACCGTACCGGGCAATGCTGGGTCTTCCCCAAGGACGAATCGAAGGGCAAACGAGAGGCCCGTATCGTTCACCTGACCGATAGGGTGTTTGCCCTTTGCTGCCGGCTTGCGTTGAAACACCCATCCGGCCCCTTGTTTCGCAACCGACGAGGCAACCCCTGGACTGCTTCGGGGCTGGCCTACCGATGCTATCGGCTGTCGGAGAAGCTGGGCTTCGCAGTCACACCCTATTCAGTACGCCACACGTTCGCAACAGAAGCAATCATCCGAGGCGTGGACCTGCAAACAATCGCCACGCTGATGGGCCATGTTGACCTAAAGATGCTGAGCATGATCTATCAGCACGTGCGACGGCGGGCTGACCACTTAAAGGCCGGCCTGCGGAAGGCGGTGGGGCAATGAAAGATTTCCGCAAGTGGCTACGCGCCGAGATAGCGGCCCTGACTGACCCTGAACCTGACCTTCCCATGTGCGAAGGCGCGGCGGAGACGGTTAGAGAGGCCGGACGCCGCGCGGCTGCGTGCGGCTTGCCGGCATTGGCCCAACGCTGCAACATCAAGACCATCGCGTTGGCGCTTCCCGTTGCCCGCGCCCTCCTTGCTGAGTGCCTTGCGGCGACCGAGGGCAAGGCGGATTTGCTGACGGTCCAGGCAGCAGCAGGGCGGCTGGGCGTGTCGCCCAAGACGATCTACGCGCTTGTGGCGGCCGGGAAGCTGCGGTGCCAACGGGTCGGCAACGGCCGGGGGACAATCAGGATTCGGCCGGCGGACCTGGACCGGACAGCGGAGACACCGCGACTTCGGTTGTGAAGTGAGGAAGGACGCCCAGCCCGACCGCAATAGCTATCAGCCATGCACCGCAATTGTTGTCAGGGTTGGGGTAGGTGCCCGAGTCATTGCCGCACGGATTATTGCCGCAAACAGGTGACGCTTCCACTTCTGCCAGCTTCGCGCGGGAACCCATCTCAGTCGCCGACAGAATCGAAATGGGCGACCGCCGCGAGCGGACGAAGCCACAAAGCGAAATCGGAAGTAGCGCCTACTGCGCCTCGCGCAGAAATGCCCGTCGTGCCTGAACCGCTTTTTGCGCCTCGGTCGGTTCCTGTGATGCCTTGACCGCTTCTCGCAACCGATTGAGTGTTTCCTTGAAATGCGCGTCCGGGTCGTCGCCCTGGGCCGTGACCCGATAGATGCCGCCACTCGTCGCCAAGACTTCGTAGACCTTGACAATCGGCGTGCCGTCCCGCGTGCTGGAATGGATGCGGACCTTGTAGCCAGAGAAGGGCGAGTCGTCCAGAATCTCATACGCAGACACAGCGTAGAACGCCACACGAGGCGGCCCGTCGCACTCTATCCAATACTGAAACCCGTCGCCGCCCTTCCGCATCGCTTCCAGCCACGGCCGCACCACAGTGTCAGTGGTGGAAGGAATAGCGGGTCTTGGCCGGAGCCATCCTGGCACGACAAGCAGTGCGAGACCGATAAGGAACGCACCGATCATGGCATCAATCGTTCGCATGGTGGACTACTTCCTATAGCTGGGGTTGAGCTTCGTTTGCGGAACTCCGCAAACCATCGGTCAAGACCGTGAAGAGGAATCATGCAGCCCCCGGAAATAAGAAAGGGAGCGCCGAACCGAGGCTGCTCCCGACGCCCCTGCGAAAGGGCACAAGCGAACAGCACCCGGCCGACGCCCCCATATCGGGGGCGCGGTCTGAGTACTGCTCCGCTTGTTCAAGGGGCCGAGGCCCCAGGTTCGCAGTTTGTCGGGAGGCAGTAACTCGACGCTCGCGCGTCGTTTCAGGTTGTCAGCACAAGTCTACGTCATGTGGCTCGTCCCCGCAATCAGGGTTGGCACATACGGCAACGCTTGACCTTGCTGGGGTAGGCGGCGGCCCCGACAAACCGGCACCCTGCCTGCAAGAGCCGTCAGTGGTAATCAGAGAAGCGTTTCGCCCCGGCGTATCACCCCGAAGTAGCCCGGCCAGTCGGAGAGCATCCGCTTGCGGCGCGTCTCGCGCGGAGGCGATCCGACCTCGGCGTCGAATCAGGACTTCCAAGTCGGCTTCGGGAACGCGGTGGCGAGGGCTGCCCGATCCCGTTCGCAACGCAACGTTGGCGGCCTTCAATTCCCCGGCGATGGTCGCGTGGCGGGTCTTTTCGGCGTTGACGCCCAAGAGCATGACACCTTGCGGCAGTGCGAGATACCTAGTACCTACATCGCGCTGACGCAAGGGACCACCTGCCAGACGCATCGAATCGTTGACGACAGCGGCAACGGTTCTGAGGCTCTTGCAGGTTCCTCCGGTCGGAGACTCGTCTTGGCAGCGCTATTGCGCATCCGTCCCGGCGGCGAGCTTTCGGGCTAGAGCTAGAATGAACATGAGGCCGGAGACGAACACAGGCTGACTGGGCCATATCGCGGCGACCGACGACAATGGCAGCCGTCTGCCGCCAGACTGTTGACGAACCATTCCACAAGGTCACGAACCACTTTGGATGTGGTTCAAGGTTGGACGACAATCCAGTGACGATTGGGCCGTGCGGCTTCGCACGACTTGCCGATGCCCACTTGAGAAATGGCGACCATCACAATCGAAGGGAAATGACAATGCAGTTCATTAGCTTGCGTTGTGGGACAACATCCGAGTATACACCGCCCACGGGGTGCTGGGCCATTGTCGATGATGATGATTTTGAAAGGTTTGGTACGTTGGAGTGGCGGGTGAAGAGAGAGCATAGCGATCCATACGTTGTATGCTACCGCGAGGAGGGCGATCTGCGACTTCACCACGAGATTGCCAAGTGTGCCGGGATGCTCACGGAAGAACGTCCCATTCCCGATCACAAGAATGGATGCACCTTTGACAACCGTAGGTGCAACATTCGTCCCGCAAACTCCGTCGAGAGCACACGCAACCGTCGTCTGACCTCGAATAAGACAGGATGGCCTGGCGTGTCCCCGGAGGGAAACAAGTGGATCGCAAGGATAAGGTTTCAAGGCGAGAGACTACGCTTCGGTCCCTTCGACACCAGTTACGAAGCAGCGGTCGAATACCAAAGGCAGAAGTTCAATCGCTTTGGAGAGTACGCACGGCGTCCCACCGATATGTGCCCGCTCGGCGAAGTCGGTCTGTGCGAATGTGGATATTGGGCATGGGACGAGATGGCGGAGCATGAACTCCTTGAATCGCGATTTCCGAGCAAGTTGCCGAAACGCGAGTTAGATGCCGCTGTGATGGACCCCGATCTTCGCAAGTTTCTTGCCAGACTGGATGTACTCGTCGAGGAAGAGGGTGATTGCCGACCTCGATGATGCGTGCATCGGGCGTCTCAACGACTTGACGAGAACCGAGTAACGGTCAAGCTGATTTCTCTGGCCGGCGGCGAGGCTGTGGCGCTGCCTTCGGAGCGACCCTCGTTGGGCGCTGGGCGTCCAGATTCTTGAGGGCTTCGGCTGGCACGCGAGCCTTGGCCTGGCGTCTGCCTTGACCCACGTTGGCGGCCCGCAAGATGCGGACACCAAGACCTCACGGTGTTCGGCGACACGCCGTACCGCTTGGCGACCTGGGGCGGAGTCAGCATCTCCGATACAGCGCACGCCACGTTGGAACCTGCGGGACGCTTTTGGCGTAGGGCCTTGAGGCAAAGTGACAGGTAGCTCTTTGCTTTGTTCGCCTTCCGATGGGCGAGCAATGCAAGGCCGGCCGAGTGAAGGCGAGGGTAGCCGGCGCGAGCCATGCACTCGGCAACTTCGTAGACTACGCGGTGCTCATTGGCAATGATCTTTTCGGGGTCGGCAGGGTCGTCCGCGTGAAATCGGTCCAGTTCATCCAGACGTTTCAGGATCAATGATCGAATCACCCTGCCGGTCATGGCAACCTCCTTGGTGAGCATAGGACACCGGCCCTGTGACCGCGTGGCCGGGCGTCGGCGCAGGCCCTCTCATATCCCACCGACCAGAGAGACTCCCCCCTTTTGTTTTCAACTGTCTTTCACCACCAGTGGGTGGTGATTAACACGTTCTCTGTCTCCTAGAGGCCAGAGTCAAGACGCTAAGTATCTGTCAGCACGCAGGTTGCGACAACGATTCACGGGCTCTGGCAGGTAGGTTAAAGTCGATGGGCCGCACATAACGCTACTACTGCTGCATGTATGCTCTTAGATTTTCTACTACGTATGTCTTTAGCGTATAGCGATAGTAGGCAGAAGATTAACCTTGCTGGTTTTCGAGGGGTGTTTTCGACGTAACTCGTTACCCTGAAAGAGAAAAGTGACGGTGAATCTCTTTCCCATACCTGAGAGGGGTCACTTCACCTAATTTTGCTACCTGTGGGTGGTGAGTGCGGTGTTCTTCTACTTCGGTCGGGTGCAAACCTCAGAAGATCACTACCTTTCTTATCGACCTGAACATTCTGCGGACTTGAACCCCTGCCGCGTCCGTATACGCCGCGTCAAACGGCCCCTCTACTGGCCGGTATGAGTTTGGCGTATTCCCGCGCCAACCGATGGCGATGCGGCGATTCGGGGCGCAGGCTGGACCGCTGCACGTCGGACGTGGGCTTCCGCGAGCCAGACTACCTGTGTCTTGGCCAGGTCTCGTGTCGGTCTGCGGAAAGGTCAGGGTGGTTGCACCAGACATACCCGTCACAGCGGAAGCGATCGGCCTACGTTGCTCTTGTCCGTCAGCCACTAGAGTTGGGCGAACAGATCCACGGAGACGGTTCAGATTCCTAGGCCGGCCAGTTGTACCTATCGTGTCGGCCCGAGAGGGATTGTCAGAATCCCCATTGCGGCCGAGACAGAAACGCCCCGCCACGAATCGGGGCGGGGCCTTCAAGTCGGTCAAGCCAAGAGGACGGCGCGTTCGGCTGGCCGAACATGCCCTACTTGACCTCGAACTCGTACTTGGCCGTCGTGGGCTTGTCGCCTGTGGGCGGGGTAGATGTGATCGTCACCTTGACCGTGCCTTTGCCGGTCGGCTTGATCTCAAACTCCCGGTTGCCGGGGCCGACGATGTGCTTCCCCTTCACCCGCTCGGTGATGGCGTTTTCCGCAATCACCTTCGCGGGACCCTCAATGGCGGCAACGATCTTTGACCCGGCGATGCCCTTTCCTGTCAGTCGCACCACATCGTCTTCGCTCACGGTGAACGGGGTCGTGTCCCGAGGGATGACGACAACTCGCTCATTGGCCTGGGCTGATGCCCAGGCTGCGAGAGCCGCAGCAGCAAACACGAGCTTCGCAACCACGCGATCCATACCAGATCTCCTTGAAAGAGAGAGACAGATTGTGAACCGCCACCGATTGGCGGCCTATTGCCTTGATCTCGTCTGACTTCCAGTCGGTTGAGCGCTTTGGGGATCAGCGCGATGCGGCTGCCGGCTGCAACCACTCGAAGCCGATTCCTTGCAGCCCCACCCACCACCGCCCGAACTCCGCCGCGATGCCCCTGCGGCGACAAATGGCCTGAGCGGTGGCGAGTTGCTCGCTGGGCACTAAGAGCCAAAACTGACCCGGCCCGCGAGCGTACTGTGCCCACTGCGCAGCCTCGTTGTCGGTGACAGACTCCCCAGTCTCAATCTCCACGAGATGCGCAACCGTCATGGTCCCCCGCTGACAGAGCACCAAGTCCGGGTACACGTCCTGACCGTCGATTTCCACGGAGACGTTGTGTTCCTGGCCGGGGTTGCAATGGGCGTCGTACTCCGTTTGGACGGTGGCGACCGCTTGGATTACTCGGTCGTGGAGCGACTGCGACGATGCCATTCGACTCTTCATGCCATCTTCTCCTTTGGCTGAATGATGGGGGCGGCGACCGCCGAGCGAGTCACGTTCCGCCCTGGACCACGATGTTCTCTATATCGTATCGTTCGCTATACAAGAAGTCCATGCCCTCGCCTTGTTGTATTTTCCCGGAAGAATGGTATGCTAGGGGGCGCATGACGATTGCCCGCGCCGGGAATGGCCGCGAAGGTCGTCTAGCCGTGGGCGGGCCCTGTAAGACGTTGCGATAGAAGGGTTTGTGATCCTGGTAGTATGGGAAAGATGGCAAAACATGGCGGCTGCCCTATCGGGCAGTCGCCCGGCGACTGTTTCGCGGTGCGTATCTGGTGCGCGCGTTGGTGCGGAGGGTGATTCGATGCCAACCGTTGGAGACCGAATCAGGAAGCGGCGAATGGAACTCGGCTGGACTCAAGACGTGTTGGCCCAAAAGGCAGGGATCAGCAAGAGCTTCCTGTCCGACTTGGAAAACGGGAAGCGGAATGTCGGGGCTGACACGCTCTACGACATCGCCCGCGTGTTGAGCCGCAGCCTTGACTACCTGATGACGGGCAAGGAGGGTGAAACCGAACCGGCCAGCGAAGTCCAGATTCCGGCGGCGCTCGCAGCGTTTGCCGCTCAGGCGGGGATTTCGTTTCGGCAAGCGCTGACTCTGCTCGAAATGCAGCAGCAGATCATCGCACGCCGCAGCAGCACGAAGAAAGGAAGCCTGGACAAAGTGGATTGGCAGAAGTTCTACGAGGCCGTCAAGGATTTCCTGCAATGAGTCGTCTGGACCACGAACATGACGTGATCGCCCTGGCTCGGGAGCTTGGGCTGCGCGGCGATCCGGCTGAGGCCGTGGTCCGGTTCTGCGAGGAAACGATCGGTTGTTGGGCCGCCGAGGTCGGTGGCGTGGACCGCGTAGCGGCGCTGGAGCAACTGGTGGCTGCTCGACTGCGGTTGGTCTTCGAGGAGATCTGCTCGGACGACGACTTGGAGCGGACCATCTCGAAGTACACCGCGCAGCGAGAAGGCATCTTCCGGGCGCTGGGCGACCAACTGGATGCCGCGACCTTCGGCCTCACCATCAAGAGAAGTCGCGTTCGCCCAGGAGCGAAGGACGAGTATGTCGCTGTGATTGATTGCCGGGGGGAGAAGGCGGCCCGGCGGTTCTTCACGCGCTGGCATGAAATTGCCCACCTGCTGGTCCTGGAGAGGGAAGTGGAAACGCTGGTGCGTCGGTCTTCTCGCGATCCCATCGAGCGGCTCATGGACGAGATTGCCGGCCGTATCGGCTTCTACGAACCGCTCTTCGGCCCCATCTTCGCCCGCGAGCACACCGAGCCGCTCTTGAGACTCGTGACCGTTGACGCAATCCGCAACGCCTATTGCGACGAGGCCAGTTTCCAGTCCACGCTCTTCGCCTGCCATCGACGGATGCGCACGCCCGTGGTTTACGTTGAGGCGGAGGTCAAGTACAAGGTGGAAGAAGTGCGTCGGCTTCGCTCCAAGCAGCGGAAGCTCTTCGCCGACGATCCGCCCGTAGCCAAGCTGCGGGTCAGCTTGGCGGTCCCCAATCAAGCGGCCGACGACCGCGACTTCCGCATCGTGCCGAACATGCGGGTGCCGGAAGGCTCGGTGATTCACAACTTGCGCTCCGACGACGGTGCCGGTCAAGCGTCGGGCGAGGAGAACCTTGGGGCGTGGGAGTTCTCGAACGGGAACCGATTGCCTGATTGCCAAGTTTGGATTGACGCACGGAAGGCAGGAGACCGCACCATCGCCATCGTGCAGCCTGTGAACTGCGAACCGTAAACTACCGGACGAGAAGCCATGCCGCGAATCTTCGACAACATCGACAACTCGTTCCTCCCCGCGCTCCGCGACACGCTTGGCCTGGCCGACCGCGCCGACTTCTGCGTGGGCTACTTCAATCTTCGGGGCTGGAAAGCCATCGACCAGTTCATCGAGCGATGGTCGGGCGGCGAGGGCAATTGTTGTCGGCTGCTGGTTGGGATGCAGCGGCTTCCGCAGGAAGACCTGCGTGACGCCCTGAGCATTGTCAAGTCGCCAAGCGGGATCGACAACCAGACGGCCCTTCGGTTGAAGAAGAAGCTGGCCGAAGAGTTCCGCGACCAGCTTATGGTCGGCGTGCCAACGAACGAGGACGAGGCCGGGCTGCGTCGGCTTGCGGAGCAGCTTCGTGCCAAGAAGGTCGTCGTCAAGCTGTTTCTCCGGCACCCGCTGCACGCGAAGCTCTATCTGCTCTTCCGGCCCGATCCAATCAGTCCCAAAGTCGGATACCTCGGCAGCAGCAACCTCACCTTCGCCGGGCTTTCCCAGCAGGGCGAACTGAATATCGACGTGCTCGACCAGGACGCTTGCCAAAAGCTCGCGCAATGGTTCAAGGATCGTTGGGATGATCGCTTCTGTTGGGACATCTCCAAGGAACTGGTCGAGATCATCGAAGAGAGTTGGGCACGGAAGGACTTGCCGCCGCCGTACTACATCTACTTGAAGATGGCCTACCATCTGTCGCAAGAGGCCCGAATGGGACTGACGGAGTTCCGGCTGCCCCGCGATTTCGCCAACATGCTGTTCGAGTTCCAGATCGCAGCGGTGAAGATCGCCGCCCATCATCTCAACAAACGGCGCGGGGTCTTGATCGGCGACGTGGTGGGACTGGGCAAGACCCTGATGGCGACCGCGGTTGCCCGAATCTTCGAGGACGACCACGGTCTTGAAACGCTCATTATCTGCCCGAAGAACCTTGTCCCGATGTGGGAAGACTACCGCACCAAGTACAGGCTTCGGGGCCGGGTTCTCTCGATCAGCCGGGCGATTCGTGAACTGCCCCGCCTTCGCCGCTACCGGCTGGTGCTGATCGACGAAAGCCACAACCTGCGGAACCGGGAGGGCAAGCGTTATCGGGCGATTCACGAGTACATCCGGGAGAACGAGAGTCGCGTCATTCTGTTGACCGCCACGCCCTACAACAAGACCTACATCGACCTCTCCAATCAGCTTCGGCTCTTCGTCGCCGAAGACGCCGACATTGGAATCAGGCCCGAGAACTATCTGCGAGAACTCGGCGCGACGGAGGAGTTTGTGCGCCGCCATCAATGTTCCGTCCGTTCGCTTGCGGCCTTCGAGAAGAGCGAATATGCCGACGACTGGCGTGAGTTGATGCGTTTGTACCTCGTCCGTCGCACACGAAGCTTCATCCAGGACAACTACGCCGAGACCGACCCGGCCAACGGCAAGAAGTTCCTCACCTTCCCGGATGGACGCCGCTCTTACTTTCCGACCCGGTGCCCGAAGACGGTCAAGTTCAAGATCGACGACAAAGACCCCAACGACCAATACGCTCGCCTCTACTCCGCGCCGGTTGTCGATGCCATCAATCACCTGACACTGCCTCGCTACGGCCTCGGTAATTACGTTGAGGAGCGACCCCACTCACCCCCGACGGCCGCCGAGGCCAGGATCATCGGCGACCTGTCCCGTGCCGGGAAGCGGCTCATGGGCTTCTGCCGCACGAATCTGTTCAAGCGATTGGAGAGCACCGGCCAGGCGTTCATCCAATCGGTCGAACGGCACATCCTTCGCAACTATGTTTACCTTCACGCCCTGGAAAAGAGTCTGCCTGTGCCGATTGGCACACAGGACGCCGCCGCGCTGGATGTCCGCTTAACGGATGCCGATAGCGACTACGACCTGTTCGCATCCGAAGATGACGACGAAAACGACGGCGACGACATGGCCCGGAATCAGCTTCGCACGGAAGAAGATTTCCAGCAGCAGGCGGAACTCGTGTATGACCAGTACCAGGGACCGCTCCATAGGCGGTTCCGCTGGCTGCCGGCCAACTACTTTCAGCCCCAACTCGCCCAAGACCTCAAGGGCGACATCAAGGTTCTGCTCGGCGTCCTAAAGAAGTGCGGAGATTGGCAGCCGGATCGTGACGCCAAGCTCGCAAAGCTCTTTGACTTGATCCAGCGGAAGCACCCCGGCGAGAAGGTCATTGTCTTTACGCAGTTCGCCGACAGCGTTCATTACCTCGCCCAGCAACTTCGGTGTCGTGGCGTTCCCAAGCTGGCGGCGGTGACGGGCGACACGGAAAACCCAACGCGGGTCGCCTGGCAATTCAGCCCCGAGTCGAACGAAAGGCGGAACGAGATTTCGCCGGACGACGAAGTGAACGTGCTGGTGGCGACCGACGTGCTCTCCGAAGGCCAAAACCTCCAGGACGGGGCGATTGTCGTCAACTTCGACCTGCCCTGGGCGATCATCCGGCTGATCCAGCGGGCTGGTCGTGTGGACCGCATCGGCCAGAAGTCGGACAACATCCTTTGCTACAGCTTCCTTCCGGCCGACGGCGTTGAACGCATCATTCGGCTTCGTGCCCGCGTCCGTCAGCGGCTCAAGGAGAACGAGGAAGTGGTCGGCAGCGACGAAGCCTTCTTTGAGGATGCCGTGAGCGAGCAGGCCGTGCGCGACCTGTTCACCGAAAAGGCCGGAATCCTCGACGGCGAGGCCGACAAGGAAGTCGATCTCGGCTCCTTCGCCTTCCAAATCTGGAAAAATGCCATCGACCGCGACCCGTCGCTCCAGAAGATCATCCCCGATCTGCCCAACGTGGTCTACGCCACGAAACCCCATACTCCCCTGCCGGGGCAGCCGGAAGGGGTGTTGGCCTATGTTCGCACCGCCGAGGGGAACGATGCCTTGGCGTGGCTCGACAAGTCCGGCAATGCAGCCACCGAGTCTCAGTTCGCCATCCTCAAGGCTGCGGCGTGCGAGCCGGACACCCCCGCGTTGCCGCGCGATGCCAACCACCACGAGCTTGTCCGCAAGGCGGTCCAAATGATTGCGACCGAAGAGAAGGCCGTGGGCGGCCAACTCGGGCGGCCATCGGGCGCTCGCTTCCGCACCTACGAACGCCTCAAGCGGTATGCCGACGAGATCGCGGGTACGTTGTTTGATACGGCCCAGCTTCGTCGTACAATCGAAGACATCTACAACTATCCCCTCCGGCAGGTAGCCACCGACACGCTCAACCGCCAACTCCGCAGCGGGATCAGCGACGAGGATTTGGCCACCCGTGCCATCGAGCTGCGCGAGGAGGGGAGGCTGTGCATAATCCACGAAGAGGATGAATCCCAAGAACCGCGGATCATCTGCTCACTTGGGCTTGCCAAGCCGACCGGCAAGAATCAGCCATGACACTGAACATCGCAACAGTCCGCGAGTATCTCAAGGACTTCGACTTCGAGCCGCTCTTTATCGAGGAGTTGGGGTGGGACCGGCACTCCGCCAACCTGGAAGTGACGGTCAATGAGCAGCCGTATCCGTTGCGGGGGTTTGCCGAGAAGCGTGGGGTCCAGGTTTTCGAGTGCCGGGCCGAGTCGGCGAGTAAGATGCCCGACTTCAAGACCCAGCGCAAGATCGAAACGCAGCTTCGCCGCGCCGCCCGCGAGCATCTGGTGATCTACACCGACGCGACCAAGACCAAGCAGGTCTGGAAGCCGGTTGACTGGCGGGGCCACGAGTTCTACCCCCACCACCAATTGGGCGATTCGCTGATCGAGAAACTCCAGGCGATCCGTATTCCTCTTGACGAAGAAGAAGGCTTAGACCTGCTCGGGGCTGTCCACAAACTCCGCGATGCCTTCGGACTGCGCGAGCGCGTCACGAAGCGGTTTTACGAGCGTTTCCAGAAGGAACACCAGGTGTTCCTGGAATTCATCGAAGGAATCCGGGACCAGGGCGAGCGGGAGTGGTACGCATCCCTGATGCTCAACCGCCTGATGTTTGTCTACTTCATCCAGAAGAAAGGGTTCCTGGACCGGGACACGAATTATCTGCGAAACCGCTTGACCGCGGTACAGTCGCGCAAGGGCAAGGGCAAGTTCCACACGTTCTACCGCTACTTCCTGCTCACGCTCTTCCACCAGGGCTTTTCGACGCAGCCCGAGGAGCGCCGGCTCGACCCGGACCTCAAAAGCCTCCTAGTTCTACAGCATCACTTTGGTATTGGAGATTTCCGGTTGTCGAGGCATATAGGAGGGGTGGTTGATCGAGCTGGCCGGTTCGACGGTTCATGGAAGTCTGCAGGAGGACTTGGTCATG
>Ga0153916_10001898_pt1 | contig 15235 bp, 13 predicted proteins | sample Opewatmetagenome_FD_109642 | JGI IMG/M metagenome (GOLD analysis project Ga0153916, IMG submission 109642) | Freshwater wetland microbial communities from Ohio, USA - Open water 3 Core 3 Depth 4 metaG | ecosystem: Environmental > Aquatic > Freshwater > Wetlands | place: USA: Ohio, Lake Erie...
AAAGTCCATTTTCTCCCCATAACCTCGGAGTATGTTGGAAAAATAATCAAGAAAGAAAGACCCGACGGCATACTCTTGGGGTTTGGAGGACAAACCGCCCTAAACTGCGGGGTCGAATTGGCGGAGAAGGGAGTGCTGGAAAAGTACGGCGTGAAGGTTCTGGGAACTGGTATAGATGCTATAAGAACGGCGGACGATAGGGGATTGTTCAGGAAGACCATGCTAGCCAATGGCGTACCGATTCCGCGGAGCGCGGAGGCAAACACGCTTGAAGAGGCAATGCGAGTTGCGGATGAGATAGGCTATCCTGTGATGGTGAGAGTGGCGTACACGCTGGGCGGACAGGGGTCGGGCGTCGCCTACAACGGGGAGGAATTGGCGGAGATAGCGGCGAGGGGGCTGGTTCACAGTCGAATAGGGCAGGTGTTGATTGAAGAGTACCTTGGCAAATGGAAAGAAGTAGAGTATGAGGTCATGCGAGACTGCAAAGATAACTGCATCATCGTCTGCAACATGGAGAATTTCGACCCGATGGGAATCCACACGGGCGACAGCATCGTCGTCGCTCCCTCACAGACGTTGACGAACAGAGAATACCATACTTTGAGAATGGCCAGCTTCAAGGTGATACGGACACTGGGCATAGTCGGCGAATGCAACATACATTTCGCCGTAGACCCGAACAGCGAGCAGTATAGAGTTATTGAAGTGAACTCGCGACTGTCAAGAAGCTCCGCCTTGGCTTCAAAAGCCACGGGATACCCGATAGCCTACGTAGCAGCAAAACTAGCTGTTGGCTACGCTTTGCCAGAATTGACTAACAAGGTTACGCAGGCAACTACAGCCTACTTCGAGCCGGCTTTGGATTACGTGGTCGTCAAGATTCCAAGGTGGGATTTCCAGAAGTTTAGAAACGTGGACAGGCGAGTGGGCACGCAGATGAAGTCCGTCGGCGAGGTCATGGCTATCGGTAGAACTTTCGAAGAAGCGTTGCAGAAAGCGGTCAGAATGTTGGACGTAGGCAGAGAATTGACGGATGTCACCGATTTGGAGGGTGCGGATGACCTTCATGCCGTAGAGGCAATAGAGCATGAGTTGGCGAAGCCCACCGAAAGAAGAATTTTCTACGTCGCCAAGGCGCTTCAGACTAGCATGCGTACGGACAGAATCCATGAGCTTACGGGAATCGACGAGTGGTTCCTGAACAAGATCAAGGATGTTGTAGACTTTCAGCAGACGCTAGCGACGGATTTCACTCCTGGGAATTTGAAGAGGGCAAAGCAGTTTGGGTTTTCGGACAAAGCAATCGGCGGTACAGTTGGAATAAGCGAGGAAACGGTGCGGAAATTGAGGAAATCGCTTGGCATACTGCCTGTGGTGAAACAAATTGACACTCTTGCTGCGGAGTGGCCGGCGGTTACAAACTATCTGTATCTCACTTATAACGGGCATTCAGACGATGTGGAAGGCTCGGGCAGAACCAAGGTTGTCGTTCTAGGATCAGGTTGTTACAGGATAGGCTCAAGCGTGGAGTTCGACTGGTGCTGCGTCAACATGGCTTGGGCTCTGAAGAAGAAAGGCGTAGAGGAAGTGATAATGATAAACTACAACCCCGAAACCGTCTCGACAGACTACGACGTTTTGGACAAGTTGTACTTCGAAGAGTTGAGCCTGGAGCGGGTTCTCGACATAGTTGAAAAAGAGAACCCAGAAGGCGTTATAGTAAGCGTGGGCGGTCAGATTCCCAATAATCTGGCAGTGAAGCTTGCAGCCAACGACATCAAAATCTTGGGAACCACTGCCGAGGACATAGACAAGGCTGAAGACCGGTCGAAGTTCAGCGCAATACTCGACGAACTGGGCATAAAGCAGCCTGAATGGAGCAAAGTGGAGAACATCGAAAAGGCAAAGGAGTTTGCCAACAAGATAGGGTATCCCGTTTTAGTGAGGCCTTCGTACGTTCTCTCCGGTTCTGCCATGAACATAGCGTTCGACGACAGGCAGTTGGGAGACTATCTGGAAAAAGCCGCGAGGATTTCGCGGGAATATCCTGTGGTCATATCTAAATTCGTCGTCAACGCTAGAGAAGTTGAAGTTGACGGCGTTTGCGATGGAGAAAACGTGTTCGTAGGGGCGATTATAGAGCATGTGGAGAACGCTGGTGTCCATTCCGGAGATGCCACGATGTGCATACCGCCCATCAATGTTTCAGAGGAAACCAGACGTAAAATAAAGGACTGCACAAAAAGGATTGCCGCGCGACTGAAAATTCGAGGACCGTTCAATGTCCAGTATCTAGTGAAGGACGGGGAAGTTTACGTTATTGAATGCAACCTGAGAGCGTCAAGGAGTATGCCGTTTGTTTCAAAGACCACTGGGATCAACCTCATGGAATTGGCCGCAAATGCAATACTCGGAAAACCCATCCCAGATGACGAGGCATCTGCAAGTCGATTTTGCGTGAAAGTGCCGCAGTTTTCATTCATGAGATTGGATGGCGCAGACCCCGTGACAGGAGTTGAAATGGTCTCAACGGGGGAAGTTGCCTGTTTCGGGAGCAGTTTTGAGGAGGCTTTCCTAAAGGCACTTGTGGCAAGTGGTCAGAACATACCCAAGAAGGGAGATTCGATTCTCATCACAGTCGGCGGGTCCAAAGAACGCATAGTGCCCATAGCGAAGAAGTTCGTGGTGCAACATTTTCACATATACGCGACGGAGCACACCGCCGAAACACTAGTAAAAAACGGAATAGAATGCGAAGTCTTGCACAAGGTAAGTGAAAGAAAACAGCCAAACATAATTGACTATCTTATGAACCGCGCCATAAAGCTCGTCATAAGCCTCCAAGGGTTTGAAGGGTCGAACACGTTGAAGGCGTTGGATGATGGTTACATAATAAGGAGAAAATCGGTGGAGTTCGGCATTCCCGTCCTGACCAACCTTGAGCTCGCGGACGCCTTGGCGATGGCTATCCAAGAAAACGCCTCTCACAATGGCTCTTTTGATGAAAGCGAAGGACTCGATTCTTCACTTGAAATAGGTGACGTCCAAGCGTAGTGCTCCAAGTTTTACGAAAGCGGTACAGTTTTATACTCCACCGTCTCTTGAAGAGAAAACTCAGCGGACTACCAAGGTCGCGTCTCCATGGCTGTGTCTTCGAGCACTCGGGAAGTTCTAGCACGAAGAATCGCTGGCGAGATAATTCTCTCAAACAAGCCCGGCGCCACGATGCGGAAGTGGCGTGAGCTTTTTGCGGTTTCACAGTTAACTCTCTCGGAGAAGATGGTGGTCTCGTCGTCCGTCATCAGCGATTACGAGAGTGAGAGACGCAAGAGCCCTGGCGCAAAGTTCGTGCGAAGGTTCGTCTGGGCGCTGTTGAAGATTGATGAGGAGCGTGGAAGCCGCTTCATCCGCGAGTTCTCCAAGCTCACCGGTTCACCGAGCAACGCCATAATCGACCTCAGGGAGTTTCCGATACCCGTCCGCGTTGAGTATTTGTGCAGAGCCGTGCAAGGCGAAGTCATAGTTTCTCCGAGCCACCCTGTCAGGGACGTTCTAGGGTACACGGTTGTTGACAGCAAGAGGGCGGTGGAAACGCTCTCGGGGCTGGAGTTTTCCCAGCTTTTTGGAGTGACGACGGAACGAGCCTTGATTTTCACGCACATCGATAATGGAATTTCACCCATGCTCATCGTGCGCATGAGCAACCTGAAACCGCGTTTGGTGGTCTTCTACGGCACGCGACCGGATGAAAACTCTACTAAGCTCGCCGAGTACGATAACATCCAACTCATCTACTCCAGCCTGCCAAGCGTCGAGCAACTGGTAAAATCCCTGAGAAAACTGTACCGCATCGCCCTCCGCAGAAAACTCGGCAGACCAGTCCGTCCACCGCCAAAAATAAGCGCGTAGGGCAAGGCTACCGACCAACAAAGATACAGCCACTAAGACGATTTGCGCCTAATCATTCCTTCCTCTTTGAGTCTCTGCCTCAGACGTTTGAAGTCATTGACAATCAGCTGTTTATACTTTGGGTTGTGGAGAGCGGCGGCAGGATGAAACGTCGCGAAGAGCGTCACATTCAATCCTGAGACTAATGCTTCATGGAATTTGCCATGAACCTTAGTTATGCTGTCGAATGACAACCCTGCCCTCGGAAACATGCAAGAAGCGGAGATGCTTCCGAGAGAAACGATGAACTTCGGCTGGATAGCCAATATTTGCCTTTCCAAGAAGGGGGCGCACGCATTAATCTCTAGCGGTCGCGGTGCACGGTTTCTCGGCGGCCTACACTTCACGATGTTAGTGATGAAAACTTTCTTTCGTGACAAGGGTACCTCAGCCAGAAGCGCGTCGAGAAACTTGCCGGCATCGCCGACGAATGGCCTTCCCTCAATATCCTCATGGTAGCCAGGTGCCTCGCCGACGAACATTACACGAGCGTTTGGACTGCCGTCACCGGGAACAGCGTTCTTACGAGACCTGCAAAGCGGGCATTTTGGGCAGACGATAACCTCAGCCGCTATGGCATCTAAGAGCTCCAGTTTGGACAAGCTGACTACCTGTGACCCTGCTTTACTTCTAGCCTTAACGTACCGCGAAGCTGACTTAAATAATCAAACGTTTGTCGGACAAACAAATTCCGGCGCACGACAACACTCGACAGAAATCACGATAGCCCGATAATGTTGTTAAACAAAGTGAAATGGCAACCCAACAAACCTACCACAGAAGCCGCTTAGAACATGCGTTTCAGCGCGTCAGAACCCTTCATCCCGACTTCAACGCCGATGTTCTTCGCCTTCGACGTTACAGCCTTCACTTGAGCGTTAAGAACATCGTCAAACGTCTTCACGCCGCTAACCATCGCTGCCATCACGCCCAGTCTTTCAGCGGCTTCCATGTTAAGCAGACCACACATGACAAAACCCTTCTCCGCCAAGATAAGAACCATCGGCGGCGAACCTGGCAGCTCCACGCACAAACCTGAACAGTCTTTGCCATCAACCTTCAACGACTCAACACAGATCATGCTAAACACCTTTAAAGCAAACAGTGACAATACCAACTCAAAATAAAAAAGTTGCTGGAGCCCGCAATCGCAAATGCTCACGAAACTCAAACAGAAAGTCCAAGAGGCCCTAACAGCGGAAGCAGAAATCGCCCACAAAATAGGCTTAACGCCCAACATGGTAAGCGCCCTTGGCATAATTCTGGCTCTTCTCTCAGCAATCACGTACGCACTGTGGCAAGGCTACACTCCGCTCCTACTAATAGCAACCGTGTTACTCCTGCTATCGGGGTTCTGCGACGCCCTCGACGGCGTCGTCGCCAGACTCTACCAACAAACAACAGTCTTCGGGGGCTTCCTCGACTCGCTGCTTGACAGATACGCCGATGCCGCCGTATACATCGGCATAATCATCGGCGGACTCACAGAACCTCTATGGGGATTCCTAGCCCTGACTGGTTCACTACTCGTGAGTTATACTCGCGCAAGGGCAGAGGTAGCCGGAATAAGGATGGAAACCGTGGGCTTCGCGGAAAGAGCCGAACGCATAATAATACTCGCCTTAGCGAGCATGATCGCCTTCTTCTGGCAACCAGCAACGATAATGACCGCGAGCATAATACTCCTCGCCGTCCTCTCAAACCTCACAGTTATACAGAGAAGCATCTACGCATACAACAAACTCAAAAGAAACGAAACAAACTAGGAAGAACTAGAATCTTCTTTTCGGACGGAAACGTCTCTCGTCTCGGGCTCTGACTTTCACGACGCCCCTGTGGACAGCGCATGAAACACAGTAGTATTTCGTGTCGACCCACGAAGCCATGTATGTGCCTTTCTGCCGAAGCTCCCTAGCCAACTGCGCGTCAACCAGTGAAGTCCGCCGCGTGACTTTCTTAGCCTTGTCGCGAGGCACAACCTGCCCACACAGGGCACACTGGACGGTGCCGCTGCTGCCTTTGTCGCCCTTGGACCTTCCCCGACTCTTTCGTTTGAACGGCAACTTAATTACACCTTAACTTATCCTAACAATCAATGCTAACGGTTGTTTATATGTCTGCCCTCAACTTGAGAAGCATTGCAATGTTAGCTTTTGCGTCGATCTGCGGAACGATTTTTCCCGTCGAAGAAGTGAAGAGCGTCGTTACTCCCGGTCCGTGACCCGATATTACACAGTTCGTATGCACTACTATGCCAACGGAAACTGCGCCCTGCCGGTAGATTCGCCCGTAAGAATGGTCCGCATCAAGAATAGCCACCAAGTCGCCCAGCCTTAAATCGTCAAGCTGATACTCTTTTCGAACGCCCTCATCGAACAACTGGATGTCATAGTCGCCAGAATACGTCTGGTCCGCACCCAAGCCAGACCCCATTATCATTGCTGGCACAACGTGCGTAACCGGAACCGCCAGCGTATCGCCATCAGGCTTCGGGTCTAAAGCCTCGAGGAACCGAGGGTCCATGTTCATCACCTTAATCTCCGGAAAATCCATGAGTCTCAGGCCTACGCCGAACGCTCTCACGAGCATCTTATCGCCAAGCATGAGCTTTTCAAGAATGTCAGAAGGAAAATCAACCAGCACATGCTCTATGCCACCATGTTTGCCATTCACGACTCCTTTCGCACCCTTTGCGTCGCCCGAAACAACAACCGCTTCATTGCCAACGCACGAAAGCACGTTGAAAGCTACGCTCGCGGCTTGCCCAAAGCGAGGGTCGTTCTCCTTATTTTCCAAGCTGACTCCGGGTTCCACGTGGTCAGCTTCCCAGCCGCACGCTGGGTCCCCGACTCGCACGTTGTAAGTGATCCCGCCCACGCCTGGCAAAACCATCGGTCTGCCCTCTGCCGATATTCTGTACACGTTCCTGAAGGTCGGGCTGGCTATTTCGCCAACAACCGAAATTCTAACTAGCTTGTCTGCGTTTGTTCGTAACAACTAATTTCCCTCATTCTATAGACTAAGTGCATTACCAGCGGACACTAATAAAATTTCACCTCGCCAAAACTATCACGTTTGCATGGAGTACGACAAATCTTAAATGCTGGATTTCTATTTGGTTGAGTGAAGCCGAAACCGGAAAAAAGCAAGTTTCCAACGTGGATGAGACAATGTCAGACATAGGGTTAAGGTCCAAAATGCTCGTTAAAGACGTCATGAGCAGCCCAGTGGTAACAGTCGAGGAAGACGTACCTGCGAATAAAGTGGCAGAACTCATCGACAAACACGGTTTAGGCTGCATAATTGTAACGAACAAGAAAGGAAAGCCCCTCGGAATCATCACCGAAAGGGACCTAGTCACCAGAGTAGTGACCAAAAACGTCAAGCCTAGCTCGGTGAAAGCCAAGGAAGTTATGACCTCACCTCTCCTTACTATAGAGCCTGACGAGTCAATAAGCGAAGCAGCCAAGAAGATGAACAGGCTCAACATCAGAAGACTGGGAGTCGTGTACAAGGGACAACTCACCGGATTAGTCTCAAGCAAGGACGTCTTGGCGGTCATGCCCGAACTCCTAGAGACAATTCAAGAGCGAGCCATCATTGAAGGCGAAAACAGGGCTGAAGAAGCATCTGAAGAACCCCCACCGCTCAGCGGATACTGCGACCGATGTGGAGGATGGTCGGATAACCTGCAAGAGTTTAACGGCGAATACCTCTGCGAAGACTGCAGAGTCGAGATAGAAAGCGAAAGCGAGGAATGAGAGGAGATCATTTGCGTGTCAAAGAAATCACGAACGAAAAACACCCATACATCTACCCGGAAGAACCGGCCACCAAAGCCCGGGCTACGATAAGAGATTTAGCCCTGAGGATTCTCCCCGTCGTAGATGAACACAAAAAACTTCTCGGAATAGTTTCGCGCGCCGATGTGATGACCATTTCCTCTTCTGTCTCTCCCATAACGGTCAAAGGGATAATGACCAACGCGGAGTACATAGCAACGATGGACGAAGATGCGTTCACGGCAGTTAGAGACTTTATTCGATTGCACTAATGTTGTGCGCCTGTCGTGAACTCAGCTCAAGATAAAACTTATAGTGGCGTACTTGGACTGGAGAGTTTTATCGACGCGATAATTCGCACAAGTCCAGAGAAGCTTTCGGCGCCAGTGTCAGAAATAATGTCCGATGACGTTGCCGCCTGTTCCCCAGAAGATGAGCTCGACAACGTGTGGCGGCGGATGCAGACCAAATCGTTAAGCGGATGCCCAGTTGCGAGGAAAGAGAAACTTGTGGGCATAGTTACGGAAAAGGACTTTCTCGAAAAAGGCAGCCTTTTGCCCACCTTCGAAGCCACCAAAGGACGCTTCAAAGCCTCCTCAGAAATCTCCTCAATCATGAAGACGCCAGTCATGGCGGTGAAGCCTTCGATAAAAGCAATCAGAGTCGCAAAAATCATGGTTTCAAAGGACATCGGCAGGGTCCCCGTTGTGGACGAAGATGGCAAGTTGCTTGGAGTAGTCGACCGGGAAGACATAGCCAGACTCATCGTTAAATAGGGTGAAAATGATTGAGCAGAGAAAGTTATAGAAGGACATTGAGAGGAAGCGGCAATCTCGACCTGAAAGCTCAAACGGCAAAGAAACGCGAAGGCGAAATAATGCAGGTTGCGAGGAGTCCGGTGGTCACCGCCGCTCCGACCACGCCGATATACGACGCAATCCAGATAATGTGCAAGGAAGGGTTTCGCAGAATACCGATATCGAACCCTGGGACAAACGCCCTCGAAGGAATCACGACGGCAACGGACATTGTTGACTACTTGGGCGGTGGAAAGAAGTTCGAGATCATCCAGCAGAAATTAGGCGGGAACATTTTCAAAGCCATAAACGAACCGATAAAGCTCATCATGACCAGAAGAGTCGTTGCAGTGAAGACCACTTCAAGAATAGGCGACGCCATCGAACTCATGAAAGAGAAAAACATCGGTGGGTTACCGGTTGTCGATGATGATAACCACGTTAGAGCAATAATCACGGAGAGGGACATCGCAAACCTCTTTGCCGAAAGAATAAGCGGAATACCCGTTTCCCAAATCATGTCGGAAAAAGTGGTCACAGCACTCTCAACAACAACAATATTCGAAGCAGCCAAGACAATGACGATGCAAGGATTCAGAAGACTGCCAATAGTGTCGGACGGAAAGGTGGCAGGCATAATGACCGCTATGGACATCATACGGTTTTTCGGCTCCGGCGAAGTGTTCACGTACCTCCGTTCAGGAACGATAATACAAGTACTGAACAGCCCAGCACTAAAGATAGCAACAAAGGAAGTTGCGACGATCAGGCCGAACGCTGACATTGGACAAGCCGCCAAAATCATGCGGGACAAGAAAATTGGAGCGATACCCGTCGTTGAAAATGGAAAGCTGTCGGGAATAATAACGGAAAGAGACTTCTTCAAAGTGATAGCATAACACCTTAAATATTGTCCTGTTCTCGATAAACCGAAAGAGAGCGGTCAACTTGATTGTCGACTTGGTCCTCCACAACGCCAAAGCCTACGTAGACGGCAAACTGGTCGACTGCAGCCTATCAGTGGATGATGGCAGAATCGTCAAAATAGGCAAAGAAGCAACGATGCCCAAAGCCGATACTACGCTCGACGCGAGAAATCTCGTCGTGTTGCCTGGCTTGATTGATGCCCACGTACATCTTCGCGATGAAGGGAAAGTCCGAAAAGAAGACTTCTACACCGGGACAGCGGCAGCTGCGGCAGGCGGAATAACAACAGTGCTTGACATGCCCAACAATGACCCCATAACTATGAACGTGGAAACACTGAGAAACCGGATGAGAATTGCCGAAAACAAAATTCTCGTCAACGTTGGGTTCTTCTCTGAATTTCCAGATGACACAGAAGAGATACGAAAAATAGTGCACGAAGGTGCCATCGCCTTCAAACTTTTCATGGCGGAGCAAGTTGGTGGACTGAACATCGACGACGATGCAGCCTTGTTCGAAGCATTCGAAATTGTCAACTCAACGAAAACCTTGGTAGCTACCCACGCAGAGGATCGAGCCACAATCAAAGAAGCAGAAGAGAAGCTAAAACGAACAAATCGCAGCGACGTTGACGCTTTCCTGGACGCACACAACCAGAGCGCTGAAGTGAAAGCCGTCAAAAGACTGTTAAACGTTACGAAGAAGGCAGGTTCACGGCTTCATTTCTGTCACGTAAGCACCAAGGAAGGATTAAGGGCGATAATCGACGGCAAAGAAGCCCAAATGCGAGTTTCCTGTGAAGTGACACCGCATCATCTGTTTCTCTCAGCCGATAAGTTAAGAACAATCGGGACGACGGCGATAACTATGCCGCCAGTCAGAGAAGAACTTCATCAAGCCGCGTTGTGGGACGGCATCATAAACGGCTGGATTGACATTGTAGCCTCAGACCATGCACCTCATACGTTGGAGGAGAAACAGGCGAAAAACGTCTGGGATGTGAAGGTGGGAATAGCAGGGCTGGAAACGATTCTGCCGTTGCTACTCACGGCTGTTAACCATGGAAGGTTGTCGCTGGCTGACCTTGTTAGGTTGATGGCGGAAAAACCGTCAGAGATTTTCAGGTTGGAAGGCAAGGGTCGCCTAGAAGAGGGAAACAGGGCAGACTTTACTATTGTGGATCTGAAGAGCAAGTACAAGATCGATGCAGCGAAGTTTCACTCGAAAGCAAAGTTCTCACCCTTCGACGGGTGGGCTGTTGAAGGAAAGCCCGCCAAAACGTTTGTCGGCGGTCGGCTTATTATGGACGAAGGTGAAATCGTGGCAGAAGCAGGTAGCGGGCAAATCATTCGGAGAGAATGACGTTTTGAAGTTCATCGTTGACGGGATGCTGGGGAAACTGACTAGGTGGCTTCGTATGCTGGGACACAACGTGAAGTATTCAAGCAAACTGGACGACGCGTTGCTCATAACGATAGCCAAGAAAGAACAGCGGGTTTTGCTCACTCATGATTTGGAGCTTTATCAACAGGCCGTAGCGAAAGGAGTCGACGCCTTCTACGTGGAAGGAAAAACTGAGGCAGAAAGACTCGCGCAGGTTGCACACAGATTCCACATAGGCTTAGAGATAGACATGACGACTTCAAGGTGTCCCAAATGCAACGCACGGGTAAAACCGATATCAAAAGACAAAATAGCCGAGAAAGTGGAGAAAAGCACTTTCGCCAACTACAATGAGTTCTGGGAATGCCCAAAATGCGGGCAGGTCTACTGGCAAGGAGCTCACTGGATGAGAATCAGAAAGACGCTTGATGAGGCGAAAGAAAATTCAGAGAAAAAGTGAGGGATTCAGCGGTTTTTCAGGGCGTTATCTTTCTTCGAGAAGCCATTTCAACGGGATGTCTTGGTATGTGCCGTCTGGCAATGTTCGCCTAACGGTTATGGGCAGTATGGCTGCATCCAGTTCTTTTAGAGCTATATCGATCAGGCTTGAAAAGCCTTCTGAAACATCGATGAGTATCGGGGCACCCATAGATATCTGCAGAGCCCTAGCGCCCACTATTCGGGCTTTTTCGAAACGGGTAAGCTTCGGTGGACCTATTGTGATTCTGCTCTCTTTCGTGGACGTATTCTAGAACTCCCCCGCACCCGGATAGCCGCCGCCCGGAGGCATACCTCCCCCTGGCGGTGCTGGAGGAGCTCTCATCTTTCCAGCCGCTATGACATCGTCGATTTTCAATATCATTGACGCAGCTTCAGTCGCGGATTTGACTATCTGTTTCTTGACGGACAAAGGCTCGAAAACTCCGGCTTTACTCATATCTTGGACTTTTCCAGAGTGAACCTCGATTCCAGCCCATGTCTCAGCCTTCTCGTGTCTCGATCGCAGTTCTGAAAGTATGTCGATCGGGTCTAAACCAGCGTTTTCTGTAAGCGTTACAGGAACTACCTCGAGCGCTTCGGAGAAGCTTCTGACTGCTAGCTGCTCCCGTCCTGGAAGGGTCTCCGCGTATTTTCTGAGCACTCTTGAAATTTCAAGCTCGGGTGCTCCGCCACCGGCCACTATTTTCGGTTCTTCAACGACGTCGCGGACCACGCACAGGGCATCGTGAATCGACCGTTCAGCTTCGTCCACTATTCGCTCGGTGCCGCCTCTGATCAAGATTGTCACGGCGCGCGGATGCTTGCATCCTTCCACGAACGTCATCTTGTCGTCGCCGATTTTGCGTTCTTCGACGAGGCTTGCGAAGCCTAAGTCTTCTGCCTTCATGTCGTCCATGTTGGTGATTACTTTTCCGCCAGTAGCCTTCGCGAGTTTTTCCATGTCCGATTTCTTGATTCTCCTAGCCACGAGAATTCCCTTGCGAGCCAAGAAATGCTGTGCCATGTCATCTATGCCTTTCTCGCACAGAACGACGTTGGCGCCAGTCGCCACTATCTTATCAACCATGCCGCGAAGCATCTCTTCCTCCTGCTTGAGGAACGCTTCCATCTGTTCAGGGCTTTCGATGTTGATTTTGGCGTCAAACTCTGTCTTTTCAATTTCCAACGCGGCATCGAGCAGTGCTATCTTGGCTTTTTCCACGCGTTTAGGCATGCCGGGATGTACGACTTCCTTGTCTAGAACAATGCCTTGAATGAGACTAGTGTCCCTGATCGACTCGCCTGGTTTTTTCTCAACCTTGACGTCGTCAACGTCCGCCTTGGACTTCGTGCCTTCCTTTTCCGTAACCGCCAAGATTGCCTTGACAGCTACGTCAGCCAAGTATTCTCTGTACTCGGCTACTAGCTTGCTTGCCATCGAAGTCATTGCTGCCTTCTTCAAGTATTCTTCAAACTTTGGCGCGGCGAGTATTGCTATCTTTTCCAGGACTTCCAGCGCTTTTTCCGACGCTTTTTTGTATCCGTCTATTATTATTGTGGGGTGAACGTTTTTTCCGATTAGCTCTTCAGCCTTGTTCAGAAGCTCGCCCGCTAGAATCACTGCGGTTGTTGTTCCGTCGCCTGCCTCGTTGTCCTGTGTCTTGGCAACTTCGACCATCATCTTGGCGGATGGGTGTTGAATGTCCATTTCGTCCAAGATTGTTCGTCCGTCGCTAGTTATCGTTACGTCGCCCATGCTGTCCACGAGCATTTTATCCATGCCTTTTGGACCTAGAGCGCTTTTGACGGTTTCAGCCACTATTTTTGCAGCCATTATGTTGGCGTGTTGGGCTTCCCTTCCTCTGCTTCGGCTGGAGCCTTCTTTCAATATTAAAACTGGTACGCCACCAGCTTGAGCAGATGCTGACAAACCTTCACATCCTCCTCTTAATGCGTCACAGAAATGAACAGCATTCTCATATAAGTTTTTCTGAAGCGAAGATTTGAAAGCCAGATTTTACTGTTTAACATTCTCTATAGCCGACGCTTCGGCTTGACAGCAGTCTTTAGGCCGCTGCCGGTCAGTATTATGGCGGTTTTTTCGCCTTTTGACACCTCTCGGTTACTCATTTGTTTCTTGTAGGCTGCATAGGCAACGGCGGAGCTGGGTTCTACGAAAAAGCCTTTCTTGGCGAGTTCTATAAAGGCATCGAAGATTCCTTCTTCATCGACGATTTCTGCGTTGCCACTTGCCTCGCTGAGGCTCTTGACCATGAGGTTCAACAATGGTGGGTTGGTGCTTACGAGGGCGTCGGCGATGGAGGTTATCTTTTCGGGCGGTGTATAACTCAAGTTCTTGATGGAGTAATATAGGGGTGACACTTGCCTCGTCTGGCACGCTACTATTTTTGGCATAGCATCTATAACGCTAGAGTCGACCAAATGACTGAACCCTATAATCAGGCCCAAGAGCAAAGTGCCCGCGGAAACAGGCAAGTAGACACGTTCGGGAAGGCGCCAATCAAACTGCTCAGCAATTTCGTAGGCTAGGCTTCTTATGCCGTCTCTGAACAGCGGGTGAAGAATGTGCCCGACGTAACACTTGCCTTTTCGAGGCTGCTGAGCTTCTTCAGCGACTTCACTTCGGGAACCCGCAACTCTCGTCACTTTTGCACCGTAGAACTGGATTTGGTTGAATTTCGGTCCAGACACATTTTCGGGAACGTAGATTTCCGCCTTCAGACCTGCACGGGCAGCATAAGCAGCCATCGAGGCGCCGGCGTTTCCAGATGAATCTTCTGAAACGTAGCCACCAGTTCCTTTGATTCGCTCCCATATTGCTGAAATCAGTGCTGTTGAGCCTCTGTCTTTGAAAGAACCTGTTGGGTTTAGGCTTTCAAGCTTGAGGTGAACGTTTTCGTTAAGTTTGACGAGGGGTGTCCATCCTTCGCCTAGAGTTATGATATCAGCTTCTTTGACGTATGGGAAGAATTCTGCATAACGCCAGACAGTTTTGTTGGGCCTCCGAATTCTTTTGTTATCAAAAATCCCGTCAAGCTGAACGCCCAGCGGTTGTCCGCACAATGTGCATTTGTAGTCAAGCAGATTACGGGAAGGTTGACCGCAAGCCGAACATTGAATTCTGTACTCCATGAAGCGCCACCAACAGCCCGACGGCTAATATGATTGGTACTTTGACTATTTCTCGTTTCAACATGATTGGTCATGAGAGGCTATTTGTACGGTATGTAGTCTTTTCCCAAGAGTTCCCGGGCTATTACTATTCTTTGAATGTTGCTGGTTCCTTCGGCTCCGACGCAGTATGACATTATACCACGTAAGCCCATTTCCAACGGACACTCTTTGCTGTACCCGTAGGCTCCATGCCAGAGCATGGTGTGCTTGAATACGTCAAAAGCGAAATGCGGCGCGATAAGCTTGCACGCGGCAATCATGCGACTTACTTCGAGAACTGAGAATTTCTTCTCTTTGTACCGTTTATCGTTCATCCAAGCCGTGCGATAAACCAGAGACCGCAAAGCCTCAAGCTGCGCCCAATCATCAGCCAGCTCGAACTGTATCCCTTCAAACTTGCCGATGGGTCTGCCGAACGCTTTCCGCTCTTTGATGTAGTCTATCCCGATTTCAAGGGCTCGTTGGGCAGCGCCGACGCAAACAGCTGCGATCATGATTCGAGCGTTGTCGAAGCCTTCCATGGTCAGGTAGAAGCCCTTGTCCACTTCGCCTACGACATGATAATCTGGAAGTCTAACATCGTTCATGGCAAAACCGCCAGTGGAAATCGCCATCCTGCCCATGTCCTCAAACCGCTTGTAAACGTCCACCCCTGGCGAATCTATGGGCAGGTAGAATCCAGTCATGCCACGATGCGAGGCTTCAGGCGGAGCAGGCGAG
>Ga0153916_10001899_pt1 | contig 15231 bp, 10 predicted proteins | sample Opewatmetagenome_FD_109642 | JGI IMG/M metagenome (GOLD analysis project Ga0153916, IMG submission 109642) | Freshwater wetland microbial communities from Ohio, USA - Open water 3 Core 3 Depth 4 metaG | ecosystem: Environmental > Aquatic > Freshwater > Wetlands | place: USA: Ohio, Lake Erie...
AATTCGAGTCGATGAGGGAGCTACGCTGAATGGACAGGGCACGGAACTAAATCCAGTACTATTTACCGCTCACCCAGACTGGCCTCAGCAACCCGGTACCTGGAAAGCCCTGATCGCGGATGGTGCTTCAAACCAAAGCGTTGCCACCATTACACTTAGAAACTGCGAGATCAAATACGGGGGCGAAGAACCGAACGAAAGCTATCCGTACCTGGCTTATGGACCGATAAGATCCATAGACTATTCCGATGTCACCGTTGACCAATGTTACATTCATGATTGTCTCGGCAGCGGCGTAGACATGAATCACGGCGCACCCGGCACCACAACCATGCTTGTGGTCGTTTCGGACACACGAATCCAGTACTGCGATGGTGGCATTGAACTCGACTATCCCAGCGACAACTCCAGCGCAAACGGCAACCGGTTAGACTACTGCAAGAATGGCATCTATGTCCACTTTCATCCCGACCATTCCAGCATGTACGTTGATAACAATGTCATAACAAATTCGGAGTTTGATGGTGCTATCCTTGAAGAAAACTGGGGTTACTTCCGTAACAACGCGATTGACGTTTCCGGCCAATACGGAATATCAATCCTATATACCGGCTCTGGAACCCGAGATATACGCAACAACATCATCACCAACAGCTCAAGTTACGCCGCTTATTCTGATTACAATATCACCATCGACAACAGTTGTTTCTACGTCTATGGCGCCGGACCCTGCCCCAACTACTTTACCCTTAACGACTGCATTACTAGTGATCCGAAGTTTGTCTCTGCCTATGGCGCTGATAATTACTACCATCTACTCTGGAATTCACCCTGTCTCGGAGCTGGGGATGACAATCCTCAGATGCACAATTCCAATCCCGCCGAGTCGCGTTGTGACATCGGCGCTCATACCTCAAGTCTGTTGGCACTAAATCTTGGTTGGTCGCCTTGGATAGGATTACTGATAGGCGCATGCGTAGCAGCCTTGTCAGGCATAATCATAGGTTATCCATCAGTACGCTTGAAGGGCGACTATCTGGCATTGGCAACCTTTGGTCTTGGGGTTATCGTCTATTCTGTCGCTAAAGATTGGGTGTCGCTAACCCGTGGTCCAATGGGTCTCCCAGGAATACCGGGATTTTCGATTTTCGGGATTCAGCTTACAGCCATTTGGTCGTATCTGATATTGGTAGCAGCGTTTGTGGCAATGACTATTTTCATCATTGGAAGAATCGTGAATTCACCCTTTGGTAGAGTATTGAGGTCAATCAGGGAAGATGAAATCGCTTCACAAGCGCTTGGAAAGAATACCAACAAATATAAACTGATGGTATTTATTATCGGGGCGTTTTTCGCCGGCATCGCAGGAAGTCTTTATGCTCATTACATTACCTTTATCGACCCGTCGAGTTTTACCGTGATGGAGTCCATTACTATTCTGTTAATGGTGATTTTTGGCGGAATGGGTAGCATCCCAGGGTCTGTAGTAGGAGCGGTGGCTTTAGTAGGTTTTCCCGAGTTTCTTAGATTTATAGGAATGCCATCATCCATCGAAGCACCAATGCGGCAAATGATATACGGGTTATTGCTGGTAGTTCTAATGCTTAGGAGACCGCAAGGAATAATCGGAGCCTATCAGTTCAAATGAGCACGGAAATCATACTGGAAGTCAGAAGTTTAACCAAGGAATTCGATGGTCTGGTTGCCGTCGATGATCTCACCTTTTCCATCTCTCCAGGAAGTATCGTTGCACTCATCGGTCCTAATGGTGCCGGAAAAACCACTGTTTTCAATATGATATCAGGCTTCCTCGAACCAAGATCCGGCAAGATACTGTTCAAAGGGAAGAACATTAGCAGACTCCCGAAATACAGAATCGCCAGACTCGGGATTTCTCGAACATTCCAGAATATCAGACTATTCCCACAGATTACGGTCCTCGAAAATATGATGTTGGCAACCAGATACGAAAAAGGCGAATGGCTTTGGTCGGCAATTCTTCAATCGAAGGCCATGAAAAATGAGGATGAGATGAATCAGAAAATGGCTTTGGAACATCTCCGATTTGCAGGGCTTTTTGAGAAGAAGGATGAATTGGCGCAGAATCTATCTCATGGGCAGCGACGCTTACTCGAATTGGCACGGGCTATCTCGACAAAGGCAGAGCTCTTTCTGTTAGATGAGCCAACCGCCGGCGTTTTTCCAGACACGAAACTGAAGATTCTGGATGTGATTAGAGAACTAAAAACCCAAGGCAAGGCGATTCTTTTTATAGAACATGATATGAAGATTATATCCGGGGTATCCGACAAGGTGATTGTGCTAAGCCATGGGCGGAAAATCGCGGAAGGCACTCCAACTGAAGTTGTCAAGAATAAACTGGTAATCGAGGCATATCTTGGGAGAAGAAAAGATGTTGCTTGAGGTCAAAAACCTCGTGGTGTATTATGGTTCAGTTCTTGCAGTTGATGGCATTGACGTGCACGTGAATGAAACTGAAATAGTCGCCTTAATAGGACCAAATGGAGCAGGTAAATCTACCACGCTGAAAGCCATATCCGGATTGCTTATACCCCGGAAGGGTGACATTGTCTTCCGTGGCGATAGCATAAGAGGCAATGCGCCATTTCAATTAGTAGAAAAGGGACTGTGCCTGGTACCGGAAGGGCGACATGTCTTTCCATCAATGAACGTTCAAGAGAACTTGGAAATGGGTGCATTCACCAAGCGTGACAAGGGGAAATCCCTGAACGACTTAGAAACAGTGTATTCCTTATTTCCCATTCTGAAAGAAAGACGAAGACAAAAGGCAGGTACACTCAGTAGCGGTGAACAACAGATGCTCGCTCTTGGAAGAGCTCTCATGGTAAGTCCCGAAATGCTGTTATTAGACGAGCCATCGTTAGGGCTTTCCCCCAATTATGTCGAGGTAGTCTTCGAAAAGATAAGAGAAATCAGTAGGAATGGGATCACGATCCTCCTTGTGGAGCAAAATGCGAGGATGGCTTTGGAATATGCGGATAGAGGTTATGTCTTTGAAATAGGGAAAATCACCTTTGAAGACAAAGCGAAGAATCTTCTTGGAAACGATGTAGTCAGAAAGTCATTCTTGGGGGAAGACTAGTCTACTGCTCGCACGAATTGGGTACGACCGACTACCACCCGCTGCGCCCTCGCCTTGCGGAGTATGGTCGACCACCTCTCTGCATTGCAGCCTTTTCCAAGGAATAGGAACATGACCCAAAATGCTCCAACTACTGGATCAGAAATCAGCCTATTCATTGTTCGGTCGTCCCTTGGCCACCCATGAACGAAGCTGACACACGCGCAAATCTGATCGATCCTAAGCTTAAGGCGTCGGGTTGGACTGACAGGCAAGTGACCCGCGAGTACTACTACAACCGGGATCATCAGTACACAGAGGGACGCATAATACTCTCTGGCGACCGTGTTCGACGAGGTGAGAGACGCAAGACCGACTACCTGCTTCGCCTCACTGCCGGTTTCCCGATTGCTGTGGTCGAAGCGAAGCCAGACGAGGTGGAAGCCGAAACAGGATTGGAACAAGCTAAGGGCTACGCCAAAGACTTGGACGTTTACTTCGCATATGCCGCAAACGGACTGAAAATCATAGAATATGACTTCTTCACGAAATTGAGCAGGGATCTTGCCAGTTTTCCGAGACCTGACGACTTGCTGGAGCGATATAGAAGCGGCACGCAAATCGACGCACGGAAAATCCCCTATGCCGTTGCCAAGCCCTTTCCCAAACAGCGAGTATCACCATCTTGGCAGAAAGATCCCCTTCTGCACCCATACTGCCCTGAATCTCTGTGTGGAAACACTCCACGTTATTATCAAGAAGCAGCGATCAGTGAAGTCATTAAGCGCCTTATGCAAGGACAGAAACGGGCCTTGCTTGCAATGGCTACCGGGACGGGCAAGACTTTCATCTCTTTCCAAATCGTCTGGAAGCTCATCAAATCCGGCTGGATCCAACAACGTCATCCAGAAAGACCCGCTCGCGTTCTATTCCTCGCTGATCGGATTATCTTGCGTGACCAAGCCTACAACACCTTTTCACCGCTCGCAGATGGAATCAGCGATCCGCGTCATCTAATCAAAGGTCACCCACCGAACCTCAATCGGGATATCTATTTTGGCATTTATCAGACCCTATGGAGCCCAAATCAGTACAATCAACGGTTATTTGAGATATTTCCACCGGACTTCTTCGATCTTGTAATCATCGACGAATGCCATCGCTCCGGGTTCGGTACCTGGAGAGAAATCTTAGACCATTTTGGGAACGCCAGACATTTAGGAATGACGGCGACTCCTAAACAGGATGAAAACATTGACACCTTTTCTTATTTCTGTGCGGAAGAACCTGAGACATCAGTTAACGATGAGCGTCCAGAGCTTGGCAGTTGGCAACCACCTGCTTATGAGTATAGTTTTGGTCGTGGTGTTGATGATGGTTTCTTGGCAACTTACAGAGTTCATCGTGTCAGAACTACGGTCGATACCACTGGACTCCATCTACAGGACGCAATTGAACAAGGGGCGGAGGTCTTCATTCCCGAGGACGTTGAAGCCCGCGATTGGTATTACACTCCCCAATTTGAGCGGGAGATTGCCCTTCCTGATCGGACCCGTGCCATGGTCAAACATCTTTCTAAGCTTTTTCGTCAGTTTGGTCATATGAACAAGACGATGGTTTTCTGTGTGGATATGGATCACGCTCGTTTGGTGGCTCGTTTTCTCCAAGATGAGTTTGGAGCGGAAACCGGATTGGATAATTATGCTCTTGCGATTATTTCTGACGAGGGACAGGACGCCCGGGATTGGTTGGAGAGTTTTGCTGATTCGGATAAAAAAGCCCCAGTGGTGGCAACCACGGCAGAATTACTTTCGACCGGTGTTGACGTTCCTTCCTGCAAGAACATTGTATTCATGAAAACGCTTTCTTCCCCTCTGATGTTCAAGCAAATTATCGGAAGGGGGAGTCGTATTGACAAAGCTACCGATAAGTATTGGTTCAGAATTATCGACTTTACCGGAGCCACCCGACATATTGACCAGTGGGATCGTCCCGGCGGTGCACTGCCCAAACCTGCTGCAGGTCCCCAGACTGCGACACTTAAAGGCGTTGTTTTTCATGTCGACTCTAATGATCGAATCGTTGGTGCGTCAGTCAGTGTAAGAACGGGTCCCAACACACAGCAAGGTCCTATCCGGACAGACGAAAATGGCGATTTTACTTTCTCGAGTCTTCCGGCGGGAGCCATGTCTTTGATCTGCAGTGTACCCGGATTCGCTCGTCGTGAAATTACCATTGAGACCATTGCTGACGAAACTGTAACCATCGAAGTTCCCCTTAAACCTGTTCGCAAAGGTCCCCGAAAAATCCGCGTGGTAGGTTTGGAAGTTACTATCGCTGATGAAGCCATATTCCTTATCGAAGATACCGGACAGCAACTAACCCTTGATGAATATCGTGACCATGCACGTCAGCAAGTAATCAAAGCCGCTTCGACTCAAAGGACCCTTCGGAATATTTGGGTTGACCCTGAACAAAGAAGCGCCTTCCTTGACGATCTTCGCAAAGCAAGCGTTGACTCCGATGTGATTGCGGAAGTCATGGGTCAACCTGAAGCTGATACCTTCGACCTCCTTTCAAATTTAGCCTTCGGTTCACCGATTCACACTCGGAGCGAACGAGCCACGGCTTTCCGCAACCGGGAACAGTTATATATTGACCACCATAGCGAAAATGCTCGTCGTGTTATTTTGGAGCTTCTGGAGAAATACCGTGTCGGTGGAGTGGAACAGCTACAACCCGGAATCTTCAGCGTTTCTCCCTTCCGCGATTGGGGTGGTGCCGTCACCATAAGTCGTTGGTTTGGTGACGTCGAAGAATTGGGCACAACCTTGAATGAGATGCAACAGCGAATCTATCCTGAAACGGAGGCAGCGTAAATGAACGGTCCTCAGACTCGTGAGACCCTTGCTAATGAAATTTGGAGAGCTTGTGATGTTCTGCGCCGTGACAACAATTGCGGCGGTATCATGGAGTACATCGAACACCTCGCTTGGCTCCTGTTTCTAAAGTTCTTGGATGCTCAGGAAGACGAGTGGGAAATGCAGGCGAAATTGTCTGGTCAGAGTTATCAGCCAATTCTGGACCGAGATTACCGATGGAATAATTGGGCATCGAAAGAGATGCCTGCCGATGATCTCTTGTCTCTGGTGCATGCTCGCTTGATTCCTTATCTTCAAAACATCGGTGGGGACCCGCTAAGAGATACTATCCGCAGCGTTTTTGCCGAGCGGAATGTAATCGTTTGCGCTTCTGGGTACAACCTGAAAGACGTACTGAGCATAATCAATGGCATTGACTTCCACACCCAAGACGACATTTTCACGGTCTCTCAAATCTATGAAGAATTGCTCCGTCGGATGGGTAGCGAAAATCGTTCGGCGGGAGAGATCTACACTCCCCGTCCGGTCGTGCGGTTTATCGTGGAGTTGGTGAATCCCCAAATTGGTGAGACGGTCTATGACCCAGCTTCTGGCACCTGTGGCTTTTTGGCACAGTCCTATATGTGGATGAAAGGGAAAGAGAGGACAATCGAAGACCATAACCTTTTGCAGGGACAAACCTTCTTCGGTCAGGAAAAGAAACCGGTATCCGCTCTGTTGGGCGTGATGAATATGGTGCTTCATGGCGTGGCAACCCCCAGAGTCTATCGCAAGAATACGCTGGAAGAAAACATCCGCCAGGTCTCCGACCGCTTTGACGTAGTGGTAACCAATCCTCCCTTCGGTGGCACCGAGGGACGCCATATTCAACAGAATTTTCCCATCAAAGCTCAAGCCACCGAACTTCTCTTCATTCAACATATCATGAAGAAGCTAAAGGCAAAGGACAGTGTCCGGTGTGGCATGGTCGTTCCTGAAGGCACTCTTTTCCGAAGTGGAGCATTTGCCGATGTAAAGAAAGACCTATTGGAGAATTTCAATCTTCATACGGTAGTCAGTTTGCCGCCCGGAACCTTTTCTCCCTATTCGGACGTAAAGACCGCTCTGATATTTTTTGATAAACCTGGTCCAACGAAAGAAGTCTGGTATTACGAACTTCCCCTTCCTCAAGGACTGAAGAAATTCAGTAAGGGCAGCCCTATCCAGGATGAACATTTCACCGAAGCAAAGGCATTGTGGCTTATTTGGAATGATTATAGAAAGGGGAGAGCTTCAAGACCGGAACCCACGGAACGTTCCTGGACAGTTTCGATGGAGGATATTAAGGCAAAAGGTTACGACCTCACGGCTCGGAATCCCAACCGCCCGGCAGGGGAACAACTGCCATCGCCAACTGAAATTGTTGCAGGTTTGATGGAAAAAGAACGGGAGATTATGAGCATCGTTGAGGAGCTGGATGAGTTGTTGAGCAACAATCAGAATCATGGGGAGAAACCATGACCGAAGGACCCTACGGACTACCTGATGATTGGCAATGGAAAAAATTAGATGAAGTATGTAAGCGGACGTCTGATACCGTTCTTCCTTGTGAAACTCCTGACAAAGAGTACAACTATATAGGTCTTGAGCACCTCCATCAAAATCAGTGGGAAGAACCGAAGGAGAACTGTGTTTATGGGCATGAGATAAAAAGCAATTGCGTTATGTTTCAACCTGGTTATGTACTTTATGCAAAGCTTCGACCTTATCTCAACAAAGTAGTGATATGCACAAGAGGTGGCCTTGGGAGTACAGAATTCATTCCGATATTGCCTTCTCATAATTCACTAATTCCTGACTGGTTGGGCTGTTATTTAAGATCCCCTTGGTTCGTTGACTATGCGAGTCATAATACTACAGGAAGTAGAATGCCAAGGACAAGATTAAATGCGCTTTGGAATGCTCCTATTCCAGTGCCACCACTTCTCGAACAACACCGCATCGTAGCGAAGATTGATGAGTTAATGGGACGGGTGCGGGAAGCCAGACGATTGCGCACTGAAGCCCACCAGGACGCCGAATTATGTATGCCATCAACTATAGATGAAATATTTGAATCAAAGAAAGACGACTGGGATAAAGAAAAGATCGGTAACTTGGTTAGCAATATTCGAACTGGAACCACTCCCCCATCAAAAGAAAGGAAATATTTTGGGGGTGATATACCGTGGTTTACGCCCGGTGACCTTGGAGAAATAAAATGGCTTAAACAATCTGAAAGAACAATTACGCCTGTTGCATTGAAAGAGAATAAAGCCAAGATTTTCGATGAAGGTACAATAATGTTCGTTGGAATAGGCGCGACTCTTGGGAAGGTGGGGATTTCAGCAGGAAGGATTTCGGCAAATCAACAGATAACAGGTCTAAAATTTGGAGACAAAATCAATCCCGAGTTTGCATATTATTGGTTTCGATGCAATTATTCACGTATTCGTTCATTATCTCCGGCAGCTACATTACCTATTATAAATCAAAATGGACTCAAGAGCTTATTTATGCAGTTCCCACCTCTTACTGAGCAACGTGGCATCGTAGCGTACCTGGATCAGGTGCAGGCACAAGTAACATCATTGAAACGAGCTCAAGAGGACACTGAATCGGAATTCCACCGCCTGGAACAATCCATCTTAGACCGTGCTTTCCGCGGACAGCTATAATTAGTTTTGGACACAACCTAATTCCGCATCCCTTATTTGGGATCGACCAGATCACTACCCGCCGGAGCATGAATTGAGTCTGAAAGGCAGGAAAAATCGTGCATACGCCAGATTCTAAAATTCGTGTAAAATCCGAGACACCGTGCCTATTGTCATGATCCTCTGCTTTCCCCCCTCCCCCTCGGGGTATCAGTCAGACATAGTGCCGCATTTGCTTCATGAACTGTCATGGATGCCCCACCCGCCGCCGTGTAACCCGGTTGACCCACCCCGTGAGGTGACCACCTTTTTCGCAAAATCGGAAGGACCCTGTGTGCTGAAACCTTCTTGATAAATGGTGTGATTGGTGTGGATTTAGTTGCGGCTGGGGAATTTGAAACACATTCGGTATAGTTCTACCTTTCGACCTGCTCGGCGTACCAGACTGCTATCCCAAAGCGTTCTACTCTGGCACGAAGTCAAGATCAGAATGAAACGGGTCGCCAGAGGACATACCAAAATTACCATTATTCCACGAAGCGTCAAGTGGATCGAAGCGCCTATCTATGCTTCAGCACGTTAGGGAAGCCTCTCTGCAATTTTCACAACGCGGTAGTTTGCGTGTTCGAGGAGCTTCTCCTTGTCATAGGTGACAAAATCGGGATGCGTGGAAATACGGTATCTTTTCCGAAGATCATTCTGGATGAAGTCTTTCCCGTCTTTGAGAAGTAGATTAGGTGCGAGTTCCCTCCGCAGTCGGCTATAATGCTGGAACCTGTCGGGGTCACTGATTATGCGTTCCTCATGTAGTGAATACCTGTCAACCCAGCCGTCTTTGTCGCGCTTCAGACCCACCACAAACCTCAAGAGTAAGATCAAGTTAGCCACCTCAATAGTGATCTGATTGCCGTTCAGGCTGATGACGTTCTTCCCCTCAGCAGTGATCTCACCTGGAATATGAAGTCTGTCGGCACAGCGATATTTGTGTCGCTCATAATCCTCTCTCTGGTCCCCTGTCATCTCAATAATCGACGATGTCTCAGCTGACACTGATTGCAGGACACCTGACAGATGTTTTCTCAAGGGCATGACGAAGGTCTTGGGGTTCATAGATTCAGCGAGAGACACCTGGATTATCCGCTTGTTTAGAAGTGCATTTTTGAGAGTAATCTCGTCGATGAGAGTCGAAGGGGATAGCACGACCAAGATTTCGTCTTCCGTAGAGAGGTTTTTCAGCCCCGAAAGCCTAACAAGCCATTCATCTTGGACCGCAGGAACAAAGGCAAAACCGACTCGCATGTCATTGTAGAATTTGTGACCCAAATGGAAATAGCCGCCCTCGATCCTCTGGAATTCCCCTTCAATACCGTTTGCTGTCCGGACCTTGAATAAAAATCTATCTACCGAGAAAGAGTATCTGCTGAGATCGTCCTTGTCGATTGGAATCGGATCCTTTTCTGGGTGGTCCAGGCACACCGCTTCAAGCTCTCCATCTATTCTTACCACTGTCAAATTGCAGCCATGTTGGCAACGCGGCAGTCTCAAGTTTTCCGTTTCTTTTTCAGAAGGTCTCAAATATACAAGGATCCGCCGCTTGAGTAGATCCTCAAATCCAGTGCGAGAAATATCAACCAGTTCCTTCTTGGAAAACACCGGACCTGGAGTTTTTTCAAGTTCCTTTAAGATGAATCTAATCATACCAGCTTGACTCCGCTTTCCTTCAAATACGCGCTGATAATATCAGCATACTTCTTTGTTGTCAGTTCTGTGACATTGGGAGGCGTGATTTCAAAAGCGACTTTTCGGGATTTTCCATCCTCCTCGAGTCTGAACACTAGCTTTGCATGGACAAAGTTGCCAGAGCGTAGATTAATGCCCGTGATATCATCTCGTAGGGTTTTCAACACATCAGATGACCGAATCGTGATCTTTGGGTTAGTACTGCCCCGGATCGCTAACGTGACTTCTGACAAGGTCACGGACTCAATGACTTCGTTTCCGGCATAGTTAAAGGTTCCATTTTGCAGCGGTTCCAAGGTGTATGTGGCATCTCTTTCAGATTCATCCAACTGAGCGCTGTCATCCAGGATCGCCTAGGTAAAGGCATTGATGTAGTTGATCTTGTCCTTTCTATAAGGAGCTTTGATTGAAAGCACGGAGAGCTTCTTGTCAAATTGTAGGATATCCTCTTTGGCGGGTCTAAAGAAAATGGTATCCAAGTCACCTTTCTGCCAAGTTGAGACTGAGCGTCGGTAGGATCCGTGAATTACGACGATAACCGCTTGATCGGCTTCATCGTAATATCTAACAATGCACTCATGTCCCTTCTTTAGCCTGGAATAGAATTCTATAATCCGTTGCTTGAATCTGTCCATTTTACCCCGTGTTATGACGAAATCACAATGTGGCAGGTTGTGATAGCTAGTCTTGCTGGACGCATTGAACAGACAGTAGAAATCGTAAGCATAGTCAAAAGCGTCGCGATGATCCATAAAGAGATGCATTGCCAAATCCTGCTTGGTTTCTTCCCCGGTCGTCTTTATTCCAAACCGATCAACTGCCTTCACCAGAATATTCATCATTTTCTCACCGAGGTCATTAATGTGCGTGAAATCTTCAAGAATACTGTGTTTCAGCTCTTGATCGGTGAGGCTTTCAAGGAGTCTATCTACCACTTCATAATTGTATGCCTCCAGCCTGAAAATCTTTTTGCATGCCCGAAAAAGGTACTGCTCCATTAGATTGCCTGGGATGGAATCTACGAATCTCTTTAGGTTCAGACTTCTGTGTTTTGGCATTTTCGGATCTCCCTATTGAATGGTTGTCCTCCACTGGTGACAATTGATATATCACATGGAAAGGTGGTCACCCCACGGGGTGGGTTAACGGTGGGGTACGGAGGGGGCGGCGGGTGTTCCACGATAGCCTCTGGAATAAACGAACCACCATATGTAAACATAGTCGCGTCAATGCGTGGCTATCAACTCGGAAACGGGAAGACATTAGACTCTTGTACAGACTCAGACAGCAACTTTCAATATAATCAAATGCGAGCCCAATGTCAATTAAGGTTTCACGAAGAAACTCGGATAACCTCCCCCTATCAACCGCGATAAAACGGTGCCCCACCGTGTCCGAAAGATACCCCCGGGGGAAGGGGGGAAAGCGCTGGACGATGACAATAGGCACCATGTCTCTCATTTTATAGAATTTTAAGAATTTGACATATGTATCATCTTTTCTGCATTATAGACACTATTCATATTCCAAAGGTTAGGTATCTCGTCGACACCAGATAGTGGATGCGGAATCACACTCTGGAAATGGTCCGCTTGATGGATAAGCCAGACGAAACCATGACGAATCACCCCGAAGCCCTCATCACCACGCGACAATTGATAGCAGAGACACTGACTAGACCAAGACTCCTTCCTCTATCACAGACTAACGATTGAAATAACATTCCGGAAGACAGGACACACCACGTAATGTCCTGTGTTAAGGTCATTCAGACATACTCTTTCAATACTCTCCCGGCCCGAAAGCCGGGAGCTACGTGCTCATCATCACCACCGCGCCGGCAGTCCTTGTTTCAATCCTCTCCCGGCCCGAAAGCCGGGAGCTACGGATTTCTCCGGTGCCGGGCAATAGCCCAATAAAGTTTCAATCCTCTCCCGGCCCGAAAGCCGGGAGCTACGCAGGTCAGGGTAAGTGAGTGTGCGGTGCTTGAGTTTCAATCCTCTCCCGGCCCGAAAGCCGGGAGCTACAGAGAATCAAGAGGCATATCAGAAGGGGATCATGGTTTCAATCCTCTCCCGGCCCGAAAGCCGGGAGCTACCTTTAACCTTTGCACCTGGCGTGCTATGGTCGAATGTTTCAATCCTCTCCCGGCCCGAAAGCCGGGAGCTACCTGCCGGAGGAGCAGGGTCAGGAGACACAAGAGGTTTCAATCCTCTCCCGGCCCGAAAGCCGGGAGCTACTGATGCAAGGCGTCACGGAATACATCGTACTCACCGTTTCAATCCTCTCCCGGCCCGAAAGCCGGGAGCTACCTGGACCTTAATCGCTACAAGATCGGGACTCGTTATGTTTCAATCCTCTCCCGGCCCGAAAGCCGGGAGCTACGGATTTCTCCGGTGCCGGGCAATAGCCCAATAAAGTTTCAATCCTCTCCCGGCCCGAAAGCCGGGAGCTACCAATCCGGTACATAGCGTCATACACGCTCTCCATGTTTCAATCCTCTCCCGGCCCGAAAGCCGGGAGCTACCCTGCCCGATAACTTTGTTCTGCACATGCTTGCCAGTTTCAATCCTCTCCCGGCCCGAAAGCCGGGAGCTACAGCCTCCCAGCGGGAATTGCAGGGCGCAAAGCTGGTTTCAATCCTCTCCCGGCCCGAAAGCCGGGAGCTACGACCATCTCACTATCAGCCCCCAATGCCCTTCAGGTTTCAATCCTCTCCCGGCCCGAAAGCCGGGAGCTACATCTGCACGTTTGTTCAACATCATTCATTGCCCGGTTTCAATCCTCTCCCGGCCCGAAAGCCGGGAGCTACTCGAAATCCGCAAAGGTCAAATTCATATCCTTCATGTTTCAATCCTCTCCCGGCCCGAAAGCCGGGAGCTACCAGCCGGATCGACTTCGCCGAAGGATGTAAGTAAATACAAAGTTTCAATCCTCTCCCGGCCCGAAAGCCGGGAGCTACCTGCCGGAGGAGCAGGGTCAGGAGACACAAGAGGTTTCAATCCTCTCCCGGCCCGAAAGCCGGGAGCTACCAGACCAGCCGGTGCACATGTAGTAGGTACGTCTGTTTCAATCCTCTCCCGGCCCGAAAGCCGGGAGCTACAATTTGCGAGCGTTATGCTGGTGGAGATTGCGTGTTTCAATCCTCTCCCGGCCCGAAAGCCGGGAGCTACCTTACCTCTTAGCCAGGTCAACCGTAAAACCACCGTTTCAATCCTCTCCCGGCCCGAAAGCCGGGAGCTACTCGTCAACACCTCCGACTCCCTCGCTATGTCCTAGTTTCAATCCTCTCCCGGCCCGAAAGCCGGGAGCTACATTCACAACACTTTGCAATCATAAAGGACTTAATGTTTCAATCCTCTCCCGGCCCGAAAGCCGGGAGCTACTTATGCGAATTCCGCATGACAGCAGATAATCTCTTGTTTCAATCCTCTCCCGGCCCGAAAGCCGGGAGCTACTATCTAAGCTAACCCGCACCCACTACTGCTTCTGGTTTCAATCCTCTCCCGGCCCGAAAGCCGGGAGCTACTGGAAACATTTTCGAGAATATCCGCATTGCCAAGTTTCAATCCTCTCCCGGCCCGAAAGCCGGGAGCTACCTTGCAGGCGTGCGACAGCCGCACGCCTTACGGGTTTCAATCCTCTCCCGGCCCGAAAGCCGGGAGCTACGGTCGTGGGCTGTTACGGATATTGAGACAGGACTGTTTCAATCCTCTCCCGGCCCGAAAGCCGGGAGCTACTTGTCTCTTTCTCTGACCATCGAGCCTCCCAGCGGGTTTCAATCCTCTCCCGGCCCGAAAGCCGGGAGCTACAGAAAGTAGCGGTAGCCTTGTGTGATCTTGCCGGTTTCAATCCTCTCCCGGCCCGAAAGCCGGGAGCTACCTTGCATAGCAAGGATGTCCTTAGAAGCAGATCGGTTTCAATCCTCTCCCGGCCCGAAAGCCGGGAGCTACCCTGATTGGTGATTCTCATCCTCAACTCCTTTCAGTTTCAATCCTCTCCCGGCCCGAAAGCCGGGAGCTACTGCCCGCCAGCAGCAGGATGGCTTACCACATCGACCGTTTCAATCCTCTCCCGGCCCGAAAGCCGGGAGCTACCGATTGCCCCCGGCAATATCCTCGCCAGTGTTATCGTTTCAATCCTCTCCCGGCCCGAAAGCCGGGAGCTACCTGTGCAATCCGATCACCCATCCCTTGACCCACCGTTTCAATCCTCTCCCGGCCCGAAAGCCGGGAGCTACTTTGTACGCTGTGGTAAGTATGTGCTTGGCGTCATTCGTTTCAATCCTCTCCCGGCCCGAAAGCCGGGAGCTACGCTCGTGCAAAGCTACTTGTCTTTGCCGCCCATCGGTTTCAATCCTCTCCCGGCCCGAAAGCCGGGAGCTACGTAGATTTCGCGGTATCCTGGATCCTGCGCCTCCTTGTTTCAATCCTCTCCCGGCCCGAAAGCCGGGAGCTACGGATGCCAAAGGCTGCGTTTCCCTATCCAATGAAGTTTCAATCCTCTCCCGGCCCGAAAGCCGGGAGCTACTTTTGACTTCTTGTGAATTTCCCGCTTGATTCTGTTTCAATCCTCTCCCGGCCCGAAAGCCGGGAGCTACAGATTTCCATCAACCTCATAGATAATGATCTTTCCGTTTCAATCCTCTCCCGGCCCGAAAGCCGGGAGCTACCAACATCCGCCGGCTGATCCTGCCGTTCCTGGTCGCGTTTCAATCCTCTCCCGGCCCGAAAGCCGGGAGCTACACCAAATCCAAGACGTATCCCGACGTCGCGCCCAGTTTCAATCCTCTCCCGGCCCGAAAGCCGGGAGCTACAAGAAAACTGCGTGC
>Ga0153916_10001900_pt1 | contig 15228 bp, 16 predicted proteins | sample Opewatmetagenome_FD_109642 | JGI IMG/M metagenome (GOLD analysis project Ga0153916, IMG submission 109642) | Freshwater wetland microbial communities from Ohio, USA - Open water 3 Core 3 Depth 4 metaG | ecosystem: Environmental > Aquatic > Freshwater > Wetlands | place: USA: Ohio, Lake Erie...
ATCCCCTCGACCGCCTCGGACGGGGTGAGGCGCGTCTCGCGGACGGCTTCGGCGGAGACGGGCTCGTCGATGCGGTGCTCGATCTCCGGGTCGAGGGTCACGCCGTCTCGGCCTCCGATGCGACCGTGGCCGTGAGCTGGAAGTACATGAGGGTGACGGCGATCGCGGCAAACGGCGCGACGACGGCGCCGGCGATGGTGCCTCCGAGCCACTGCTCGAGGAACCGCGGCAGGAAGCTGAGCAGTGCCGAGAGGATCCCCGTCGCGACCATCGAGAGGATCGTCGTGATCAGCATCACGCCGAACACGGTCCAGCCGTTCCCGCGCACGAGCTCGCGCGAGCGGCCGAACGCCTCGCCGACACTCTTCCGCTCGAGTACGACCACCGGAGAGATCAGCGCCCACCAGGTGAGCAGGACGAGGCCGGGGACGATCAGCAGCAGGAACCCGAGCGCGATCCCGAGGCCGCCGAGGATGCCGGCCAGCACGAGCGTGCCGAGGAACGGCTTCACCTTCCGCAGGATCTCGTCGTTCGACGCGTCGAAGCTGCCGTCGCGGGCGTCCTGGACGGCGAACACGAGCGCGCCCTGCAGCCAGTACGTGCCGACCACGATCACGGCGGCGGCGGCGACGGCGACGAGCGTGGCAGCGAGCGTCGTCTCGGTGCCGATCGCCTCGAACAGGACGGCGCTCGCGAGGTTCGTGATCAGGAAGACGACGGCAGCGAGCACGAAGAAGCGGACGAAGAACCTCGCGTACAGATTCCACGCCTCGCCGAGCACGCTGCCGATCGTCATGCGGGCGATCTTCGCACAAGCACTAGTGCCTCGACGAGGTCGGCCTCGTCCGGCCGGCCGAAGGCGCGCTCGTGCACTGCGCGGATCGCGGCAGTGCCCTCGGGACGCTCGGGTCGGGTCATCATCTCTCCTCGATCCGTGCGAGCTCGCGGCGGACGTGCGTGAGCGCCTTGCCCAGGCGATGGCGGTTCGCCGCGTCGTTGAGCCAGCCGCTCGTGCCGGAGGGGTGGGGGAGCGGGATCACGATCGCGTCATGTTCGACGTAGCTCTTCCCGACGCACTCGGTCAGCGTCGCGGCGCCGACGACGCTGCGGGTGGCGAGCAGGCCGACCGTGACGATGAGCGACGGGCGGAGAAGGCGGAGCTCCTCGTCGTGCCAGCTCCTGCAGAGCGCCTGCTCGGCGGCGGTGGGCGTCCGGTCGCCCCGGCCCGAGGCCGTCCGGCCCGGGTAGCAGCGGGTCACGGACGCGCAGTAGAAGGTGGTGTAGAAGGCCTCCTCGTCGAGCCGGAGCCATCGTCGCAACGTCTGCCCTGCGCGGCCGCGCCAGGGCCGTCCCTCGGCACCCTCGACGATGCCCGGCGCCTGTCCGAAGAGGTACGCCCGCCTGCCGGCCGCCCCGTGCACGACGGGGAGCGACTCGAGCGGGAAGCCGGCCTCGACACAGCGGCGGCACACGGCGAGGTCGCGGTGCAGGGCGGCGATGGAGCGGTAGCGGTGCACGGCGCCCTCGTAGAGTAGGGCCATGACGATGCTCGAGTCGGTGCCGAACGTGTCGGAGGGTCGCGACCGCGCCGCGATCGCCGCGATCGGCGACGCGTTCGCCGGACGTGCCCGGGTGCTCGACGTCCACTCCGACGCCGATCACCATCGCTCGGTCTTCACGCTCGTGGCCGACGACGCGGCGCTCGCCGACGCGCTCGTCGCCGGGATCGCCCGCGCCGCCGAGCTGATCGACCTGCGGGCCCACGACGGCATCCACCCACGCGTCGGCGCCGCCGACGTCGTCCCGGTAGTTCCGCTCGTCCCCGGGGACATGCCGCTCGCGGTCGCGACCGCCCGGGCAGTGGGCGAGCGCGTGGGGGAGGAGCTCGGCATCCCGGTCTTCCTCTACGCGCAGAGCGGCGGCGGCAGACCGCCCGCGTTCTTCCGCCGAGGAGGGCCCGAGGAGCTTCAGCGCCGCGTCGATGCCGGCGAGGTGCGCCCCGATTTCGGGCCGGCCCGGCTGCACCCGACTGCGGGAGCGGTGCTTGTCGGTGCCAGGCCGCTCCTCGTCGCCTTCAACCTCGAGCTCGAGCGCGGCGACCTGGAGGACGCCCGCGCCATCGCGGCGGCGGTGCGCGGCTCGAGCGGAGGCATGGCGGGCGTGCAGGCCCTCGGCCTGCAGCTGCCGAGGAGCGGGCGCATCCAGGTCTCGCTCAACATCGTCGACGTCGAGAAGGCCTCGCTCGCGGACGTCGTGGCACGTGTCCGAAAGGAGGCGGCGCGCCGCGGTGCCGTGGTCGGCAACGGCGAGCTCGTCGGGCTCCTGCCCGAGTGCGAGGTCGCGGACCCGGCGGCGCTCGCGCTCGTCTCGCTCCCGGACGACAGGATCCTCGAGCGGGTCATCGAAGCCCCCGCCCGGTGACCCGTGGCGGCCGGCGGCCTGGCCCCGGCACAGATCCGGTGCGAAGTCGACACAGTCCGGTGCGCGCTCGCGCGATAGCCTGACTCCAGGGGCGCTCGCTCCCCCAATCGGGGCCCCTCGGCGAGGGGAGCGTTCCGATGCCCTGGAGCAGGCTCGGCGGTATGGACGGCGTCGCTCCCGGTGCGAGAAGGCCGGATCGATCCTCTAGACTCGCCATCCGTGTCGGCCTCCCTGCTCCTGACCGGAGACGACCTCGGCGTCGAGGACGTCTGGGAGGTGGCGGTCGGCGGCCGCACGGCGTCTCTCGCAGACAATGCCCGCGAGAAGATCGGTGCGTCCCGCGCGCTCCTCGAGTCGTTACGTGGCGAGCACACCTACGGCGTCAACACCGGCTTCGGCCGGTTCGTCTCGTTGTCGATTCCCGACGAGCAGTCCGGCGAGCTGCAGCTGCGCTTGCTCCGCAGCCACGCGTGCGGCGTGGGGGAGCCCTACCCCGACGAGGTCGTTCGTGCCGCGATGCTGCTGCGCGCGAACGCGCTCGCGAAGGGGTACTCGGGAGCACGGCTCGAGACCGTCGAGCTCTTGCTCGCTCTTCTCACCGCCGGCGTCGTCCCTCACGTGCCCGCGCGCGGATCCGTGGGGGCGAGCGGGGACCTCGCTCCGCTCGCACACCTGGCGCTGCCGCTCGTCGGGGAGGGCGAGGCGTGGGTGGCGGGAGAGCGGCTGCAGGGCGCGGAGGCGCTCACACGGGCCGGGCTGAGCCCCGTGCAGCTCGCTGCGAAGGAGGGGCTCTCGCTCATCAACGGCACCCAGTTCATGGCGGCGATGGCGTCCCTCGGCGTCGTGCGTGCACGGCGGCTCGTCCGGGTCGCGGACATCGCGTGTGCGATGTCGCTCGAGGCGCTGCAGGGGTCGCTGACGAGCTTCATGCCGGCCATCCACGCGGCGCGTCCTCACCGGGGGCAGGTGGATTCCGCGGCCAACGTGCGGCTGCTGCTCGAGGGCTCTGCGATCCTCGAGTCGCACCGCTGGTGCGACAAGGTGCAGGACGCGTACTCGCTGCGGTGCGCACCCCAGGTGCACGGCGCCAGCCGCGACCTGCTGGACTACGTCGACAGGACCGTGGCGATCGAGATCAACGCCGCGACGGACAACCCGCTGGTGCTGCTCGAGCAGAGCGAGATCGTGTCGAACGGTAACTTCCACGGGCAGCCCGTCGCGTTCGCACTCGACTGCCTGGCGATCGCCGTCGCGGAGCTCGCGAACATCTCCGAGCGCCGTCTCGAGCGGATGGTGAACCCCTCGCTCTCCGACGGCCTGCCTCCCTTCCTCACGCGTGAGGGCGGCATCAACTCGGGCTTCATGATCCTCCAGTACGTGTCCGCAGCGCTCGTGTCCGAGAACAAGGCGCTCGCGCACCCGGCGAGCGTGGACTCGATCCCGACGAGCGCCGGCCAGGAAGACCACGTCTCGATGGGCAACGCAGCCGGCCTGAAGGCGCTGCAGGTGCTCGCGAACGCGGAGCGGTCGCTCGCGATCGAGCTGCTCGCCGGTGCCCAGGCGGTCGAGTTCCTCGCTCCGCTCGAACCGGGTCAAGGCGTGGCGGCGACGCGCGCGTTCGTCCGGACGCTCTCCGAGCGGCTGCGCGAAGACCGCTCTCTCTCGGCAGACATCGAGCGGGTGGCCGGCGCGGTACGCGACGGCAGCCTGCTCGCCGCCGTCGAGTCCGAGATCGGAGAGCTCGCCTGATGCCGCTGATCCGGCGCTCGGGCGACCGGGAGCGGCCGCCGATCCCGAAGCACCCGTACCGCGACACCGCCGTCGTCTACGGCGTCATGGCGGGCGCGCTCGTGCTGGTCGCCGTGCTCACCGGAGGCGATGTCGCGCGGGCGGTGGTGGTGGCGGTCGCGTTCTTCGTCGTCGCGACCGCGTGGAGCTGGTGGAGGTTCCGCGAGCGGGTCCGTGAGCAGGCGGAGCGGGACGCGGCGGCGGCCGAGCGAAAGGCGAGGGAGGGCGGGGGATGAGCGAGATGGACGCTGTCGTCGAGGCGCTGTGCGGCGACCTCAGTGCGATCAGGGCGCCGCGCGGGGAGACGCTGAACGCCCGCTCGTGGCAGACGGAGGCCCCCCTGCGGATGCTGCTGAACAACCTCGACCCCGAGGTGGCAGAGCATCCGGAGCAGCTCGTCGTCTACGGGGGAACCGGTCGCGCCGCCCGCTCGCACGACGCGCTGCGCGCGATCGTGCGGACGCTCCTCCGCCTGGGCGACGACGAGACGCTGCTCGTGCAGTCCGGCAAGCCGGTCGGCGTCTTCCGCACGCACGACGGGGCCCCGCGGGTGCTGATCGCGAACTCGCTGCTCGTGCCGGCCTGGGCGACGTGGGATGAGTTCCGCCGGCTCGAGGCAGAGGGGCTGACCATGTTCGGCCAGATGACCGCCGGCTCGTGGATCTACATCGGCACCCAGGGGATCCTGCAGGGCACCTACCAAACGTTCTGCGCGGCGGGCGAAGCGCACTTCGGCTCGCCCGACCTCTCGGGCCGCACTATCCTCACAGCCGGCCTCGGGGGGATGGGCGGCGCGCAGCCGCTGGCCGCGACCATGGCGGGCGCCGCCATCCTCTGCGTCGAGGTAGACCAACGCTCGATCGACCGGCGACTCGAGAAGCGCTACCTCGATCGGCAGGCAGACTCGCTCGACGACGCACTCGCGCTCGTGCGCTCGTCTGCGGAAGCCGGCCGGCCGCTCTCGGTGGCAGTGCGGGCGAACGCGGCGGACGTCTATCCCGAGCTCGTCGCGCGTGGGGAGCGGTTCGACCTCGTCACCGACCAGACCGCCGCCCACGACCCGCTCACCGGGTATATCCCGGCCGAGGTGCCCTTCGAGGAGGCTGCGGCACTGCGCGCGCGCGATCCGAAGGAGTACCTCCGGCTCGCCTCGCAGTCGATCGTCGCACACGTGCGGGCGATGACCGAGTTCGTCCGGATGGGATGCTACGTTTTCGATTATGGCAACAATCTGCGAGGTGAGGCCCGTGCAGGTGGGCTAGAGAACGCCTTCTCATACCCGGGCTTCGTCCCGGCCTATATCCGGCCCTTGTTCTGCCGCGGCATCGGCCCGTTCCGGTGGGCGGTGCTGTCGGGCGACCCCTCGGACATCGCGGTCATCGATGAGGAGCTGAAGGCGCTGTTCCCCGACGACGCCCTGCTCCAGCGCTGGCTCGCGATGGCGCCCGAGAAGGTCGCTTTCCAGGGGCTGCCGGCCCGCATCTGCTGGCTCGGCTACGGCGATCGTGCGAGAGCGGGGCTGGCGATCAACGAGCTCGTGCGCACCGGCCGCGTGTCCGCGCCCGTCGTGATCGGCCGCGATCACCTCGACTCGGGCTCGGTCGCGTCCCCATACCGCGAGACCGAGTCGATGCGCGACGGGTCAGACGCAATCGCCGACTGGCCCGTGCTCAACGCGCTGCTGAACACCGCCGCCGGCGCCACCTGGGTGTCCGTCCACCACGGCGGCGGCGTCGGCATAGGCAACTCGATCCACGCGGGCATGGTCGTCCTCGCCGACGGCACCGAAGCGGCGGCGGCGCGACTCGAGCGAGTGCTCACCGCCGACCCCGGCACGGGCGTGATGCGCCACGCCGACGCCGGCTACGACGAAGCGCTCGACGCCGCCCGCGACGGTGGGATCGACCTGCCGAGCGTCACGCTGTGAGCCGGCGGGTGAGCCCGCCATGAGTCGGTTGCTCGTTCACGACCTCGAACAGGTCGCTACCCCCGCGGGGGCGGCCGCACCGCTCCGTGGCAGCGACCTGCGCGCGGTGCGCGTCATCGAGCACGCCTTCGTCGTCTGCGAGGGCGGCCGCATCGAGGCCGTCGGCGGCATGCGCGAGCTGCCCCGGATCGCGGGAGACGTCGTGGAGATCGACGGTCGCGGCCTCGCCGCCGTCCCCGGACTCGTCGACTGCCACACGCACGCCTGCTTCGCGGGCGACCGGGTGCACGAGTTCTCGCTCCGCGCAGGAGGTGCGACGTACGAGGAGCTGCACGCGGCAGGTGGCGGGATCCTCTCGACGGTCGCCGCCACTCGCGCCGCCGGCGTCGATGCGCTCACGGAGGCGACGATCGCCCATCGCCTCTGGATGCGGGCGCACGGGACGACGACGTTCGAAGCGAAGTCCGGCTACGGGCTGGACCGGGACACGGAGCTCGCGCAGCTCCGGGCCGTGCGTGCGGCGGGAGGCGTGCCGACCTGGCTCGGCGCGCACGCGGTGCCGCCGGAGTTCTCGGATGCCGACAGCTACGTCGACTTCCTGCTCGCGGAGGTCCTCCCCGAGGCTGCCGCGCTCGCCGAAGCCGCGGACGTGTTCCTCGAGCGCGGCGCCTTCGACGCCCAGCAGGCACGGCGCTATCTGAGCGCCTGTCGCAACGCGGGTCTCGCCCTGCGGCTGCACGGCGACCAGTTCACCGAGTCGGGCGCGATCCCGCTCGCGATCGAGCTCGGAGCCCGCTCGGTCGACCACCTCGAGGCGACCGGAGCGGACGGGGTGCGTGCGCTCGCCGCAAGCGACGTCGTCGGCGTACTGCTGCCGACGAGCGCGCTCTTCCTCGGCCGGCCCATGCCCCCCGGCCGGGCCCTCGTCGACGCCGGCGCTGCCGTCGCGCTCGCGACCGATTTCAACCCCGGCAGCGCGTTTTCGGAGAGCCTGCCGCTCGCCTGCTCGCTCGCGTGCACGCAGATGAAGCTCACTCCCGAGGAGGCGCTTTCGGCCTGCACCGTCAATGCCGCCCACGTGCTCGGTCGCGCCGACCGGATCGGGAGGATCGAGGCCGGCTACGACGCCGACCTCGTGCTGCTCGATACGACCGACTGGCGTCACCTCGCCTACCACCTCGCCGGCGACGTGGTGCACACCGTGATCGAAGGCGGTTCGGTCGCCCTGTCGCGACGGGCATACTTGGATTAATGGCCACGCAGAAACAACGCCGACGTCGCGCCAAGGAGCACCGGCACGAGTACGACTTCGTCTACGTCGACCCCGACGGGAACGAGGTCGAGGTCGACGAGGCCGACGACCCGAAGACGCGCAAGCCCCCGCCGAAGACGTCCGGACGCGGCAGTGGCAAAGGGGCGGCGAAGGCACAACCGCGTGGGCGCGGCGGCCGCCCCGTGCAGCCGCCATCGTGGTCGAGGGTGCTCAAGCGCGGCGCCATCTTCGCGCCGATCTTCCTCGCCACGGTCATGCTCCTCGGGGGCGGCAAGATGACGATCCAGGCGGCGATCGTGCAGACAGTGCTCCTGATCGCCGTCTTCATCCCGTTCAGCTACTTCATGGACAGGCTCGTCTGGCGCCAGTACCAGAAGCGCCTCGCCAAGGGCGGCTGATCCAACCCCCGCTCCGGGCTCAGCGTCGGCTCGGGCCGTAGTGCCCGCCACCCGACCAGGGTGCGAGCCGCGGCAGCAGATGCGCCCCTGACGGGCTCGCCACCGAGTGGCGCTCACGCGGCTGGAGCATTACGAGCGTCCCTGCACCCGCAACGACCACCGCGTCGCCGCGTATCGCCCCCACATGCGCCGGTACGCGGCCTCGCTGCCTCTACACTCGACAGCCATGTCGCTCGCCGTCGACAAGCTCGAGCTCGGTCCGATCGGGACGAACACCTACGTCGTGCGCGCGTCGCCCGACGCGACCGAGGCCGTGGTCGTCGACCCGAGCGGCGATGCGGCCACGATTCGGCTCCACCTCGCCACGCTCGGCGCGCGGTGCGTCGCGATCCTCGTGACGCACGGCCATTTCGACCACATCGTCAGCCTCGCCGACCTGGCCGAGGCAACCGGCGCGCAGGTCTACGCCCCCGAGGGCGAACGGATGCTGCTCGAGCACCCCGAGGCGTTCACGCCGGCCGGCATCGTCGTGAAGCCGTGGACGGCCGTGACGTGGCTCGCCGGAGGCGAGACCGTCCAGGCGGCCGGAATCCTCTTCGCCGTCACCGCGGTGCCCGGGCACTCGCCCGCACATGTCGCCTACCAGGCCGGCGGCTGTCTCTTCTCGGGCGACGTCCTCTTCGCCGGCTCGGTTGGCCGCACCGACCTCCCGGGCGGAGACTGGGCCGCGCTCGAGGCCTCGATCGCCCGGCTCCTCGACGCCTACCCGTCCGACACGGTCGTCTGCCCCGGCCACGGCCCGCAGACGACGCTGGCCGCCGAGCTCGACCGCAATCCGTTTCTCGCCGACCTGCGTGCCGCGAGGCAGGCCTCGTGAGCCGGAAGATCGCGCGTCCACGCGGCACGCATGACGTCGTGCCCGCGGAAATGCCGCTCTGGCAGCGTGTCACCGGCGAGGTCGAGCGCCTCTGCGCGCTCTACGGCTACCGCAAGGTGCTTACTCCGACCTTCGAGGACACCGCGCTCTTCGCGCGCACGTCGGGGGAAGGATCCGACGTCGTGCAGAAGGAGATGTACAGCTTCACCGACCGCTCCGACCGGCCGCTCACCCTGCGGCCGGAGGCGACGGCCCCGATCTGCCGTGCCTACCTCGAACACGGCATGCACCGGGATCCACAGCCCGTCAAGATGTTCACGATCGCACCGATGTACCGCTATGGCGCACCCGGACGCGGGCGCTACCGGGAGCACTGGCAGGCATCGGTCGAGGCGATCGGCACCGCCGACCCCGCGATCGACGCCGAGCTGATCCAGCTCTACGACACGCTGCTAGGGCGCCTCGGCGTCTCCAACTACCACCTCGAGCTCAACTCGATCGGCTGCCGGGAGTGCCGGCCCGCGTACCTCGCGGCGCTGCATGCCTGGCTCGCCGCGAACGAGCAGCGGCTCGACGCGGACACGCGCGCGAAGGTCGCGACGAGCCCGCTGCGTGTGTTCGACAACTACCTGGCGAAGCCCGAGGCGGTCAGAGCGGCCCTCGACGAGGCGCCGACTATCGGGGATTCACTGTGCGACTCGTGCGTCGAGCACTTCACCCGCGTCCGCGCCGACCTCGACGCGACGGGGGTCGCGTACACGCTCGTGCCGACGCTCGTGCGAGGCCTCGACTACTACACGCGCACGACCTGGGAGTTCATCGGCCCGCTGGAGAGCGAGAACTCCACCATCTCCGGGGGTGGCCGCTACGACGGGCTCATCGAGGAGATTGGAGGGCCGCCGACACCGGGTGTCGGTTTCGGCGCCGGCCTGGAGCGGCTCCTCATCGCGATGGAGGAGGCCGGCGTGACCGCGGAGGCACCCTGTATCGACGTCTTCTTCGTGCTCGACGAGGGGGCGCCGCGCCTGCTCGTCTCCGCCTGGCTGGCCGAGCTGCGCGCGGCGGGTGTCTCGGCCGACACGGACTACGCCGGCCGCTCGCTGAAGGGGCAGATGACCCAGGCTGCCCGCCTGGGAACCGCGCAGACGGTGATCGTTCGCGGCGATCACGTCGTCATCCGCCGCGCCGGGGAACCCGACGAACCGCTCGCTCACGACGCGATCCTCGGCAGACTGTCCTCATGAGCTGGCGCGACCGCATGTGCGGCGAGCTCCGCCCGGAGCACGTCGGCACCCGCACGACCCTCGCCGGCTGGGCGGCGCGCCGTCGCGACCACGGCGGCCTCGTCTTCGTCGACCTGCGCGACCGCAGCGGCATCACGCAGCTCGTGATCAACCCCGAGCGCTCGCCGGCGGCGGCCCACCTTGCCAAGGAGATCCGCAACGAGTTCGTGCTGCAGGCGGAGGGCGAGGTCGTCGCGCGCGCCCCCGACGCGGTCAACCCGAGCCTTTCGACCGGAGCGGTCGAGGTGCAGGTCGACACGCTCCGCATCGTCTCCCGCTCGACGCCGCTGCCGTTCCAGCTCGACGAGGAAAACGTCGACGAGACGCTCCGGCTGCGCTACCGCTGGCTCGACCTGCGCCGCGACAAGCTGCAGCGGAACATCGGCCTGCGCGCCCAGATGGTCGGCGTCATCCGCAGGCACATGGAGCAGGCCGGCTTCATCGACATCCAGACACCCATCCTGTTCAAGCCCACGCCGGAAGGGGCGCGCGACTTCGTCGTGCCGAGCCGGCTCCAGAAGGGGCGCTTTTTTGCGCTGCCGCAGAGCCCCCAGATCCTCAAGCAGCTGACGATGATCGCCGGCTTCGACCGCTACTACCAGATCGCGATCTGCTTCCGTGACGAGGACCTGCGCGCCGACCGCGTGCAGGAGATCACCCAGCTCGACGTCGAGATGTCGTTCCCGGACAGGGCCGTCCTGTTCGAGCTGATGGAGGAGATGTTCGCCGCGATCTGGCAGGAGTGCATCGGCGTCGAGATCCCACGGCCCTTCCCGCACATGACGTTCGCGGAGGCCGACGGCCGCTTCGGCTCGGACAAGCCCGACACCCGCTTCGGGCTCGAGCTCGAGGACGCCACCGGCGTCACGCGCGACTCTGGGTTCGGCGTCTTCGCGGCAGCCGAGGCGGTGCGGTTCCTCCGCGTCCCTCGTGTCTTCAGCCGCTCGGAGATCGCCACGCTCGAGGAGCGCGCGAAGGAGCTCGGCGCCAAGGGGCTGGCCTACGTGATCCGCGACGACGCGGGCGAGCTGCGGTCGCCGATCGCGAAGTTCCTGTCCGAGGAAGAGCTCGCAGCGCTCGCTCCGGCTCCCGGGGAGACGCTCCTGTTCGCGGCAGACTCCTGGCAGATGACCTCACGCGTCCTCGGCACGCTGCGCATTCACCTGGGCCGCGAGCTCGGCCTGATCGACGACGATGTCTTCACGTTCCTGTGGGTGACCGACTTCCCGATGTTCGAATGGGATGAGGACGAGCAGCGATGGGGGGCGGTGCACCATCCGTTCACGCGTCCGACTGACGAGTGGAAGGACGACTTCGCCGCCGACCCCGGCAAGGCGCTCGCCCATGCATACGACCTGGTCGTGAACGGCAACGAGCTCGGCGGCGGCTCGTTCCGGATCCACGAGCCCGACATCCAGGCGAAGGTGTTCGAGCTGCTCAAGCTGACCGAGGAAGAGCAGCGGCTGAAGTTCGGCTTCCTCCTCGACGCGCTCGCGATGGGGGCGCCGCCGCACGGCGGCATCGCGTTCGGCATCGACCGGACGACAATGGTGCTCGCCGGAGAGGTGAACCTGCGCGACGTGATCGCCTTCCCGAAGAACCAGGCAGGGCTCGATCCGATGAGCGGCGCGCCGTCCGAGGTCACGCCCCTCCAGCTCGCCGAGCTCGGGCTCCGCCTCATCGAGCCTCCGAAGGCGCCGCCGGCATAGTGCCCGCGGCCGTTGCGCAGCGGCTCCTGGCGTTGGCGGCCGTCGCGTTCGTCGGCGTCGTCGCGGCGCTCGCGATCGTCGAGCAGCGCTCGGGACGCGATTCGGCGGCAGCTGCGCCGACCGGCGCGGTCGCGCCGGGAGGTGGCTGGTACTCCGCTCTGGCGGGCTCCCGCGGAGTGGCCGGCGACGCGGAGAAGACCTCGTGCGGTCTCGTGCTGACCACCAGGTCGCTCGGCGTCACGCACCCCGTGCTGCCGTGCGGTGCCAAGCTCCTCATCCGCTTCGGCGACGACACGGTCCTGACCGAGGTGATCGACAACAAGCTCAAGAGCACCGGCCGCCAGTTCGAGCTGACCGACCTGCTCGCCCGCGACCTCGGCCTCGACGGCACGCAGGAGATCGACTGGCGGTTCGCACAGCAACCCTCCCGCTAGACGAGCGCGGAACCGAGCGGCCTGCCGAAAACCGTCTATATTGTGGGTGCTCGACCCTGTACGTGGCCCCGGGTCTCAACGTGAACCAACAATCACGTCGAGGGAGCATGTGTCCGTCCGAGGCATCGCCAGAGGACGGCAGTGCACCCACCTGGCTTGCCAGGTTCGCATCGGCCCGAGGCATTACCGGCAGGGTGGAGCACTTCACAGATAAGGACGACCCCTCGTCCGACCTGTGTGCGTCTCGAACGCTCTCGGCAGCGAGAGCGGAGACGGGGGAAGGATCGCACTGCCCGACGTGACGATCAGCGGCATCGACCACGTGCAGGTCGCGGCGCCCGCCGGATGTGAGTCGGCTGCACGCAGCTTCTTCCGCGATCTCGTCGGTCTCGACGAGATCGAGAAGCCGCCGCTGCTCGCGGCCCGAGGCGGATGCTGGTTCAGAGTCGGTGCGCACGAGCTGCACGTCGGCGTCGCCGACCCGTTCACGCCGGCGGCGAAGGCACATCCAGCCTTCCGGCTCGCGTCCGCAGCCGACCTCGATCGGCTCGCCCGCCGTTTCGAGGAGGGCGGCGTCGCGGTGACCTGGGCCGACAGGGCCGAGATTCCCGGCGTGATCCGGTTCTTCGCGGCCGACCCGTGGGGGAACAGGCTCGAGTTCCTCGCATAGCTGGCGGCGCGACCGCTCGCCTTTCCGAGGCCTCGGCCGTGGGGGGCCAACGTTCGTGCTTCGCACTCTCGGTCGGAGCCGTCCGGGGACGATCAGACACACTCTCGGTGCACTCACGACACACGCTCGTATCGGCTTGCCCGATAGCGTGTCTTCAGGGCACCGGGGGTGCCCCTGGGGGTGGTTGGGGATGGTTGGTGGCGGTGGAGACGCAGGGACGACCGCCGGCTCTCGGGGTGCGGAGAGCCGGGTTCGCAGCGGCTGCGCGTCACGCGGTGGGTGACGGTAGCCTGATTCGATGGCCACCGTCGAGCTGATCGGAGACTCCGCCCGCGGCGTCGACTACGCCGCCGTCAGGCTGCTCGTCGACGGCGACCGCATCGTGGAGTCCGACGCGCCCGGCCTCGCCTGTGATCTCACCGGCCTCACGTTGCTCGAGGCGGCGGCTGTCCCGGGTGAGATGCTCGCGGCCGACGCGCTCGCCAACGCCATGGCGCCCGCGTTCCGTGCGCGGCCAGCTCCTGGCCGGGTCGCCGTCGCGATGAGCGGCGGCGTCGACAGCGCGGTCGCGCTCCTGCGCGCCCGGCCGGACGCCATCGGCGTGACCCTGCGGCTGTGGCTCGATCCGAACGGCCCGAATGCCGACCGCGCCTGCTGCTCCCCCGACGCGGTCATCGCCGCGCGCGAGACGTGCCATGCCCTCGGGCTGCCGCACGTCACGCTCGACCTGCGAGAGGCGTTCCGCAGCCGGGTGGTCGGGCCGTTCGTCGCCGGGTACGCCGCGGGCCTCACCCCGAATCCCTGCATGCGGTGCAACGGCAGCTTCCGCTTCGACGAGCTCGTCGCGTTCGCCGGCCGGGCCGGGGCGAGCGTCCTCTGGACGGGCCACTACGCCCGGATCGAGGAGCGCGACGGACGGCGCCTGATCGCCCGCGGTCTCGACCCCGACAAGGACCAGTCGTACATGCTCGCGACCGTCGACCCGGCCCTGCTCGACCGGGTCGGCTTCCCCCTCGGCGCGGAGACGAAGGAGCGCACGCGTGCGGAGGCGGCCGACGCCGGCCTCGCCGTGGCGGAGCGCGCCGAGAGCCAGGAGGCGTGCTTCCTCGCGGGAGACGACTACCGCACGTTCCTCGAGCGGCAGGGCCTCGGCCGCGCAAACGGACCGATCGTCGACGAGAAGGGCACCGAGATCGGCCGCCACGAGGGGACATGGCGCTACACGACCGGCCAGCGGCGCGGCATCGGCGTCACCGCGGCCGAGCCGCTCTACGCGCTCCGCGCCGAGCCGGCGACGAACACCCTCGTCGTCGGGCGCCGCGGGTCGCTCGACGTCCGCCGCGTGGACGTGCGCGGGGGCCTGCACGTTCCCGTCGAGCGGGTGGATGCCAAGCTCCGTTACCGCTCCGATCCCGTGTCCGCGCTCGTCGAGCCCACCAGGGACGGCTTCGTCCTCCACCTCGAGCAGCCGGCGCAGGCGGTCGCTCCCGGACAGGTGGCGGTGCTCTACGACGGGGATGCCGTCGTCGGAGCCGGATCGATCGTCGCGGCTTCGGGGTAGGATGCCCGCGTGACCGTCCTCGCGTTCAGCGCCGGCGACGCCGCCTACTGGGGCCTGGCCGTTTTCCTTGTCGCGATCGGCCTCGCGTCCGCCTACATGCTGTTCCGGCTCGGCCAGACGTTCGAGCGGCTCTCCTCGTTCGTCAGCGGCGCCGAGGCCAAGGTGCTCCCGGTCGTCGAGAAGACCGGCTTCACCGTCGACCGGATCAACTACCAGCTCGACAAGGCGGACAGCATCACCGACAGCGCCGTCTCGATGGCCGACAGTGCCGACACCGCGGTACGCGCCGTCTCGACTGCGATCGCGAAGCCGGTCGAGAAGGTTTCCGGCCTCGCCGCCGGCGTCTCACACGGCTTCTCCGCCTTCAGGAAGAGCAGGAGCTTCGGCGACGCGATGCAGTCGGCCAAGGAAGCGGCGTCGCGCCGCGAGGCCGACCTGCACGAGGACCTCCGCCACGCGGGACGCACACCCGTCTCCACCGAGCGCCCAGAGCCGACCCCGGCACCCACGCCACAGGCGAAGCCCGACCCGTGGCCGAGGCCCGAGCCCGTTGCAAAGCCTGCACCGGCCCCTGCCCCGCCGGAGGAGCCCGCCGCAGCTCCCGCGCCGGCGACCGCGGCGCCGGACGAGCCGACCGCCGCCTAGTCATTGGCCGGGAGCGAAGCCGACGGCGACGCTCGAAGAGCTGATCCGGGACGCCCGCGCGCGCGACGACGTGGCACCGTCGTGGGACGACCTCGCCGCCGAGCTCGCCACCGAGTACCCCGGCCGCGACTGGCTCGTCGACTTCTACCGCGAGGGGGCGCGTACCGCGCCCGACGGTCGCGTCGTCGCGCTCGCTCCGGCGGAGGTGAGAGGAGCGGCGCTGCACGTCCTCGGAGACCACG
>Ga0153916_10001901_pt1 | contig 15227 bp, 16 predicted proteins | sample Opewatmetagenome_FD_109642 | JGI IMG/M metagenome (GOLD analysis project Ga0153916, IMG submission 109642) | Freshwater wetland microbial communities from Ohio, USA - Open water 3 Core 3 Depth 4 metaG | ecosystem: Environmental > Aquatic > Freshwater > Wetlands | place: USA: Ohio, Lake Erie...
CACCGGCTTCGTGATCGCGCCGAGTCCATAACCCAGGACGACGAGGAATTTGCGCCTGCCTAAATAATCGCTCAGCACGCCGGAGAACACTTTGGTGATCGCGGCAGTGGCCTCGGCGATGCCCTCGATGAAACCAATCGTGACCATGCTCGCGCCCAAGATCGTGGCCATGTATACCGGCAATAGGCTGTGGACGAGCTCCGAGGATGTATCCATGAACAGGCTGCCGAAGCCAAGCGCCCAGATGCTCATCGGCAAAGAACGAAGCGATTGCCGCGCCGTAGGCGAAGTTCGCGCCGCGCCAAGCAGAGGTTTGTCTATTTGCATTGGCAGCCTCACACCCGAACGTTTAACACTCTATCTCCCGAGACGGCGAAGCCTTTTTAGCGCTCTTTGCGGTTAACCTATCCTCCGCTTTGGTTGCGGCTAACTTATTTTTTGCCGAGCGCTTCCGGATTCAAAACATGGCTCGGCTTGCCGGCGGCGAAGGCGAGTATATCCTCGACCACCACGGCGTAATATTCTTCGTAGCCTTCACGCGTGACGTAACCTAAATGGGGAGTGCAGGTCACATTGCTCATTCTAAGCAGCGGATGATCCGCGCCGATCACCGGCTCCTCTTCGTAGACATCCACCGCCGCGAAGCCGGGGCGGCCGGCTTTGAGGGCCTCGACCAGCGCCCCGGCGGCGATCAGCCCGGCGCGGCTGCTATTGACGATCAGCGCCGTCGGCTTCATGCGCGCCAGATCGTCGCGCGTGACGATGCCGCGAGTTTCTTTGTTGAGCGGCAGGTGCAGGCTGACAATATCCGCCTCGGCGAAAAATTGTTCCCGGCTCCGGGCCGCTTCGAACCCGGCGGCCTGGGCGCGGCCGGTCGATCCTTCCCTTCCCCAACAGACCACGCGCGCGCCGAACGCCTTGCCCACGCCGGCGACGATGGCGCCGATTTTGCCGTAAGCATAGATGCCGAGCGTTTTTCCTTGCACGCCGGCGCCGAGCGTCGACTGCCAATGTCCCTCTCTCAGTCGCTTCACTTCGTAGGGCAGACTGCGCAGAGCCGAGAGGATCAGCCCCCAGGTCAGCTCCGCGGTCGCATTAGGATTGCCCGGCCCGCCGGCGCAAACCACGATGCCCTTCTCGGTGCAGGCCGCAAGATCGACATGGGTCGCCGCGCGTCCGGTTTGGCCGATCAGCTTTAACCTGGGCAAACGCTCGACCAGCGCGCGGGGAAAAGCGCAGCGCTGCTGCGTGAGCACCACCGCATCGGCGCCTTTCAAGCGCTCGGCGAGCTTCACGACATCTTTTTCCGTGTCGGTAAAAACCGTTACTTCGTGACCGCTCAACTTGGCATAGCACTTGAGCGTTTTAAAAGCATTTTGATAGTCGTCGATGACCGCGATCTTCATCTTGCTTCATCCTTTTTGATCAACGCCGGCAAGGGTGACGTCATTTGACATCCCTACTTCGATCCGGATATTTTGCTCATGACCAAATCTTTTATAACATCGGAGGCACGGATGAAAGCCATCCGCATTCATCAATTCGGTCCAAGCGAGGAAGTCTTGCACTATGAAGAGGTGCCGATGCCGGAGCCGGGGCCCGGTGAAATTCTGATCAAAGTCGCAGCGGCTTCGCTGAATCGAGCCGACATCGGGTTGCGCAAGGGCAGCTATCGCGTCGCGCCGGACCAGTTGCCGCTCATTCCCGGTCGCGAATTCGCCGGCACCATCATGAAGCTCGGCGCCGATGTCACCGAATTCCAGATGGACCAACATGTCGTCGCCTATACCGGCACCGGCGGTTACGCCGAGTACGCCGTCGCCAAGACCTCCGAGGTTCGGCCGGTGCCGCAGGGGATCGGCTCCGCGCAGGCGGCGGCGGTGCCGACGGTGTTTCTCACCGCTTGGTTCGGCTTGCTGGAAGACGGCAAGCTCAAGTCAGGGGAATGGCTCTTGATCCACGGCGGCAGCAGCGGCGTCGGCAACGCGGCGATCCAGATCGGCAAGCACCTCGGCGCCAAGGTCATCGCCACCACCGGAAGCGAAGAAAAAGCCCGCATGCTGCGAAAATTAGGCGCGGACGTGACCATCGACGTTTCACAGAACGATTTCGTTGCGGAAGTGATGCGCGTGACGAACAACCGCGGCGTGGACGTGGTTCTGGAAATGATCGGCGGCGCGGTCTACGACCAGAGCCTCAAGCTACTGGCGCCCGGCGGGCGGCTGTTTTCCATCGGCGGCGCCTTCGGCGCCATCCCCGATCCGCCGCCGGCGTTGCCCGAAGGCCGCAAGGCGACTCGATTCTCGATCACCAATCATCTCAAGTCCAAACCGCAAGATTTCAAACAGCTCGATGCGATCCTTAAATTGGTTCAGGAGAAGAAGTTTCAGGTCATCATCGGCAAGACTTTCCCCCTGGCGGAAACCCGCGCGGCCCAGCGCTATCTCGAAGGGCGCGAGCACTTTGGCAAGGTCATGCTGACGATGTAACCAGAAAAATGAGCTCATAGGCGGCTATGAACCCAACCCATAAGATTTCTCAGTCGCGTCGCTCCTTCGAAATGACACATGTGCGGCGGCGATCACTGAATGTCATTTCGACCGAAGGGAGAAATCTTTCCCTCACGGTAGCTCATAAGACGAAGAGAGGGGAAAGACAGTTAGTGTCAATCTGCCGCCTGAAAGGAGAATCTTACTATGCCGTTTAAGATTAGACGCGTTGGTCACCTCGTTTTGCGGGTGAAGAACCTGGAACGCTCGCGCAAATTTTTCACCGAAGTGCTCGGTTTTCCCCAGGTCGGCGAGAACGAACGCGGCATGCTTTTCTTCAGCACCGACGTGGTCGACAACCACCACATGCTCGCGCTGCGCGAAGCCCGCGCAGGCGCGCCGATGCCGGACCCGGAGCAAATTGGCATGGAGCATGTCTCGTTCGAGGTTGCGAGCTTCGCCGAACTGCAAGAGGTCTACCGGCGCTTCAAAGAGCATAACGTAAAAATCAGACACACCGTCTTTCACGGCATCTCCAAGAGCATTTATTTTTACGATCCGGACGGCAACCTGCTCGAAGTCTATTGCAACGTGCCGCCGGAAGAATACCGCAAATCAGTCAAAAATCCTTATTTTGTCTATGGCAACATCGAAGACGAGCTGGAAGGAAAAGTGCCGCAGCGGCCGGGCACCGTGGCGCCGTAGTCCCGCCCGCCACCGTCGCAGCAAAATTCTTCCGGCGCGCACCGGCGTCAATCTTTTGACGACCCGCCCCAACGGCAAAAAAAAGTAGCCGCCTTTCTTCTCCTTTGGTAGAATTGTTTCCATGGACGAGACTCGATCGAGGACGAAGCCGGCCGACGGCAAGCCGGCCGTCGCCGCGCCCGACCTTGCCGGTATGAGCGATGAGGAGCTCTTGCGCATGCGCATCCGCGATCTCAGGCTCAAGATCGCCGGCACCGAGCTCGAATCGCGCATCGAAAAATTTTACGCCGAGCTGGCGGCGAAAGGCATTGCCTTCAAGCCGATCTGTTACCTGGGCGAAGAGTGGTTCTGCCCCGAAGGCTGCGCCACCATCGCCATGCCCTTTTATCTCGCTCATCCCCGGCTGAAAAAACTTGAAGAAAAAATGATGATGGAAGTGGAGGGAGGGAGCGAGGCCTGGTGCATGCGGCTTTTACGCCACGAGATGGGGCATGTGCTCAACCATGTTTATCTGTTGGAGAAAGACAAGCGCTGGCAAAAAGTGTTCGGCCCGCCGTCGTTGGAATACTCCGACAGCTTCCGCGCCCGCCCCTATAGCCGCCGTTTCGTGCGCCACCTCGACGGCTACTACGCCCAGAGCCATCCGGAAGAAGATTTCGCCGAGACGGTGGCGATCTGGCTGACGCCGGGGCTCGACTGGAAGCAACAGTACAAGGGTTGGACCGCGCTAAAAAAACTCGAATACGTGGACGGGCTGATGGGCAAGCTCGCCGGCAAGCCGCCGGTGATTTTTTCCCAAGCCAAGATGAGCGAGGCGTCCCGCCTACGCTCCCGCTTGGCGCTCTATTACAAACGGCGGCGGCGCACCTACGCTCAGGACTTTCCGGAATTTTTCGACGCCGACCTGCGCAAACTGTTCGCCGACCCGGCGGCGGCCCCGGAGAACGAACGCGCCGCGGTGTTCCTGCGCCACTCGGCCAAGATGATCTTGAACGCCGTTTCCGCCTGGACCGGCGAACCGAAGTTCACCCTCGACCGGCTGCTGCGCGCCTTGACCGACCGCTGCGCCGAGCTCGACCTTCGTCTGCGCGCGCAATCCGCCGGCGTCGAAATCACCGCCTACTTGGCGACCCTGGCGTCGCACTACCGCTTGACCGGCAAATTCAAGGAAGCTTAAGCGATGGTGCGCGCGCGCAAACGATACAAAGTCCTGGTGCTCTTCGACAGCGCGGGCACGCCGCCGGCGGACCAGGATTTCACCAAGGAACTCAAAACCGATGACTGGGCGGCGGAGGCCCATGTCATCGCCGCGCTCAAAAAACTCGGCCACGAAGTGCGCACCATCGGCGTGTGGGACGAGCCGGGCATGATCATCGAAGAGATCAAAGCCAATCCGCCCGACATCGTCTTCAACCTCACCGAGCATTTCAACGAGGTTTCCGCCTACGACCGCAACGTCGCCGGCCTGCTGGAGATGATGGAAGTACCCTACACCGGGTCGAGCCCCACCGGACTGACGCTGTGCAAAAATAAAGGCATGGCCAAAGAACTCTTGGCCTTCCACAAGATTCGCGTGCCGAACTTCGCGATCTTCTCCCCCGGCGCCGCGATCCGCCGGCCCAAGCGGCTCAAGTTTCCGCTGTTCATCAAGCCGCTCAAAGAAGAAGGTTCGGTGGGTATTTCCCAGGGTTCCTTCGTCGAGAGCGACGAGGCCTTTGAAGAGCGTGTGCGCTTCATCCACGAACGACTGAATCAGGAGGCGCTGGCGGAGGAATACATCGAAGGGCGCGAGCTTTACGTCAGCATTCTCGGCAACGAGCGCCTGCGCGTGTTTCCCTATCGCGAGGTTATTTTCACCGAAATTCCCGACGATCAACCGAAGTTCGCCACCTTCAAGGCCAAGTGGGACGACGATTACCGCAAGCGCTGGGGCATCCGCAACGTCTTCGCCGAACCCTTCCCCAACGGTACGAATCAGCGCATCGCGAAAATCTGCAAGGCGGCCTATCGCGCGCTGCGCATTCGCGGCTACGGCCGCATCGACCTGCGGGTCACTTCCGAGGGCGAGATCGTGATTCTGGAAGCGAATCCCAATCCGAATCTCGACCGCGACGACGAATTCGCCCAGTCGGCGATCAAGGCCGGCCTCAGCTATCCCCGGTTGATCCAACGAATGCTGACCCTGGCGTTGACCGCCAAGCATTGAGTCGTCCGCGCCGATGAAGCTCATGGCCAGACTATTTCCCGCCCGACGCATGTTCGCGCTCTTGGCCGTCATCCTCGGAATTGCTCGAGCCGGTGCCAGCGCCATCGGCCAACCGCCACCGCGCGTCTTTGTGTTACAGCCTGACGATCTCGTCGAGACGCGCAGACGCCTGCAAGAGAACGATACTTCTCTGCTCCCCGGGCTCAGTAAGCTCAAGCGCGACGCCGATCATGCCCTCGCCGCCGGCATTTTTTCGGTGGCGCACAAAGAGCTTGCGCCTCCGAGCGGCGACAAGCACGACTACCTGAGCCTCGCCCCCTACTGGTGGCCGAATCCGAACACGCCAAATGGCTTGCCCTACCTGCGCCGGGACGGCGTGATCAATCCCGAACGCGATCGAACTTCGGACCGACGACGGCTCGATAATTTCGTTCAGGGCGTAAAAACGCTTGCGCTGGGGTATTTTTTCACCGGCGGGGAGAATTACGCGGCGCACGCGGTTAAGCTCCTGCGTGTTTGGTTTCTCGACGACGCCACCAAGATGAATCCCCATCTGCGCTACGCCCAGGCCGTTCCCGGACTCAACGTCGGCCGCGGCGCGGGCATTATCGAGACGCATAATCTGCCCGAGCTTATCGATGCGGTCGGGCTGCTGGCGGGCTCGAAAAGTTGGCACCCTCAGGATCAGAGGGGACTGGAAAAATGGTTCGATGCTTATCTTGCGTGGTTGCGCGAAAGTCCTGAAGGGCGCGCGGAGGCGAAAGCGCAAAACAATCACGGTAGTTGGTACGACGTGCAGATCACGGCGTTCGCGCTTTTTCTCGACAAGAGCGATATCGCCAAGAACCTGTTGAGCGAAATGCCGAAAACCCGCATCGCAAAACAGATCGAATCCGACGGCCGACAGCCCCGCGAGCTGGAGCGCACCCAAGCGTGGAGCTACTCGTTGTTTAACCTCGAAGCCCTGTTCGACGGTGCCGCGATGGCGAGTAAATTGGGGATCGATCTGTGGAGCTACGAATCGCCCGACAAACGCAGCATCCGCAAGGCGCTGGATTGGCTGGTACCCTACGCGACGGGCGAGAAGAATTGGAACTATCGGCAGATTGCGGGTTTGCAGCCCGAGAAACTCGCGCCGCTCCTGAGACGGGCGGCCCTGAGATTCCGAGACCCTTCCTACGAGAAAATCCTTGGCCGAATACCGAAACTGTCGGGCGAAGAACGCTGGCAACTGCTTTACGCAAAAATCCCCGAGGCGGGCCCTAGGAGGCGAGATTGAAACCCGCCCCCTACTTTGTGGCTAATCCGTTTTTTTCTTTCTATTTCTTGCCGATCTTGGCGAACTCCTCCGGGAAAGTGCCGGCCTTGTATTCCACGTTGATTTTCGGCGAATCGCCCTTGTAAATGATGTTGAGCTCGCCCATGTATTCCTGAATCGGCAACGGCTTGATCGCAAACACCATGGCCGGCTCGTCGCTGGTGACATGGTGCTGGTGCCACACGCCCTGACCGATATACATCGTGTCGCCCGGCTTCCAGTCGACGCGTTCGTCGTCGAGCAGGCTGTAGCCCTGGCCGCGCAGCACGATGATGATCGCTTCGTTATGTTTGTGCGTGATCGAGTGGGAGTGCGGCGGATAAATATGGCAATCGACCTCGATAATGCGATTTTCGAAACCGAGCTCCTGGGAGACCAGCGGTCCCATCCAGACGCCGTTCTGCGCCTCCCATTCCAGTTTCACGTCTTCCGCTTTGATCGCCTTGCGGCCAGCTTTGCGCTTGGCGATATCCGCCTTTACCCGTTCCGCGCGCGATTTGAACAGCGCGCTTTTTCCCTCAAACCATTTTTCGTTGCTTTCGTGGTCCGCCATGGTTCAGTCCCCTTTCTGTTTCTGACTGGCTGCTTGGTTTTTTGTTATCTGGCGCGCCTCACATTGTCAAGGAAAGCGACGTGGGGAAAGTGGAATACCGAAACGGTCTGGGTTAGAGTACTGGCAATAATTACCAACGGAGGCACCCCATGCGCGAGCGAAAGACGGTGATGCGGAAAACGGCAATGGCCGGTCTATTCTTTTTCCTGACGATTTCCTGGGGCGAGGTTTGGGCGCAAAGGACCAAGCTCAACGTCGGCTACGTCGGCATCAACTCCGACAACGTCATCGCGTTCATCGCCAAGGAAAGCGGCATTTTCGCCAGGAACGGTCTCGACGTGGAGTTGATTTATTTCGGCGGCGGTACCACCGCGACCATGGCGTTGGTCGCCGGCGAGACGCCGATCACGCAGACCGCGGGCCCCGGCGTCGTTAACGCCGTCCTGGGCGGCGCCGACGCCGTGATGATAGCCGGCGGCGTGACAACGCTCGACTATTGGCTGCTCAGCCGTCCCGAAGTGAAGACCGCCGAGCAGCTCAAAGGCGGCGCCGTGGCGATCAGCCGTTTCGGTTCAGCCTCCGATTTTATCGTCCGCTACGCGCTCCAGCGTATCGGCCTTGTGCCCATCAAAGAAGTGGCGATTCTACAAGTCGGGGCGTTACCCGAGCGGCTGGCGGCGATGGAAACCAAGCGGGTGCAGGCCACCGTGTTAGCGCCGCCGGCGATGTACATGGCGCAAAAGCGCGGCTTCAACATTCTCGCCGACGTGGCGGCGCTCGGCTTGGCTTACCAGGCGACCGGCGTCGGCACGACGAAGAAGTTTATCCGCGAGCACGCCGATATCGTCAGGAGATATGTCAAAGCGCAAGTGGAAGCCGTGCACCGCTTCAAGACCGACCGTGAGTTGAGCATTCGCGTTTTAGCCAAATATCTAAGCGTCAAGGAGAAGGACATCCTCGACAAAACCTACGAGGGCGCGATCGCCGAGAACAAACTGCCGGCCAAGCAATATCCGACGCTGGAAGGGATCAGGACAATTTTGGAGCCGCTGAAAAACGACCCGAAGGCAAAGGGCGTTAAACCCGAGGACTTTGTCGATATGCGTTTCATCAAAGAACTGGATGACAGCGGCTACATCGACAGACTCTATAGAGGGAAATAGGCGTTCGAGAGGGCGCGACTAACAGGTTATCTACAAAAAAAGCGCAGAGAGTATAGTCCCCATCAAAACAACCCAGATGATCTGGACCTTAAACAGCAACGCTACGAATGCAACAGCTGCAAGTAAACTGCGATGGACATCCCACTGAATATTCGAACCGAATCGAAAGGTGACAGCAAGCAGAAGGCCAACAAAAGAACACAATACGGCGCCGATAGCTCGGGTAGCGTAGGCCGAGTTCCGAAGCCTATCAAAATAGGGAGTAACCCCAATGACCATTAAGAAGGACGGCAAAAATACGCTCAGTGTGGCCACCATCGCACCGAACAAGCCATAGAGTATATAACCTACGAACGTCGCGGTTATCACGATCGGTCCCGGAGTAATCTGCCCCAAAGCGATTCCATTCAAGAAGGTTTGGCTATCCATCCAGGAGCGCACCTCGACGATTTCGTGAAACATAAGAGGCACTGAGGCGAACCCACCCCCAAAGGCAAAAAGATCGATCTTCAGCATGACGGCACCAAGATCAAATAGCCTTCGCTCCAGAAAAAAGAGCAGGACGAACCCGAAAGCAGCGACGGCTGTAATGATGAAAAGAGAACCGACAGAGCCCGAATTCCTCGCCGAATCGGCGCTGAAAGTTTCAACAGGCTTGTCTTTGTAAATTGCCAATCCAAGAAGAGCGGCCAGTGCGATCACAAGAATCGGGCTAACTCCCAAACCGAACAAGCCCGCGGCAAATATAGCGATCGTCGCGTCCCAAAATCCTTTCAACGAACTCTTGCCGAACGATACGGTCGCATTTGCAACGAGGGCCACCACGATGACTTGCAGGCCGTTAAAAATCGCAACTACCGGCGGCAGCCTAAAAGAACGCGCATAGACGGCCGAAAGTCCGACCATGAGAAGAAACGCGGGAAGGCCAAAGCCGATGAAGCTCACCGCGGCACCAACCGCTCCTCTGACTCTGAAACCCACGTAAGCGGAGACTTGCATAGCCGTGGCCCCAGGTATCGTTTGACAAAGAGCTACGCCGTTACGAAAAGTCTCTTCATCGAGCCACTTCTTATCCTCGACCGCCATTTTCCGAATGTATGCGACCATAGCGGGCCCGCCAAATGCGGTCGCTCCCAATGTTAAAAAGGACAGGGAAAGGCTCGCTAAAGAAACATACTTGGAAACATGTTGAATGCCTGTTGGCATCGAATTCTTCCTTACTGCACGCACACCGTTTACACAGGATTTCAAATGTTGAGTCAGCTCGCCGGGCATACATTCACCCGGGCCGGGTCAGAAAAGTCTGCCTCGGGAAACGTCTCCTACCGTATCAAGTGGGTCTGTATCAATGCGGTCGGATCTTCCGTCGCCTAGAACGTGATCACCCTATCACTCTGCGTGATTATTTCGTAGATATCTTTCATTGTTGATAGGGGACACTGCTCTGAACCTTCGGATTGGCGGATCTTAAGGCAAGTGCCGCACGCGTTGATGTTTTAGCTTCCTTCTTCTAGCCGACGCGGGAAAGAATCGTTTTGCTCCTGACTTATGCACATCAGTGCTCCCGCCACGGTATGAGCCGTCAAAAGATGGATCTCAAAATAGATTCCAGTCCGAAATAATACCGAAGACGAAACTCTACGCGATAGTCGTTCTGTTTCTCGCCGTACTCAGTTCCTTTCCGACCCATGAGAACCGGAGTGCGAAACCGGAGTTCCAGATTGGTCATGGGACTGTAGGTAAGCTCGGGGATCACGACCAGGCTGCCGTCGTGCAAGTTGATAATCGAAGTGAGAGCGGGAGTGAAATAGAGGATATCAAAAGGCTCCTTCTGACTGGCTCGGAAATAAAGGTAATCCCGCATCGGGTTCGGCTTTCCGTAGCCGCCATCGGCTAATCGCGAGCCGCGCACCAGGCCGCTGTCGTTGCCGGTATTGAGAAACTGTTTATAACTGTTGTCAACGAAAGTAACGAAATCTTTGAATTGCTCTCGGCTGAACCCTGTTCCGTTGCGGTAATATTCCAGAATATAGGTGGTTTCTTTCTCCGTCAGGTATCTAAGACCCAAAAGATAGCTGATGGCATCCGATTGGTGCATAGTTCCCATTCCCTGAGAATTTATGGTCATCATCTTTTGGTTGTTGATCAACGCCCATTCTCCGTGGATCTCAAGAGTGGGAGTCAGGTTTTTCGAAAAGTCGAAACCATATCGAGTGGTGCGACTCGATCCTGTAAAGACCATGAAATCAATGTCCGTGTCGTAGAGAAGCAGATAAAGCTTGGAGGCGAAATTCGTGTGGTTGAGCTCGCCGAATTTTGCGTTGACGTGCTCGTACACAGGAATGGCCGCGGCGGTCAAGCCCAAGGTTTTCAAGGGGCCTGAAAAGCTGCGAATATAATTCGCGTTTAAAACCGTGAAGCCCTCGAGCGCCTCTTCAGGATCTTCCGGGTTCTTCGGTTGGTCAACGAAAGCGACGGGACTCCAGGCATAGCCTTTGCCCCACTTCATAGTCTTCTTTCCCGCGTCGAGGCTAAAGCTGGGGCTGGGTTTTAACGAGACATATCCCTCAAAGAGCTTTGTGCCCTCTTGCCAGCCTTCAAACTCATTTCGTACGTACGTATCGCTGCGAAAAAAAGCGGAGAATATATCTTTTGTGTAGCTTCCTTCGAGACGTAAACGGAAGTTGTATTGGTCGAAGGGACTTCCCGGACGTTTTCTGTAGAATTTCAGGCGAGAAAAGGCTGAATCCTGATCTATTCCCAAGAGCGTAGGCTGGAACTCAAAGAAACCTCCGAGGTGGTAGGGCTTGCTGGCAACCTGTTGGACTTCTTTTTCTATCTCCGACAGATCAACCTGATATTTGTCCTGTGAGTAAATCGGAAGAGCCGGAACGAAAAGCAGCAGCAGGAAAAAAACGGTGCCGAATACGTTCTTCACCGAAGCGTCTCTACTCTGGGGAGAAATTCAAGCGTAAAGTCCTCGTTCGGAACGGTTCTTCTCTTGACCCCGGCATAAACTAATAGGGACTGGTAACCCTTATAAAGAGGGCTGTCGGTTTCGATGACCGAAGGGCGCAAGACTCCTTCGTCGAACGGCTTTCTTTCTTTGAAGTAAAGGGTCTTGATCAAAAGGCCGGTTGCCGCATAGCACTCGATTTTGGTAGGGACGACCGTCTTCTTATCTACCCACATCTTCAGTTTGTCGTAGGCAACCGTTCCGGTCTTCGCCTTCAGATCGAGCACGTACTCGCTCTTCTCATCCGCAATGTTTTGAACGTCGTATTCCACATTGTAGTCAAGCCGCATAATATCCGCGTTGTTAAAGACACCTCCCACAACGGATTGGAGACTTGTGATCCGAACCGGTTTGCCCACATTGGGAATGTAGAGCCACATGTTGTCGCCCAGTCTGAGGGTGGCTCTGCCCTTTTCGCTTGCCGGCGAGAGAAACAGAGAAACGATCTTGTCGTTGCCCTTCTTTAGTGTGTAGAGGAGAAATTCCCTTTTTGCTCCGTTGGGCTCGATGTTGATGAGCTTTCGATAAGATTCGAACGACTCGGGCTGAAGGTTTTTATCGACCTGCTTCAGAATAGCGCCGCCATCCAATGACAGTGCGGGCGTCGCAAAAAAAAGAATAACGGAGAGTGCGAAGAGAGCTATTTTCATCTCATCATTCCTTATATATGCCGCAGCGCTTCGATAGGCTCCATTCTGGAGGCCTTGTACGCTGGCTGTAGGCTCGCAAGAACCGACACGATGATCACCATCAGAGAAGCTGTTGCGACTTCAATCGGGGCTATCGTTGGTGCGAGAATGAGACCTGTGGCCTGCCCGAAGTTAAATGAAATTTTCGAAAGGTTTAGCACGAAGATGACTCCCAATCCGAAAAAAACACCCACGACGGCGCCGGTAACCCCCAGGCAAAAGCCCTCAACCAGGAAGAGCGAAAGAATCTTGCTTGGGAGAGTCCCGATCGCGGCTATGGTTCCGATTTCCCTTACCCGCTCATAGACCGCCATGATCATGACGTTGAGAATGCTGATCAAGACGATGGCAATGAGCATCAGCTTGATGAAGAACGTCATCAAGTCGATCATGTTGGCGATGTTGGCGAAGGGCGACAGCTGCGACCAGGTATGGACCTCGATGCTGCCCCCCTTTTGTTTTTTCTCTCCTAAGCCGAGCCCTCCTCGGATGCTCTGGGCGACCTCTTCCACCCGCCCCAGTGATCTTACGCTGACTGCGATCTCGCTGACTTCTTTGCCGGGTATCCGCAGGATTTCTCTGGCGTCTTCAAAATTGATGTAGCCGTCCCGGCCTCCCGGTCCGGTTGCGCTCTCCAGAATTCCGCTCACGAGAAAAGTCTTGCCGTTGACCGATCCATCCCTGTTGGTCGCGACCACCACGACGGTGTCGCCGACTTTGGCGCCAAACCCCTGGGCCAGGAGTCTCGGCACCAGGATTTTTCCTTTTTCCAGCGCGCGGACACTTTTTTCGCCTTCAGAAATTCGCGAGAGCATCTGGGGACAGGTGGCAAACTCTCTTTCCGGATAAACCCCATTGATTCGGATATTGGTGGTCTCCTTGAAATTGCTGAACAGAGCGCCGAACTTTATCCGTTCGGAATAGGCTTGGACGTCTTTAATACCCTCCAGCGTGTTCTCGATTCGTGCGACCGCCGCGGGGGCAAGATTCAGATTCAAAGGCAAGCTTTCGATAGACGCTACATAACCCCCACGGTGGATCTCAAGATCCCCCAGGTACGATTTGGTAATCTGGGCAATCATGAAATCCTTGATCGAGGCGGTCACGGCGACAAAGACGAGAACGAAAAGGACTCCGAATGCAATCAGTGAAATCGTCAGTGCACTTCGCCGCTTGTAGCGACTCAGGTTGCGCAGAGCGATCTTGAACAAGTTACCCATGGCCTGCCTCACAATGCAGCAGCTTGCCGTCTTCCAACGTGCAAATGATTTCCGCCTCACCGATGATCCGCGTATCGTGCGTGGAGAAGATAAAAGTGGTGTTGAGATCATCTCTCATTTTTTTCATGAGTCTGATGATTGTGTACGCGGTCTCATGGTCCAGGTTCGCAGTCGGCTCGTCTGCTAGAACCAACTTGGGTTGAGTGACGAGAGCCCGGGCAATGGCTATGCGCTGTTTCTGCCCGCCGGAGAGCTGTTCCGGAAATTTATTTTTCTGATCCGACATTCCAACTGCTTCCAGCAACTCCAGCACGCGGGTTCTTCTCTCTCCCTGCGGCTTATTCTGCACCATGACCAGCGGGTACTCTATATTTTCAAAAGAGGTTAGGACCGGCATAAGGTTGAAGCTCTGGAAGACAAAACCGATGTTTTCCCCGCGAAACGCAGCCGCCGCTCTTCTATCGAGGCTGATAACATCCACTCCGGCAACCTCAAGGCTACCACTGCTCGGCTTATCCAAACATCCGATCAGGTTGAGCAACGTCGTCTTACCACTCCCCGATGGACCGACAAAACAAAGAAAGGAGCCGGCCTTGATCTCGAAGCTCACGCTCTGTACGGCTTTAACTTGCACACTGTCGGTTGCGTAGGTCTTGCTCAAATCTTTAGCTGTGATGAGATTCATGTTCTTGTTCGATCGGAAAATCTTGCAAACCTGCCGAGTCCCGCTTTCCAGACCCTACTGGAGATCTCTTTTCATTCTCTCAAAGTCGTCTTTGGTGAGTTCTCCACGCGCGTACCGCTGCCGGAGAATCTCAAGCGCGGAATCCGACCGCTGTTCTCGCCCCTGCCTCAGGAGCCAGCGGACGCCAAGAACAAGACCCGCGATCACCGCACCCCAGAACAACAGCATGATCAGCATCATGCCGATCCCCCAAGCGCCCCACATCCACCACATCGGATGCGTCCTCCATTCCCACTCATATGGTCGCTGCGCCAATGCCAGTCCTGGCGCCATCCAGCCGCAGACAGCAACGGCCGCCGCCGCTTTCGCAATTTTTCCCATCAGCGTCTTCCTTTCATTGAATCCGGGTGGGCCTCCGAGAGACTAGCGCCGTCTCCAACCGCTCCAAACGGGAAACCCATCGTCGTCCCGCAGTTTCAGTACTTGATCGCCTTTCTTCACCTCCGCGGCAAAGATAGCTGGTTTTCCAAAGAATGTGATTCTCGAACCTTTCACCTCAACTTTGTCCTTTGGCTCAATTTTCACGTCCTGATTCTCAAGATACCATCCCGGACCCAGCTGAACGGAAACAGTCTCCTTGTCGGTTTTCACGTTAATTTTCACGCCATCGGACATCGCTTTCATGGGCGTTATTCTGTCTACGCTGACAACCTCACCGCTAATGGTCTCGACCGTTTTGGGATCGTACATCTTGCTGTATGGCGTCCCCCATCCCCAGCCGCCACTTCCCCTCCATCTGAAACCCCTTGGCTGAGCGAATAACTCGCCGGCAAATAAAACACCGAGAATGACAAGTGCTGCCGCTAGAAATCCAATTTTCTTCATCGAAGTCTCCCCCCTTACAATTAATTCAGACCCCACGTAGCTCCGTGCTTAGTAGTCGTAGAAGGCAAGCTTTATGCCAGAGTATCTCTCTCGACTTAACTGGGAGCTGTTGAGGTCGCGTCTTAGAATTGCAAAAAAAATGAAGAGATAATAGCAATGATGCGAACAAATTTAGTCTCTTGTATGTTTCTACAGAGCGAGACTCATAGCAAAGCTCTTTGAGACGCAGGCGTTTCATTTTCGGATGAAGCGGAATCGACGAAAGAGTCGAGAGGACCGACAAAATTGTCGAGAAAAA
>Ga0153916_10001902_pt1 | contig 15226 bp, 15 predicted proteins | sample Opewatmetagenome_FD_109642 | JGI IMG/M metagenome (GOLD analysis project Ga0153916, IMG submission 109642) | Freshwater wetland microbial communities from Ohio, USA - Open water 3 Core 3 Depth 4 metaG | ecosystem: Environmental > Aquatic > Freshwater > Wetlands | place: USA: Ohio, Lake Erie...
GCTCAGCGCCGGGAGCCCTCCGCCGGCCCGAACGCCACCAGGACCTGCAGCCGCTCGGTGATGTCGTGGAAGCGATGCGGGACGGTCGCCGCGACGAAGACCAGCGAACCGGCGCGGACGTCGCGGGTCTCGTCGCGAACGGTGATTCTCCCCCGGCCCGAGACGACGTAGTAGACCTCGTCCTCGCCGTGGGGCGATTGCGGGTCGGTGGCGCCGGCCGCGAGCACGTACAGGCCGGCCGACAGGTCGGGCACCCGCAGGAACTCGCGGTAGAGCTGCCCGGCGGCGGCGCGCTCGGTGTCGATCGTGGCCAGGTCCCAGGCGTCCATCGTGCTCCCTTCGTGCGGTTGCCGCGATCGTACGGCGACGGGACGCGATCGACGGAGCGCGGCTCGGCGGGCGGTCGCGCGACGCGATCGCGGGTAGCATCCGACGATGCTCGCTCGCGCGACCCGGGCCGGCCGGCAGCTCGCCCTCTGTCTCCCGATCGTCCTCGCCGCGTGCGGCACGGCCTCGCCAACGGCGGCGCCGGCGACCGGGTCGACCCCTGGATCCCCGGCCGGCAGCCCGGCGGCGGCGGGCGTCCCGAGGCTGGAGATCGAGGTCGTCGCCGGCGGCCTGGCCAGCCCCGTCGACGTCGCCGACCCGGGCGATGGCAGCGGTCGCCGGTTCGTGGCGGAGCAGGCCGGTCGCATCCGGATCGTCGATCGTACGGGAGTGGCGGACCGGCCCTTCCTGGACATCAGCGCCGAGGTCAGGAGTGGCGGCGAACAAGGGCTGCTGGGGCTGGCGTTTCACCCGGACTTCCCTGCCGACCCGCGCTTCTTCGTCGACTACACCGACCGGGATGGCAACACGGTCATCTCGGAGTTCCGCGTCGATGCGGCGGACACCAATGTGGCCGACCCCGCTTCCGAGCGAGCGATCCTGCACATCGACCAGCCCTTTCCCAACCATAACGGGGGAGCCGTGGTCTTCGGGCCCGATGGCATGCTCTACATCGGGATGGGCGACGGCGGCTCCGGCGGCGATCCGTACGGCAACGGCCAGCGAACCGACACCCTGCTGGGCAAGATCCTGCGGATCGACGTGGGAGGTCCGAGCGCGGGAGCCGACCGACCGTACGCCGTCCCGGCCGACAACCCATTCGTGCAGGTGGCCGGGGCCCGGCCAGAGATCTGGCTGACGGGCCTGCGCAATCCGTGGCGGATCCGCTTCGATCCCGCCACCGGCGACCTGTGGATCGGCGATGTTGGCCAGAACGCCTGGGAGGAGATCGACGTCGCGCGGGCCGGCATCGGCGGCCTGGACTTCGGCTGGAACCGGATGGAAGGCTTCCATTGCTACCAGCCGAGCGAGGGCTGCGACCAGACCGGACTGACCCTGCCGGTCGCGGAATATGGCCACGATCAGGGCTGTGCCGTGATCGGTGGCGTGGTCGTGCGCGGCTCGGGTCAGCCCGCCCTCGACGGTCGGTACGTGTTCTCGGACTCGTGCTCGGGGAACCTGTGGCTCATCGATCCGGCCGGCGAGGGGCGCCGCGAACCCACGATCGCGGGCCAGTGGCAGGGGTCGATCAGCTCGATCACGCAGGCCGAGGACGGGACCGTCCTCGCCACCGATCTCCAGACCGGTCAGCTGCTCGCGATCTCGGCGATCGCCCGCTGAGCCGGATCAGCCGAGGGCGACGACCGAGACCGGGCGCTGCGCTGAAGCGTCTGCCCGTGCGAACGCGGCCCGCCGCCATTCCGCCACGCGCCCGTCCCCAGCCAGCGCCTCGATCGGGGTGAGGTCGACGATCGTCGCCGGATCGGCGGCCTGCAGTCGATGCGCAGGCGCTCCGGCCGGGCAGTAGTAGGCATCGCCGGCGGCCACCATCTCGACGTCATCTTCGTATTCGATGACCAGCTGGCCCGCGGTCACCAGGCCCCAGTGCGGGGCATCGCACCAGGCGGCCGTGTACCCGCTGGACGACCCGAAGCGAGCCGTGGTCATCGCATACGGCGGCATCGACCAGGACCTCGCCTCGATCGTTCCCGCTCGTGGCGCACCGGCGCGCAGCGCCGGAACGATGATCGGCGCCGCTCCGTCGCTGGCGCCCGGCGTGAGGATCTCGAAGCCGAGCCCGGCGAGGCCCGATTCGCCGAGGTCGGCGGAGGGGTCGGTCGGCTGGAATGCGGCGATCCGGGCCCCGCCGGTGGCATGGAAGTGGTGGTCGGACCCGTCGCCCGGGACATACAGCGCATGGCCGGCCGACACCCGCAGTGGTGGCCCGTCACGTTCGACGGTGAGCTCGCCATCGAGCACCAGCGCCCAGTGGGGCAGCCGCGACGGCTGCTCCATGCAGGTCTCGACCGTGCCGCCCTCGGGAACCTCGGCCAGCACGAAGGCGATGGGCCCGAGCATGGCAAAGCGGATGACAAGACCGCGTTGACGGAGCGCCCGGAGGTCGGGTGGCGCGACGTGCATGGGAGCGATTACCTCACACCCGACCGGTGGCCGCTCGGGTCAGCAGTATAGCCTTGGGCCCGTCCTGCGATGCCGATGCGATGGACCGCCAACCGGCGACCACACCATCTGCAACGCGGGCCGTGGTCCAGTAGCGCGGCTCGTAGTCCGTCATGATCCGTTCGCGGACTCGATCTCACGCCGCGGATGAGGGTGAACGGCCGGTGGTCCAGGCGAGCGACGCGATGCGCAGCCACAAGCGGCCCACGCACGAGCTGGTGGACGCCATGCCCCAGCTCGCCTGGGCGACCGACCCGGCCGGCCTGATCCTGGAGGCGAACCGCCGTTGGGCGCAGTACGCCGGGGCTCCACCGGATCCGGGCGACCCATTGCGGCGCGCCCTCGACGTGCACCCGGACGATGGTGCCGGGTTCGACCAGCGCTGGACGGCGGCCCTGGCCAGCGGCGAGGCGTTCGAGCGGACCGTCCGCCTGCGCCGGCGGGACGGGGTCTACCGCTGGTTCCTCGTGCTGATCGCTCCGGACCGCGATGCGGATGGCCGGATCGGGCGTTGGGTGGGCACCGCGACCGACATCGACGACCTGCAGCGAGCGTACCGTGCGGCCGACCGGCTGCGCCTGATCCTGGACTCGGTCGTCGAGGCGATCATCGTCTTCGATCCGGTCACCTTCCGGATCGAGGAGGTGAACCGCGGGGCGCTCGTCCTGCTCGGCCGCACCCGCGACCAGCTCGCCGGCCTGTCGATGGACGCGCTCCTGGGCGAGACCGACGTCGAGCGCCTGGCCGGCGTCGTGGAGACGTTGGCGAGCGGTCGACCGGACGCCACGACACTCATGCTCGAGTACCGGGCGACCGGGGGCCGGTCGATCGCCGTCGAGGTGGTCCTCCAGTCGGTGGAGCTGCCGGGGGGAACCCGGACCATCGTGGCGATCGCCCGTGACATACGCGACCGGATCGAGGCCCAGGTCCGGCTGCAACGGCTGGCGGAAGCCGAGCATGCCCGGGCCGCCGAGCTGAACGCCGTCATCCGGGCCATGGGCGAGGCCGTCGTGGTGTGCACGATCGATGGTGCCGTCACGCTCAGCAACCCAGCCACCGACGCGCTCTTCCCGGGACTCGAGCCCACGACCTACGGCGACATCCTGGCTCAGCTCGCGGATTCGGAAGCCTTGGCGCCGCGCCTGGGCGAGCAGGGCGGACCGACCGAGCTGCGAACGGCCCGGGATCCGGAACGGTGGATCGAGCTGTCAACCTACCCGGTCGCCAGCGGCGCGATCGTCCAGCCAAGCGCCGACGAGACCATCGTCATGATGCGTGACGTCACCCAGGCACGCCGGCTCGAGGCCGTGCGCCAGACCTTCATCGGCGTCCTGTCGCACGAGCTGCGTACGCCGGTCACGACGATCTTCGGCGGCGCCAAGCTGCTCGCCCGCCCGAACTCCAACCTCGACGAGGAGACCAAGCTCGGGATCTTTCGCGACATCCACGAGGAGGCGGAGCGGCTGCAGCGGCTCGTCGAGGACGTGGTCGCGCTGAATCGCTTCAGCGAGGACGCCGGCGACATCGGCTGGGAGCCGGTCCTGATCCAGCGCCTCCTGCCGCGCGTCGTCCAGTCGGAAGACGGCCGCTGGCCGGGGGTCACGTTCGATCTCGATGTCGAGGCCGGCCTGCCGACCGTGAGTGCCGATCCGACCTACGTGGAGCAGGTCATCCGCAACCTGCTGTCGAATGCCGCGAAGTATGGTGGCCTGGACTCGACCGTCACGATCCGAGCCGAGGCCGGCGAGCGCGAGGCGATCGTGCGCGTGCTCGACAGCGGGCCGGGCTTCCCGATCGAGGAGACCGAACGGCTCTTCGAGCTCTTCTACCGGTCGCCCGGCACGGCCACGATCGCCGGCGGAGCCGGCATCGGCCTGTTCGTGTGCGCCCGTCTCATCCTGGCGATGCGGGGTCGGAACTGGGCCAGGCCGCGACAGAACGGCGGTGCCGAGTTCGGATTCGCCCTCCCCGAGCTCGACGAGTAATCCCTGCGGCCGGTCAGCGCAGCGCGGGTCTGCATCGCAGATGGATTGCAGTGCGGCCACTGACAGCTTCTTGTTGGGCGGCCTCGCTGGCTCGTTGTCGCACCGGCCTGCACGGCGAACGAGATTCACGGCGAACGAGATTGACGCTCGTCCCGGACTTCGGGACCGAACGTGCCAGGAGGAACGACCGTGAGCATCATCGCGTGGATCGTGCTCGGCGCCATCGCTGGGTACCTTGCCGGGCTTCTGGTCAGAGGCGACGAAGGGCTCGGCGTCATCGGCCACGTCGTCATGGGGATCGTCGGCGCGCTGGTCGGGGCTGGCTGGCCGCCGTCCTGTTCAATACCCATCCCATCGACGGTGCCTTCGACATCAGCTCCATCGTCGTGGCGACCATCGGCGCCATCCTCGTCGTGGTCATCGTGGGAATGTTCACCGGCCGCCGGACGGGCCGCGGCTCCATTCGAGCCCGCGTCCACGTCGCCCGGGCGACCGGCACGACACTGCAACGGCGGCGCGCCGGTGAGCCCTCGCGGGTGAGACCCGCGCCGCCGCACGCTTGACCCAGTCGACCTCCCTGCTTCTGGGGCTCGGGGGTCGACTGCCAATCCCACACCGGCGCGGGCGCCGTTACACGTTTGCAAGGTGTGAACGCCCCGTCGTAAGCGAGACGGATCGGCCGCTCGCGTACGGTCAACGCGTCGGGACAGTCCGCGACGGGGAACGACTCGACGCACATCTCGAATGCATCGTCCGGGAACGCTTGTGACGGGGCGTCTCCTCCGGACTTGATCGGACGACCCGGGTCCCCTCCCCGGGTCGTCCGTCGCGTTTCGGGGTCGACCGGTCGTCACCCGGGCCTCGGCAGATCCAATGAAGGAGGTCGCCATGACAACCACGCAGGACGCGACGCGCCCGTCCGTCGACGACACCGGCGAAGGCGTGCGACGGCGCGTTGCCGTCATGGGCGGCGCCGTCTCGGGCGCCGCCGGGAACGCGGCGACAGTCGCCGGCGACGCGATGTCGAGGTTGCCCGTGGTCGCCTCGGGCGCACGATCGGCCCTGGTCGAGACGAACCGCCAGATCCGCACCGGCAGCGACGAGATCCTGATCGTCGGCGGCGCGCTCTCGTTCGGGTTCGCGATGGGCCTGCTGTTCGGTGGCGCCAACCGCCTGATGGTCGCCGGAGCCCTGCTCCCGGCCGCGAGCATGGGTCTGACCATCCTCGAACGCGCCAACCAGGGCTGGCTGGAGCGGAGCCGGCAAACCCGGGAGTGAGCCGACGGCCAGGCAGCGATGAACCTGGGCTTTCCGTGTCAATCAGACAGCGAAACGCCCCGCCGGATCGGCGGGGCGTTTCGCGTATGGGTGGCCGGGTCGATCAGCTGGCCGACGGCGAAGCCTCGGGGCTGGTCGCGGGGCTCACCTCGACCGATGGTGCGGTCGAGCTCTCCGGCGATGTGATCGGGGCGAGGCTTTCGGTCGAGCCGCTCGAGCCGCTCGAGCCGCTCGAGCCACAGGCGGCCACGGCAATCGTGGCAACGAGCGCAAGAATCGGCACTTGCGTTGCGGGTGGCTATCACATGGCGGCTCCGGGGTAGCCGCAGGGCGATCGCAACGCCGTCGCTCGGACCGGTGCGGATCGCTCCCATCGGGCAGCGCGGCTCAGGGCACGCCAAAGGCGAGTCGTACCAGTCCGATCCCGCCTCCGGCGAGGATCAGCCAAGCGGCCCCGACCCTGCCCTGCGACAGGATGACCAGGGCCGCGGCGGCAATGCCGACCGAGGGCAGATCGTCGACGATGGCGGCCAGCAGCCCGGCCGCGACCACCGCGATCAGCCCGACCGCCGCGGCATTCACGCCGTCGAGAAAGGCGCGAGCGCCGCGAGAGGCCCGGATGCGGTCGAGCAGAACGACGCTGAGCGCGACGAACGCAAATGCCGGCAGAAAGATGCCGATCGTCGCGGCGGCCGCGCCGGCCCAACCCCCGATCACGTAGCCGATGAACGTGCCCGTCGAGAAGACCGGTCCGGGCGTCAGCTGTCCCACGGCCACCGCGTCGAGGAGCTGCGAATCGGTGATCCAGTGGAGATCGGTCACCAGCTCGGTCCGGAGCAGCGCGACGAGGACATAGCCGCTGCCGAAGATGACCGCTCCGATCTTGAAGAACTCGACGAAGATCGCCAGCGGAGCCACGGCGGCAGCGACGCCGCCGGCAAGGGCCGCCACTCGACCGGCGCCGCCGAGCCAGCCAAGGGCGATCGCGCCACCTCGTTCCGTCCCGGCCGCGGGCGCTCGCCGAGTTACCTCCGCCACCATCAGCGTGAACACACCGCCCGCCAGCAGCAGCAGGATCTCGGAGACGCCGACCTGCGAACCGACGATGACCGCAGCGGCGACGACAAGCAGCGTCGGGGTTCGGAGCGCTGCTCGTCCGAGGCCGATCCCGGCGTTCGCCACGATCGCGATGACGACCGGGGCGATGCCCGCCAGGGTCGAGGTCGCCTCGGGTCGCGAGCCGAACTCCACGTACGCCCAGGCGAGGGCAAGGACCAGGACGACGGCCGGAGCGATGAACCCGATCCCGGCGACCAGGAAGCCGGGCCAGCCCGCCCGACGGTGGCCGACGTGCATCGCCAGCTCGGTCGAGGTCGGGCCCGGAATCAGGTTCGAGAGGCCGACCAGATCGAGGAAGGTCGCGTCGTCAAGCCAGCCCCGTCTCTTGACGAATGCCTCCCGCATCAGACCGATGTGGGCGGCCGGCCCACCGAAGGCTGTGAGCCCCAGGCGGAGGAACGTCGCGGCAAGCTCGGTCAGGCTCGTCTCCGCCGCGTCCGTCATCCGGGTGCAGCACGCGGAGCGGTCGCCCGCGAGCGCGCAGAGGGCCCGCAGGTAGGCATGTCAGGCACGTGTCGCGCGGGCCGAGGAGCTACAGCGCGAGGGGGTCTGCCTTCTCCGGATCGATCCCGAGCTCGCGGATCGCCTTGGTCGCCTTCGAGTTGCTCATCGCGCCGCAGCGAGCGAGCGAAACGAGGGTGGCCGCGGCGATGTGGGCCGGGTCGATCTCGAACAGGGCACGCAGGTTCTCGCGGGTGTCGCTCCGGCCAAAGCCGTCCGTACCGAGCGTCAGGTAATGCGGAGGGAGCCAGCGCGCGACCATGTCGGGCAGTGCCTTCATCCAGTCGGTGGCGGCCACGATCGGGCCACCTTCGTGCGGCAGGACCTGGCTCACGTACGGGACGCGTGGCGACGCTCCCGGGTGGAGCCGGTTCCAGCGCTCGGCCTCGAGGGCGTCGCGGCGCAGCAGCGGGAACGACGGGGCGCTGTACACCTCGGCGGCGACGCCGAACGTCTCGGCCAGCAGGTCCCGCGCGGCCAGCACCTGCCGGAGGATCGCCCCCGACCCGACCAGTCTGGCCTGGTGGGCGTCTGCCCCGATCCCCGGCGCCTCGGCGAACCGGTAGATCCCGCGCAGGAGCCCCTCGTCCACGCCCTTCGGCCTGGGTGCCTGCGCGTAGTTCTCGTTGTAGATCGTGACGTAGTAGAGGACGTCCTCACCGCGCACGTACATCCGCTCGATGCCGTCGCGGATGACCGCGGCCAGCTCGTAGGCGAAGGCCGGGTCGTAGGCCCGCAGGTTCGGGATGGTCGAGGCGAGGATCTGGGTCTGGCCGTCGTCGTGCTGCAGGCCCTCCCCGGCAAGCGTGGTCCGTCCGGCCGTCGCCCCCATCAGGAAGCCGCGCGCCCGGGCGTCGCCGAGCGCCCACATCTGGTCGCCGGTCCGCTGGAAGCCGAACATCGAGTAGAAGATGTAGAACGGGATGGTCGCCAGGCCATGGGTCGCGTATGACGTGGCCGCGGCCTGGAAGCTGGCCGTGGAGCCCGCCTCGGTGATCCCCTCCTCGAGGACCTGTCCGTCGGTGGCCTCGCGGTAGGACAGGATCAGGTCCGAGTCGACCGGCTCGTAGCGCTGGCCGAGGGCCGCGTAGATCCCGACCTCCTTGAACAACGGGTCCATCCCGAAGGTCCGGGCCTCGTCCGGGATGATCGGCACGATCCGTGGCCCGAGCTCCGGGTCGCGGATCAGGTTGCGCAGGATCCGGGCGAAGACCATGGTGGTCGAGACGGGCGTGGCGCTGCCGGCGGCGAACTCCGCGTCGACCTCGGGGGCCGGGGGCGGCAGCGGCGCCGCCCGCACGACGCGCTTCGGGAGCGGACCGCCGAGGGCGGCTCGCCGCTCGCGGAGGTACTGCGCCTCCTCGGAGTCGGGTCCGGGGTGATAGTAGGGCGCGTCCTTGAGCGTCTCATCGGGGATCGGCAGCTCGAGGCGGTCGCGGAAGATGCGCAGCTCGGCCTCGTTGAGCTTCTTGGCCTGGTGCGTGATGTTGCGCGCCTCCACGCCCGGCCCGAGCGTCCAGCCCTTGACGGTCTTGGCCAGGATCACGGTCGGTGCGCCGCGGTGCTCGGTGGCCGCCTTGTAGGCCGCATAGACCTTGCGATAGTCGTGGCCGCCGCGGCGCAGCTTGGCGAGATCGTCGTCCGACAGGTGCTCCACCATCCTGCGCAGTCGCGGATCCGGTCCGAAGAAGTGCTCCCGGATGTAGGCGCCGCCGGCGACCGAGAACTTCTGGAACTCGCCGTCGAGCGTGTCGTTCATCTTCTGGACGAGCACGCCGTCGACGTCGCGGGCGAGCAGCTCGTCCCACTCCCGGCCCCAGATGACCTTGACGACGTGCCAGCCGGCCCCGCGGAAGGCCGCCTCGAGCTCCTGGATGATCTTGCCGTTGCCGCGCACCGGCCCGTCGAGCCGCTGCAGGTTGCAGTTGACGACGAAGGTCAGGTTGTCGAGGCCTTCCCGCGCGGCAACGTGGAGCGCGCCGAGCGACTCAGGCTCGTCGGTCTCGCCATCGCCCAGGAATGCCCAGACGCGCGAGCCCGACGTGTCCAGGAGACCGCGGTTCTGGAGATAGCGGTTGTAGCGCGCCTGGTAGATCGCGCTGATCGGCCCGAGGCCCATCGATACCGTCGGGAACTCCCAGAACTCGGGCATCAGGCGCGGATGCGGGTATGAGCTGAGGCCCTGGCCGGGGACGGTCTCGCGCCGGAAATGGTCGAGCTGATCGACCGTGAGCCGGCCCTCCAGGAAGGCCCGCGCGTAGATCCCGGGTGCCGCGTGACCCTGGTAGAAGATCTGGTCGCCGCTGCCCTCGCCGTCCTTGCCCCGGAAGAAATGGTTGAAGCCGACTTCGTACAGGCTCGCCGCCGATGCGTACGTCGCGAGGTGGCCCCCGATCCCCGGATACCGGTTGTTGGCGCGAAGGACCATCGCCACGGCGTTCCACCGGATCAGCCGGCGGATCCGGCGTTCCATCTCCTCGTCGCCGGGGAAGTACGGCTCCTGCTCCGGGCTGATCGTGTTGATGTAGCGCGTCTGGGTGAGCGGAGGCAGCCCGATCTGCAGCTGGCGTGCCCGCTTGAGGAGCTTGTAGATCAGGAAACGGGCCCGGCTCTCACCCTCCTGGGCGACCACCTGGTCGAGTGAAGCGAGCCAATCGTCGGTCTCCGCAGGATCGATGTCCGGGAGCTGGTGCTTGAATTCGTCGAAGTACATGGGTTGAACAGGGTAGCCCATCTCGCTTCCGAGGGGACATTGCGAGACGGTCGCGGACGACGGGGCCGCTGGTCCGGCGGCCGCTCCGTGCAACGCGTCTGCAAGAGATCTGCAAGCCGAGCCCACCACGGACGAGACACCCGACCCCCGATGCTGTCCCCCACAGCCCATTCGCCCCTGAAAGGACGGACTTCCCATGACCGATCGAGAGACGGTCGTCGTCACCGATGGCGGATCCAGCAACGGCGTGATCGCAGCCATCCTGCTGGTCATCGTCATGCTCGTCGGGATCTGGTTCTTCGTGCTCGGTGGCAATGGCGGCGGCGCCACGACGACCAACGACAACACCGACAACGCGGTTCCGACGGTGAACGTCCAGGTCCCGACCCTGCCGGCCGCGTCATGAGCCATCCACGGCGGCAGCCGCCCCAGCCTGTGGTTGCACCCCAGGAGGAGACTGGATGACGGCGCCGCCCGCTTCATTCTCGATGCCATGGAACAAGGAGGTGAGCGTGAGCACCCAACCGCTCGTGCTCGTCGCCGATGACGAGCCACGAATCACCAAGCTCGTCTCGATCGCGCTCGGCGAGGAGGGATTCCGCGTCGTCACAGCCACGAGCGGCGAGGAGGCCCTGGCCAAGGCCGAGGAGGTCCGGCCGGACATCGTGCTGCTGGACATCGTCATGCCGGATCTCGACGGCATCGAGGTGATGCGTCAGCTCCGCGAGCGACGGCCGGTCGCGGTCATCCTGCTGACCGCCAAGGGCTCCACCGCCGACAAGGCGAAGGGCCTCGACCTCGGTGCCGACGACTACATCGCCAAGCCGTTCCACCCCGACGAGCTGGCCGCTCGCGTCCGCGCCGTCCTGCGCCGATCGTCCGGCGCGCAACCGGGGTCGGGCATCCTCAGGTTCGATGACGTCGAGATCGACCTCGAGCGCCGGATGGTGACCCGCGGCGGCGAGCTCGTGCAGCTCTCCCGCACGGAATGGCTCCTGCTGCAGCAACTTGCCGCGAACGCCGGGAAGGTCGTCCTCCACACCGAGCTCCTGACCAAGGTCTGGGGCCCGGAATACCGCGACGACCTGCAGTACCTGCGAGTCTGGGTCTCGCGCGTTCGGCGGAAGCTCGGCTCAGAGCCGGGCGAGCCGGGCCGAATCAAGACCTTCCAGGGGATCGGCTACCTCCTCGACGTCGAGCCGCCGGCTCCGGCCGAGCCGGCCGTCGTCGAGGCGCCCGCCGACGAGCGCTCGGCGTTGATCGGCTGAGCTCCGGCCGTCCGGAGGCCGCAACGCGGCGACGCGCCGTCCTGGCGGGCCGGCCCTGCGGTACGCTCCCGGGATGTCGCGCTACGGGCCACGGGTCGCGCTCATCGTCGTCGACGTCCAGAACGATTTCGCCGATCCCTCCGGTGGGCTGGCGGTTTCCGGCGGCGACCGGATCATCTGGGCCGTCAACCGCGAGATCGAGCTGGCACGCGGCGCGGGCTCGCTGGTGGTCGCCACCCAGGACTGGCACCCTGAGCACACGCCGCACTTCGCCCGCGATGGCGGCGCCTGGCCGGTCCACTGCGTCGCGGGCACGTGGGGCGCGGAGCTTCACCCGGCGCTTGCCCTGCCCGCCGATGCGCCGCGGATCCGAAAGGGGTCGAACGGCGAGGACGGCTACTCGGGCTTCACGATGCGCGATCCGGTCAGCGGGGAGACGACCCCGACGGAGCTCGAGGGCACGCTCCGTGCGGCCGGGGCGGACTCGGTCGTCATCGTCGGCCTCGCGACCGACTACTGCGTCAAGTCGACCGCGCTCGACGCGGTCCGGCTCGGGTTCCGGACGGCGCTCGCGACGGACGCCATCGCCGCCGTCGACCTGCAGCCGGGCGATGGCGATCGCGCGCTCGATGAGCTCCGGGCGGCGGGCGTGGAGCTCGAGCGGCCGGCCAAGTGATCCGCCGCGCCGTGCGCGTCGCGCTGGCTGGCGCGGCAGCCGCCTGGATCGCCGACCGGTGGCTGGCCCGGCGCGCGGGTGACGGCACACCGCCACCGATCGAGCCGTCCGTCGTCGTCGACGCGCCCATCGAACGCGTCTGGCAGGTGCTCACCGACATCGAGGGACAACCGCGCTGGATGCGGGACATGAAGGCGGTCCGGATCCTCGGGTCCGGCGACGTCGGCGTCGGGACTCGGGCCGAGGCCGACGTGCAGATCTTCGGGCTCCGAACCCTCGATCCCATCACCATCACGGCGTTCGAGCCGCCACGCCACTTCGCGATTCGCCACGAGGGCCGGTTCAGCGGCCACGGTGACATCCGCCTCGACCCCGGTGTCGACGGCAGCACCACGATCGTCCGCTGGTCGGAAACCATCGTGCCGCCCTGGCTCCCCCACCTCGGCAGCTGGCTCCTGGCACCCATCCTGCGAACCGTCTTCCAGGCCGACCTGGACCGCCTTCGCGATCTGGTCGAGATGTCGCCGGGCGGGATCTGACGCCGCGATGGAGATCCACCTGGTCGACGCCACCTACGAGCTGTTCCGGGCGCACTTCGCCCCGCGGCCGCCGGTGCTCGGTCGGGACGGGATCGTCCTGTCGGGCGTGTCGGGGCTGGTGGAGCAGCTCCTCTACCTGCTCCGCGAGGAGGGCGCGACCCACGTCGGCTGCGCCACGGACCGGGTGATCGAGTCCTTCCGCAACGACCTCTTCCCCGGCTACAAGTCATCGGCGGGCATGCCGCCCGAGCTGCTTGCGCAGTTCCCGATCGCCGAGGCTGCGGTCGAAGCGCTTGGCATCGTGCTGTGGCCGATGCTCGAGTTCGAGGCGGACGACGCGATCGCCGCGGCGACGATGCGCTTCGTCGACGATCCGCTGGTCGAGCGGATCCTCATCTGCACGCCGGACAAGGACATGGCCCAACTCGTCCGCGACGGGCGGGTGGTCCTGTGGGACCGCCGTCGCAGGCTGGTCTACGACGACGACGGGGTGCGAGCGAAGTGGGGCGTGGCTCCGGCCTCGATCCCGGACTACCTCGCCGTCGTCGGCGATTCCTCGGACGGCTACCCCGGGCTCCCAGGGTGGGGCGCCAAGTCGGCCGCGGCGGTCCTGCTGCGCTACGGGCAGCTCGAGGACGTGCCGCCGAACGCCTCCGCCTGGGAGGTACGGGGGCTCGGCGGCACACGGGCGATCTCGTTGGCCGCCTCGCTGCGCGAGCATTGGGCCGAGGCGATGCTCTACCGCGACCTGGCGCGATTGCGGACGGCGGACGATGGCGTCCGGATCCGCCAGCGCTTCGCCGACGAGCTTCGCTGGGATGGCGCGCCACGGGCCGAGTGGGAAGCCTTCTGCGAGGAATGGGGCCTCGAGCGGCTGAGCCGCCGGCCGCACCGCTGGCGCGACGACTGACCGGACGGTCTCGCCGTCAGCGGACCAGGGCCAGCAGCGCCTCGTGGTGGGCGACCGGGGCAGCCAGGATCCCGATCGAGCGCGGCTCATGGGCCAGGTCGAACCAGGGCCCACCGTCCATCGCCGTCACCCGTGCCCCTCCACGCGCGGCGATCAAGCCGGCGGCGGCCACGTCCCAGGCAGACAGCCCGCCCTGCTGCACGAAGGCATCGAATCGGCCGTTGCCGACGTAGGCAAGCGCGAGCGCGGCCGAGCCCATCGAACGCGGGATCCGAATGGCCTTCCGAACGTTCCGTGAGCGGGTCGCCGCCGATCGGCCGCTCAGTGCCATCGAGATCACGAAGTCGGACAGCTTCTCCTTGGTGGACGCCTGGATGGGCAGGCCATCGAGCAGCGCAGGCCCATCAACCGTGGCACCGAACCACTCGTTGCGGGTCGGGTCGACGATGACCCCGACCGCCGGCGTCCCGTCGATGACGAGGCCGATCGACACGCAGAAGACCGGGATCCCGTTGGCGTAGTTCACCGTACCGTCGAGCGGGTCGACGATCCAGACGCGCCCACGCCCCGAGGTGGGCGCCTCGCCGGCCACGGCGCGATGCTCGCCGGTCTCCTCGGCCAGGATCGCGTCGTCCGGGTAGCGGTCGTGGATGCTCTGCACGATGAGTGCCTCGGACAGGTGATCGGCCTCGGTGACCACGTCGCGAGCACTCTTGTAGTCGATCCGTTCGAGCTTCTCGTAATGGTCCATCAGGACGACGCCGGCCCGGCAGGCGAGATCGCGGGCGAAGGCGAGGTCGTCCCGGAAGCCGTTCACGGCGTGCTGCATTCGACCGACAGGGGGCGTACGGTCGAGCCGAGCTCGGTGACGCGCTTGGTGAACGACAGCGTCTGCCCGGGCTCGATCTGTGGGCTGAGGACCAGGCCACCGCGGCCGCCGTTGCGATCGGCGGGGTCGAGGACGCGGCAGGTCGTCTGGCCGGCGCTCGTCCCCTGGTTGGTCACCTTCAGGGTGATCGCCAGCCCGCCATTGTCGGGCGCCGCCGAGACGACGGCGCCGTCGAACGGACCGATGCCCGAGATGGCCATGCGCCCGACGATCGCGAGGATGATCACCGCGGCGACGACGCCGGCGATGGCGATGCCATGAACCTGTGAGGCGGACGAATCTCGCAGGCCGAGCGGATTGCAGCGCTCACACAGGCCGACGTCGAGCGGAACCGGCGCTCCGCACCGGACGCAGGGATGCGTCAGCTTGGGAGCAGCCGTCGTTGGGGCAGTCACGGCGGAGATGGTGCCATGAACGGCGCGGACGAGCCGCCCGACCCATCCGCGACGCCTACCAACGGTCGACGGCCGCCACCAGCGCGTCCACGTCGGCCGTCGTCCGGGCGAGGACGATGGCACCGTCGGCGCCCGCCTCGCGCCAGCGTGCCCAGGTCTCGCGTGGCTCATTGACCCACGGGCTGTCCGCGATCCGTTCGTCGCTCAGCCAGTCGCCCTGGAAGCCGACGATCACCCGCTGATCCGCCCGCCGCCGCCCGATCTCCTCCAGCGACTCGAGGTAGGCCGGCAGGTTGGCCTCGAAGTTGTCGTCGAACGCGGACCAGCCATCCCCGATCCGGCCAGCCAGGCGGGCGCCGGCGATCGTCTCGCCGCCGATGACGATCGGGGGTGGCGGCACCGGGACCGGCTGCGCATGGGCCTCGTGCAGCGGGTAGAACGGCGA
>Ga0153916_10001903_pt1 | contig 15217 bp, 15 predicted proteins | sample Opewatmetagenome_FD_109642 | JGI IMG/M metagenome (GOLD analysis project Ga0153916, IMG submission 109642) | Freshwater wetland microbial communities from Ohio, USA - Open water 3 Core 3 Depth 4 metaG | ecosystem: Environmental > Aquatic > Freshwater > Wetlands | place: USA: Ohio, Lake Erie...
CCCCAGGGCTTGAGCAGGTAGGCGCTGCCGGTGAGCATGCCGCCGTCGAGATAGACCTTGATCCCGCGGACCCAGAGGAGGTTGTCGTAGCGGTGCAGGGGGTGCCGGGCGGCCTTGAGGATGGCGGCTTGGATTTCGTCCCACGGGCCCTGGCCGTTGACGGCGTAGTTGACGAAGACGCGGCAGGTGAGCTGGCCGGAATCCTTCAATCGCTGGTAGATCGCGATCTGCCCCTCGCCCGCGTCCCGGTCGCAGACGCTCGTGATCCCGACGCGGTTGTAGGCCGCGAGGAGCATCTTCAGGCGCGCCCGGCGGTCGTCGTCGGTGGGGCTCTTGGCGCTGGACTGGTACTTGATGAAGCGGCCCAGGTTGCGGAGGATGCCGGTGGGCTCGCCGGTGGCGGGGTCGCGCTCGGCGCTGCCCGGCCCGCCGTCGGTGATGCGGAAGTCCTTGTCGATGCCGCACCGTGCCAGGCCGAGCGAGTTCATCGAGCAGTCGGGCCCGGTGCGGAAGATGACCGGGTTGCGGGGGGCGGCCTGGTCGAGCTCCTGCCGGGTGGGAAAGCGGCGATCGCGGAGCCGGGTGATGAAAACCTGCTGGATCGCGATCCACTTCCCCTCGCCCAACGCCGCCGCCCGCGACTTCACGTATGCCAGCACGTCGGCCACGGTCTCCATCTCCGGCACGAGGTGATCGAATTCGTACAACGCCGCGCTTTGGGGATGGGTGTGCGAATCGATCAGGCCCGGCAGGACCGTCTTGCCCGCCAGGTCCACGCGGCGGGTCCTCGGCCCGGAAAGCTGGAGCACTTCCTCGTCGGGGCCGACGGCGAGGATCCGCTCCCCGCGGACCGCCATCGCTTGGGCGATCCGGAACCGGCCGTCGACGGTGACGATCCTGCCGTGGTGCAAGACGAGATCCGCTTCCTGGTCCGCGGCGCCCGACGCCGACGCCGCGATCAGGCCCAGAACGAGGGCCCAGCAATTGCAGCCGGTCATGGCGATGCTCCTTTTGCTCGGTTGTGAATCACTAGCCGGTCGGCGGGCAGTCCGGTGGCATCCGCCACGGCCGCACGCCTGCGGCGTTGCGGCTCAACGGGCCAACGCGATCGTTTCAGTCCTGTCGCGCGACGAGCACGGCGCGGACGTCCTCGGGATCGACGTCTCCGACGAGCTCGACGCGGCCCAGCTCGGCTGGCAGCACGAAGCGCAAGCGCCCGTGAGCCACCTTCTTGTCGTGCAGCATCGTCCGCAGGATTTCGTCGGGCTCCAGCGGCGGCGCCTCGGTCGGCAGGCCCAGCGCGGCCAGCAGCTCGCGCTGCCGGGCGGTCAGCGCGGCATCGACGCGGCCCAGCCGCTCGGCCAGCCGCGAGGCGCAGAGCATTCCCACGGCCACGGCCTCGCCGTGCAGGAGCTGCTCGTACCCGGTGAGCGTCTCGAAGGCGTGGGCGAAGGTGTGGCCGTAGTTGAGCACCGCCCGAAGCCCGGTCTCCTCCCGCTCGTCCTTCTCGACCACGTCGGCCTTGAGGCGGCAGCAGCGGGCGATCACGCGGCGGAGCGCGTCGTGATCGCGGCGGGCCAGCGGCGCCGCGTTGGCCTCGAGGTAGTCGAACAGCGCGGCGTCGAGGATCACGCCGTACTTGACCACCTCGCCGAGGCCCGAGCGGTACTCGCGCTCGGGCAGGGTTTCCAGGGTCGCCGTGTCCACCAGCACGCCCCGCGGCTGCAGGAACGCGCCGACCATGTTCTTGGCCTCGGGGAGGTTGATGCCGACCTTGCCGCCGACCGAGCTGTCGACCTGGGCCAGGAGGCTGGTGGGGACCTGGAAGAAGCGGATGCCCCGGGCATAGGTCGCGGCGACGAAGCCGGCCAGGTCGCCGATCACGCCCCCGCCCACGGCGACGATCACGCTGGCGCGGTCCGCCCCCAGCTCGAGCAGCTTCTCCCACAACGCGGCGGCCGAGGCGAGCGACTTGGATTGCTCGCCGGGCTCGACCACGGCGAGGTCCACCGCGGCGGAGGCCTCGGCCAGACTCTCGGCGGCGCGGCGGCCGTGGGGCGTTTCCACGTTCGCGTCGGTCACGACGACGGCGTGGGAGACGGGGCCGCGCCGGGCGACGAAGGGGCCCACCCCGGCGAGATTCCCGGCGCCGATCTCGATGTCGTAGCTCCGCTCGCCGAGACGGACGCGGACAATGTGGTTCGACTGGCTCACAACAATCCCCGCCACCGCTCAAGAGGACTAGACGACTTCGTACGGAGCCGCCTCCGGCTGACGGTCTGGCTCGCGATCGTGGACCGTGATCGAATGGCTAGCCACAGGCTCACCATTCAACAGGACTTGAAGCTTCAGGTCGCCGCCCTGCTTCAACGGGACACCTTCGATATGATGGTAAACGCGGTGGCGCGACCGCTCCGTTGTGAAATTGACGTGGAAATCAAGGTGCTTTGGCTCGGTTTCCTTCCACGGCTGCGGAATCCGCAGAGTCACTTGAAAGTCCTGTCCCCGGTCCTCCGGCGCCATGTTCCACGCGCTCACGGCTGTGAGCCGGGGGAAATGTGTCGGCAGCTTCGCGGTGATTTCCTCGAGCACGTTGAAGACGCTGACCCGGTTCGTTTCCCGGTCTGTCGAAAGGGACTCCGCTACAATGAAGTATTCGAGCTTTGCCATCATGCAGCTCCATACGTAAAGCGTTGTTCGCTTTGCCCAACGTCCGTGCGCAACGAGATGGCGGAGCCCCCGGCAAGGGATGACAAAGAGCCATCTCCAGCAGCAAGACGGAAACTCTTGCTCCTGGTATGGGTCACTTGCATCCGGTCCTTCCAGCACTCCCGTGCTACGCGAATGCATGCACTCATCTCTGCGAGCTCCAAGCGCGACAAGTCGTGCAGGAACTCGTCCGCGAAATCGGTGGCACGGCCCTCCAGAGCAACCGCAATCGCGGCCACTGCCAGCTCGTGGGGGAAGCGCTCGCCGCGGCGCAAGTCCTGGAGCAGCGACGATACGAAGTTCCGTAAGGTATTGTCCGTGATTGCCTCCTGCCTCAATCCTTCCTTCATGGCTGCCACCTCTGGGGTGCGCTGCAGAAAACGGCGCAGTGAGCTTGGCGTCGAGAGGAAGCCAGCGGAAATGGCAAAGTCGTCCGAGGTGAGTTGCTGGAGTATTTTCGCACTCATAGTCGTGCCGCTCTTCAAATTGGCCGGTCAGTCCAATACTCCATCCGGAAATGGAATTCTTGACGGCCATAGGGTACATCGTGCACATGGTGCATCGCTTCGCCTGATGTGGAATTCCATTTGCTGACCACCCAGGGGATCCTACGCGAATCCGGCGCGACGCCCCGGCACAGCCCGAGTACCCTGGCTACGTGGAGCAACGCTTCGCCTCGGGCGTCGACATCGACATAGAGGGCCAAATCGTCAGGAGCCGGTTCTTCATGCTCGCCCAATCGCCGATAGCCATCCTCGCGGAGAATCAATCGCCACTGGTCCTCTTCGAGGATTGCCGTTCGTCGGCTCGCCCAGACGTGGCCCGCGCAGTTGTAGATACCCGTTGGGGATTTCCGCGGGACCCAGTTCTTGCCGAACTTGGCGACGAACCGTTGGTACGTTGCCCTTTCCCCGGGACCTGGCTCAAGTTCGATGAGGTTCTTGATGTTGGTTCCCTGCCGAGTTTGGACGACGACGCTTCGCTCCGTCGGCCCCAGCAGCCTGGCCTCTTCAAACATCTTACGAATCCAAGTACTCGCCGGGACGAATCGACTACCAGACTCACACGCCCAGTTTCATCTTATCGCGTGGCGTGGCCAGCTACAAGCTCTCGTCCGCCTCATTCAATCGCTCGATGTCCTCCGCCGTCACCGTGATCTGCCGGCAAAAACCCGTGGGGAGGCGGACGTATTCCAGTTGGCTGGCGTTCTGCGGATCGGCGTGCAGCCGGGCCTCGACCTGCGCACGCTCGGCCTCGGAGCGGGGCGCGCAGGCGTCGGGCCAGACGGTGTTCGTCTCCACGACCAGGGCCTCGCGGTAGGGATCGAAATTCGCATTCATCACCTTTCCCCCAGCCACTGCGGGAACCCGACTCCCACGACCACGCCATTGTACAAGAAGCCGAGAACCGCCGCCAAGCGGGCGCTCAGGCCCGATCGAACGGAAAAGCGATCACCTCGTCCAGCCGGGACGCGCCGACCGCCAGCATCACCACGCGGTCGAAACCGAGGGCCACGCCGGTCGAGGAGGGCAAGCCGGCTTCCATCGCCGCCAACAAGCGACTCTCCTCGGGCAGCGGCGGCTTGCCGTCGGCCTGCCGGCGGGCGTTGTTCCAGGCGTTTCGCCGCCGCAGCACCGCCGGATCGACCAGCTCATGGTAGCCGTTGGCCAGCTCCACGCCGGAGACGTACAGCTCGAATCGCTCGGCGACGGGCGGAGGCCCGGGGCGCACGCGGGCCAGCGCGGCCTGGCTGGCCGGATAGTCGTAGAGGATCACCGGGCGGGGGCTGCCCAGGTGCGGCTGGACTTGCTCGGCCAGGAGCAAGTCGAGCCAGCCGTCGCGGTCCTCTGCCGCCAGACTCGCCGGCGCCGCGACGCCCAGAAGGGACGCCGCCTCGACCAGGGCCGCCGTCGCGGCGGCGTGCGGATCGAGCCCCACGTAGTTTCGGAACGCCTCGCCGTAGGCCAGGCACTCGGCGGGGCCCCGCCCAAGAAGCCACTCGCCCAACTCGCTGAGCAACTGCATCCCCTCGGCCATGGCGTCCCCCACGCGGTACCACTCCACCATGGTGAACTCCGCGTTGTGCAGCGGGCCCTGCTCCCCTTGGCGAAAGGCCCGGGTCACTTGATAGATCGCCGTAGCCCCGGCCGCCAGAAGCCGTTTCATGCAGAACTCGGGAGAGGTCTGCAACCAGAGTTGCCGGGGCTCCCGTCCGTCGCCGGCGGAGACAGGGAACGGATCGAGGTGGCGGTCGGCCACGGTGTCGGCCGAGAGGAGGGGGGTCTCGACTTCGAGGAAACCTCGCTGGCGGAAGAACTCGCGGACCCGCCCGAGAAGTTCCGCCCGCCGCCGCAGATTCTCCCAGCTCGCCGTGGGGAGGAAGTCGCCGTGTTGCGGGGAGGTGGGCATGGATACAGAAGAGCTTTCAGCCGTCAGCGTTCAGCTTTCAGCCGTCAGCGTTCAGCTTGTCATTCCTTCACCCGCTCGATGTACTCGCCCGTGCGCGAATCGATCTTGATCAGGTCCCCCACCTCGACGAAGGCCGGGCAGGGGAATTCGGCGCCGGTCTCCACTTTGCAGGGCTTGGTGACGTTGGTGGCCGTGTTCCCGCGGACGCCGGGCTCGCAGTACTCCACCTTCAGCACGACGTGGTTCGGCGGAGCCACGCTGATCGGCCTGCCGTTGAAGAGCATCATGCTGCAGATCATTCCCTCCTTGAGGTACTTCCACCCCTCGTCAACCTGATCCTTCGTCAGCTCGTATTGCTCGTAGGTGCTGTTGTCCATGAAGACGAACTGATCCTGCTGGCGGTAGAGGAATTGGGCCTGGATTTCCTCGATGTCGGCCGCCTCGAGGGAGTCGCCGCTCTTGTAGGTCCGGTCCAGCACGGTCCCCCGAAGGAGGTTCCTGAGCTTGCACTTGTAGAGGGCCTGACCTTTGCCGGGCTTGACGAAGTTGCACTCGATCATCAAATACGGGTCGCCATCGAGTTGGACCTTCAGCCCTTTGCGGAATTCGCTGGTGTTGTACGAAGCCACGATCGCCTTCCTGCTGAGCCTTCTTGATACAATACGGTTCTGATACGGTTCCTACCGCCGATGTTGATCGGGTCCCAGCCAATGATAACGTTGCCCACCCGTACCGGTCCGAGCCACCCCGGCCCGAAGGAACCCATCTACCCCGACTGGCGTCGGGCCCTGGAGGGCGCCCTCACCGACCCCGCGGAGTTGTGCCGGTTGCTCGGACTCCCCCCTTCGCTGGCGGCCAGCTCCCGTAGGGTGGGTGATGTCGCTCCCCTGCTAGTACCCCGAACCTACCTTTCCCGCATCAAGCGGGGAGACCCCAAGGACCCGTTGCTCCTCCAAGTCCTTCCCCGGGAGGAGGAGCTTGTGGAACATCCCGGTTTTACCCAAGACCCTTTGGAGGAAGCCGCGGCAACGCGGGGCCCCGGGCTGCTGGGGAAGTATCGGTCGAGGTTCCTCATCGTAACAACTCAGCGTTGCGCCGTCCATTGCCGGTTTTGTTTCCGCCGCCATTTTCCCTGTGGAAAGGGCCCTCGGTGCCGGGCCGAGTGGGACCAAATCCTGCGGCGGATTCGCTCGGAACCCTCCGCTGGAGAGGTGATCCTGAGTGGCGGTGATCCGCTGTGCCTGGAAGATGGCTTTCTCGCGGAACTGGCCCAACGCTTGGCCGCGATCGGTCACGTTCGCAGGCTCCGCATCCACACCCGGCTGCCGATCATGATCCCCCAACGGGTGACTGAAGGATTGATCGCGTGGCTCCGGGGCACTCGGTTGGTGCCGATTGTGGCCGTCCACGTCAACCACCCGGCCGAGATCGACGACGCCGTCGCGGCGGCCTTGGGGCGGCTTGTGGAAGCGGGGATTCCCGTGCTCAGCCAGTCCGTCCTCTTAAGGGGGGTTAACGATCAGGTGGACGTGCTGGCGGAACTGTTTGAGCGGCTGGTGGACCTTCGGGTCATGCCATACTACTTGCATCAGTTGGACCGGGTGGCAGGGTCCGCCCATTTCGAGGTACCCGAGCAAAGGGGCATGGAGTTGGTCCGGCAGCTTCGCGCCCGGCTGCCGGGCTACGCGATCCCGCGATATGTCCGCGAGACGCCTGGGATGCCCAACAAATGGGTGTTGGCATAGTCGCCCGGCAGGAAACCGCCGCGTCTCGGCGGGGTTCAATGGATGGGGAGGCTGACAGCGGCGCTCGCTCATCGACTGGTCAAGGCCCGACAGTTTGCCTAGACTAAACAGAGGAAGCCTCGGGACGTCCGAGACGCGGTGGGCCTCGATCCGATGGTGGGCATTGCATTGGCTGTAGGCGAATCGTCTGCCCGCAGGCAAGCGCTGCGTGACCCCGACGTGCGGTTGATGCTGGAAGTTCGCGACGACAGCGCCGCGGCCTTCGAGGAGTTGATGCTCCGCTACCAGGGCCGGGCGCTGACGGTGCTGGAGCACCTGGTGGGCGACCGCGACCAGGCCGAGGACCTGACCCAGGAAGTGTTCCTGCGGGTCTACCGGGCGAGGAAGAGCTACGTGCCGGGGGCGAAGTTCTCCACGTGGCTGTTCACGATTGTGAACAACGTGGCCTCGAACGCGCTGCGGACGCGAATCCGGCGCCGCGAGGTCCGGCTCCGCTCGCCGGACGCGAGTTCCAGCGGGCCGATCGTGATGGAGCGCGCGGTGCAGGCCAGCAGCGGCCAGATGCCCGCCCGGCAGTTGGACAAGGCCGAGATGCGCGACGTCGTCCGGTTGGCGCTGGCGTCGCTCAACGAGCGGCAGCGGATGGCGGTGTTGCTGAGCAAATTCGAGGAGATGAGCTACGCCGACATTGCCGAGTCGATGCAGTTGTCGCCGCAGGCGGTGAAATCGCTGTTGTCCCGGGCGAGGGTCAACCTCCGCGAGGTGTTGGAGCCCTACCTCGAGCACGGCGACCGGCCCGCCTCGGCGAGCTGGGAGCCGCCCCTCCGGGAAGACCAGCACGAGGACGATTGACAGCCCCAAGCCATGTCGCACGAGCAACCCGAATACGATCCCCTCGCCGAGCCGGGCCCGCTGGAGGAACAGCTCGTGGCCTACCTGGACGGCGAGCTGGACGAGCAAGGGATCGCCCAGATCGAGCACCTCCTGGCCACCGATCCGAAAGTCCGCGAGACTCTGCTGCGGCTGGACCGGGCCTGGTCCCTGCTGGACCGGCTGGACCGGATGCGGCTGGATGAGCAATTCACCCGCACCACGGTGGAGATGGTCACGGTGGCGGCGGAGGAAGACGTCCGCCAGTGGGAGCAGGAGGTTCCTCGGCGGCGGCGGCGGCGATGGCTGGTGGGCGGGATGGGCCTGCTCGGGGCAACCGTGGCCGGATTCCTCATGGTCGCCGTTCTCCGGCCCGATCCCGACGAGTCCCTGCTCCAGGACCTCCCCGTGCTGGAAGACCTCGACGAGCTGCGGCAGATCGACGACATCAAGTTCTTGCAGCTTCTCTATGAGGAGGGGCTGTTTGCCAAGGATGCCGCCGATGAAGCTTGAGAGGGCGCTCACCCGCCGGCTGGTCTGGGTGCTGGCCGCGACCGGGGGGCTGGTGGGCTGCGGACTGCTGGTCTGGACCAGCTTCGGTCGTGCCGCGGAGCTGCTGGCCGAGCGGCGGGCACAGGTCGAGTCGCTTGCCCCGATCGAGAAAGAGGAGCTCCTGGAGCACTTCAAGCGGTTCGAGGGGCTGAAATCCTCCGAGCGGGCCCGGCTGCGGCAGCTCAACCACCAGATCGAAGCGGCCGACGACGGCCCCAAGCTCCGCGGGGTGATGCTCCGCTACTACGACTGGCTGAAGATGCTTCCTCCCGGGCAGCAGGCCGAGCTGGCCGACATGCCGGCCACCAAGCGCGTGGCACGGATCAAGAAGCTGCTGGAGGAGCAGGCGAAGAAGATCCCCGGCCGGCCCGCGGGCGGCGACGTCGCACGCCGCGAACAGCGCAGGGGCGGTTTTCCGGTGGACAGCTTACGGGTAAGCAGTTGGCTCGGCCCCGCAGACCTGGACGCGATGGTCAAATGGTTCGAGGCGTATGCCGGGAAGGAGCGGGCGAGATTCCTCAAGGAAATACCCGAGTCGAAGCGGCAGGAGTGGGAGCAGTTGGCCGGGGGGGCCGACCCGGTCCGCCCCAACGAGATCCTCGCCACGATGTGGCTCTGGTGGCAGCTCAACCGTCCCGGCAGGATGCCGTTGAGCGAGGAGGACCTGGCCGACTTGCGGTCGAAGCTCTCCCCGGAGGCGCGGCAGCGGCTCGAGTCGAGACCGGCCGACGTGCAGTGGCGGATGATCTCCGGGATCATCCCGCTGTACATGCTGCGGCAATCCGCGGCCAAGGGGGGCAGCCGCGGGCAGATCGCCAGCGAGGAGGAGCTGGCCGAGTTCTTCGAGAAGGAATTGTCGCCCCAGCAGCGGGACCGGCTGCTGAGTCTTCCCGGCGAGCAGGTCCATCGCGAGCTGTGGCGGACGTACGTCCGCTGGAAGCTCGGCAAGTTGGCCTCCCGCCCGGGGTATCGCAAGGGACCCCCGCCCCCGCCCGTCGCGCCGAAGTCGCCCGCCGGATCGCCGCTTGGCTCGCCCGAGGCCCCTGGGTCGCCCAGGCATTAGTGGTCCCGGCCGGAGAACACCGGCGGGAGCCACGTGCAAAGGTAGTACGCCCGCGGGACCGTCATCTCCAGCAGCGCGGCGGGATCGAAGCCCTGGCTGCGGCTTTGCGAGCTAAGAAAGATGTCCGCCAGCGAGAACTCCCGCTTGTACTCGACCACGCGGACTTCGTCGCTGGAAAGCCCCGTCAGCTTCACCGCCTGGTCCACGGCGTCTTCGAGGTAGCCGATCTTGTCGATCAGGCCGGACCGCAGCGCCTGGTCCGCCGTGAAGGCCTGCCCCGTGGCCAGCTTGTCCAGCGCGGCCGGGTCCTCCTTGAACTTGGGTCGCCCCTGCTTCACCACGTCCTTGAACCGGACGAACGCGTCGTCCACCAGGCCCTGGAAGATCTTCCGCTCTTCTTCGGTCATCGGGCGGGTGAAGCTCCCCATCCCTTTGAGACGATGGCTGGCGATCGAGTCCTGCTCGACGCCCACCTTCTTCATCAGTTCCGTCGCGTCGTAGTGAGGAATGATCACGCCGATCGAGCCGGTCCAGGTGGTAGGTTCGGCGTAGATGGTCTCCGGGCGCGGGCCGACGGCCATGGAAACGTAGTACCCCCCGCTCGCCGCCAGCCCGCCCATGCTCACCACGATCGGGACCTCCTTCTCCTCGGCCAGCTTCGCCAGACGGTGATACATCACGTCGCTGCCGCTCACCGAGCCGCCCGGCGAATCGACCCGCAACACGATCGCCTTGACGCTCTTGTCTTTGCGGGCCTGCTCGATTTGCCGTCGGAAGAACCCTTCGGCGTCCAGGATCACGCCTTCGACGGTCATGATGGCCACCTTGTCGGCGGCGGATCGGTTGTGGGAGAAGTGCCTTTCCCGCACCCGAGGATCGAAGTCGGAAACGCCCGAGCCGGCCAAGAAGACCATGTTCAACAGTGCCGAAACGCCCAGCGCGAGCAGCAGGAAGCCGATCACGAGCACCGAGAAAAGCCCGATCCTCCTCTTCCGGGGTGCAGGGGGGGGCGGCCCTGCCAGTTGGGCAGTCACGAACGGTTGTGGAACTGGGTCTGGCGTCTGGTGTGCGTCCATCACGAGTCCTCGGGTGGGTGATTATCCAAATTCTAATGCATGGGGGACCAAAAGCAACCAGAGCCTCCCCCTCTCCAGCCCGGTGTTGTCAGAACCGGTCGATCGGCGGTAAAGTACCTGCTTGGGACCCGGGAAAGATCGTTAGAAAGGAGTCGTGGAGTGTTTGTCGCCGCGTCGACGGGGTGTTTTGCCGACTTGCCGCTGGCCGAGGCCCTGGAGCGGTTGGCCGACCTGGAATTCACCAACGTGGAGATCGTGGTCCGCGAGGCAGGCAGACAGCTCAAGCCTTCCGAGGTCGCCGCGGACCTCGAGCGGGCCATCCGCTTGTGCCGTCAGACCCACCGCCTCACGGCGACTGCCTACTGCATCGACCTGGAGGCCCCCGAGGAGGAGTACTATCGGCAGTTTGCCGCCTGCTGCCGGCTCGCCAAGGCCACGAAAGTGGTCACGGTCGCGGTCCGTTCCGCGGAGTTGGGGACCCCGTTCAACGCCGAGGTGGAGCGGCTGCGGCGGATGGTGGCGATCGCCGCCGAAGAAGGGGTGGTGGTGGGACTCTTGACCGAGACCGGCCGCATGACCCAAGACCCCGCCACCGCCGTCGTGCTCTGCAACAACGTCAGGGGCCTGGCGATCACGCTCGATCCGAGCCACTACATCTGGGGCCCGCACAAGGGGGCCAGCTTCGAGCAGGTCATGGCCCACACCTGCCACGTCCGCCTCCGCGACACGAGCAGGGACAAGTTCCAGGTTCGGGTCGGGCAAGGCCTGGTGGAATACGGCCGCCTGGTCACCCAACTGAACAAGCACAACTACAGCCGGGCCCTGTGTGTCGACATCAGCCCCCTCCCCGACGTCGATCAACACGCCGAACTCCGCAAGATGCGGCTCCTCCTGGAGAGCCTCCTGTGACCGGCGGCCGGACCGCCCCGGGACCCTTTCTTTTGCCCCGGCCCCCGGGTACACTGGGGAAGTCGTTTTCGGTCCCAAGGCCGCTCGAGGCCGGACCGGTCTGAGGCTCGTTCCCCCAAGGCCGCGCTCGGCGCGGGTCTCCTGACCCCGCCGCCCGCGGTGGCAAAAGCTCCGAGGTGCTGCGATGAAGCCTTTCACAAGCTGGCTTGGCGTGCTGATGGTGTGCGGAGGAATGTCGATCGCGGTGTTGGCGGCGGAAGAGGACAAGCCGGGGATCTCCTTCAAGAGAACTACCGTCGATCCGGTCTTCCGCAGCGAGGGCGTGGCGGTGGCCGACTATAGCGGCGACGGCAAGCCCGATATCGCCGTGGGGAGCGTCTACTACGCCGCCCCCGACTGGAAAATGATCCCGATCCGCGAAAAGGTCGAAGCCTTCAATCCCCGCGGCTACAGCGACGTCTTCGCCTGTTTCGCGATGGACGTCAACGGCGACGGCCGGATGGACCTGATCACGATCGACATACCAGGCAAGGAAACGTGGTGGTGGGAAAACCCGGGACCGGCCGCCGCACCCTGGACAAGACACCTGGCCGTCAAAGTGACCAACAACGAGAACCCGATCTGGGCCGATCTCGGCGGCCGCGGCCGCAGCAGCCTCGTCTGCGGCTATTCGCCCGACGCCGCCAATCCCGACAGCCCCGAGCGCTTCATGGTCTTCGCCCGGCCGGACAAGGACCCCAACCAGCCCTGGCGCCTGCGGCAGTTCTCCGCCAAGGCCGCGCCCGGCAGCGCGAAGTACTACCACGGCCTGGGCGCCGGCGACGTCAACGGCGACGGCCGCAAGGACGTCCTCGTCAAGGAAGGTTGGTGGGAAGCGCCCCAGGAGCGAAGCGAGAAGGAGTGGGCCTTCCACAAGGCCCCCCTCGGCGAGGACTGCGCCCAGATCCTCGTCTACGACGTCGACGGCGACGGCCGAAACGACGCGATCAGCTCTAGCGCCCACCGCTACGGCGTCTGGTGGCACCAGCAAACCCCCCAAGGCTGGAAAACCCACGAGATCGACAAGAGCATCTCCCAGACCCATGCCCTCGTCCTGGCCGACGTCAACGGCGACGGGCTCATGGATTTCGTCACCGGCAAGCGCTGGTGGGCCCACACCTCGGGCGATCCGGGGATCAACGAGCCGGCGATGCTCGTCTGGTTCGAGCTCAAGCGCCAAGACGGCAAACCGGTGTGGACGAAGCGCATCATCGACGACAACAGCGGCGTCGGACTCCAGTTTGAGGTGGTCGACCTCAACGGCGACGGGCTCCTCGACGTCGTCACGTCGAACAAGAAAGGGGTCTACTGCTTCCAGCAGGTCCGCAAGTAGCACCCGACCCGGACGCCCTGCGGGCGTCCGTCCCTTGGCCCTCCATGTAGCCTGTTAGCACAAGAATGCTAGATAGGGGCGGCACGACCAGGGAGAATGAGGGGCATGGGCAGTTCGAGCAGATTGAAGAATGACAAGTGCAAGGTGAAAAGTGCAAAATGGAGTGACGCTTTTCACTTTGCACTTTTCACTTTGCATTTTTCACTGGAGGCCTCATGGGCGTCTGGTAGTCGGTACCTCAGACTATATGGGAGCCTGCACCAAGAGGAAGGAGGGTGACATGCGGCGCTTTGCTCGTCACGGTTTCTGGGCAGGAGTCGCGGCGGCGGTCTGCGTGGCGGTTTGGGCGGCGCTGCCGTGGGGAGCGTCCGGCGCAGAAGCGCCATCCAAGCTGAACATCGTCTTGATCCTCGCCGACGACCTGGGCTGGCGCGACCTGGGCTCGACCGGCAGCACGTTCTACGCCACTCCCGCCGTCGACCGCCTCGCCGCCGAGGGGATGCGCTTCACCGAGATGTACGCGGCGGCGAACGTCTGCTCGCCCACCCGGGCCAGCCTCATGACCGGCAAGTACCCCGCCCGGCTGCACACGACCAATTTCTTCGGCGGCAATCGCGTCGGCAAGCTTCTTCCCCCGCTGTATCGCCAGTTCCTGCCTGCGGAGGAGGTCACCATCGCCGAGGCCCTCCGCCGGCAGGGCTACCGCACGGCGATTGCGGGCAAGTGGCACCTGGGGGGCGCGGGATCGCTGCCGCAGGACCGCGGGTTCGACGTGGTGATCGGGCCGGCGACCCGCCCCGCCGGTGGACCCGACGACGATCCGCACTACGCCACCATGCTCTCGACCAAAGCGGCCGAGTTCATCGAAAAGTCGCGGGAGCAGCCGTTCTTCTTCTACCTGGCGTTCCACTCGGTCCACGTGCCGCTCAAGACCCGGCCCGAATTGGCGGAGAAGTACCGCGCCAAGGCGGCCTCCCTGCCGCCGCCCCGGGGCCCCCGCGAGGTGCCCGTCAACGATCATAAGGCCCGGGCCGTCCAGGACCACGCCGTCTACGCCGGCATGGTCCAGGAAATGGACGAGGCCGTAAACCGCGTGCTCAAGAAGCTCGACGAGCTGAAGCTGGCCGAGCGGACCGTCGTGGTGTTCACCTCCGACAACGGCGGGCTGAGCACGGCCGAGGGCTCGCCCACCTCGAACCTGCCGCTGCGGGCGGGCAAGGGCTGGAACTACGAGGGCGGCCTCCGCGTGCCGCTCGTCGTCCGCCTCCCCGGCCGCGTCCCCGCAGGCACCACCTGCGACGTCCCGGTCATCAGCAACGATCTGTATCCCACGCTGATGGCGCTGGCCGGCCTGCCCTTGCCGACGGAGCACCGGCCGGACGGCGTGAGCCTCGCGCCGCTCTTGGAGCGCCGGGGAACGATCGCCGATCGCCCGCTGTTCTGGCACTATCCGCACTACAGCAACCAAGGGGGCCGGCCCGGCGGGGCCGTGCGGCTGGGCAACTGGAAGCTGCTGGAGTCCTTCGAGGACGACCACGTCGAGCTGTACGACCTGGACGCCGACGCGGGCGAGGAGCACGACCTGGCCAAGGCCCAGCCGTCGCGTGCCCAAGAGATGCACAAGATGCTGGCCGATTGGCGCGATTCGGTCGCCGCGCAGATGCCCACGCCGAACCCCGAGCCCGTCGATCCCTTCGGCCCCCGCGCCCTGCCGAAAAAGGCGAAGCCCAAGGCCAAGCCGAATCGCACGAAATGACCTGGGGACTGTCCCAATTTTCGCGCAGCGAAAATGGGACTGTCCCCCTCCGGAATGCGCACGTGCCACCGCTTGGGCACATCCATCCTACGTCCGTTCGACCGCCACCACGCGGAGGTCGCAGACGTTGGTGTGCGTCGGCCCGGTGCGGATCAGGGCGCCCAACGGCTGGAAGAAGTGGTAGGCGTCGTTGCGGGCGAGGTAGTCGGCCGGGTCGAGCCCGTGCAGGCACGCCGCGGCCAGAATCGAGGCATCCAGGAAAGCCCCCGCGGCGTCGGTCGGGCCGTCCTCGCCGTCCGTCCCGCCGGAAAGCAGCACGATTCCCCGGGCGCCGTCGTCGGCCAGCCGGGCCAGCGCCGCCAGCACCAACTGCTGATTGCGGCCCCCCTGCCCACGCCGGCACTCCTCGACCAGCTTCACCACCGGCTCTCCACCGCTCACCAGGCAATCCGGACCGTTCCGGTCGCGGATCCGCAACGCTTGCGCCGCCAGGTCCCGGCCGACGGCCTCGGCCAGCCCTTCCGACGCCGGGGCACTGTGCGTCGCCGGCCGGAAGCCCAGCCGCTCCGCCTCGCGCCCGGCGGCCTCGACCGCCGTGGCGTTGTTGCCGATGATCAGGTTGGTGACCCTGGCGTCCGCTCGGCCGGGGCCTCGCCCTCCCGAACGCGCCGCCCTTTCGAGATACTCAAAGACGCCGGGCGAGACGCCCGCCTCGCGCGCGCGGAAATGCTCGAGAATCTCTAGCGCCGCCTGCGG
>Ga0153916_10001904_pt1 | contig 15216 bp, 10 predicted proteins | sample Opewatmetagenome_FD_109642 | JGI IMG/M metagenome (GOLD analysis project Ga0153916, IMG submission 109642) | Freshwater wetland microbial communities from Ohio, USA - Open water 3 Core 3 Depth 4 metaG | ecosystem: Environmental > Aquatic > Freshwater > Wetlands | place: USA: Ohio, Lake Erie...
CCGCGGTCGGCATCGGGGTCGAGCGGTCGTGGGGCGAGGTCTCGGTCGTCACGACCACGGTTGAGACCGGCGCGGCCGGGGCGCCGTCCGCTGCCGGGACGGTCGCGGACGTCGCGGCGCCGGGCGTCGTGAGTGTTCTCGCGACCCAGACCGTTTCCGGGCCACCGCTCCCGCCCGGCACGTCTGAGGAGGCGGTCGCCGAGGGGTCGGGCCTCGTGCTGGACAGGCAGGGTCACATCCTCACCGCTCAGCACGTGATCGCTTCCGCCAGCAAGATCCACGTCTCGTTCGCCGACGGCACAAAGGTCCACGCCTCGGTGCTCGGAAGCGACCCCTTCTACGATCTGGCGGTTCTCGAGGTGGAGGTTCCTGCCTCCACGCTCCATCCGCTCACGCTGGGCTCGTCCGCCGGTCTCGGCCTCGGAGACACCGTGATCGCGATCGGCAATCCCTTCGAGCTCGAGCGGAGCGTCAGCCTCGGGGTCGTCTCCGGGCTTCACAGGCAGATCACAGCGCCGAACGGGTTCACGCTCTCGAACGCGGTGCAGACGGACGCGGCGATCAACCATGGCAACTCCGGTGGGCCGCTGCTCGATGCGCGAGGCCGAGTGATCGGCGTCAACGTGCAGATCGCGGACTCGGGCGTGGACGCCAACGTCGGCGTCGCCTTCGCCGTCGGCATCGACGCTGCGCTGAAGCGGGACATCGCCCAGCTGCTCGCGTCGCGCACCGTCAAGCACTCCTGGCTCGGAGTCTCTCTCGACGACATCGATGCCATCCTGGCCACCAGCGGCCGCGTCCACGCCACCGAGGGCGCCCTCGTGATCGGCATCGTCGCGGGAGGGCCTGCCGCGAAGGCAGGGGTGCGCGGCGGCTCCGCGACCACGGCGGTCGACGGCCTCGACTACTGCCTCGGCGGCGACATCATCACGGCGGTCGACGGCCGACAGGTGGCGAGCGCCGGTGATCTCGAGACAGCCATCGCCGCCCGCGAGCCGGGCAGGAAGGTGACGCTCTCGGTCGTTCGCTCCGATGGCTCGAAGAAACGTCTCTCCGTCACCCTCGGCAGTCAGCCGGCCAGCGTTCCCGAGGTGACAAGCGGCTGCCAGTAGACCTCCGTGCCGTGGAGAGTGACAGCGTGGAGGCGCTCGCAGGCGACGAGGCTGCGGGGAACGGCTGGAGTACCCGATGTTCGAGGGACGCTGCGGCGCGGCACCCTGACCGTGCCCACCTGAGTTCGGTAGTTGCGGGTAGGCGGGATCAGCGGCGGCGCTGATGCGCCTCCCGGGGTGTGTACGGCAGCCTGTGGGTGAAGGGATAGGGCCGCTGGCCGGGCCTGCCAAGCGGCTGTCGCGGTGGCGTTGGTGGTCGACCGGGCACGGTGTGGGACCGTGCCGGCAAGGGGGTATGAGCGATGAGCAAGGCACTGATCATCGGTGGGGTGGGTCTTGGCGCGGTGTTGCTCGGCAGACGCCTCGCCGCGAGCTGCAGAGAGTTCGACGTCGAGAAGATGCTGGAGCGGATGCCGGACACGGCTCCGCCGAAATGGATGTTTCTGAACATCACCGCGATCCGAGAGAACACCGAACGGATCCTGGAGCGACTCGAGGAACGCGAGTACGTGCCCGCGCCGGACGAGCGGGAAGGGATCGCAACCTAGCTGCGGTCCCCGGCCGAGCGCGGCAGCGGTAGCGATCCGTCAGGCCGACGCCGCGAACGCGGGCGGCTCGGGCACGCCGAGCTCCGCCTGCAACGCGACACCCAGCGAGAGCAGCTCCCAGTCGGCACCGGCCGGGCCGATCAGCGACACGCCGACGGGGAGGCCGCTACGTCCGACGCCGGCCGGGAGGGCCGCCACGGGGAAACCGGTCCAGTCCCAGAAGTGCGTGAGCGAGATCAGGGCGTAATCCGTGCCCGCATGCTCGTAGCCATTCCCACGCTGTGGAGCGACGACGGGAATCGTCGGCTCGACCAGCGCCGTCAGGCGGTGCTCGTGGAGCCAGGCCGCCCAGGCGCCCGTCAGCTCTCGCCGCCGCGTTTGCGCTGCGACGTATGCCTCCCCGGACACGGCACGCCGCTCCCCTTCCTCGACCCACTCGCGCGACGACGGCCGGTAGAGCTCGCGCCTGCCGTCGAAGCGACGGTGGTAGACGAGCATCTCCGTGGTCAGGACGTCGAGGAAGTCGTCGCCTATGTCGGAGCTCACGTCAGGCGGTTGTGGCTCGACGAGCGACGCCCCGAGCCGGCGGCAGGCGTCGAGCGCGAGCTCGAAGCCAGCGGCCACGTCGGCGTCGAGCTCCACTCCCGCCAGGCGCGGGGAGACGGCCAGCCGCACGCCGGCCAGCGGTCGCGACGACCCGTGCTTCTGCAGCGACTCGGGCTCGGTCGTGTGGAGAGCGCTCTCCGAGCGCCGGCGATCCGGGCCTGCCATCGCCGCCAGCAGCAACCGACAGTCGGCGAGCGTGCGTGCCATCGGGCCGGCATGGTCGAGACTCCAGGCGAGCGGCACGACTCCCGCCAGCGAGACCCTTCCCCGCGTGGGCTTGATCGTCGAGGTGCCGCAGCAGGCGGATGGGATGCGAAGCGACCCCGCGGTGTCGGTGCCGGTGGCGGCGGGAACCATGTGCGCCGCCAGCGCGGCCGCCGATCCGCCACTCGAGCCGCCCGCGGAGCGCTCACGAGCCCAGGGGCTGCCGACCTGGTCTGTCGTTCCCCCGGCGGCGAACTCGTGGGTGTGCAGATGACCCAGAAGCACCATGCCCGCAGCAGCCAGGCGCCTCCACACGTCGCAGTCCTCCGTCGGCACGTCCTTGAGCAAGCGGCTCGACGCGGTGACCGGCTTGCCCGCCACGCCGTACAGATCCTTGAGCCCGACCGGGATCCCGGTCAGGGTCGGGGGCGTGCCCTCGCGCCGTACGCCGGCCGCACTCAGGCGCTCATCGGCTTGGGACGCGGCCGCGGCCGCGTCTTCCTCGTAGACGCGCACCCACGCGTTGATCGAGCGTGGCTCCCCATCGTGGCTGTGCGCTCCGTCGCACTCGCGGATCCGCGCCAGGCAGGCCGCGGTGAGCTCGGACGCCGACACGCTGCGCCGCGCGAGCAGCGTCGCCGCGTCGCCGACGCCGAGTCGAGTCAGGTCGCCAACGTCTGCCGACTCAGGGTCGATCAGGGGCCGTTCTCGATGTAGTGGAGGATCGTGGCGCTCAGGCCGAGGTCGATCGTCACCGATCCGCCGCTCAGTCTCAGCCGCGCTGCGTCGTCGGTGATCTCCGCGTGCCAATCGTGCAGCTCGACCGCGCGTAGCGCTTCCTCGAGGATCCGGTCTGCGCGTTGCGCGCGGTCAGTGCCCGCCCTGTCGACGTTGAGGGCAACCCCGAGGGCATCGCCGATGTCGCCGGGCGACTTGTCTCGCAGAGACTGGAGATTCAGGTCGATCTCCGCCGCTACGGGCGCCAGCAGCAGGTCTTTCGGGGTTCTCGGACGGAGGGTCATGTCACCATCCTTCCACAGACCGGTGACTTGACCAAGCCAACAGGCACCGACCTGGTCAGGCTCTCCGAGAGCGACAGTCGGTCGCCGGTGAGGTCGAGTCCGTGGGTTGCCGCGTCAGCGCCTCCATGACCAGCGCGTCGACTATGAAAGACTCTGCGCATGAGCGGCGTGATGGGCCAGCGGATCCTCCGGCGCGAGGACTCGCGCTTCCTGCAGGGCAAGGGCCTCTACGTCGAGAACATCGACCTGCCGGGTGCGCTCCACGCCACGTTCGTCCGCTCGCCGTATGCTCACGCGCGCATCGTGGACGTCGACGTGTCGGCCGCTCTGGCGCCGCCGGGGGTGCAGGTGTTCACGGCGTCGGACGTGGGCCTCGGCACGTTCAAGCCACCGCCGTTCCCGGGGCTCGATCAGCGGATGGGGCGACCCTTCCTGGCGGACGAGGTCGTTCGCTTCGTGGGCGACATCGTCGCCGTCGTGGTCACCGAGACGCGCCCGGAGGGCGTCGATGCCGCCGAGCTCGTCGTCGTGGAGTACGACCCGCTGCCGGTCGCGGTCGATCCCGAGCAGGCGCTCGCAGGCGACGCGCTGCTCTTCCCCGAGGCAGGCACCAACGTCTGCACGAGCCGCCCGGCGGAGCGCGACGAGTCGCTGTTCGACGGCTGCGACACGGTCGTGTCGGGGCGCCTGGTCAGCCAGCGGCTGGCGGCGAGCCCGCTCGAGCCGCGCTCGTGCGCGGCCGTCGTCGGAGACGATGGGCGGCTGACGCTGTGGCTCTCGACGCAGACCCCGCATCAGGATCGGGACGGGCTGGCGATGAGCCTCGGCCTGGACCCGGCCGACGTGCGTGTCGTCGCGCCGGACGTCGGCGGTGGCTTCGGCGCCAAGCTCCTCGCCGTCGAGGAGATCCTGGTCTCGTGGCTCGCACGCCGGACGGGACGTCCGGTCCGCTGGACGGAGACCCGCAGCGAGAACATGGTCGCGATGACGCACGGTCGCGCCGCCGTTCTCGACTTCACGATCGGGGGAAGCCGGGACGGCGTCGTCCAGGCCTACCGCCTGCGCATCCTGCAGGACGTCGGCGCCTATCCGCGCATCGGAGCAGTCCTCCCCGGCTTCACCGCGCTGATGGCGAGCGGCGTGTACGCGATCCCGAAGATCGAGACCGAGTTCACGTGCGTCGTCACCAACACGACGCCCATCGGCCCGTTCCGCGGCGCGGGCCGGCCGGAGGCGACGCAGGCGATCGAGCGGGCGATGGACCTCTTCGCCGGCGAGATCGGGCTCGACCCCGTGGAGGTGCGCCGGCGCAACCTCATCTCGTCCGAGGCCTTCCCCCTGACCACCGCCTCCGGCGCACGCTACGACTGCGGCGACTACGAGCGGGGGCTCGACCTCGCGCTCGAGACGGCCGGCTACGAGGCGCTGCGGGACGAGCAGCGGCGCCGCCGCGAGGAAGGTGGCACGCTCGCGCTGGGCATCGGCGTCAGCGTGTACGTCGAGATCACGAACGGCCTGGTGGAGCCCGAGTTCGGGGCCGTCGAGATCACGTCGGAGGGCGAGGCCATCCTCCGCACGGGCTCGTTCTCCCACGGGCAAGGGCACGAGACGACGTTCGCGATGATCGTCGCGGACAGGCTGGGCCTTCCGGTGGAGGCGGTGCGGGTCGTCAAGGGAGACACCGACGAGGTGCGCCAGGGCGTCGGCACGTACGGCTCGAAGTCGACCCAGATCGGCGGGGTCGCGGCCCGGCAGGCAGCGCACGAGGTCGCCGAGCGCGCCCGGCGGCTGGCCGCCGAGCACCTCGAGGCGAGCGTCGACGACGTCGTGCTCGACACCGACGCGGGCGGGTTCCACGTGATCGGCTCGCCCACGCCCACCCTCTCCTGGCGTGAGCTGGCCGCGAGCCTGCACAGCGAGGGACGGCTCGACGAGCTGCGCGCCGAAGAGGTCTTCAACGCCGGAGCTCCGACGTTCCCCTTCGGTGCCCACGTCGCGGTCGTCGAGGTCGACACCGAGACCGGCGCCGTCGAGCTCCGGCGCCTCGTCGCGGTGGACGACGCCGGCCGCATCATCAACCCCGTCGTTGCCGAGGGCCAGGTGCATGGCGGTGTGGCGACGGGCGTGGCGCAGGCCCTCTACGAGGAGTTCGTCTACGACGAGGAGGGCAACCCGCTCACTGCGAGCTTCCTCGGCTACGCCTTCCCGTCGGCGGCCGAGCTGCCGTCGTTCGATGCCGTCTCGATGGAGACGCCGACGCCGGTCAACGTGCTCGGGGCCAAGGGCATCGGCGAGTCCGGGACGATCGGGGCGACACCCGCCGTGCAGAGCGCCGTCGTGGACGCGCTCGCCCCGTTCGGCGTCCGTCATGTCGACATGCCAGCGAACAGCGAGCGGGTATGGCGGGCGCTGCGGCAGGCTGTCGACGGTGAAACCGACCAGGGCAGTTGACCTCCGCCTTCGAGGACGGCCCGTCGCAGCCGGAGTAGCCGGCCGCCAACCCGTCGGCACGGCACTCTCAGAAATCGACCGAGCACGAGCGAACCCGAACGAACAACGAGTGTGACCATTGTGACCACGGCCCTGCGCCTTGAACGCAGCAAGGCGATTGCATCACGCTCTGGGAGAATGAGCAAGCTCTCAACGCAAGCGACGAGCGCGCAAATGCACGACGGGCAGAAGACCCATCGAAGGCGATCATGCGCCCGCTGGCGACTAACGCAATCGAGGGCGCACGGCCAGCCCGCAAGGAGGCTCCCCGGAAACCGCCCGCAGTTCGGGACTCGTTGGAGACACCCGTGGTAACTGTTGACAAAGACGGACGTCGGCGCATACTTGCCTTTCCCCGAGACAGGAGGTCGAACGTGGCCGTGCTCGAGCAGAAGCGGTTCGAGAGTCCAGAAGAGACGCGGACGTTCACCGACGGGATGGGGCATGTCGACCTCGTCACCGTTGGTGGAGCAACGATCGGTCGTGGCGTCTTCGAGCCGGGCTGGCGCTGGTCATCCCACGTGAAGCCGATTGCGGGCACCGACTCGTGTCAGGCGGCCCACACGGGCGTCGTCCTGGAGGGCCGGATGGCTGTGCGCATGGACGACGGCGCCGAGGTCGAGTACGGCCCCGGCGACGTCTTCTACATGCCCCCCGGACACGACGCCTGGATCGTCGGAGACGACGCCTGCGTGATGTACGACGTCACGGGCATGAGCACGTACGCACAACCCGCGTAGACGCAACCGGCACCCCGATCGCGACGGGAGGCCCGCCCCGGCGGGCCTCCCTACTTCCCGGCCTCGAGCTCCCGCTGCCAACACTCCGGGCAGAACGCGTGTCAGGAATCAGGTGCCGCGGCGGGCGCTTGGTACTGGACTTGCTCGGCCTTGCGCAAGGCGTCCATCGTCTCGTCGACGGTCAGGAGGACTGTCGTTTCGAACGAGCTAAGCGCACCGCCGCCACCGATCGCCAGCGCAACCGCAGCCATGGACACGTTGTCGGGGGCCTCCCATAGGTTGTAGCCATCGTGTGTGCCGAAGGCGTACCAGAATCCGTGGAGCTTGCCACCGACCGACTCGATGTACGACTGAGCGGCCTTTCGGCGGTCCTCTGGGTTGCCGATCAGCCTGGCCCAGGTCTCCGGCGTGTAGCTGAACCTCGACAGATAGAGCGGCATCGTCCCTTCCTCTCGTTCGCCGACCCGCGCGAGTCGCCGTTAGGCGTCGAAGTATGAACCCTGGATGATTGATACCACGGGTTTAGGCGGTTCACTACAGCCTCTGTCTCACCGGACACAAGACGGCCACGAAGCGCCTTCCGTCACCCATACTGAAACAAAACCCCCGATTTCCGGGGGCCTTTCAATCGTCAAGCGGATGATGGGACTCGAACCCACGACCTTCTGCATGGCAAGCAGACGCTCTACCAACTGAGCTACATCCGCGTGGAGGCCGGAGTATAGCCGCGGTCCGGCGTGTCCGACCCGGTCGACCCGCCACGCGCGGCGGGAAAGCCGCTGCAGGTGCGCGACAAACCCCGATGCGCCTGAGATCCGAACGTGGCATGAGATAGGTGAGAGCGTTCCTCGAGGACAGGAGGTGCGCCATGACCGCCACCGAGTCGCCGACACGCGGCGACAGCGGCTCGCACATCGACGTCACGCCCCGCGAGTTCGAGCGCCGGCTCGCCGCCCACGGGCACAGCGCGGACGAGATCCACCGTCTCTGGGACGAGCTCGCCGCACCGCAGCCCGAGACGCCGGAGGTCGCGCAGGCACTCGGCCTCGGCCCCGTCATCGCCGTCTACCTCGGCCTCCTCCTGGTCGTCGCCGCCTCCGTATCGCTGCTTGCCATCTACTGGAACGAGCTCGGCACCTGGGGTGTGCTCGCGCTCGCCGTCGTCTTCCTCACGGGGTACCTCGTCGCGAGCGAGATCCTGCGCCGCCGCGACCTGACGCAGCCCGCCGACGTGCTCGAAGCCGTGGCCGTCGGGTGGGTTGGCCTCGCCACCTACGCAGTCCAGGAGCTCACCGGGGTCTGGCCCGAGGGTGCCAGCGACCTCGGGCGCGTCCACGTCGGGTTGACGACGATCGCCGTCGTCGGCCTGGTCGCAGCGCTCCTGCTGCTGGCGCTTCGCCCGGACCCGCTGCTCCTCGTGCCGATGGCCGCCGCGACCGGGGTGCTCGCCGTCGACCTGGCCGAGCTCGTCTTCGGCAAGGGTATCGACGATCTCAGCTCGCGCCAGACCGCCATCTTCGTCCTACCGCTCGGGTTGGCCTGGATCGCGACCGGGCTCTGGCTCGACGTCACGCGCAGGCGCGCCTTCGCCACGTGGGCCCACTGGGTCGGGCTCGTCCTGACGGGCATCGCGGTCGTCGCGATGGTGCCGAAGACGGTGCCGGGCTTCGCGCTGATCGGCGTGCTCGGCGCGATCGCGCTGTTCTTCTCCGCCTTCGTGCGCCACTGGAGCTTCACCGTGATCGGCGCCGGCGGCGTGCTGCTGTCCGTCATGTCCGCGATAGGCATGCTCGGAGGCGTCGCCCCGCTCGTGATCGCGGTCGTCGGCCTGGCGCTCGTCTTCGTCGGGCTGCGCTGGTCGCAGTGGCGCGAGACCCTGCGAGACGCCACACTCGAACGGCTGCCTACCCGCGCCCGCGTGTTCGTGGGGCGCCTCGCGCCGTAGCCGAAAAGGCCGGGGAGGGCGCGCCAGGCGCCCGCCCTCCCCGGCCGCTCATGCCGATTCGAACGCCTCGATGGCCGCGATGGCGGTCGCTTTCGCCGCCAGCGAACGGTTGACGGCGTTCACGATCGCGCGCAACGACGCCGTCAGGATCGAGCCGTGCACGCCGACGCCCCAGAAGGCCTCGTCGTCCACGTCCGCCTCGACGTACGCGGCCGCCGTGGCGTCCGCGCTCGCCGCCATCGCGTGCTCGTGGTAGTCGCGGATCGAGATCCTGATGCCGAACTCCTTCGCGAACGCGTCCACGAGCGCGGCGATCGGGCCGTTCCCCTCGCCCTCGATCACCCGCTCCTCGCCGTCCACGCGTACGCGGGCCGCAATCTGATCCGTGTCCTCCTCGCTCGAGTGCGTGTAGGCGACGAGCTCGTACGGCCGCACGTGGTCGAGGTAGCCGGCGTTGAACGCCTCCATCAGCTCGTCGGCGGTCAGCTCTCCCCCACGCGCGTCAGTGATCTGCTGCACCTTGCGCGCGAAGTCGACCTGGAGGCCGCGCGGCAACTCGAGGTGGTTCTCTGCGGCCATCAGATAGGCGACGCCGCCCTTCCCGGACTGCGAGTTGACCCTGATGATCGCCTCGTAGCTGCGGCCCACGTCCTTCGGGTCGATCGGCAGGTACGGCACGTCCCACACGTCCGAGCCCGACCGCTCCCGCGCGTCCATCCCCTTCTTGATCGCGTCCTGGTGCGAGCCGGAGAACGCCGTGTACACGAGCTCGCCGGCGTACGGGTGCCGCGGGTGCACCGGCAGCTCGTTGCACTCCTCCACGATCGCCTTCGTCTCGTCGATCGAGGAGAGGTCGAGCTCCGGGTCGACACCCTGGGTGAACAGGTTCAGCGCGAGCGTCACGATGTCGACGTTCCCGGTGCGCTCGCCGTTCCCGAACAGGCACCCCTCGACGCGCTCCGCCCCGGCCATCAGCCCGAGCTCCGCTGTCGCCACGGCCGTGCCCCGGTCGTTGTGCGGGTGCACCGAGATCACCGCCGCGTCGCGGGCCGAGAAGTGCCGGCAGAACCACTCGATCCGGTCGGCGTACACGTTGGGCGGGAACTGCTCCACGGTCGTCGGCAGGTTGACGATCATCTTCCGTTCCGGCGTCGGCCCCCACTCCGCCGCTACCGCCTCGCAGATCTCGAGCGCATAGTCGAGCTCGGTGTGGTGGAAGCTCTCCGGCGAGTACTGGAAGACGATCTCGGTGCCGGTTTCCCCGGCGAGCTGCTTGCAGAGGGAGGTTCCCCGGACGGCCAGGTCGGTGATGCCCGCCTTCTCCATCCGGAAGACGACGCGCCGCTGCGTCACGGACGTGGAGTTGTAGAGGTGCACGATCGCACGCCGGGCGCCCTCGATCGCCTCGAACGTGCGCTCGATCAGCTCCGGCCGCGCCTGGGTGAGCACGGCGATCGTGACGTCGTCGGGGATCAACCCGTCCTCGACGAGCGTGCGGGCGAAGTCGAAGTCGGTCTTCGAGGCCGACGGGAAGCCCACCTCGATCTCCTTCACCCCGAGCGAGAGCAGAAGGTCGAAGAACCGGCGCTTGCGCGATGAGTCCATCGGGTTGACGAGCGCCTGGTTGCCGTCACGAAGGTCGGTCGAGCACCAGATCGGGGCCCGGTCGAGCACGACGTCGGGCCAGGTGCGGTCGGACAGGGCTACGGTCTCGTAGGGGCGGTACTTGTGGAACGGCATCGGCATGGGGCTCTCCTCGAGGACGGACTTCTCCCGCGATGTGCGCGGGCACGGTCGGGTGTATGTCGTCGCTCGTTTCCCCTAGCGGGGAAGGAGGAGGGCAAGCGCGAGCAGGCCGAGGCCGGGCTGGAGAGAGGTGTGTGCGCCTGCGGACATCCCCCATACCGTAGCCGACAGGGGCGCTCGGGACAACGCGGGCCTGCGGCGATCAGGCGCCGGCGGAGGCGAAGCGCGACGGCGACGCGTAAGCCGTCCACAGCGCGACCGCCACGGCATGCCACGCGACGCCCAGCACGAGGCAGCCGCCGCGGTCCCCCAGCAACATCCCGGCGGCCGTCGCGAAGAGGGGAAGCTGGAGGAGCCACTCGGGCAGGTCTCCCTTCCGCCGGCGGCCGAGCGCGAGCTCAGCGTTGCGCGTCCAGCGCCTCGTTCACGAGCCTGTCCGCCAGCTCGTTGTGCTCGCGGCGCACTGCCGTGTAGGTGACCTCGCCGACGGCGCGGGCAAGGCGCGACGCCTCGACGGAGAGCGTCCGCAGCGCCTCGTTCTTGACGCGGTACTCGCCGCGCATCTGCTTCACCACCAGCTCCGAATCGGAGATCACCTCCAGCTCGGTGACGCCGAGCTCCGCGGCGCGGCGCAGGCCGTTCACCAGCGCCGTGTACTCCGCCACGTTGTTGGTGGCGACGCCGATCGCGTCACCGCGGGCGTCCAGGACGGTCCCGTCGAAGGCCTCGAGCACGAACGCCGACGCCGCGGGGCCCGGGTTCCCGCGGGCACCGCCATCGGTGAAGAGGCGTGCCTTCACCCGACGTCGAAGACGATGCCCTGCGCGAGCGGCAGCTCGCGCGTGTAGTTCACGGTGGCCGTCTGGCGGCGCATGTACGCCTTCCAGGCGTCCGAGCCGGACTCGCGGCCGCCCCCGGTCTCCTTCTCGCCGCCGAAGGCGCCGCCGATCTCCGCCCCGCTCGGGCCGATGTTGACGTTCGCGATGCCGCAGTCCGAGCCGGAGGCCGCGAGGAACCGCTCCGCCTCGCGCAGGTCGGTGGTGAAGATCGATGAAGCGAGCCCCTGCGGCACGCCGTTCTGCAGTGCGATCGCCTCGTCGGGATCCGAGTACGTGAGGACGTAGAGGATCGGGGCAAAGGTCTCCTGTTCGACGACCTCGGTCTGCGCGGGCATGCGGACGATGGTGGGCTCGGCATACCAGGCGTCCGGCCAGCGGCCGGCGAGCGCGCGGCCGCCGCCGGCAACGACCTCCCCACCCTCGGCGCGCGCCTGCTCGAGCGCGGCTTCCATGCGTCCGAAGGACTCGCCGGTGACGAGCGGGCCGACGAGCGTCCCGGGCTCTCGCGGGTCGCCGATCGGCACGCTGCGGTAGGCCGCCGCGAGGCGCTCGACGAGGTCGTCCGCGATCGACTCGTGCACGATCAGGCGGCGCAGGCTCGTGCACCGCTGCCCCGCGGTGCCGACCGCTGCGAAGAGCACCGCGCGCACGACGAGGTCGAGGTCGGCGCTCGGCGCGACGATCGCGGCGTTGTTGCCGCCCAGCTCGAGCAGCGAGCGGCCGAGCCGAGCCGCGATGCGCGGCGCGATCGCCTTCCCCATCTGTGTCGACCCGGTGGCCGAGACGAGGGAGACGCGCCTGTCGTCGGCGAGTTGCACCGCACGGTCGGCGCCGCCGATCACGAGCTCGAAGAGGCCGCCCGGCACGTCGCCGAAGCGTTCGGCCGCCCGCCGGAGCAGCGCGGTGGTCGCGATCGCAGAGAGCGGCGCCCGCTCCGAGGGCTTCCAGATCACCGGATCGCCGCAGACGAGCGCGAGCGCGGCATTCCAGCTCCAGACGGCGACGGGGAAGTTGAAGGCGCTGATCACGGCCACGGGCCCGAGCGGGTGCCACGTCTCGGTGAGCCGGTGCCCGGGACGCTCCGAGGCGATCGAGCGGCCGTAGAGCTGCCGGGAGAGACCGACGGCGAAGTCGCAGATGTCGATCATCTCCTGCACCTCGCCGAGGCCCTCCTGCGCGATCTTCCCGACCTCGAGCGTCACGAGGCCGCCGAGCGTCTCCTTCTCGCGGCGAAGCTCCTCGCCGAGCAGGCGCACGAGCTCACCGCGTCTCGGCGCCGGAACCTCACGCCAGAGCGCGAAGGCCTCGGTCGCACGCGCCACGGCCGCATCCGTCGCCGCAGTGTCGGTGCGAGCGACACGGCCGATCTCCTCTCCGGTGATCGGCGTGCAGACGACGAGATCGCCCTCACGCGTCGCAGCGGGGTCGACGCCGAGACGCTCGAGAAGATCGGATGCGAATGTCACGGTGTCGGCCACGGTCACAGCTGGCTCCTCCCCTCGGAGATGGCGGGATATCCCGACGGTACCTGGCCGGCGGGGCCGTTGCTCCCGCATGCGGACACGGGTTGCCGTCCCGCCCGGGAGGGGCGGTTGCCTGGCTCCGTACGGCCTGTTCATACTCACGGAGGTGGAGCGAGGGCCAGCGGACTCCGGAGGACGGCCGGCGCCGGTGTCCGTCGGGTCGGTCGCGTGACGACCCCGCTCGACCCGCGCCCCGCCTCCGAGGCCCACTCCGAGACCCTCAAGCCGTACGTCCCCCGGCTTCTGATCGAGTGGCTGCGAGAGACGCCTGACGCCCGCTACCGGGCGATCGACGGGTCACTTGCGTTCGTGGACATCTCCGGCTTCACCGCACTGACGGAGCGCCTCGCAAAGCAGGGCAAGATCGGCGCCGAGCTGATGCGCGACACGCTCGACGGCGTCTTCACCGCGCTCCTCGACGAGGCGTACGACTGGGGCGCCGGTCTGCTCAAGTGGGGCGGCGACGCGCTGCTCCTGCTCTTCGACGGCCCGCTCCACGCCGGGCGCGCGGCGCGCGCAGCCTGGGAGATGCAGCGGACGATCGAGCGTGTCGGCCGACTGCGCGTCTCGGGCGGCACGGTCGTCCTGCGCATGTCGATCGGGATCACGACGGGCACTCTCGAGTTCTTCACGGCTGGCAGCGTCCACCGTGAGCTCCTGATCGCCGGTCCCGGTGCGACGGAGACGGTCACGATCGAGGCGATCGCGGACGCCGGCGAGATCGGGCTCAGCCGCCGGCTCGCCGCCGCTCTCGATCCATCGTGCGTCGGGCCCGCGAAGAGCGAGGCGCAGCTCCTGGTCGCACCCCCCGACGTCGAGCGGGATCGCGCGCCCGACGTCGGCTCCGTGCACGACATCGACATCGCATCGTGCATCCCTGTCGCCGCGCGCGCTCACGTGCTGCTCGAGCGCAGCGAGCCCGAGCACCGGACGATCACGGCTGCGTTCATCGACCTCATGGACACCGACGTCCTGCTCGCCCGTCTCGGCCCCGACGCGTTCGCGGACGCGCTCGACGAGCGCATCCGCTCCATCCAGGAGGCCGCGCTCCGGTTCGAGGTGCCGTTCTACGAGACGGACATCGGCCAGGGAAGCGTCAAGGCACTGCTCACCGCCGGTGCGCCGTCGAGCACCGGGCACGACGAGGAGCGCATGCTCCGCGCGCTCCGCGAGATCATCGAGCGGCCCGGCATCGTGCCGATGCGCATCGGCGTCAACACCGGCAAGGTCTTCACCGGCGACTTCGGCCCGCCGTACCGCCGCGCGTACCGCGTCTTCGGCGACGCGATCAACACGGCCGCCCGGGTGATGGGCAAAGCCGAGGCGGGACAGATCCTCTCCACCGAGATCGTGCTCGAGCGATCCCGCACGACGTTCGTCGCGACTCCGATCGAGCCGTTTCCCGCGAAGGGCAAGGCCGAGCTCGTGCGGGCGTCCGTCGTTGGGCTCGTCGTCGGCACGAGAGACGACCGCCGAGCCCACGTCGCGCTCCTGGGTCGCGAGGCAGAGCTCGACGCGCTACTTCGCGTGATCGACGAGGTACGAGGGGGCCGTGGCTGGGTCATCGAGATCAGCGGCGAAGCGGGGATCGGCAAGTCGCGACTCGTCGAGGAGCTGATCGAGCGCTCACGCGACGTCGTGGTCTTGCGCGCGCGCTGCGAGGAGTACGAGTCGTCGACGCCGTATTTCGCCGTACGGGCCCCGATGCGCACCGTGCTCGACGTGGGGCCTGACGCGGACTCGGACGAGGTGGAGCGTCGGCTGCGAGAGGTCGTCGCGCGCGTGGACGCGTCGCTCGTGCCGTGGATTCCGCTTCTCGGCGTCCTGCTCGGGCTCGACCTCCCGGGCACTCCGGAGACCCGGAGCCTCGATGGGCGTTTCCTGCGCGAGCAGCTCGCCGACGTGGCGATGCGCTTTCTCGTCTCGAGCCTCGCCGGCACCGCCACGATGCTCGTCGTCGAGGACGTGCACTTCATGGACGAGGCGAGCGCCGACCTTCTGGAGCGCCTGTCCCGTGCGGGCGCGGGCCTGCGACAGGTTCTGCTCGTCACGCACTCGCAGACGGGGACGAGGTGGGCCCCGACCGGCGATCACGACCTTCGCTGCCTGTCGCTCTGCCTGCTTCCGCTACCCACCCGGCGCATGGCCGAGATGGTGGAGCTCCTCACCGACGACGACCCGTTGTCGCCACACGACGCCGAGGAGATCGCACGACGGTCGGGCGGCAACGCCCTCTTCCTCTTCGAGCTCGTGGACGCGATGCGTGCGACCGGTACGGTCGACTCGCTGCCCGACTCGGTCGAGTCGCTCATCGCGGGAGAGATCGACCGGCTCTCCCCTGCGGACCGGACGGTGCTGCGCTACGCGTCGGTGCTCGGTGCGAGCTTCGACCCTGTCTTGCTCTCGGCCGCGGTCAGAGAGGAGGTCGAGCTCGACGACGG
>Ga0153916_10001905_pt1 | contig 15216 bp, 4 predicted proteins | sample Opewatmetagenome_FD_109642 | JGI IMG/M metagenome (GOLD analysis project Ga0153916, IMG submission 109642) | Freshwater wetland microbial communities from Ohio, USA - Open water 3 Core 3 Depth 4 metaG | ecosystem: Environmental > Aquatic > Freshwater > Wetlands | place: USA: Ohio, Lake Erie, Old...
GGTTGGCGATGACATTCACCCTTGGTGCCGGTGTGTTGTTGTCGGGGACGAGATAGATCGTGTATTCACGCCCGTCCGGAGTAAAGCCACCGAGGCTGTTGAAGTAGTTCAGCTCCATGAAGGGAAGCGGAGCCGAGGGCTCCCGGGGAGCACGTTTCCAGGCCAGCGTTTCCAGCAGTTCAGGAGCCTCCACTGGTACCCCCAATTGCTGGGGTAGTGTGCCGCGTGCCGCTACCAGCACGACGCTGGCTGCGGCCTTGAGGAGCTTTAAATCTTCCTCCGGGATCTGCGAAGCGCTCTTCAGGAAGATCCCGCCTCCCCGATCAGCCGCTGTAGAGAGGTTATGGGCCTGGATCAGTTGCTCCAGTCGTTCCTGGAGCGGTCGCTCATAGCTCCCTGCCTCCTCGTTGAGGATCACCAGGTCGGTCGACAATCCGTGCATCCGCCAATAGGTGTGGGCTTGCAGCATCTGGCGGACCAGGCTGATATCCCGTGCCTCGCCAATGGTTATCAGGGCTATTGGCAGGTCGCCCGAGATGGCGTAGGGCCACAATCCTGCTTGACCCTTGCGGTTTTCTTCCAAGCGTTCGGCGGGTGCACGCAAGAGAGGATTGGGAAACAGCAGGTGACTTGCCAGTTGCTGGAAACGGCGCGCTTCGTCAGGCTGGATGTGCAGCATCTGCAACTGCTGCTGCGCTGAGCCCCAGGCGAAATCCATAGCCCGCTCGGTCGCATGGTGGTCGCTGTACTTATCCATCAGCAGCAGGACCTGCTCGCGGGTTGCCCCGGCAGCAAGCACCAGGGAAACCTGGGCGCGCTGGCCCGGCTCCAGTGTAAGACTCCGCCTCAGGCTGAGAATCGGATCCAGGACAAAACCCTGACTGTTGCCGAGCTCTTGAAAGGCCCCCATGGGATTGGCGAGGGTTCGGCCACGGCCGATGAACCGTCCCCGGTCGGTTTCAAACTGCCAGCCCTTTTCATGCGAGCAATTATCTTCGGTATGCTCAAATGTCAAGCGGTGGGCCACATACACAGGCGGGTCATTTGCACCCCGCGGTCGCCGGTAGGCGAGCAGAACTTGTTGCTGCAGGACCGCCTCGGTCTGGATAAACAGCTTGTTGAAGGCCGGGTGCTGTCGGTCCGCGTTGTGGGGCGCCATGGAGAGTTCAACGTAGCTGGTGAGATTGAGGCGGCGGGTGTGGGCGGAGCGATTAACCAGGGTAATCCGGCGCACTTCCGCATCATCTTCCGGCGAGATGATAACCTCTGTTTCGGTGTGGACACCGTTATCGGCGCGATGGAATACGGCCCGGTCGAGAGCAAAGTCTACGGAATAACCTTCAACCTTTCCGCCGACAGGATGATAGGTGTTGGACCAGACACGATCTGGATCGGCCTCATGGATGTAACAGAAGCTTCCCATTGCATCACAGGTCTGATCCGACCGCCAACGGGTAAGTTCCTGGCCGCCCCACTGACTGTAGCCGCCACCGCTGTTGGTGATCATCAAGCCATAGCGGCCGTTGCTCAGCAGCAGACTTTTGGGCGTGGTGGTATGGGGAGTGGTAAAGGTGCTTCCTGCCGGCGCAACCAGGTCTCCGCCCGGCAGCGCCGGCTCACTCTGCCGCGTCGATATCAGATGCAACGGTGGCAGGGTAGGGATGCGCTCCTGAAGCAGGGCCTCAAAAGCACGTACCCGCGAGTCGCTATGAAAACGGCGCGGGAACGGGTTGCCATGGAGGAAGTTGGTCAACGCCAGAAACGCCATCCCCTGGTGATGAGCCATATACGCCTCGATAATCACCCCGCGCTTGAGAGTCTGACTTCCAGCGTCACGCTGCGGTTGCCGGCTGAAATCCATCGCCTCGTAATAGCCGTAATCGCCAAGCAACCCCAGCCCGGCCAGTCGTTTCAGGTTCTGCACAGTCTCACTCGGCGCCACGTTCAGTGCCAACAGGGTGGCATAGGGGGCGACGACCAGCTTTTCTTCCAGACCGCGCTTCAAGCCGAGAGCCGGTACGCCGAAGGCCTTGTACTGATAGGTCTTTTCCAGGTCCAGATCGGCAAAGGCGGACTCGGAAATGCCCCACGGCACACAACACTTATGGCCGTAGGAGATCTGGACCGCCACTGCTTCCCTTGCCGCCTTGTCCAGGAGCGAGTTGCCGTAGGAACGCAGGAACAGTAGCGGCATCAGGTATTCGAACATGGTCCCGGTCCAGCTGAGCAGCACCCGTTGTCGGCCGATAGCACCGTAGGGGCGACTCAGGGAGAACCAGTGTTCCAGGGGGACGTCGCCCCGGGCAATTGCGACGAAACTGCCGAGACGCGCCTCACTGGCCAGGAGATCGTAACTGGAAACATCAAGACGATCCGTGGAGACGTTGTAGCCGATGGCGAACAGCTTACGCTTGGGGGCATAGAGAAATCGCATGTTCATCCCGGCAGACAGTTCGCGTACGTTGATGGTCAACCGCTCAACCATCGCCAGGGTTTCGCCGGCCAGCCATTGCGCTGTTGCGAAGGCCGCAATAACGCGGTCGAGCCATATGACGAGCGGAGATCCGGCCTGGGGAGACTCCTCCCGAATTGTTTTGAGAATGCGGATCGACTCGATCCGGCCATGGGCAAGATCGAAGAGTGAAGGCGCCTGGGACAGGTCCTGTCGGATGGCGAGCAGGGCGATCTGACCCAGCTGGGAAAGCTCCGTTTCCGTCTTTTCGGCAAGGATTTCAATCCAGGTGAGATAGCGATCCGAGATCGTTATCCAGGCTGCCACCTGCTCCTCCATCTCCCCGGCCCATGAGGCTGCTCCTCCTGGAACAAGAGGGACCCTGAAGTTTCCCTCCATTCTCCGAAGCAGGCGAAGTTCATCAACGATGCGAGCTGGTGGAGATTCCCACTCGTTCAACAGCTCGTCCAGGACGTGGAAATCGAAGCCGGAACGGCGTTCCTGCCCGACGACCTGTTTCAGGATTCCGCCGGTGTCGCGAAAGCCGGCAAAGGCTTTACCATCCAGGATCGTTCCGTGCACCAGCTCGTCAAGCCCTTGCTCCAAGGCCCACAGGGCACCCAGCAGGTTTCCGCTGTCGACAGTGGAGACGTAGCGAGGTTCGAGCGGAACCAGTGTCTGGATATCGTACCAGTTCAGGAGATGCCCTTTATAGCGCTCCAGACGGCCGATGGTTGTCATGGTGCTGGTCAGCTTTTCGACGACCTGGTTAATGGTCAGGTAGCCCGAATCATGGGCTCCCAGGGCGCTGGTCATCCAGAGGCCGATGTTGGTCGGACTGGTTCGCATGGCCAGGCGGTTTTGATGGGAAACCTGGTAGTTGTCGGGCGGCAACCACGACGTGTCATCGCTGACAAATGCCGAAAAATAGCGCCAGGTGCGCCGGGCGACATACCTGAGGAACCGGCGGTCCGTTTCCGGCAGCGGGCAGTCCTGTTGTTGCTCGGCAGGGCGTAGATTCAGGAGCCAGCCGAGCAGCGGGGAGAGAAACCATAGCCCGAGCCAGGGGACGGCCAGCGTTAGGCTGGCCGGCATGACGCGCCAGATCGCCCAGCCCGCAATGATACTGAAGAGGCTCCCCAGTGCCAGGCTTGCAACGAAGAGTGGTTGCCGGCGTGAGGCGCTCCAATGGGTAGCCTGGGCCGTCCACTCCAGCAGTCCGTGCTGGGAGATTACGCGCCGGTACCAGACCCGAGTAATGGCATCCAAGGTCACTGCCGCCTGATGCGGCAGCAGCGCAGCATCGGCTGCCGCCCGCAACAGGTCGTGCATCACCTTCGACAGGTCGAAGTACTTCAACCCCTTGCGGGTGGTGGCCATGGTGAAGGGTTGCGCCAGAGGGTGGAAGAGGAGCTGCATTCCAATCACCAGCGTGGCGATCCCGCCGAGCTTCGGGGAAATGAGCCAGGAGGCAATCAACAGGCCCAGACTTGTGGCGGGCAACAGGCTGCGGCGCAGGTTGTCAAGGATTTTCCAGCGGTTCAACAGGGAGAGCGGGTTCGGTCCCCGGCCTCCGCCCGGCAGGGGAACACGTGAAAAAATCCAACCTGCGATCTGCCAGTCACCGCGAATCCAGCGATGAGCACGGCTGGTGTAGCTTTGATACCCTTGCGGGAATTCATCAAAAAGCTCAATATCGCTGGCCAGCCCCACCCGGACGTGAGCCCCTTCGATCAGGTCGTGGCTCAGCACCCACTCTTCAGGGAATCTTCCCGACAGCACGCGACTGAAGGCGCGCACGTCATAGATCCCCTTGCCATGGTACGACCCTTCACCGCTTAAGTCCTGATAGACATCTGAAACAGCCTGGGTATAAGGGTCAATGCCGACTGCATCGGCAAAGAGCCGGCTGAAGGTGGAGACGCTCGTGCTCGGCAGGGTTGGGCTCACACGCGGCTGGATGATGGTGTAAGATCCGGCCATGATGTTGCCCGCCGCATCGAAGCGCGGCTGATTGAGGGGGTGCGCCAGGGTTTCGACCATTCTGCGGGCCGTAGCGTGTGGCAACTGGGTATCGCTGTCCAGGGTAATGACGAAACGCACGTCCGAAAGGCTATCTGGGTCTCCCACGTAGACTATGGGTGCGGCGTTTTCGGGCCGTGTGCCGTCGATCAGGCGGTTAAGTTCCTCAAGCTTGCCCCGTTTGCGCTCCCAGCCGATGAATTTCTGCTCGGATTCGCTCCAGGTGCGCTCCCGATGGAACAGGAAAAAACGCTCGCCGCCATGACGCTGGTTGAGAGCTTCCAGGCATTCTCTCGCGGTCTGGAGCAACCGGCCATCGTCTTCGCACGTAAGCGTGACTGAATCGGTGTAGTCGGTGAACAGGCTGAAGAGCAGATTTGCTTCCTTGTTGGCCAGGTAACGGATCTCCAGCTTCTCCACCTCGGCACGGATCGTCTCCTCGTTTGCCAGCATCATCGGCACGACCACCAGGGTGCGGAATGTATCGGGAATCCCCGAATCCTCGAAATCCATCTTGGGCAAGGGCCGGGGCGGCAGAAGTCGCGTGACCAGGTAATTGACCACCTCGATTGCCAGCTGGCTGACCGGAATCAGCAGGAGCAGCACCAGTCCAAGGCGGATAGCTGGCGACGGCCCGGCCTGGCCGAAGCCGGGGCTCAGGGCAAAGACGACGATCAGAAAAATGAACAGCGCAGAGAAGCCGCCGATGCCAAGGCAATAGACGGTGGTGTGGTGGCAATAGATCCATTGCAGGAACCGACAACGATACGCTTCACGGCATGCGAGCAGCCTGGCCAACTTAGCCCGTTCCTCACCAACCAGCCAGGTGCCGACGTGGCTGCGCCGTTCATCAGTTGTTGAATCACGTTGGGCTTGTGTCGCCAGCTTGATGACGTGCTCCGCGACCTGTTCCTCGGTCTGGGCAGCAGTGCGGGCGAGTTCTTCAATCGCCCGACGACAGCGGTCACGAGTTGCAAAATCCATCCCGGCATAGACCCCGGACGGATCACGGCGCAGCATCTGCTCCACCCGGCAGAGGTTCTCGAAGATCTCCCGCCAGTCCAGCAGGGCAAGCTGGCGCAGGCTGGTGAAGGCATTGCCGCATGACAGCAGCTCCCTGGTCTGCCGGTTCTGTTCACGCAGATTGAGGTCGTGCAGGGGGTTTTTAAGCGTGCGTTCAAGCCAGCTCTGGACCGGTGACAATGCAGCCGCTTCGTCGTAAAGCAGGCCAACCAGCTGCGCACCGAAATAAGGGCTGGGACACGGTTCCGTAGCAGCAAGTTCCGCCAGGATTGCGAAGAGTTGGTTGGAATCGCGACGATTGGCGGCAATCAGCCGGTTCGCCCAGAAGTCGGCCAACTGACGTTCGCGCAGGTTCGCCAGGGCGGTGACTGCCAGACTCTGGATGCTTTCGATAAGCGCGATGCGCAGCATCTGGGGAATTGCCCAGAGTTCGCCGATTGTCAGCGTACGCACGGATTGGTACGCCTCGATAAACGCCTTGATATTTTCCCGGTCCAGGCGCAGTTCTGTATGGGAAACGAGATCCTTGGCCAGACCGTAAATGCACGGCAGCCCCCGGTAGGGTTCAGAGGCCAGTGTGGGCAGCTGCTGGTAAAAGCGCCGGGGAAGGTTCAACAGGACATCGCGGGCGTTCCCCTCCAGGATGTACTCGTTATCAAGTATCCAATCGGCAGCCGGCGTTGCTTTCTGTTCCAGGCGGCTCGCTGCGGTGAGATCCGCGCAGACCTGACGGACCCATTGACGTGACTGCCTGAGACGCTTGAGCAGCTCGGTAGTGTGCTGCGGTCTTGGGTCCACCTGCTGCTCACTGGCATGGCGCTGGGCATGCTCCAGAATCTGTGTCGGGGAGAGCTTTACCGCGGGTCCCCGCTCTTTTACCCGCTGCTCGCGCTTGGGATGCATAACGAACAGCGCCGGATGGATATCGCTGCTTTCCCGCAGCATAGCCACCGGACGCTGTAAAGATTCGACTGGTGCTTGGAGAATCAGGACGGATTCCCCGGACACGAGCCAGCGGGCATGATCACGCATAACTGCAGGCTCAACACCATACCTGGAGCGTCGTAGCCATAGTAGAGCTGCCAGGGCACCGATTGTGGCACATGCAATGATTAACGCCAGGGAAGTGGAATGTATCCAGCCTGGAAGCGACTGCGACCAGTGCCAGAGTACAGCGGCAATCCAGCCAATCCCCCCGAACAGGATGGCCGCCATGGTTGCCCGGAGGGCACGGCGCCGGAAGAATGGATCTGTAATATGAACATCTCCGTCCAAACCTTTATGCACCAGGGCGGTTCGTCTGAAGCCTTGTCTCGCCAGTTGCCGGAGAGCTCTCCGGGCTTCATCTTGTTTCGCGAAGTAACCAATTAGAATGCCAACGCCCACTATTTGTCCTTTACTCATTACGTAGTCTGAGCGTCCAGCCATGGTGAAGAATTTCATGTGACGGAAGGGCTCAGAAAGAAACTGTGCGGTCTGTTCCAGAGGATTTGACAGAGGGGTGGATGGAGATGACCGGAAAACAGAGGGGTGTTCGAAATTACCAAAAGAAATGATTTCGGGTGGTAGGTCAGTCAAGTTAACTGTACGCTGTTATCAGGTTTATAGCTAGGTATATTAATCCGGTCAAGGGTCAAAACCCTATTATTGTGCAGGTGCAATCTTGGGTGCAATTGGCTAAGCAAGACATGAAAGCGGCCTCTCAGGAAGTATACCTGCAAAGACATGTTCTATTTGAGAGGTGGAATAGCGATTTCCCGTGCAAGGCTGACATAACAGCCCAGCTCGCTCCAACAATACATTCAAAGGAGGTGAGAAAGTCACCGTCGCTTCACTCAGCGGCAAAGCGGCGGAAGAACCATCGCTTCATTCCTTCCACCGCCAGCAGGTAGGCAAGCAGCATGGCGGTCAGGATAAGGAAAAAAAAGACCGGCGGCGCCACGAAGCCGAGGTAAACCCCGGCAGAAGTGAACGGCAGAAGAACGGCCACCGCCACCACCGTCAGCGAGCAGGCAATCAGCCAGGGATTGGGGCGGCTTTTGAAGGGGTTGCGACGGGTGCGGATGATGAAGATTACCAGCACCTGCGTGGCCATTGACTCGATGAACCAGCCGGTATGGAAAAGCGACTCTCCAGCATGAAAAACCGCCAGCATGATGTAGAAGGTAAGGAAGTCGAAGACCGAGCTGACCGGGCCGATAACCAGCATGAAGTTGCGAATGAATTTCATGTCCCAGTGCCGGGGATGGCTCAGGTAATCATCATCCACACGATCCAGCGGAATGGGCAGTTCGGATACGTCGTAGAGGAGGTTGTTGAGCAGAATCTGTACCGGCAGCATGGGGAGGAAGGGGAGGAAGAGCGAGGCCCCGGCCATGCTGAACATATTGCCGAAATTGGAACTCGTACCCATCATGATGTATTTCATGATATTGCCGAAGGTGCGCCGTCCTTCCAAGACTCCGGCATGGAGCACCCCCAGGTCGTGCTCCAGCAGGATCATGTCCGCCGCGGCTTTGGCCACGTCTACGGCGCTGTCCACGGAAATGCCGACATCGGCCGAATGAAGCGACGGCGCGTCATTGATGCCGTCGCCGAGATACCCCACTACATGGCCGCGCCGTTTCAGGGCGAGGATGATCCGGTTTTTCTGGACAGGCGTAACGCGGCAGAAGAGGTTCACTTGTTCCGCCCGCGCCGCGAGTGCCGGATCATCCATCTGCTGGATCTCCGCGCCGGTGAGCACCCCTGTTACGGGGAGGCCGAGTTGGGCGAAGACATGCTGGGTCACCAGTTCATTATCGCCGGTAATGATTTTGACCGAGACCCGATCCGCGGCAAGTCCGGCCAGGGCCGCTTTGGCGCTCTCCTTGGGCGGATCGAGGAATGCGGCGAAGCCCGCAAAGGCCAGTTCCGTTTCATCGCTCACCACGGCATAGGGATGGTCCATACCCACCTGTCGCGAGGCGATTCCCAGCACCCGGAATCCCTCGTTACTGAGCGCTTCAAATTGGGCATTGATTTTCACGCGCACCGCGTCATCCAGAGGATGCCGGTCCGCCTCCTCATCCGCCTCGTAGCTGACCGACAGCCGCAGGATATCTTCGGGAGCCCCTTTGACAACCAGCATCCTGTTCGTGCCGTTGTCAAGGAGCACCGAAATCCGGCGGCGCTCGAAGTCGAACTGCACTTCATCTATCTTGCTCCAGCCGCTCACGTCGATCTCCGTGTGCTCCAGAATGGCGTCATCCAGGGTGCTCTTCAAACCTGTTTCAAAAAAACTGTTGTAATAGGCCAACTCCCAGACCCGCTGACTTTCCTTCCCCAGGGGATTCAGGTGACGTTCCAGATGGATGCGGGCCTCGGTCAGGGTGCCGGTCTTGTCGGTGCAGAAGACATCCATGCTCCCCAGGTTATGGATCGAGGCCAGCCGCTTGACGATCACCTTGTTGGCCGCCATACGCAGCGCGCCCCGTGACAAGGTCACGGAGACCACCATTGGGAGGAGTTCGGGAGTCAGTCCCACTGCCAGGGCCATGGCGAACAGGAAGGATTCAAGCCATGGGCGGTGGAAGAAGGCGTTGACCAGAAGGACGAACAGGACGAGGAGGACCGTCATGCGCATGATGAGCAGCCCGAAATGGTGTGTCCCCTGTTCAAAGGAAGTAGGCGGCGCTTTTGCCATAAGGCTATCGGCAATTTCCCCCAGTGCTGTATTTTGCCCCGTCCGGCAAATCAGCACCCTGGACGTTCCGCTGATGACAGAGGTTCCCAGAAAGACCACGTTGCTTGCCGCGGCCATGTCGGTAGTTTCGGAAAGTTCACCGCTGGATTTCTCCACCGGATACGGTTCGCCGGTCAGCAGGGCCTGATTGACAAAGAAGTCTTTTGCCTCCAACACACGTCCGTCACCAGGAACCAGATCGCCCGCTGAAAGGAGCGCCACATCTCCAGGTGCCAGCTCTGCCATGGGGATGTCACACGGTTTGCCGTCGCGCAGCACACGAACGCGCACCGCAACCGACTGGCGCAAGCGTTCAGCTGCCTGTCCCGCCCGGTATTCCTGGACGAAATCGAGGGTTACGCTCATGAGGACTATGGTGCCGATGATGAAGAAGCTGGTCGCATCTCCGGTGAAGGCTGAGATGGCGCTGGCAGCGAGGAGGATGATGACCAGGGGATTGCGGAACTTGGCCAGGAATTGCAGGAGCAGTGCCCGTTTTCGCTCCCCGTGGATCAAGTTGGGGCCGAAACGGGCCAGGCGCGCGGCGGCCTCTGCGCTGCTCAGTCCCTCTGCGTTTGAGTTCAGTTGCTCCTGAAGCGCAGCGATGGGTAATTGCCAAAAAGCCGGTTTTGCATTGTCAGCCTGATGCGCCATAAAAGCTCCGCTTGCTTCAAAGAGAATTAATAATAACCTTTGAAAAATAAACCAGAGAATGGCCTGCATGGCAAGGATGCCGCAAAAAAATTTTCTTCCGATCCATTCACGCGGAGTATATGAAACATGGTCTGGAGCGTTTCTTGTGTGGCATGTCGAGTTATTGATTTTGACAGAGTGTCTACCATGTGCGAAAACCAACCGGCATTTTTCTCGGTACTTTGGGGATAATTGTACATAAGCTATGACTGGCTTTTCCGTCAGAACAGCAGGCTGAAGGAGACTCTGTATAAAAAGCGAAGTGAATTACCAATCATGTCCTCATAGTGAAGTAATATCTTGACAGAAAGGGACCACGGTTGTATTTTGAATGAACGTTCATTCTTAACTAGGAGCAATTATGTTGAAACCTGCAAAACGTGACGAGATTGTCCGAGCTGCCTTGGAGCTTATTGCCGAGCACGGCTTCCACGGTGCTCCCATGGCGATGATCGCTGACCGGGCAGGGGTGGGGGCCGGAACGATCTACCGCTATTTCGAGAACAAGGACGTGTTGATCAATGAGCTCTACCGAGAGGTAGAAGCGAAGCTCTATGCCGTTCTCCTGGAGGGATACGCGACGGAAAAACCATTCCGGGAGCGGTTTCTCCACCTCGGCACGGCGCTGTTGCGTTATTTTATCGAAAATCCGCTCGATTTCCGCTACCTGGAGCAGTTCCACAACTCCCCCTACGGCGTAGCGTTTCGACGGGACAAGATTCTGGGGAAAAAGGGAGGGTGCGACGTTTTCCGCGAGCTCTTCGAAGACGGGGTCTCCCAGCAGGTAATGAAGGATCTTCCCCTTGTCATCCTCTTCGCCTTGGCCTTCGGCCCGCTGCTTGCCGTAGCGAGGGATCATATCCTTGGATTCATCACACTGGATGATCCCCTTATTGCCTGGACTATCGAGGCTTGTTGGGACGGGATCCGGCGTTAGAGGTCGCTGTTTGTTAATGCTTGTCCTATTGCTGTTACAAAATATGAACGTTCATTCGTTGTGAGATTCTCAACAGTGGCGTTGAATCAAATAAGCCGCAAGGATTGACCATGATGGCCATTTTTGTCATTTAATGATGGTGGTCTGGGCACTGATCGCCATCAGCGCATTCGTAAAGAAAGGCAAATGACCGGCAGCAAGTGACAGGACCGAACACAAATCAACAGCTGTCCAGCCGCCCGGCTGGTAATTTTTTCACACGATAGAGGTATTTATGCGAACTTCGTACAGAGTAAAACTGATCACCGTAGCGGGACTGCTGGCAACCGGCATAATGATGAACGGCTGCGGCAAGAAAACGACTGCAGCAGTGCCGCCAAGCGGACCTCCCGAGGTGGGAATAGTAGTGTTAAATCCACAGAGCGTCACGCTGACAACTGAACTGCCGGGCCGGACTTCGGCCTACCTGATTGCCGAAGTTCGTCCCCAGGTGGGGGGCATCATACAGAAGCGCCTCTTTACCGAAGGTACCGATGTGAAAGCGGGGCAGGTGCTCTACCAGATCGACCCTGCCACCTACCAGGCAGCCTTTGCCAGCGCAAAGGCCACCCAGGCCAGGGCCCAGGCCAACCTGATCCCCGCCAGGCTCAAAGAGGAACGTTTTCGGGATCTCGTGAAGATAAAGGCCGTCAGCCAGCAGGACTATGACGACGCCTATGCGGCACTCCAGCAGGCCGAGGCCGATCTTGCCTCCAGCAAGGCCGCGGTTGAAACCGCCCGCATCAACCTGGCCTACACCAAGGTAACGGCCCCTATTTCCGGCCGCATCGGGCGTTCGACCGTAACCGACGGCGCCCTGGTGACGGCCGGTCAGCCCGCTGCGCTGGCTACCATCCAGCAGCTCAGTTCCATGTATGTGGATGTCACCCAGTCCAGCGCCGAAATGTTGCGATTGAAGCAGAACCTTGCCAGTGGCCTGCTGAAAAACGACGGTGCCAGCCAGGCGCGGGTCAAGTTGCTGCTTGAGGACGGCAGTACCTATCCACTGCCGGGTACCATGAAGTTCTCCGAGGTCACGGTGGACCAGAGCACCGGCTCCATCATCCTGCGGGCGGTTTTCCCCAACCCGAAGCAGACCTTGCTGCCGGGTATGTTTGTACGTGCCGTAGTGGAGGAAGGAGAAACCTCGCAGGTGATACTGGTTCCCCAGCGGGGGGTTACCCGCAATCCGAAGGGTGATGCCATGGTAATGGTGGTCGGGACCGGAGAGAAGGTGGAGCCGCGGGTCATCAAGGTTGCTCGTACCGTTGGCGACAAGTGGCTGGTGAGCGAAGGGCTCAAGGGCGGGGACCGTGTTATCCTGGAAGGTATCCAGAAAGCAAAGCCTGGAACAACCGTCAAGGCGGTGCCGTTCGGCAGCAAGCCGGCCGCAACTCCCACCAATGCTCCGCAACCGGCAGCAGCAAAAAAATAAAGGAGTCTATTCATGCCCCGGTTTTTCATAAATCGCCCGATCTTTGCCTGGGTAATCGCTATCATGGTCATGCTGGCCGGTCTGTTGTCGATAAAGACCCTGCCGGTCTCCCAGTATCCTCCCATCGCGCCGCCCCAGATCACGATCAACGCCATGTATCCCGGCGCTTCCGCCCAGACCGTGCAGGACACGGTTACCCAGGTCATCGAACAGAAACTGAACGGTATCGATAACCTGATCTACATGTCATCCACCAGCGACTCCGCCGGTGCCGTGGCCATCAACCTGACCTTCAAGGCCGGCACCGACCCGAATATCGCCCAGGTGCAGGTGCAGAACAAACTCCAGCTTGCCACGCCGCTCCTGCCTCAGCTCGTTCAGAAACAGGGGATTCAGGTGGTCAAATCCACCAAGAACTTCCTTCTGATCATCGGACTAGTGTCGGAGGACGGCTCCATGGACCGCCCTGCCTTGACCGACTACATGGTAGCCAATGTCCAGGACATTATCAGCCGGACGGAAGGGGTAGGTGAGGTAACGGTCTTCGGCTCACAGAATGCCATGAGGATCTGGCTGAACCCGAGCAAACTAAACAACTTCCACCTTACCTCCAACGATGTGATTACAGCAATCCAGGCACAGAACGCCCAGGTCTCGGCCGGCCAGTTCGGGGGCAACCCGGCACCGCCGGGTCAGCAGTTAAACGCCACAATCACGGCGCGGACATTGCTGCAGACGGTTGAACAGTTTGGCGCCATTATCCTGAAGACCAACAGTGATGGCTCAACCGTAAAACTGAAAGATGTGGCTGAATGTAAAATCGGTACCGAGAATTACGACGTCGAGGCCCGTTACAAGGGAAAACCGATGGGTGGCATGGCCATCAGGCTGGCAGCCGGCGCCAACGCCCTGGAAACTGCAAACAGGGTCAAGGCCAAGATGGCGGAGCTGTCAAAATACTTTCCCACCGGCATGGAGGTTGTCTATCCCTACGACACCACCCCCTTTGTCAAGATCTCCATTGAAGAAGTGGTCCAGACCCTGTTAGAGGCAATCTGCCTGGTCTTTATCATCATGTTCCTCTTCCTGCAGAACATCCGCGCCACCCTGATCCCCACCATCGCGGTGCCGGTGGTCCTGCTGGGAACCTTTGGCGTGCTGTCGGCCAGCGGCTTTTCCATCAATACCCTGACCATGTTCGCTCTCGTCATTGTCATCGGTCTGCTGGTGGACGATGCCATAGTCGTGGTCGAGAACGTGGAAAGGATCATGTCCGAGGAGGGGTTGTCGCCTCGTGACGCCACCATCAAATCCATGGGGCAGATCACCAGTGCCCTCTGGGGTATTGCCACCGTGCTGACGGCGGTCTTTCTGCCGATGGCCTTCTTTGGCGGCTCCACCGGAGTCATCTACCGCCAGTTCTCCATAACCATCATTTCCGCCATGATTCTGTCGGTGCTGGTGGCGATGATCTTGACCCCGGCCCTCTGTGCCACTCTGCTCAAGCCGGTGGCGAAAGGGCATACGGCAAGTGAATCGGGTTGGTTCAAGGGGTTCTTCCGCCGGTTTAACAAAGGTTTTGACTGGTGCAGAATGAAATATGAAGGAATCGTCGGCCGATCTTTCGGCAAGCCGGTGCGATACCTGGTGGTTTACGGCGCCATTGTTGCCGCCATGGCGTTCTTTTTCCTGCGTCTCCCCACCGCATTCCTGCCTGATGAGGATCAGGGTTTCATCATCTGCCAGATCCAGTTACCGGCCGGCGCCACCCAGGAACGGACCCTGAAGGTGATTGAGCAGCTTGAACATCATTTTCTGGAAAATGAGAAAAAAGCCGTAGAGACGATCATAACGGTTGCCGGATTCAGTTTCGCCGGGCGGGGACAGAACATGGGGCTGGCATTTGTCAGGCTCAAGGACTGGAAGTTGCGTACAACTCCCGATCTGAAGGCGCCGGCCGTTGCTGGCAGGGCCATGAAAGCGTTTTCGCAGATTCGTGATGGTCTGGCGTTTGCCTTTTCACCACCGGCGGTGGTGGAGCTGGGGCAGGCCAACGGCTTTGACTTCCAACTGCAGGATCGTGGCGGCCTGGGACATGAGAAGCTGATGGAGGCCCGTAACCAGTTGCTGGGTATGGCCATGAAAAACCCCAGGCTGATAGCGGTGCGCCCCAACGGTCAGGATGACTCCCCCCAGTTCAAGCTCGACATCGATGACGTGCGGGCCGGCGCCCTGGGGATCTCGCTCGCTGATGTCAACAGCGTGCTCGCCACTGCCTGGGGCAGTTCCTATGTCAACGACTTTATCGAAAACGGCCGGGTCAAGAAGGTCTATCTCCAGGCAGACGCCAGGTACCGGATGCTGCCGGAGGATATCAACAGCTGGTATGTCAGCAACAAAAGCGGCGAGATGGTGCCGTTCTCTGCCTTTGCCACCGCCCACTGGAAGTACGGTTCGCCCCGTCTGGAGCGCTACAACGGCATCCCGTCCGTGGAGATCATGGGGCAGGCAGCGCCAGGGATAAGCACCGGCGAGGCGATGTCCGAGATGGAAAAGATGGCCGCCCAGCTGCCGCCCGGGATCGGTTACGAGTGGACCGGACTCTCCTACGAGGAGAAGAAGGCGGGAGCACAGGCGCCGGCGCTCTATGCGATCTCGTTGTTAGTAGTGTTTCTCGCTGTGGCGGCCTTGTATGAAAGCTGGACCATCCCATTCGTCAACCTGCTGATGCTGCCGCTCGGTCTGGTGGGTGCGGTTACGGCGGTTACGCTGCGGATGCTCCCCAATGACGTCTATCTCCAGATAGGGCTTCTCACTACCGTGGGGCTTTCAACCAAGAACGCCATCCTGATCATCCCGTTCATCAAGGAGCAGATGCGCCAGGGCCATGA
>Ga0153916_10001906_pt1 | contig 15206 bp, 16 predicted proteins | sample Opewatmetagenome_FD_109642 | JGI IMG/M metagenome (GOLD analysis project Ga0153916, IMG submission 109642) | Freshwater wetland microbial communities from Ohio, USA - Open water 3 Core 3 Depth 4 metaG | ecosystem: Environmental > Aquatic > Freshwater > Wetlands | place: USA: Ohio, Lake Erie...
CTTGAAGCATACTTCACGATTAATAGATGCGGCTGCAATCGTTAATCTTGCTTTAGAAAAGGATGCAGCTATAATCATTATTGGGCAAGCGCTAAGTAATAACGGTGAGGCTACTCCCCAAAGCCGGCATGCTCTTCGATTGGCGGAAGCTATTCGCACCCAAACTTCGACACCGGTTGTCTTATGGGATGAAAGCGGGAGCACTCAGGACGCGCGTGCAGCTCGAATCGCATTGGGAGTTTCACGACAAAAACGCCGCGGTCATATGGATGATCTTGCAGCTACAGTAATCCTACAATCTTATCAGGAATCACAACTGCCTAATCCGTGATTAATTTCTAACAAGGTAAAAAAGACCATTAATATATTACTCAAAATATGCCTAAAAAACGGCGATCTTGCTTTAGTCCATTAATACTACCAATCGTTAGTCTGACCATACTAATAGTCATTTTGTTAATCGTTGTAATTTTCACTCCTCAAAAGGTAGAAAACATTTTTGGTCCACCTGGAATCCATTTAAACGGAATCCACCGATATACATATTCCTTTGTACTGCTATGGTATGCGAAGGATCTAACCAATCCCACCGATCCAGGAGGAGTTATGCAATCCTTCAATATACAACCCGGTGAATCAGCAACCGTCATTACAGATAAATTACGGAAGAAGGGTTTAATTTCCAATGCAGATGCTTTCTTAACCTACTTAAGTTATGCTGGATTAGATGTTTCTATCCAAGTTGGAGAATATGATCTTAGCCCAGCCATGAGCCCTATGCAAATAGCTCAGATCCTTCAAGATGCCACCCCAAATCATGTAACCTTCGTTATAATTCCTGGTTGGCGGATTGAGGAAATCGCTCGTGCTTTACCAACTTCGGGCTTAGAAATTACACCAGAGGATTTCCTGGCAGCTTCGAAAATTCACCCACCAGGATATTCGTTCACCTCCGAATTACCCGCTAAATCCTCCCTGGAGGGATTCCTCTTTCCAGATCGTTATGTTTTACCAAGAAAAATATCGGTGGATGATTTTTACTTAACCATATTAGATAAGTTTGAAGAACAAGTTAATCCAGAAATTCGCCAAGGGTTTAAACGTCATAAGCTTACCCTCTTAGAAACGATCATCATGGCGTCGATGGTTCAACGGGAAGCCATATTAGAAGAGGAAATGCCCATGATCGCTTCCGTTTTCTACAATCGGCTGGCAAGTAATATGAAACTCGATTCAGACCCAACTGTTCAATATGCTTTAGGATACAATTCGAAGAAAAAAACGTGGTGGACTAATCCGTTATCTCTAGAGGACCTGCAAATAAACTCCCCGTACAACACATATCTATATAAAGGTCTTCCCCCAGGTCCAATCGCTAATCCTGGAATAAGTGCTATCCGTGCAGTTGCATTCCCAGCTGAATCAAGTTATTACTATTTCCGGGCAGCATGTGATGGCTCTGGCAGTCATTTATTTGCGAAAACCTTCGAAGAGCACCTAAATAATGCTTGTCAATAAAGAAAAATATGAGTTAGGGGTGTTGAATTGTTGAACCTTCTCATATTTATTAGGCATTCTTTACCAATATTCGATCCAAAAATTCCTGCTTTTCAATGGCATTTATCCGATGAAGGGAAAACGCGTTGTCAATCACTAGCAACTCATTTATCTATATATTCTCCGAAGATGATATTTACAAGTCGCGAATTTAAAGCAATCGAAACTGGACAAATAATCGCCACAAATTTAAAGTTATCCAATAAGGTTGTAGAGGGTTTACACGAACATGAAAGACCTCAAATTGGTAATCTGAACCAAGAACAATTTATCGCTAGTATTGCCAACTTATTTAAACAACCAGATCAACTTGTCTTTGGGATTGAAACTGCCAATACAGCATATCGAAGATTTTCAGAAGGGGTCAACCAGGTAGTGAAAGAAGCTACAGATAAGAACAGCGATTGTGTTGCCATTGTCGCTCATGGTTCTGTAATAAGTCTATTTATGTGGCATAAATGTCGTCAGGAACCTTTCCCTTTGTGGCAAAAATTAGGTATGCCATCCTATCTTATCCTTGATTATCCTGCTTATAAAATAAAGCGGATTGTATATAAAGTTTAAAACTTACAGATGAAATGAGTTAATATGGATAAATTAATCACATTGGAACAGGCAGTCGGCTTCATATCCTCTGGTAGCATTATTGCTTTAGGTGGCATGACACTCTACCGGCGTCCAATTGCATTTACCAAAGCGCTTATAAAGCAGTCTCAAACTAAAGGGCATCCAAAAGATCTTACCCTCATGACTTATACAGCGTCTTATGAAAGCGATATTCTGGTTGGAGCGCGATTAGTAAAACGTGTACGAACATGTTACTTTGGTATGGAAATATTCGGCCTGGCTCCTATGTTTACCTATTATGCGAATCGTGGTGAGTTGGATATTATTGAGGAAAGCGAAGCTAGCTTGGCTTTAGGTTTACGAGCAACTATCGCCAGGATTGGCTTTATGCCAGGACGAGCCTGGATAGGAACAGACCTTCTGCGATTAAGACCGGATGTGAAAACTATCCTTGATCCATATACCGATGAGGAATTGGTGGCTTTCCCTGCGATAAAACCTGACGTCGTAATCATTCATGCTCTCCGTGCTGATCCTGAGGGAAATGCGCAGATTGGGGATAATAAAGCTGTCGATGAAGATCTTACCTTGGCATCTGGCATGGTGATCGTCACTGCTGAAGAAATAGTGCCCGAGTTAAAAAAGGCAGATCTGGCAGCACCATTTGTCCACGCAATTGTACACGCCCCTCGAGGTGCCACACCCTCCTCGTGCCATCCCTTTTATCCAATGGATGGTGAGGCAATTCTTGCTTACACTGAACAAGTCAGCGATCCAGCCTCTTTTAATGCTTATCTTGCCAACCATCTAGATTGATTACATTCCAAGATTTTATTTATCATTTTCTAATCAAATTGTGATACCCTTTATACAATTTATTGGCATAATTACGTTGGACCTTTATTCGAAAGGGATTGATAGTTGTTTTTTTATCTCTCTTTTGTTTATTGGCTTTAGGAGATAAACTGATGAAATCGAAAGCTTTGACCACGGCTAGCATCGTACTGGCGATTATTATCTTTATGTCCCTGGCATGTACAACCGGCTATGTGTTTGGGCGTAATGCAACCCCAATCCCAACTCAAACTGGGGTTTCTAAAGTTGTGTTGGGAGCCGGGACAAGTAAGGTTACCGATACCCAGAGCTCAACTGAGGCTACATCACCCAATAATACTCAAAGTGCAACAGATGCAACAACAAGCACGCCACCTGTTGACCGCAATACATTGTTTAAACCATTCTGGGAAGCCTGGGACATCGTACACCAGATGTATGTTGACCAACCCGTTGATGATATCGCTTTAATGCGTGGTGCGATCAGTGGAATGCTAGCAGCATTAAACGATAAACATACCTCCTATATGGATCCCGATCAATACAGACAAGCGAATATTCCTCTTGTACAGGAATATGAGGGTATTGGAGCGTGGGTAGATACGACTGGTCAATATTTAACAATCGTTAGCCCGATGCCTGGTTCTCCGGCAGAGAAAGCCGGTTTAAAACCTGGTGACGAGATTATAAAGGTTGATGGAGAAGATATGACAGGTATTGATCCCAGCCTGGTTTTACGCAAAGTATTAGGTCCTGCAGGCACTCAGGTTACCCTCACAATCCTTCGTGAAGGAACACCAGATCCATTCGATATTACGATAACGCGAGCCACGATTACTATTCCAAGCGTATCTGGCAAGATGCTGGATAACAAGATTGCATATATACAGCTCTACCAATTTGCTGAGAATTCAGATCAAGAACTACGCAAAACGATCCAGGATTTAATTGCCCAACAACCGGTCGGTATCATCCTGGACATACGCAATAATGCGGGTGGGTATCTTCAAACAGCCATAGATGTTGCCTCGGAATTCATTGACAAAGGCGTAATCATGTATGAAGTGTATGGAGACGGAAAACGCGACAGCTACGCGTCAAATGGTAATGGTATTGCTACTAAGATACCGTTGGTATTATTGGTAAATGAGGGTTCCGCCTCTGCATCTGAAATCCTGGCTGGTGCGCTTCAAGATTATGGACGCGCTCCACTTGTAGGTGTAACCACCTATGGAAAGGGTTCAGTCCAACGCTGGATCCCCCTCGAAAATGACCAGGGTGCAGTGCGTGTGACCATCGCTCGCTGGATAACCCCCAAGGAACGCCAGATCAATGAAGTCGGGTTAAAACCTGATTATGAAGTCACAATAACAGAAGACGATATTAAAGCAGGTCGTGACCCACAATTAGATAAAGCGATCGAAGTTTTACTCAATATGATTAAACAATAAGGAGGTCGTTATGCCATTCCTTTTCTTTGACCCATATTACTTACTTTTCATGGCGCCGGCTTTTATCTTGATGCTCCTAACGCAGCTATATGTAAATTCTGCTTATAAAAAATGGAGCAAGATCGCCTCAAACAGCCGGATGTCGGCAGCCCAAGCTGCCCAGAAGTTGATCACGCACGGTGGTTTATATGATGTGCAGGTAGAAGGTATCCGCGGTAACCTGACAGACCATTACGATCCACGCTCAAAACGCCTTCGATTATCGGAAGGTGTATACCAGAGTCAATCCGTTGCAGCAATGGCTATTGCAGCCCATGAATTGGGACATGCCATGCAAGACCAAGACGGTTACTTCCCCCTAAGGTTGCGCGCTGCTCTGGTTCCTGCGGTTAACATTGGTTCCTACTTAGGTTGGATATTAATTATTATCGGTATGTTACTTCGGGCAACTAATATCGCCTGGTTAGGACTATTGGTTTTCTCCGGAGGTGCCATTTTTGCTCTTGCTACGCTACCAGTGGAACTAAATGCTTCAGCACGGGCTCGGCGCCTGCTAACCGAATCAGGTCTTATATATGGAGAAGATGAGCAGCGAGGAGTAAATACAGTTTTAAATGCAGCTGCTCTTACTTACGTCGCCGCGTTGGTAACAGCCGTTTTACAATTACTTTATTGGACGTCGATCGTCACAGGCATGGGACGTCGTCGAAGATAAATATGCTTATGAAAAACACCGAACAGCCAAGCATCACCAAAATGCTTGGCTGTTTCTTTTAATCCGTTATAATCATACAATGCGTAAATTCATTGTAGCCCTGATTTTATTCCTCGGGGTATATTTTATTATTATCAGACTCGCTGAAGTTCAAAAAATACTAAGCACGTTACAGAAGGGGAGGTGGGATTTCTTACTGCTTTCTGTAATCGCCGTTGGTTTTTGGTTAATAAATATCGCCTTTTGCTTTCAAGTTATCTATAGAGCCATTGGGATAGATGAAAAGGTTGTTAATTTAATTCCCGTGGCGGCAGCTGGATTCTTTCTTAACGTCGTCGCACCTACTGGAGGCATGAGTGGAATGGCGATTTTTTTTGCTGAAGCCCGCAGGAGGAATTATTCCTCCGGACGAGCAGCTGTTGGAGGCGCTCTATATATATTATTTGATTATATAGCTTTTTTTATTGTCCTTACGCTAGGCTTTATTGTCTTAATTCGACGTAACGATTTAAATATTGGGGAGATATTCGCGGCTGTGATATTAATTGCTATTGCATCGTTAATTTGCTTTTTGATATTCCTTGGTATGCGATCAGCAGATAAACTTGGTCGGGTTTTAGCATGGTTGTCCAGGTTAATAAACCGGATTTTACGACCGTTTCTACATCGTGAATATCTTTCAGAACAAAGAGCAATTTCATTTGCTGAAGAAGCTGCTGGGGGATTACGTGAACTGCTAATCGAGCCAAGAAAACTGATTTCACCCTTGGCATTTGCCTTATTGAAACAAGGAATATCAACCCTGCTCTTATGGTTTAGTTTTTTAGCCTTTGAAATACCAGTATCTCCTGGTACAGTAATAGCAGGATATAGTATTAGTTATTTAATTTTGATCGTGTCTCCTACTCCATCAGGGATTGGATTTGTTGAATCAGCGCTACCATTTTTATTAAAATCGATGTATATCCCATTAGAAGCTGCCGCGGTGATCACCCTTACCTACAGAACATTTACTTTCTGGCTTCCTTTACTGATGGGAATGATCGCTTTCAGATGGTTGGGTGGACAAAAGTCGATTTGACCAAATCAATCCCATAGGGTATAATCGTTCGGCACTTCATTGGTAGAATATAAGTGCTGATGCGACTTAAGGACATCAGCACTATTGTATTTTTATAAAAGGTAAAGAATATTATGCCGAAGCGAACTTATCAACCTCATATCCATCGTCGTTTACGTGTTCATGGTTTTAGAAAGCGTATGGCTTCATCAGATGGAAGAAAAGTCCTCAAACGACGCCGATTACGCGGACGATACCATCTGACACCAAAAATGAACAATCACTCAAAACATATCAATTGGAAGAGTTAATTACACGATAAACGACCAGAATTTTGTTATTTTCAAACAAAAAGACGCAGGGGTGAAACGCATTTTCCGACTAACCAGCTCCATGGATTTCCAGCGAGTGAGGCGGACCGGTAAATCCTATACCCACCCACTGATGGTGCTGGTAATAAAGCCAAATGAGTTAGGACGATCCCGTGTTGCTGTCTCCGCCGGACGTTCAGTCGGGAAGGCTGTTCAGCGAAACCGAGCCAAGCGAATGTTACGTGAGGCAATCCGACCATTAATGATCTCGATAACAATTGGATGGGATATCTTATTATTAGCCCGTCAACCTCTGGTCAATGCCTCCTTCCAGGATACTCAATTGGCTTTAAAACAACTCCTGCAGAATGCTCAATTACTTTATGCTGATAATGATTAACCAACAACTTGAAGGGAATCAACGCGATGGTGTTCACGTTGATATCACGTTTAGTGATGAACACAAAATCGAGCCGCGCCTACGAGATCTACCAGTTACATGGCGAAATATACCCCGCTTTCCTCTCCTGGTAATTATTCGTCTTTATCAAAATACCGTATCACTCGCTCTCCCTGCCAACACATGCCGTTTCTTCCCCACCTGTTCTCATTACGGATATCAGGCAATTTATAAATACGGTGCAATAAAAGGCACTTTTATGGCTATCTGGCGGGTATTGCGGTGTAACCCATTCAACCCCGGAGGATTTGATCCGGTACCTTAGGAAACAATGAAAAAGATACTTATCCCACTTATCTTCATATTGATAATTAGTACTAGCTTACTGACCGCCTGTTCAGGAGCAGCATTCACACCCAATGGTTGGGCTGGTCTTACTGTAGACCACGAAACTGCCTACCTGGCATATAGCCAATATATATATGCAATTAACGTAGCTGATGGGGTTGAAAAATGGCGTTACCCCGCTAAACCCGACGCAAAAACGACCTTCTTTTCGCCTCCGGTTTTAACAAATGATGGACAGCTACTGGTGAGTAGCTATGGGAATAAACTAATCAGCTTAAATCCTGCTACTGGAGGAGAAAATTGGACTTTCCCCTCTACTAATCATTTCATCGGTAGCCCTTTGGTGGTCGGAGAGACAATATTTGCACCTTGCGCAGATAATATTTTATATGTCATAGATCTAAAAGGAACAAAATTGTGGGAATTTACTGCAGGAGGTCCTCTTTGGACGACCCCAATAACGGACAGTGAAAATAAGCACCTTTTCTTTACCTCCATGGATCATAAAATTTATGCTTTGGATATCCAAACCCATGAATTGTTGTGGTCAAAAGATCTGGGCAGCGCCTTATTAGGCACCCCGGCATTAAGTCAGGATGGGATCTTATATATTGGCACATTTGATAAACAGATGATAGCCATAAATTCACAAGATAGAAATATCTTATGGCAATCCAAGATTAACGGCTGGGTATGGGCTGGTCCAATACTAGACGAGGCAACACTTTATTTTGGGGATTTATCAGGTTATTTCTATGCAATGAAAACCGATGGCACAACCACGTGGAGTCTTCAACCTGACGGACCCATAACAAGCTCACCTTTGGTAACTGAAGCAGGTATCTACTTTACTACAGAAGCTGGAACGGTCTATGCAGTTGATCGCCTAGGAAAACCCCTGTGGAATCAGCCTATTAAGGTTACAATATACTCATCACCCGTTTTAGCGGGTGATGTGATCCTGATCACCCCTCAAGGGGGTGACAGTCTCCTGGTAGCTCTTAATTTAAATGGCTCCCCAAAATGGTCTTACACCCCCGCTAAGAAATAATGAAAGCATGGTATTAATCCTATGTGGAATACGATAATTATCGATCCGATGATGAACCTTTTGCTCTGGATTTATAGCATCCTATGGCATAATTTTGGCCTGGCAATCATCGTGTTTACAATTCTCATCCGGCTTGTAACACACCCATTGACTGTACAACAGCTCAAGGGTTCTCAGGCTATGGCAGATCTTCAAAAATCAAAGAAGTTTCAGGAACTTCAAAAGAAATACAAGGATGATAAAGAAAAACTTCAACAAGAGACTATAAAACTTTACCAGGAATTAGGTATCAATCCATTAGCCTCTTGTTTACCCACCATCATCCAATTCCCAATCATGATCGGCCTCTACCAGGCGATTATGTGGTTGATGTCGGTTACCCCTGGACAGTTACTCAATTTCGTCCGCCACATTTATCCCTTTATAAACGCATCCTCTCTTATTCCGATCAATAACCGCTTCCTCTGGATGGACCTTGCTCAGCCAGAACGGGTGAATATATTTGGCGTTGGCATTCCTGTTTTAGCGATCCTGGTTGTCATCACTACATATATGCAATCAAAGATGATGACACCGCCTTCTACCAGTCCTGGTAATCAAGGTGCAGCGATGGCACAAAGCATGACTTTAATGATGCCACTTTTTATGGGTTATATAGCCTATTTATACTCCTCAGGATTAGCACTTTATTTCTTGATCGGAAACATTATATATATGGTGCAATATGCTGCTATGGGTAAATTAAACTGGCGTGCCATGCTACCAAAGTTTCTATTAAGAACTTAAAATTTTATATCCTTTATTAGTAATAATTACGAACTTTTTAAAATTGATGTTTTAGTCTAGAGGGAATTATGGATGAGTCACGTGCAACGCTTGAGGTAATTGCCCCAACGGTGGAGGAAGCTATCGCCAGAGGGCTGGCTGATCTTGGTTTACCTGAAGACGCTGTTGAAGTTGAAATACTAGATCAAGGAACACGGGGTTTATTTGGTATTGGATCACGTCATGCTAGAATTCGTTTACTTGTGAAAAACGCTTCGTCGGACGTAAACTCTTCGGTAGAAACCCCAATCGAAATAACCAATCCAGAACCGGTAATAGCCAGTGAGATTAACCAAACTCCATCAATAACTCAATTAGAAGAAAGCAACGAAGTTCGGATCGCCCGTGAAACAGTAATCGACTTATTAGAAAAGATGAAAGTTCAAGCACGCGTAACTGCCCAATATGGTAAAGTAGATGAGGATAGGAATCGAGTACCTATAAAGGTAGACATTAATGGAGACGACCTCAGTATTTTGATCGGACGTCGTGCCGAAACCTTGAACGCTCTGCAATATATAACCGGATTAATTGTGAGTAAGGAACTTGGGGAACCTGTATCTCTGGTTATTGATGTGGAAGGTTATCGATCAAGGCGTGAAGGGCAACTAAGGGTATTAGCGCGCCGGATGGCAGACCAGGCAATTAAGACTGGACGCCGGCAGATTCTCGAACCAATGCCTGCAAGCGATAGACGGATTGTTCATATGGAATTGCGTGATAATCCATCTGTTAAGACAGAAAGCATTGGAGAAGAACCACGCCGAAAAGTCACTATTATTCCAAAAGAGTAAATAATCATTAAAATAGAGTAAATATGATCGAGGTTTTGTGATTCCTTTTGTTACGCAAAGCCTCGTTTTTCCTTTATAATCGATACCATGCAAAAGAACATTGACTGGCATCCCATTACTCCTCTCGAGCCCATCGATTACCTCGTAATTGGTCATTTAACCGTTGATCTTACCGCGGAAGGTCCACGCCTGGGTGGAACAGCTGCGTATTCCTCATTAACCGCTCAATCTTTAGGATTACGGGTTGGTGTAGTGACCTCCTGGGGGGAAGAAATTCCACACAATCTTCTCCAGAATATTCAAATTATTAATTATCCATCAGACCGTAGCACAACATTTGAGAATATACCCATTGAAGGTGGGCGTTTACAATTTGTCCATAATATTGCACCTGATCTAAACTACCAATTAATACCAGAGACATGGAGGGGCACTCCCATCATCCATTTAGGACCGATTGCGCAAGAGGTAGAACCTGATATAATCCGACACTTTCCCTCCGCATTGGTCTGTTTGACACCCCAGGGATGGTTACGGGCTTGGGATAAGAATGGGCAGGTTTACCCTACCGAATGGCCGGAAGCTACATTTATGCTCCAACAAGCTGGCGCAGTGGTTATTAGTATTGAGGATGTGGGAGGTGACGAGGGACGAATCGAAGAAATGGCGTCCGCCAGCAGGATATTAGCAGTAACTGAAGCAGATGAGGGATCGCGGTTATATTGGAACGGAGATGTACGCCGATTTCGCCCACCTTCTTTCGTGGAAGTGGATGCTACTGGAGCCGGTGATATCTATGCAGCAGCATTTTTCACCCGGTTACACACTACTCGCGATCCCTGGGAAGCTGCACGTTTTGCTACCCAATTATCCGCTTTTTCCGTATCGCGACCTGGTCTGGAAGGGATCCCTACATCTCAAGAAATAGAAGAATGTCTGGTAGAGGTATTGTAAACCATGGGTCGGACATATACATTAGTCAATCAAAAAGGAGGAGTGGGCAAAACCACCTCTGCCATTAATATCGGAGCATATCTAGCATATTATGGACAGCGTGTGCTATTGGTTGATATAGATCCTCAAGCGAATGCTACCTCCTGCCTCGGGGTGGATAAACGTACAGTCAAAGGTGGTGTATACGAAACGTTAATAGGAGCGAGCCCGGTTGCTAGTCATATATTACATAACCCCCGGTTAAAAATATCATTACTACCTTCCTCTCTCGCTTTAGCAGGAGCTGAAGTAGAATTAGTTAGTGAATTGGCGCGTGAAAGCCGCTTAAAAAAAGCACTAGCTCCTATTAATGACCGATATGATTATATTCTGATCGATTGCCCGCCATCACTCGGCTTACTAACATTAAATGGAATAGTTGCTGCCTATAATGGAGTCATCATTCCAGTTCAATGTGAATATCTGGCTTTAGAGGGTATCACCCAGCTGAACCAGACACTCAACCGCGTCCGAAATGCATTATTCCCAGAGTTAATAATCCGAGGGGTTGTACTAACCATGTACGATGGAAGGACGAAATTAGCACAGGATGTTGTCGCTGAAGTCAGGAAATTCTTCCCACTCCAAGTTTTCAAGACTGTGATCCCACGTAGTGTACGATTGGCAGAAGCACCCTCTTACGGACAGCCAATCTCGGTCTATATGCCTGCATCTCATGGTGCCCAGGCTTACGCGGCATTAGCACGCGAACTACTGGAGGGAGATGGCTTCCATATAACAACATAATTAACCCTGAGAAAAAATTTATGGCTAAAAAAACCGGTCTTGGACGAGGATTAGATGCATTAATACCAGGTGGAGAAAGTGAAATACCCTCCGGTGGCATATTGCACATCCCTCTCAGAAATATTTCACCCAATCCGCGCCAACCACGTAGTCACATGGATGAGGAATCATTATCTGAACTAGCAGCCTCAATCAGGGAACATGGTGTACTCCAACCTCTGATTGTTACCCGAGGCTCAAATCCTGATAGTTATATCTTGATCGCTGGTGAGAGGCGCTGGTTGGCAGCCCAACGGGCTGATCTTGTTTCTATCCCAGCCATCTTAAGAGAAGCAAGTGACCAACAGTTAGTGGAATTAGCGTTAGTCGAAAATGTACAAAGAAAGGATCTAAATCCTTTAGAATCAGCCGAAGCGTTCCGCCAACTTACGGAAGAATTTTCACTTTCGCATGAGGAAGTTGCCAGCCGGGTTGGAAAGAGCCGTACTTCTATAACCAATACACTGCGGCTATTAAAACTGCCCGATTCTGTAAAACAAGCTTTAGCGGATGAACTCATCACCGAAGGTCATGCACGTTCTTTACTTGCCCTCCCTACTCCACAGGCACAACAAGCAGCAATGCATACTATTGTTAAAGCAGGATTGAATGTACGTCAGACTGAAGAATTAGTACGGAAACTAAGTGGTTTAAAACCAGTCTCATCTCCAAAACAACCGGCACCTCCCGAGATTGTGGAAATAGAAGAACGTTTGCGTCAGAGCCTTGGCACTCGGGTTAAGCTCAACCGTCATAAGAAAGGCGGAACTCTCGTTATCCACTATTATTCAAACGAAGAGCTAGATAGCCTCATAGAGAAAATATTAGGATCAGGGGGATAAGACCAATAAGAATTATGGTTAAAATTCTCTATAATGCACATATCTATACGCAAGACCCAAATAATCCTAAGGCTACTGCTACCGTAATCGATGGTAATCGCTTCCTAGCAATAGGAAATGACCTGGAGATCCTGACACAATATCAACAACCAGGAAAAACCGAGTTGTTCAATTTAGAAGGTCGGACGGTAATCCCCGGTTTGATTGATGCTCACATTCACCTCCAATCATACGCCCTGGGATTACAAAAAATAAATTGTGAAGTGCCTAGCCGTACCGAATGTTTACAACGGGTTAGAGAACGCGCCAATATAGCTACACCGGGTGAATGGATATTGGGTCACGGTTGGAACCAAAACGAGTGGTTAGAAGGTTATGGCACTTGTGCTGACCTGGATACAATTACATCCCATAACCCAGTGTACCTGACTGCGAAATCATTACATGCTGGTTGGGCTAATAGCGCAGCTCTTCACCTGGCTGGGATCACACGCAATACTCGGGATCCCCTCCATGGACGAATTGGTCGCGGTCTGGATGGCTCTCCAAACGGTATTCTTTATGAATCTGCCATGGAATTAATAGAAACCGTCATTCCAGAACCAAGCATCAATGAAATTACAGAGGCAATTGATTCCGCCCAGACCCAATTATTGAAATTGGGATTAACGGGTGTCCATGATTTTGATGGATCAAAGTGTTTTTCGGCTTTACAAATCCTTGATAACAAGCAGAAATTAAACTTACGGGTAGTCAAGGGTATTCCTCTCGAAAATTTATCCCATGCAATTGCTTTAGGTCTACGGAGTGGTTACGGAAGCGATTTTCTTACAATAGGTCCGGTAAAGGCTTTCGCAGATGGAGCACTCGGACCTCACACAGCAGCCATGATGGTTCCTTATGACAACGAACCCGATAATAAAGGGATATTAATGATGGATGGAGAGGAAATTAATGAATATGGAAGACAAGCCGTACAGAATGGCTTAGTGTTAGCAATCCATGCGATTGGTGATCGTGCTAACCACGAAGTATTGAATGGTTATACTCGTTTACGTGAATTTGAGAAAGGGTTGGATAACCTCACCGGTAGTCCTGCTCCGCGACATCGTATTGAACACGTTCAAATTCTACACCCAAGAGATCTCACCCGTCTGTCTGAGTTGGGTGTGATAGCCTCTATGCAACCGATTCATGCCACATCAGATATGTATATGGCTGACCGTTATTGGGGAAAAAGGTCTGAATATGCATATGCCTGGAGAACTCAATTACAATACAAGGGTCATCTTGCATTTGGCTCAGATGCCCCAGTCGAGTCGCCAAATCCATTTTGGGGTTTACATGCGGCTATCACTCGACAAAGGCAAGATGGCTCCCCAGGTATTACAGGATGGTATCCTGAGCAGAGGATATCCATTGACGAATCGATAAATGCTTATACCTGGGGCGCTGCATATGCTGCCAATTTAGAGAATCGTCTAGGAATGATAGCTCCAGGATACTTTGCCGACTTGATTGTATTAGATACCGACCCGATGACTTGTGAACCGGAAATACTGTATCGTATTCTACCTCTTCGTACGATGGTTGCCGGTAAATGGGTTTTTGATCAATACAGCTAGATAAGAAAATAGCTATACCCATGTAAATCGCTGGTATAGCTATTTTCTTTATATACATATCAAGTTTCGTGCTAGTATTATTAATTCCCTTGGTCGCGAGGTATAGGTTGAGATGTAAACAGATCAGCGACAATGACCAACCTCTTAAGGTAAATCTGTATAGTTGGATCCCACTCAACACAGGTGATTAATGTAATTTGTGAATTGTCGGTAGGTTCCAAGACCGACATATCTGTCTCCTCCACCACCGTTTGGTAACGGACTTTATAATAATAAATATATTTCTCAGTATAAAGAACGATTTGTGATCCCGGAGACAGGCTGGTTAAGAAACGGAAAGGCCCATTACCTATACCAGCGATTGTTACGTGCCCGGCAAAAGCTGTGTTTCCGCCTAAACCAGGCCAGGAGGTATTACCTAACCAGGCTACTTCCTCTCGTAAACCTTCTATTAACCAACTATGTCCATCGAATGGCACATAAGCAACAACGGTATCGACACTGAGCTCGGGAATGGCGATCCGAATAGGAGGGCTGGCATCTTCCTCAGCTTCCCCTGGACCAGGGGTTGCCTCGATAGTTGGTGAGGGAATTGGAAACTTAGGTAAAGTCGAGAGGGGAGTGGGTGTATTCGGAGTAGCAAATAGATAAACGGGTTGTTCTGCCAGGGGGTTGACCGTTTCTGTAGTGGTCGGACCTAGATTAATCGTAACAACAGGAATTTCCGTACTTATACTTACCGAGATTCCAACTGATTCCGCCTTCGGGGATAACATTCCAAGACTATAAGCCATTCCTAAAACACCAACCATTATACATAATGCCCCAATTAAGAAATACCAGCCCAGGCCATTTTTACGCTGTGCCAAAATCCATATACCAAGCCTGATAACTACAGCCCCCATGAGGGTTAATAACAAAGTAATCGCAAATAACCGCCAATTAGAGCTTGTTTGTTGGTCCTCTAATGGAATTTGACCGGTCGGGGGCAGCGATGGTCCTCCTGTAACCGTAAAACATACCTGGTTGGAAGTTTTCTTGCCTTCA
>Ga0153916_10001907_pt1 | contig 15205 bp, 21 predicted proteins | sample Opewatmetagenome_FD_109642 | JGI IMG/M metagenome (GOLD analysis project Ga0153916, IMG submission 109642) | Freshwater wetland microbial communities from Ohio, USA - Open water 3 Core 3 Depth 4 metaG | ecosystem: Environmental > Aquatic > Freshwater > Wetlands | place: USA: Ohio, Lake Erie...
GATGTGATAAGCGACCTTTCGACTTTTTTTGAGGACCAGGCGATTGATGCCCTTTGGAATGCAGTTACCTATAAGGTGATCTTTTTCAATGAGTATGAGGCAGTCGCGCTTTTCGGTGCGGAAATTGAATCCAGAAACCCTCATATCCTGGTCAAGGAATCGGATTTTTCGGGGATCACTCATGACAGCACGATCACAATCGGGGGCGTTGCTTATAAAGTGAAGTCGCCACAACCCGATGGGACCGGAGTAATGTTGATCGAACTTTCAAAGGATTAGAGAAGATGGCTGATTCGATCAGGGGACAGATTGTAAATGCACTTGTTACGAGATTTGGGATTATTCTCAAAACTGGCGGTTACGAAACAGATTTTGGTCAAAAAGTAGAGTTATGGCCAACATCTCCTCTTTCAAAAACGGAATTACCAGCCATTGCCGTTTTTGATATGACGGAGGAGACCTCAGAGGCCGCAATGGGCCGCCATCAAGTTTGGCTTGGAGTCCAGTTGAAACTTTTAAGCAGCTCACCGACTGAAGTGAGAAAAGGCATTGCGGATATTTCAAAGGCAATTAAGACCGATCCGAAATTTGGAGGATTGGTTTTGTACGTTGAGCCCCCAAAGAACGAAATGATTGTTGAAGGAGCGGAGAACATTTTTTCAGGTGCAAAAATCGAGTTTAGACTCTTATTTCATATTCCAGCATGGAATCCCTACTCTTTATAGGGTGGAGAGGACAAGATGGGCGAAATCATTTTGAATAACTGCAAACTTTGGGTAGGCAAGTATGACATGAGCGGCAAACTCAATGCGATTGCCCTCAATGATAACCCCGATATTCTGGATAACACAACGTTTGGACATACGGCCAAATCCCGCAAAAAAGGATTGGAGGTGGTGACCGCAGCCCTGGAAGGATTTTGGGAACAGGAACCGGATGAATTTTTTTCCGTCAAGGGGGTTGGAGATATTCCTCTTATTATTGCTCCGACTCCAGCGGAAGGGGAACATGCCTATGCGTTTCTTTCGCAGAATGTAGAATACAAGCTTGGCGAGTCAGTTGGAGAATTATTAAAATTCTCCGTCAAAACCGAATCGGTCGGCCAGCAGATGATTCGAGGTCACATTCTCCTGAATGGAATAAAAAGCCTTTCAGGAAACGGGACGGCATTTGAATTGGGTGCGATCGGTGCGACTCAAAAAATGTATGCTTCTTTGTGTGTCGTTTCTGCCTCACCCAGCGACACTCTGGACGTAAAGATTCAGAGTGATAATCTCGAGGCCTTTGGGGATCCCACTGATCAGATCACGTTTACCCAGGTCAATCTTGGCGCGGGGGGCGGCGGCACCTATGAGTGGAAAACAAAAGATGGATCTGTAACCGATACATGGTGGAAGGTGAACTATACAATCGCCGGCGTCGATCCATCATTTACCTTTGTTGTGTTTGTTGGAATCAATTAACTTGAGAAAAGGAGGGAAGACAAAATGGGGCAGATCGTTTTAACGGATGTTGCAGTAACCCTCGGTTCGATCACCATCCCCGCGAATGGTGTGAAAAGCGTGATGATCAATTTCAATCCGGAGATGAAGGACAATACCGGGATGGGGATGACGGCCAAATGCCGCAAAAAAGGACTCGAGGATTGGTCGATCGACATCGAGATTTTCCAGGACTTCGTGGATGACGGGCTCGACGAGGATCTTTGGACCCTTGTGAAAGCAGGGACGACAGTGGGGGCGATTGCGATCAAGCCAACCAGCGCGGCCATCGGCGCCGGCAATCCATCCTATGAAAGCATTGCAGGAATTATCGAAAGCTACGCTCCCATTGCTGCCGGATCGGTGGGTGAGCTCGGGACCGTGAAATTAAAGATCCTGGCCATGGGTGCGGAGTTGACAAGAGAGATTACCTAACTTTGCAGACGTCTGCAAAACGAGGCCCAGGGGAAGATGGCAGAAAGAATCCTTTATGACAAATCCGCGCTCGGGGATAGCACCCGTTCAAGGACTAGTCATTCTCCTCAGAAGGCAGATATAGATGTCTTCCCGAAGCAATTACGTCTTGATTGCGGCAGTCTTTCGATAGAGTCCGATGGAACGCCTCAGCATATCAAAATTTTCATCGATGGTAAACCGGCCAAAGGAATTTACAGCCTCAAACTAAATTTTAACATTCAACGATTAGTCAAAATAGAAATCGGGGCTTTTTTGGACGATTTCTGTTTCGACGTGAGACCGAGAAAGGGGGATTAATATGGTAGAAAAAGCAGTCTTATCCAAAGGAGACGTCCTCGAGGCAAAGGATCTTCCACTGGAGGAAGTCTATCTCAAAGAATGGAATGGGGTGATTTATATTAAGCCGATCACATTGGAAGATCGAATTAAATGGGAGGGATCTGTCAAGCCTGAGGATCCATCCCTTTCGGGACTAACGCTGCTGATTTATTCTGCCTGCGATGTCAATGGCAATTTGATTTTCACCGAAGAAGATATCCCTAAACTCAAAAAGAAAAACGCGACGGCCGTGGTAAAGCTTCTGAAGGTTGCACGAAGAGTATCGAAACTGCGAGAGAAAGATATCGAGGACGAAATAAAAAACTCCGAAAGCATCCCACCAGGTTAAACCTCTTCCGCCTGTGTCGGATGCTGAAAATTTGGAACGTGGACGAGGTCATGAAAAAGATGTCAAATGGATTACTCGTCGAGTGGATTGCTTTTACGAAGTTGGAGAACGAGGAGTTGGACAAGGAAATAAAGCAAAAAAGTCTGGAGGGACAGGCTCTCCGCGATGTTCAAGAGATGAGAGCGCGAAGAGGTAAACATGGCTGATACGGAAATCAAACTTCGATTCAAGGTCAGCGATGACGGCTCTGTAACGCTGGATAAGATCGGAAAGAATTTCGATCAGATTACAAAAAGCACTCAGAGTATGCAGAATTCTTTGAATCTGATCAAATTCGACTCCATTGTGAATCTCGGAGAACGGGCGCTCAATGCAGGGAAGCAAATTTATTCCCTGATGGAAAATACCGCGAGCCTCGGCAGCGAGCTCCAACGTAATGCCCGGGCCATGGGCATGACGACGGATGAATATCAGCAGTGGACGTACATTGCCAAGTCCGCAGATGTCGAGATGGAACAATTCCTGCTCGGCGTGAGAAACCTAACAAACGTCTTGAGCGATACTCCGGATAAAATAGAGAAGCTTGGAATCTCAGTAAAAAATACCAATGGCGGATTCAAGACCATCGATCAGCTCCTGCCCGAGATCGTCAAAAAGCTATCCCAATCCTCAGATGTCACGGAACAGAATGCCACGGCTATGGATCTGTTCGGGTCAAGGGCAGGATTGGCCTTTGCAAATCTGGTCAGAGAAGGGAAAAGCATCGATGAGATAAAAAAGCGGTTTCAGGATCTGGGGCTAGTTATAAGCAGTGAAACGGTCGAAAAGCTCGCCAAAAGTGAACAGTCTTTTAAGGATTTTGGATTCACATTGACAAAGTTTAAGGCCGAGATTTTAGCGCCATTGGTTGAAAGTTTTGGCACTTTGCTTAATAAAATACTTGAGCTCAAAACAGCTACTGAAAAAGGGATTGAACTCAATCTGAAATTTACTCCGACCATATCGGAAGCCGAACAAAAAGTAGAAGACTTTTATTTGATGACGGCAGGATATGGAACGGAAAAGGCTGCCAAGGCCTCCCGGGCTGCCGGTCTTGGAAATTTAGAAACATTATCAGCTAAGGAACTCTATGGTCTTGGTATGCCTGAAACAAAAACGACAGGCGAAGGAGAAAAGAAAGATTTATTCGGGATGACCGAGGCCGACCATGCCAGATCTAAAGCGAATCTTGAATGGGCGATTGAATATCAAACGGAATTTATTTCTAATTTAAGCACAATAGGTTCGCTTGAAGAACAACAGGCAGCCTATGATTATTCTGGCCAGATGATCACCGGTATAATTGAAGAAACGAAAACCTTGAAAGAGGCAGAAGAGGCGGCCAAGGATCTCGGCGCCGCCTGGGATTACTCGGGGACCATGGCAACGGGCGCCATTGAGTCACAGAAAAGGTCGACCGAAGAGTTGAAAAAGGAATGGGAAGAGTTAAGCAAACATGCCGACCTGGTTAAACAATTTCAAGACCAAATGAGCAGCGTTAAAACCGATACGAATGAGTTTATCAGCTCCTTCTCTTCGGGTTTATCTTCCGCCTGGTCTACCAATCTTACTAACATGATCAAAGGAACCAAGAGCTTTTCTGACTCGATGAAAAATATGTTTTCAAGTATAGCGGATTCAGCCATCAGCTCCCTTGCCAAGATAGCGGTTAATCTGGCTTTGTTTGGAAATGCAAAAGGGGATACTTCAAAGGGCGGAGGGGGTATCGGAGGAATTTTAAAACTGGTTAGCTCAGTAGCCGGTTTATTTTCTTCTGCGGGCTCTTATTCATCCATGGGCTGGGCAGGCGGTGCCGATTACAGTTCATTTGGATATCAATCCGGAGGCTATGCGAAAACTCCTCAAATTGCCAGCCTTGCCGAACACGAGCCGGAATATATTATCCCCGAATCCAAAATGAAACAAGGCGGAGATACCTATATCACTCTTATTGAAGCCACAGATGTTAATTCATTTGAAAAAAAGTATGGAGTAGTCATCGACTCTCGTATTTCCGGGGGCAAGAGATTTAACAGGGTGAGCACAAGAGGTTAAATTATGGCTCTTTATTTTCTCACAAATCCAGTTTGGTCGAATGCTTACAGTGATGAGGTAAAGTTTAAAACCCTTGTTTCTGACATGGATGATGGGGTTACAGAACAGAGACGGAACAAGGGATCACAATCTAAGAAGTTGTTTTATCTTCAATACAAAGCACTTGGTCGGATCGACCAAGACAGGCTTTTCAGTTTTTATCGATTGTGCAAGGGATCTAAGACTGCCTTCTACATTTACGATCCGGTTGATTATATCTACGGAACCCTTCTTCCTTACGATCAGGTAAAGGCCTACCTTCCCCTTCACGAGGGAAGTGGGACCAAGCTAGACGACATCAAGGATTTCATTTACCCTCTTTATTCCTGTCGATTTCTTGAGGACAATTACTCAAGGGAATACCTTACCGAGCAGGCCCATGGTGTGGGTCTGAAGATCGTCCAGGAGTCCCCGATTGCCTTTACCAACAACTATGGCACCCTTGCCGGAACCTACTCGTGGGTACAGGTCTATGACGGAACCGTATGCCCATCATTCATCACAGATGGATATATCACATTCGGGGACGCAGCCGACCTTGATGTAGGAACGGGTGACTTCTCACTTGCCATTGGAGTCTATGCTAACTCTCTGGCAGCCGCAAGTCCCATTCTTTCAAAGAAGGCTGACAACCTTGTTGGGACCGATGGGTATTCCCTTACCGTGGATACCAATGGCCACCTCGATCTTTATTTCAGTGATGGGACCACCCTGAAGACACTTACCTCTCCTGCTGGGGCGATAGTAGCCTCGACCTGGTACGTGATCACCGTCACTATGGACCGTGATGGGAATGGTCAGATTTACGTAAACAATGTTGCCTCGGGAGCCGCCGTGGATATCTCCGCTGCAAGCGGAAACGCCGATAGTGCTACCGCCGCTTATATCGCAAGGCAGGGAACAAGTTACGGGACAATACGAACTCGGAACTTTATGTTTGCAAAAAAATGTTGGACTGCTGCCGAACGGACCAAAATTTGGGATTACTGGAGAACGGTGTTTGGAATCTAAAAGGGAGGAAACAATGAATTCTATAATTTATTTAGTGACTACAAAAAAAGCACACCTTGTGGGACTTGAAATTATACCCTCTATAACTTGGAGCGCAGTTGTTAATTCTCCCGAAGAGTCCGCAACTATTCTTTATCGAGAAGAAAAGAAGGATGAAGATATTAACCTTTCACATGATCTGTATCGCATTGATTTGGATGCTCTAAAAGTCGAACGAATGATAATTCCTAAAATTGTATTTGTACAGGAAGAGATCAAGGTTTAGGGAATCAAAAATGATTGCTTTTATTATTTTGTGGTTTGCAATAGGTGGTACTTATTTCATGGGATGGTTGGAAATAGAAACAATCATTCCAGGATATAAGGACCTAGCTGCATACCAGATAACGACTGCTTAAGGAATTTGGATTAACGATGCCGCGAGACATTAACGATACCTTCACTACAGAGAAGAACAGGCAAGAGAATACTCCCATTTGGTGCTATCACATTTATGTTCCCGAAGCCACTGATATCTACCTGACAGAATGGGATACTGACATCGTATATCCTACCGTAGGCGGTCATACATATCTCAAGTTTCCCCTGAAGCACGAAGGAATAAGCAAGAATATTCTCGGTGAAACCGACTCGGTCAAAGTTACCATGTCAAATGTTGATCGTAGCATCGGGGCCATTTTGCTTAGCAAGGGGGGACTGGTTGACTACAAGGTTGATATCACCCTTGTCTTTGAAAATCTCCTTGATGACGCGGACGCAAACATCACCGAAACCTTCTGGATTGAGACTTCTAATATATCTGAAACCGTCTCGGTATTTATCCTAACAACGAGACTTGATCTATACCAACTTAAATTGCCGGGTCGAGTCCAGCATCGAGATTGTTGCGGATGGACGTTTAAAAAGGAAGGGTGCTATCTAACAACGAGTCCTGGCGTATATGCGGCCCCTGCTGGTTTTTTAAATGCGGGCGTGGAATGTGATCATACTGTTAATGGTTCGACGGGGTGCGTGTATCATGCAAATTCTGGACGGTTCGGAAGCTACCCCGGCATTCCTCATCGGGCATTTTTCATAGTTTAAGGAGAATAAGAATGAAGTTTGATAAAGCAAAAAGCGATCAGGTAGCAGATAAGTTGTTAGGGATGAAGTTTAAGATGGGAGGCCGTGGACCTGAGTTCATCGACTGTTATGGTATTCTTACTTCTTATTATAGCGCATTCGGTATAACAATGCCTGATTTCTGTGGGTACGATGATTGGAATGGGAAGGAAGAATATTACCTCAAAAGTTATTCATCAACAGCCAGGAAATTAGACCCTGACGAGAAACCCGAGATTGGGGATTTCATTCTTTTCAAAAATGTTGAAGGGGCTAACAACCATGCCGGGGTTTATCTTGGAGGATACGACTTTATTCATTCGTACGAGAAAACAGGAGTCAGAATAGATTCATTAACCAATAAGGTTTGGAAGAAAAAAGTTTATGGCTACTTCCGAATCAAAGACGGTCCTATTGAGGGTGAAATCTCTTCAGTTCATTACGGAAAACTAGATGATTAGTGTAACCTATATTCCATGTTTGTTTGAAGACACACGGTATGAATTTAGCAGTCACAACAAGACTGTCTTCGCTATTCTTCAATCCCTTGTCCATAAGTTTCCAGAACTTAAAAAGGAAGCGATGGGCTTTCAGGTTCGCGTTAATGGGAAGTTAATTTCCCCTTTTAAATGGAGAACGAAATTAGAGGATGGGGATAGGGTTTATTTGATTCAAACCCCAGGGGGAGAGGCGATAGTCGCTATCCTTGTCGCCGTAGGGGTCTTTGCTTCTGCTGCCACAGCTACGGTAGCCGGGATAAGTTTAGCGGTAATTATAAATGTCGGTCTCTTTGTCTTGTCCATTGCTTACTCCATTTACAGTATATGCGCCGCCAAGAAAACTACTGATACCGCCGCTACTGGATTAGGGCTAACAGGTTCAAAGTCCTATGGGTGGGAAGGTGCGGCCTTGACAGCAGAGCCAGGAATCCCTGTTCCGGTAGTGTATGGCGAGCATCTTGTCGCCGGTAACATCATTTCCTCTTTTGTTACTAGCGATGGGAATTATTCATATCTCAATCTATTGATCAACCTGTGTGAGGGGCCAATCGAAGGCATTATGAAGGAGGATGAGACGGGAGTTTGCACAAGCATCATCGATGCCCCATATATCCTGATTAATGACAATCTTATGAGTAATTTGTACACCGGAGATCCTACCTATGGCTATGCTTGGTATTGGGACTATCGGTTAGGAGAAGATGTTCAGAGTCTAATACCAGGATTCTTAGACACCAAAATGTATTATGACATGGGGAGTCCCGAAGTCAGTGTTGCAGGCGGGGCGATCACATACACCACGGATGGTGATGATATCCAGGCGGCTGAGGTCAGGCTAAGAATACCAGCCTTATACGTTGTCTCCGGCGGAAACTACATAGCCACTCCTCTCTGGTTTGCTATTTATTATAGGATTCATAATTCGGGAGATCCATGGATTACCGCATTGGCAACCTATATTTCCGAATCGACACAGTATCCTATCAGAAGGGCCTACACCATCGTATTTCCAGCCGCAGGCCGGTACGATATAAAAGTTGAAAGGGTATCCGGGGATTTTGATGGCACGACACAGGTTGGCAAACTCTATTGGGACTCAGTAACAGAGATCATTTATAAGTCTTATACCTATCCTCTCACTGCACTATTAGCTTTAAAACTTTTAGCTACTGAAAAATTGAGTGCCCAGTTGCCGAATGTCAAGGTGTTAATTCGCGGGAAGAAAGTCTTAAATCTTAAAACTTCCGTGGTAGAGTGGTCTAAGAATCCTGTCTATTGTGTGAATGACTTCCTGACAAATGAACGATATGGGGCAGGTAGATTTATCACTTCCTCTAATATCAATACCGACCGTATGATTGAGGAAGCCGATTATTGTGATGAACAAGTCGGGGACGGGCATAAATATACCGGGGCAGGAATAACGGTGACGGCCACGAGCCTAACCGACCCCAACCATACCTTTGTTGCTTCCGATGTCGGGCGTACAATTTGTTGTGAATCCCCGACCGATAGCACGGTCTACACGAGGCTGGCCATTACCTCCGTGGCCGGGACTACGGCTAACGGGACTGGTGGATGGGTTACGGGCACTCCCGATCCGGCAACCGTAGGATGGGAATTTGGGGAAAATCGCTATGAACTAGACCTGATAATCGATACTCAGGATGATGCTCTTACGTTAATCAGCCAGATATGTGGAAGTTTTCGGGCTGTGCCTCTCTGGATAAAGGATGCTATTGAACTCATCATTGATCGACCACGGAATCCCTGCTATCAGGTCAACATGAGTAACATCATAAGTTCTAGTTTTCAGAATAGTTTCATTTCTCCTAAATCAAGACCTAATAGCATAGAAGTAAGTTATGCCAATAAGGATGACTACTACAAGAAAGACACAGTTAAGTATGAAGATCACACCGCGATTGAAGCTAATGTCCCAAAGCGATCACTTTCGATGAATCTGTTCGGAGCAACCCGCCAGTCTCAACTCTATCGAGAAGGAAGATTTCATGTCCTTGCTTACAAATATCAGGATGAACAAATTGCGACAAAGCAAGGGATTGACTTTATTCATTGCAAGCCAGGAGATGTGATTCGCACGCAGCACGACGTTCCTGCTTGGGGACAGGGCGGGAGAATCAAATCGGCAACCATAGACTCCATAACTCTCGACAAGGAAGTCGAGATTGCAGCCGGGACATATACTATCACGGTTATTCAAAAGGATGTGAATGGTTTGGATACCCTTGAGACCCGGACCGTGGTTGAGGGTACGGGATTCTATACTACGCTCCATGTCACTGTTAACTTTTCGGCAATCCCTGAAACGTGGGGATTGTGGACTCTAGGGAAAACTACTTGTGAGCCTAAACTCTTTAGAATGGTGCAGACGAAACATACTCCCGAGAACGAAGTAGAATTGCTCGCATCGGAATATTCCGTGTCTGCCTATACAGACACAGGTGTTGTTCTCCAGGAAAGAATTGAGAGTGGCCTGCCTAATCCATTTGAAGTTAAGAATGTTACCAATCTCTCCGTAGTAGAAAATGGGAACATACTGGGTGATGGATCATGGGCTGTCTATCTGGTAACGGGATTTCAGAAGCCGGAATATCAAAGCCTTTTAGGATGGGACCATGCGGAAATTTGGATTTCCCTCACCTCCAATTCTGGATGGGAACACTACGGCGATGCCAAGAAGCCCGGTTACAAGATTGATTCACATGATTTTCTGAAGAAGGGTAATACAGTCTATATTAAAGCGATTTCATCAACTGCTAATGGAACGCGGGCAACGTGGGAGAGTGCTCCGATAACGTCAAAACTGATCACAGGCAAAACCACTCCTCCGAGCGATGTAACCGGATTTGAGGAAACTCAATATTCTGATCGAGTCGTCTTAAATTGGGATATGCCTACAGACGCCGATGTTAGAGCGGGAGGATATTTTGAGATTCGGCAAGGTGAGACCTGGGGAACCGCCGAGGTGATTCAGAGTTTTATAAAGAGTAATACCTATACATGGTTGACATTTGTACCCGGAGAGACGACATTACTGATCAAGGCTGTCGATAGTTCCGGTAACTATTCTGCAAATGCGGCCTCGATAAATTTCATTATCAATATCCTTCCAACAGGCTTGGCTGAGGTAAATGTTGATGCTCTCAAGGGGGTCACGTGTACCAATACTTTGCTTCAATATGCTATCGAGGGACATGATCGGGCTGTCAGCTTAAAGATTGCTAGTAAATGGGATTCGGCAATTGATTGGGATGATGGGACTCACTGGGATAAAACCATTGACCCACTCACCGGATACTTTGTTACTGCCCCCATCGATACCGGGTCCATAGCTCGTTACCAGTGGGTTGTAGAGGATAAATATATTGAGGATGGGGATGGACAGACTGCAACCGTGGAGATTGCCACTTCCGAAAACGGGACAGATTGGACTGGCTACGTCGCGTACTCCGTAGCAACAATTTATTATTCCCGCTACGCAAAATTTAAGGTCACACTAGGGTCTGACAATGCCAACGAGAATATTTTTTGCTATCAGTTGAGCATACGGGCCTACAATGCCGACACGTTGAGTGCCTACTCAACGGAATCAGGAGTGAGTCCAAATAAAATCACGTCTATCTGCATTCGGGATGATGGAGGGAACGAAATTATTTTGTCCACGGTGATATCATAATGGCGATCAAAAGATACGTTTCAGACAAAATAGTTGGTCTCTCAAGCGATTCAAAGCCAATCAATGTGGCAGACGGAGCCACATTTTATGAGACTAATACTAAGTTTATCTTTCTCAAGGTGTCAGGTAGTTGGGTAAGGCTTGGAGCAGAAGCATTTCCGATAGGGTCGGTATTCGTTTCAGTAGTATCTACGGACCCTGCAACCTTATTAGGGTATGGTACATGGGCACGAATAGCCGAAGGCCGGATGCTTATAGGACAAAAGGCTACTGACGCAGACTTCGACACGGCGGAGGAGACAGGCGGGGCCAAGACTCATACCCTTACCGTTGATGAGATGCCAGCACACGATCATACTGTTGATGTCGGATTTTCTGCCGGGGCGGGGACCGTACCATTTGTCACCTATACCCCGGCTTCTACCGTCACAACTAGCTCTAAGGGTGGTGGTGGTGCTCATAGCATTATGAATCCTTTTTTTGTGGTCTACGCGTGGAAACGCACAGCATAAAGGAGAACTCACATGACAATGGTAGCCTTTGATTTAACGAAACCAGTAGACAGTAGCGACTTAATATCCTCGGAAATAAGGAATCAACTTAATGCTCTGCACAAGGGAGACCTATTTCCTTTACGGCCGAGAGCACAGACCGTGCCAGATTTAACAGTAGCAGTCGGGGCCTCTTTGGTTGAAGGCTTCTGGCTTCAAACTTACCTTGGTACAAGGACCCCCCTGAATTATGCAGGCGGTAACTCCCCGGCGGTAACGGCACCCTCGGCAAATCCACGAATCGACCTATTGACCATCAACTCGGCGGGGACTTTAGCGTGGGTCGTGGGAACCGAGGCCGCTTCTCCTGCTGCCCCTAGTTGTCCTAATGACGTAATCCCAATCTGTTATATCTATTGCCGGGTAGGGATGGTTCACATCCATAACTTTGAAGACGATGATAGTACAAACGGTTACATCTATAGGGATGTGAGACCTATATTTACCCCGATGCCTGTAGCCCCCATGCGAAATTTCCTGCATAACGGGGTGGGGGCGATGCAGACAAGAAAGGCGGCCTATACCCTAGTCAAGGATGTCTGGGGAGTAGGATGGGCCGACCGGTGGTGGGGTATGGCTACCGGGACCTTGGTATCAGCAGGGATGTTGACGTATGACAACGAGGCCCCCATAGGTTCTAGCAAGAGTGCTTTCAAATTTGCAGGCGTGACATTAACCGGGACAGGGATTCTTTATCTCAGGCAACGATTGTTGGCTTCTAGTGCCGCCGCGTTCATGAATAAACAGGGATCTTTTCAACTTCGCGTTTACCATGACGTAGGTAGCGCTGTTAACTTCACGATCATCATTTCCAAGGCCGATGCCTTGAACACCTGGACAACGCAAACAGAGATAACTAACAGTGGGACCATCTCCGTTCCCAGTGGTACCGAGACGCTTTTGACTTTTGAGGATGTCACCATGGCTGACTGCCACAATGGTGTTGAGGTCAAGATAAAGATCGAGTGCGGTGCGATCACCACGAAAAACTTTTGGCTAACAGAATTGAAGGGTGAACCACAGGCTCAATGTTCCCCATATGTTGCTGAACAGCATATGGTTGAGATCATGGAGGTTGGCTACCTAACCGAAAAATCCCAACAATCCAGTATCCAGCCTGATTCCCCCTGGGCGGAAGATAGCGGTGTAGGTGTTCAAATTGGTCACCCTACTGGTTGGTTACGTCACACAATTCCATTTAAAATTCGTAAAGATCATCCAACCCCAACCATCCATACCTATGATAGAACTGGTGCGGAAGATAAATTTTCTTGGCATGATGGAACAACATGGCATAACGGAGGTACCTGGATTCTCTTAGCGGTGACAGAAACCAACATTATTGTTAGCCATAGTCAGGGGGCATCTATTGTAACAGCATTCACCTGGTACGCCCCGGAATGGTTATAAGGAATGAAGTCAATTAAATCGAATCGAAGGGAAGATAAAATGGGAAATGGATTTGAGATTCAAGTAACCGAAAAGGAATTTAGGGCAAAATCCCAGGATGAACAAAACTGGATCCTGTTTCAGGGGATTTCGGGAGTCTCTAAGTGTATCAGGGATATCGATGATAAGGGCTGTGAATATGCCAGGAAAAAACAAAAAGGGTATCGGCTAAAACTGGCCGGTGCGCTGGGTGCAGGAATGGCAAGCGGAATCGGAATTATCTATCTCATTTTTCATTTGCTTCATCATTCACCTTAAAGGAATGGATCGATGGCAACCTTAGCGATTTGGATCGATGTCTCCCTGAAAGTGATGAAAGAAAACGTGGAGATCATCGAGGAATGGTATCACAAGAATCAAATGGATCTGATGATCAAACAGGCAAAAGTGTTTAGAAAACATATCGATTCATTCATTGACTTTATGGAGAAAAGGAAGGTTGAGGGATTATGAAAGATTTGGAACTTGTACGAAAAGAGTTTTATCCCGATCGGACGATCGGAGGCCTTTATTTACCGGACGGCGGGACCTTCAAATATTATTCTCTGGAGGATACCGATCGCTATCTCGAGAGTGGAGGAATTAAGATCCCGGGTCAGACGGCGATCCCCAGGGGAAGGTATCGGATTACACTAGATTGGTCACCGAAAAGAAATGCTCTCGTCCCTTATCTTTTGGATGTCAATCAGTTTGTGGCCATCCAGATCCACGGTGGAAATCGTCCGGAGGACACGGAGGGATGCCTCCTCCTGGGGCGAAAGTATAATGCTCCCAAACATGAAATCTACGAATCGATTCTGGCGATTCAGGAATTCTATCCTTGGCTCTTTCGGAAATTGTTAGAGACGAATGACAATCTCTGGATCACGGTGAGGTAGAAACGTGAAACTTAAAGATATGTCGATAAAGGATGTCGTGAGTGGAAGAATCAAGAAGATAATCCTCGAGGTAACGAGTCTTAAATTTTGGGGAATCGTTTTCCTTGGATATCTCAATGCTCATATCACGATGACCGATCATAAATTTGATTTATTTGGGATGGTGGCATTTCTCACGGCGATTGGGCTAAGAGAAGCCGCCGATCTGTTACAACAGAAAACTCAAAATGGAGGAGGTGAGTCAAAATGACTAGAGTGTTGGTAGAAATTGGAATCGTGATCATTTCATTGATCGTGGGAGGCGTCGGCGGTGCGTTTTGTTATTGGTATTTTGTTGTCCACCGGAAAAAGATCAACATTCCGGATAAAGTGGGGTAATCAAGGTAATGAAAATTCCATGGAAAATGATTTTGATCGGGACCGGTTGTCTTTTCATCCTCCTCTTGGTTGGCTCTCTCACGGGGGCCAACCAGAAACTTTTGGATTTGGCCAGGGATCAACTCAAAAGTGATCAGGCGAGGGTGGTAGAAGTGCAAGGCGAAAACCAGAAATGGTACGAGGAGACCATTGCTTCCCTTAATGAGCAGCTCGAGACGACTAAAAAAAAGATTGGAATATTGGAGATAACAATCAATGACAAAGACGGTGAAATCCTGGCATTACGGAATGAGCGCGGCAGGATTGTTACTTCTTCTGATCCTGACAGCATTGTGGATGATCTTCGCCAGCTCGGCTATCGCTCAGAATACCGGCGAAGGAGATGAGATCTGTAGATCGGTCGAGGATGCCCAGGCCGAGACACAAAGACTCAAAGAATGCGAGCTGGATAGGCGCGAGATCGATCTTCTCAAGTCGCAAATCGAAAACCTGAAAGAGAAGATTACCCTCAAGGACCAGGAAAGCCTCATTAAAGATAAAATGCTTCAGGTGAAGGATGAAATGATCGCCAATCAGCAAAGGAATTTCGATCAAATGAAGGAAATCGCCGATCGGGCGATTAAACTCTCTGAACAAGGAAAAAGGTCCACGGTCCAGGAGATCCTCGAATGGGTGATCCGGATCGGTCTCTTTGCCGCCGGCGTCTTCGCTGCCAAATAATCAATTTTCTCTTTTACTTCCATTCATATCCTTTCTGCTTCATACAATCATCTCTTTGTTGAACAGGGGCAGGATATCTTAGGTTCTTGACATAGCCCTTTGTTGTCATACATCGTTCTTCTAATCCAGAGGCACATATCCTAACTATTTCAGAAGCAA
>Ga0153916_10001908_pt1 | contig 15198 bp, 10 predicted proteins | sample Opewatmetagenome_FD_109642 | JGI IMG/M metagenome (GOLD analysis project Ga0153916, IMG submission 109642) | Freshwater wetland microbial communities from Ohio, USA - Open water 3 Core 3 Depth 4 metaG | ecosystem: Environmental > Aquatic > Freshwater > Wetlands | place: USA: Ohio, Lake Erie...
GAGGCCCTCGCCGAGCTGACCGGCAAGATCAACGCCGCAGGGGTGGAGCAGATCGTCCTCGATCCCGGCACGCGGAGCCTTAAGGCGACGCTGGAGGCGCTCACCCGCATCCGCCGGCTCTCCCTGAAGAACTTCCGCCCGCTGGGCTATCCCACGATGGCGTTCACCGCCGACCCGGACCCGACGATGCAGGCCGTCGAGGCCAGCACGCTGGTGGCCAAGTACGCCGGCATCGTGGTCACCGACGCGATTGAGAAATGGCAACTGCTTCCCGTGCTCACCACCCGGCAGGACATCTACACCGATCCGCAGAAGCCGGTGGCCGTCGAGCCGAAGCTCTATACCGTCGGGGAGGCCGGGCCGGACGCGCCGGTGCTGGTGACCACCAACTTCTCGCTCAGCTACTACTCGGTCGAGGGGGAGGTGGAGGCGAGCCGCGTGCCGGCCTACATCATCTCCGTCGACACCGAGGGCACGTCGGTGCTGACGGCCTGGGCCTCCGACAAGTTCAACGCCGAGACGATCACCAGGGCCCTGAAGAAGGCGGAAGTCGAAGCCAGAGTCTCTCACCGGAAACTGATCATCCCGGGGTTCGTCGCCGTGCTGGCGGCGGGTGTGGAGGACGAATCGGGGTGGTCGGTCCAGATCGGGCCCAAAGAGGCCTCGGGGATCCCGAGCTACCTGAAAAAGCAGTGGAAAACCGCGTAATCGGGCGGCGTGGCACGCCCTGCAAGGGCGTGGCCTGGCACCCGCGACCACGCCCTTCACCGTTATCGCGATATCTGTTTCGGGGCGAAGAAGATTTGAAGAGTCGCGCCAGGGAAATGAATAGCGAATACGGAATACGGAATGAAGAATGGACGCCGCCGAACGTCCGAAGCGGAATCATGTTGACGTGGGATGACATTAGTACCTTCCGAGGAGCCTTCATTCTGACTTCCGTATTCCTTATTCAGTATTCCGTATTCATTTGAGCAAGAGAGCAGGATCGACCGTGGCACGTTATCACGTCCGCTTCCTTCCCGAAGGTCACGAGGCGACGGCCGCCGAGGGGCAGACGCTCCTCGAGATCGCCCAGGAAGCCAGTATCTACGTGGGTGCGATCTGCGGCGGCGACGGCACCTGCGGCAAGTGCCGGCTGATCGTCCGCGAGGGGAAAGTCGAGGGAGACTCCACCGACTTCCTCACCCGCGACGAGATCCGCTACGGCTACGTGCTGGCGTGCCAGGTGGTTCCCCAGAGCGACCTGGTGGTCGAGATTCCCCCCGAGTCGCGACTGACGAGCTTTGTGGGCGTTGGAGCGGAGGGGGAGCGGTTTCGCGATTTCGCCCGCCCCGGCCCCGAGCGCGCGGCCAAGGAGCCCGATCCGCTCGTGAAGAAGTGCTTCCTCGCCCTCGCCGAGCCCACCCTCGACGACCCCACGCCGGACCAGGAGCGACTGCTGGGGGCCATCTCCAAGAGAGGCCTCGCCGACCTTCAGATCGGCTTGAAGATCTCCCGGGAGCTGCCGCGGACGCTCCGCCGGCTCGAGACCGGCCGCTCGACCTGCAAGTGGACGTGGGACGGCCGGGTGACGGCGACCGTGGGCCTCCGAGGGAGCGTCAACGAAGTGCTCTGCGTGGAGCGGGGCGACACCGCCGGCCGGAATCTCGGCCTGGCCGTGGACGTGGGCACCACGACCGTGGTGGCCCACCTGGTCGACCTCACGTCCGGGACCACGATCGAGGCGGCGGCCAAGTACAACTCCCAGATCCGCTTCGGCGAAGACGTCGTCAACCGCATCAACTATGCCCGGCGGCCGGGCGGCGCGGAGGGGCTCCACCGCGCGGTCGTCGAGGACGTGGAAACGCTGATCGAGGACCTGGTCAAGCGCGCCCGGATCGGCCGGGGGGACATCCACTGCGTGGTGGCCGCGGGCAACACGACGATGACGCATTTCTTGCTGGGGCTGGAGGCGGACCTGATCCGCCTGTCGCCGTTCGTGCCGGCGGCCGCCGGCCCGCCGCCGGTCCGGGCGGCCGAGGTCGGGCTGCGGATCCACCCCCGCGGCATCCTCTACACCCTGCCCACCGTCGGCAGCTACGTCGGCGGCGACGTGACCGCGGGAATCCTGGCCTCCGGCATGCACCGGTCGCGGGAACTCTCGCTGCTGTTGGACATCGGCACCAACGGGGAAGTGGTGCTGGGCAGTCGCGATTTCCTCCTGGCGTGCTCGGCCTCCGCGGGTCCGGCGTTCGAGGGTGCCTCGGTCACCTGCGGGATGCGGGCCACGAGCGGGGCCATCGACAAGGTGCGGATCTCCCCCCGGAGCCTCGCCGTGGCCGTGACCACGATCGACGGCCGCCCGCCCGTCGGCCTCTGCGGAACCGGCCTCATCGACGCCCTGGCCGGGATGTTCCTCGCCGGGGCGATCGACCGCAGCGGGCGCCTGCCGCTGGACGCCGCCGGGCCCCGCTTCCAGCGATCCAAGGAGGACGGCCAGCCGGAGTTCCTGCTGGTCTCCGCCGAGGAAGCCTTCAACTGGCGCGACCTCGTGATCCGCCAGGCCGACATCGAGAACCTGATCCGCACCAAGGGGGCGATCTACGCCGCCGCGGACTCCCTGGTGCAGTCCGTCGGGCTGTCGTTCGACGACATCGAGAGCGTGTACATCGCCGGGGCCTTCGGCAACCGGCTCGACCTTTCGAGCTGCGTCACCATCGGCCTGTTGCCCGACGTCCCCCCGGACCGCATCCGCTTCATCGGCAACGGCTCCGTGGCGGGGGCCAAGCTGGCCATGCTCAGCCGCCACACGTGGGACGAGGCACACCGCGTCCGCGGGCGGATCACCTACCGCGAGCTGATGGCCGACCCGGGCTACATGGAGCGGTTCACCTCCGCCTGCTTTCTGCCCCACACCGACCTCGGCCGCTTCCCCTCGGTGGTGCAGAAACTGGACGAACTCCACGGCTCGCCGCAGCGGGTCGCGCCGCCGCGGGGGCCATAAAAGGACTCTAGACGAGGGTATTTCCTTGAAGCTTTCGATCGCAGTCGCCGGAAAGGGTGGAACGGGAAAGACGACGCTCGCGGCCCTTTTGGTGCGGGCCCTGCTGGAGCGCAACGTCCGCCCGATCCTCGCCGTCGACGCCGACCCCAACTCGAATCTCGCCGAAGCCCTGGGCGCGGAGCCCGCCAGGCCGCTGGCGGAAATCCGCGAGCACGGGTCCACCCCGGAAGGATCACCCCCCAGCGGCGCGGGCCGGATCCGCGCCGTCGGCGACGAGATCCAGCGGGCGATCGTCGAAGCCGAAGGCTTCGACCTGATCGCGATGGGCCGGCCCGAAGGCCCCCGCTGCTACTGCGCCGTGAACACGCTGTTGCGGAAGTCGCTGGACGACCTGGCCGGGAACTACGCGGCCGTGGTCGTGGACAACGAGGCCGGCATGGAGCATCTCTCGCGGCGGACCACCAACGACGTGGATTTCCTCGTCGCCGTGATGAATCCCACGCTGCCTTCGTTCCGCGCGGCCCAGCGGGCGTTGGCGCTCTCGCGGGAGTTGCCGGTGCGGATCGGCCGCCGCGTGGTGCTGGTCAGCCGCGTCGGCCCCCAGGGGATCCCGGAGCCCATCCTTCGGGAACTGGCGGCGCTCGACGCCGAGCGCCTTCCCGACGTCCCCCAGGACGACGAGGTCGAGTTGGCGGGGACGCTCCAGCGCAGCGTATTCGGCTTGCCCGGAGAGACCCCCGCGCTGGTGGCGGTGAAGAAGGTCGCTGAGAGGTTGTGTGTGCTTTCGTCGGAGGGCGTGTGAACCGAGATCGTCAACCATCCGGGAGTCCAGGACCGGCGTCTCGCCGGTCTGGGGAAACTGGGAGGAAATTGGATGGACGGGCGAGACGCCCGTCCCACGGACTTTCGACTCAGGCCGCGTCCTGGCACAGCAATCCCCGGACGCCCTCCATCAACCGAGCGATCGAAGGAGAATCTCCATGGCATTACCGGACGTTAAGGAAAAATGGTCGGGGCGCGTCAACCCGGTGACCCTGGGAGCGACCAAGGCCGAAGGGGGAACGCGTGGCCGCACGGTGACCATCGGCGGCCAGTCGGGGATTCCCTTTCTCGGCTTCGACGGCGAGATCCCTCACCCGCCCGCCATCGCCCTCGACGTGCTGGACAAAGCGCCTCTGGATTGGCCCAAGCCGCTGGCGGAGATTTATGGGGACGTCTGGTCGGACCCGGCCGCCTGGGCGCGGCGCGTCAAGGAGCTGGGCGCGGACCTGGTCAACCTCCGCCTCACGAGCACGCATCCGGACGAGGGGGACGCACCGCCGGAAAAGGCCGTCGAAACAGTCCGGGCGGTGCTGGAAGCCGTCGATCTCCCGCTGATCATCTGGGGCTGCGACGTGCCGGCCAAGGACCAGGCCGTGATGCCCAAGGTCGCGGCCGCCGCCCAGGGCGAGAACTGCCTGCTGGGCGCCGTCACCGAGGCCGAATACCGCACCCTCACCGCGGCCGCCCAGGCCTACGGGCACAAGCTGATCGCCATGGCCCCCTGCGACATCAACAAGTCGAAGCAGGTCAACATCCTGGTGAGCGACACCGGCTATCCGCTCACCGATTTGGTGATCTACCCGACCACCGCGTCGCTCGGCTACGGCATGGAATACGTCTATTCGATCCTGGAACGGGGTCGGCTGGCCGCGCTTGCCGGCGACCGCCTGATGGCGCAGCCGGTGATCCTCGACGTGGGCCACGAGGCGTGGCGCTCGAAGGAGGCCCGCTCGGGCGACGAGGTGGCGGACTGCTGGGGACCGGGAGAGGCGCGCGGGCCGGCCTGGGAAGCGGTGACCGCCGCCGACCTGCTCCAGGGGGGCGCCGACCTGCTGATCCTCCGCCATACCAAGACCCTGGAGGTGGTCCGCAGGCTCCTCCGGGAGCTCGCCGGCGCGGCCGACGTGGCACACGTTTAGCGGCCGGGCTTGCCCGGCCTTTGTGAGCACTTTTTCGACCCGGGAGGGAACGTAAGGATGATCATTTTCAGCGAGCGGATCAACGGCATGTATCGCGACGTCCGCGGAGCGATCGCCGAGAAGGACAAGAAGATCGTGCACGAGCTTCTGCGGGCCCAGTTGGCCGGCGGCGCGGACGTGATCGACATCAACATCGGTCCCACCAAGGGGGACGCCGTGGAGAACTTCCTCTGGCTCGCCCAGAACGTCCACGAGCTCTCTGACAAGCCGATCTCGCTGGACAGCGCGAAGCCCAACTTGCTGACGGAGGTCGTGCCCCGGGTGCGGCGGGCCTTGCCCGGCGCCAAGCTGGTGATCAACTCCTGCACCGCCGCGGCCGACTACATGGACAAGCTGATTCCGCTGGCCGCCCGGAACCACACCGGGCTGGTCGGCCTGACCATGGACCAGGAGGGCGTGCCCGGCAACGTCGAGAAGCGCGTCGAGTGCGGGGCCACGGTCCTCATGGCCGCGATCGAGGGCGGCATCTCGGTGGAGGACATCTATCTCGATCCGATCGTCCTGCCGATCAACGTCGCCGCCAAGCAGCCGTCCCACGTGCTCGAGGCGATCCGGCAACTGGCCGCGGTCAGCGATCCCCCGCCGCACTTCATCGTGGGCCTCTCGAACATCAGCCAGAAGTGCCCGATGCACCGGATGCTCAACCGCACCTACCTGGTGATGTGCCTTGCCGCGGGGCTCGACGCGGCCATCATGGACGCCGCCGACCAGGACCTCGTCGAGGCCGTGATCTCCGCCGAGGTCTTGCTGGGAAAGCACCTTTACAGCGACGATTACGTCAAGGCCTGGAGGATGCAGAAAGGGCTGTAGCTCCTTTCCTGCCGTTGCTAGCGCGAATCGTACGTTCCCTCCAGGCCGGCGCAGCCGTCGCGCCGGGACCACGTAGAGGGCCGTCGCCATGCAGCCCAAGAGGGACTCGAGGGCCGAAAGCTCGACGATCCGCCGCTCTCCCCAGGCGTTTATCACCAAGAAGGGAGACGCCGTCCTCATCCGCACCCTGGACGAAAAAACGTGCCAGGGGCTGGTGGAGATGTACCTGGCCTACCAGCCGAGAAACTCCTTCCAGGGCCTTCCCCCGATCACCGACGAGGCCTGCGTGAAGTGGGTCGGGTACATGGTCCAGAGCGGAATCAACCTGGTGGCGCTCTCGTTCGGCGAAGGGGTGGTGGGGCACACCGCGCTGTTCCCGATCGACGAAAAGGTCTGCGAGTTGCTGGTCGTCGTCAGCCCGAAGTCGCAGAACGCCGGCATTGGCACCCAGCTCACCCGGTGCAGCGTGCAAATGGCCTACGAGATGGGCTTCGACCGGATCTGGCTGCCGGTGGAGCGGACGAATGTCCGCGCACGGCACGTCTACAAAAAGTGCGGCTTCGAGTACGAGGTGGCCGACGACCGCCGCGAGCTGGAGATGGCGCTGGACCTGAAACGCTACCACGACGCGGTGAACATCCCCGTCGAGAACATCATGAACCGGGACGTGCGGTTCATCGATTCCGAGAAGACGTGCCGGGAGGCGGTCGAGATCTTCTTGCACGAGCACGTCGCCTCGCTCCCCGTCGTCGATCCCGAAGGCAAGCTCATCGGCATCATCTCCGAGAGCGACCTGATGCTCCCCTCGAACCTCGACAAGCGGGTGGGGGACATCTTCACCCGCCACGTCCTCTTCGTCCGCCGCGGCTGCACGCTGGCCAAGGTGGTCCGCATGTTCCAGTCGAAGAAGGTCCGCTCGATCCCCGTGGTCGACGAGGATGCGAAGCTCGTGGGGATCGTCGGGCGGCGGGACGTCCTCGCCTACTACGCCGACCATCTCTGAGCTTGGGTGCCATGCGACCGTGCTCGTCAGCCGCTGCAGACCGTAGGACGGATTGGCAATCCGTCCTACCGGATTGGCAATCCGTCCTACACCAGCGAGCGATGCGGGCTAGGGAGCCGCCTTTTCGATCCGCACGGCGCAGACCTTCGTCTCCGGGATCTTGGACACCGGGTCCACTGCGCAGTGGGTGAGCACGTTGGTCGGGCTCTCGGCGAAATGGAAGGTCATCGAGACCACGCCGGGCGGACAGACCTCCGTGACTTGGGCCTCCACGGTCACCTTGCCCCGCCGCGACGCGACCTGGATCCGCTCCCCGCTGGCCACGCCCAGGCGCGAAGCGTCCACGGGGTTGATCTTCAGCAGCTCCCGGCCGTTGAGCCGATCCAGCCCCGCGACCTTCCGCGTCATCGTCCCCGTGTGGAAGTGGAACAGGCTCCGGTCGGTCGTCAGGAGGAGCGGGTATTCGTCGTCGGGCAACTCCGCGGGGGGGCGATAGGCGAGGGGAACGAACTTCCCCTTGCCGCTGGTGGTGGCGAACCGCTCCAGGTGAAGGATGGGAGTGCCGGGGTGCTCGGGCGACGGGCAGGGCCACGGCAAGCCGCCCTGCTCCAGCCGCTCGTACGATATCCCCCCGTAGCTCGGCGCAAGCGAGGCGATCTCCTCCATGATCTCGCCCGCCTGGAAGAAGTCGAAGCCCTTTCCGCCCAGGCGGCGGGCGATTTCGGCGGCGATCCACCAATCGGGCTTCGCCTGGCCGGGGGGCTCCAGCGCCTTCCGCACCCGCTGCACCCGCCGCGTCGTGTTGGTGAACGTCCCGTCCTTCTCGGCAAAACTCGCCGCCGGCAGGACGACGTCGGCCAACTCCGCGGTCTCCGTGAGAAAGATGTCCTGGACCACAAGGAATTTCAGCCGCTTGAGGGCCTCCACGACGTGCGACGAGTCGGCCTCGCTCAGGGTCGGGTTTTCCCCTACCAGGTAAAGGGCCCCGATCGTGCCGGCGTAGGCGGCCTGGACGATCTCGGTCAGCGTCAGGCCCGGGCGGTCGCTCAGGGGGCCGCCCCAGGCCGCCTCGAATTTCCGCCTGATTTCCGGGTTGTCGACCCGCTGGTACCCGGGGTAGACGTTCGGCAGCGCCCCCATGTCGCACGCCCCTTGCACGTTGTTCTGCCCGCGAAGGGGGTTCACCCCGGACGAGGGCCTGCCCACGTTGCCCGTCAGAAGCGCTAGATTGCTGGTGGCCAGGACGTTGTCGGTGCCGTGGGTGTGCTGGGTGATGCCCATCGCATAGAAGATCATGCCGGGCCGGTGGGTAGCGTAGCACCGGGCCGCCGCGGCGATCTTCTCCCGCGAGACGCCGGTGATTCGTTCGACCCGATCCAGATCGAACTCGCCGAGCGACTGCCGGAAGGCCTCGAAGTTCTCGCACCGCTGGTGGATGAAGGCCGTGTCGGCCAGCCCCTCGTCGACAATCACGCGCATCATGCCCATCAGCAGCGCCACGTCGGTCCCGGGGCGGTTCTGGAGGAAGAACTCGGCCGCGCGGCACAACTCGATTTCCTTGGGGTTGACGACGATCAGCCTGGCGCCCTGTCGCGCCGCCTTCCGGATCTCCAGCCCGATCACCGGATGAGCTTCCGTGGTGTTGGTGCCGACGGCCAGGATGCACGCAGCATGGGCGATCTCCTCGATGGAGTTGGTCATCGCGCCGCTGCCGAAGCTCTGAGCCAGGCCGGCGACCGAGGGGGCATGGCAGAGGCGGGCACAATGGTCGACGTTGTTGGTGCCCATCACCACCCGGGCGAACTTCTGGATCAGGTAGTTCTCCTCGTTGGTGCACTTGGCGGAGGCAATCGCGGCGAACCGGTCTCCCTTGTAAGGGGCGAAGCCTCCGGCCACCACCTCCAGCGCCTCGTCCCAGGCGGCGGGGACGAACCGGCCGTCCCGCTTCACCAGCGGCGAGGCCAGCCGCTCGGGATGGCGGACGAAGCCGTGGCCAAAACGGCCCTTGACGCAGAGCGTGCCCCGGTTGACCGGATTGAGGTCGTCGCCGCGGACGCTGACGATCGCGTCGTCGCGGATGCCCAGCAGGAGCCCGCACCCCACGCCGCAGTACGGGCAGGTGGTCCGGACCTCGCGCGCGGGGACCTCGAAGCCCTTCAGCGCCAGCGCGCCCACCGGGCAGCGGACCACGCACTCCCCGCACGACTCGCAGCGCGACTCGGCGATCGGCCCGCCGGCGAAGGTGCCGACCGTCGTCTCGTATCCCCGCCCGACGAAGTCGACCGCGCCGACGCCCTGAAGCTCCGCGCAGGTCCGCACGCAAATGCCGCAGAGCACGCACTTGTCGGCGTCGCGATCGAAGAACGGATTCGAGGTATCGACCGAGGCCTTGGACGCGGGGCGGCGGAGGCGGCCCAGCCGCTCGGGCTTGATCCCGACGTAGGCGGCGATCCGCTGGAGCTCGCACTGGTTGTTCTTCACGCAGCTCAGGCAGTCGCCGTGGTGGTTGACCACGAGAAGCTCCACGGCGGTGCGGCGGACCCGGGCCACCGCCGGGCTGTCGCTGCGGACGACCAGGCCCTCCTCGACCGGAGCCCGGCAGGCAATCGTCATCCCCCGCCCCTCGATCTCGACCATGCACAGCCGGCAGACGCCGGCCGGATCGAGGTCGGGATGATAGCAGAGATGGGGGATGTAGATGCCGGCGGCCAGTGCCGCCTCCAGCACGGTGGCGCCTGGATCGGCCGCAATCTTCACCCCGTTGATCGAAAGCCCAACGCTCCGCGCGGCCGGCTGCGAATCCCCGCTGCGCGCGATCAAGACCTCTTCCGGCATCCTCATTCTCCACGTCCCAGGAGCGACAGCGATGGGTCTGGTTCCTCGTCCGCTGTCAACGTGCACGCGGCAGTGGGACACTGCTTGCGCTGGATGTGGGCTTGGTAGTCGTCCGGGAAGTAGCGAATCGTGCTAAGCAAGGTGTTCGCCGCGGTCTGCCCCAGTCCGCACAATGAGCCGAGTCTCACTCCTTCAGCCAGCTCGGCGAGGAGCTCCAAGTCGTCCGGCTGCCCCCTTCCCCGGGATATATCCGTGAGGACGTCGAACATCTGCCTCGTGCCCAGCCGGCAGGGGACGCACTGACCGCAGGCTTCCCGCTGAGCGAAATCGAGACTATTGCGGGCAAGATCCACGATGCAGGCGTCTTCGTCGATCACGACTACGCCGCCTGAGCCGATGGACGAGCCCAAGACAGCCAAGGAGTCCTGATCCACGGGCGTGTCGAGGAGGCTTGGCGGCAGGCACCCGCCACCCGGCCCCCCCGTGTGGACGGCCTTGATCGGCCTGCCGTCGGAGGTCCCTCCGCCAATGGCCTGGACGATTTCTCGCAGCGTCATGCCAAACGGCACCTCAATCACACCACCGTGCTTGACGTTGCCGGAGAGACAGAAGAGCTTGGTCCCTTTGCTCTTGTCCGTGCCCAACTCGGCGAACCACTCGGCTCCGCGCTGGGCGATCAGGGCTGCGCAAGCAAGTGTTTCCACATTGTTGATGACGGTGGGAAGGCCCCATAATCCCGAGGTCGGCGGAAACGGCGGACGCAAACGCGGCACGCCGCGCCTGCCTTCAATGCATTCCACCAGCGCGGTTTCTTCACCACAGATGTAAGCGCCGGCTCCCTCCTTGATCGTGATTCGGAAGCCGAAGGAAGAACCCAGGATCCTGTCCCCCAGAAACCCACACTCCTCCATCTGGGCCAGGGCGGTCTCGAGCCTCTGGAGCGCCAGCGCGTACTCCGCGGGACAGTAGACATACCCCCGGCCGGCACCGACTGCATAGGCGGCGATCAGCATCCCCTCCAGCACCGAATGGGGATCGCTCTCCAGCAGCAGCTTGTTGGAGAAGGTGCCTGGGTCCCCTTCGCTGCCGTTGCAGATCACGTATTTCGGGGCGCCTTGAGCCTCGCGACAGAGCTGCCACTTGCGCCAGGTGGGAAAGCCCGCCCCGCCGCGCCCCCGCAAGCCCGACCGTTTGATCTGGTCGATGATCTGCTCCGGGCCGATTTCCAGCGCCCGTGCCAGACCGCTGTAGCCTTCGTTGGCCACGTAGTCCCCGATCCGCACAGGATCGATGAAGCCGCAGTTGCGAAGCGTCCGCCGCACCTGGGGCTTGAAGACCGCGGTCTCCACAAGCCGGGGAATCCCGTCCACGCGACCTTCTCCGATCGTGCCCAGCGCGTCGCGGGGCAGGGGATCGTCGCGGACAAGACAGCGTTCCACGAGTTCCCGGGCCTTCTCCGGGGTGACGTTGCCGTAGCAGACGCCCGGGCGCGACGGCTTGACGATCGAGACCAGCGGCTCGGCATAGCACAGGCCGGTGCAGCCCACCTCGATCAGGGCGCCTTCGAGGCCGCGGGAGTCCAGCTCCCGGCGGAAGGCTTCCAGCACTTCAGAAGCCCCCACCGCGCGGCCGCAGGCGGCGGTGCCCACGAGGATCGTTGGCCGGCGGCTGCCGCGGAGGGCCTTCCAGGTTTCCTTGCTCCGCCGCTTCAGCTCCTGGAAGGAAATCGTCATCGCCGCCCGTCCTTGCAAAAGTGCTCGGCCACCTTCTTCGCGGTCATCTTCGCCTCGACCTTCTTGTTGGTCATGATGCAGGGCGACAGGCCGCAGGTTCCGAGGCAGGCGACGGTCTCCAAAGAATACTCCAAGTCGGGCGTGGTCTCTCCCTCCTTGATGCCCAAGTGCCTCTCAATCGCCTGCAAGATCCGGGGAGCGCCCCGAACGTGGCAGGAAGCTCCCCGGCACACCAAAATGTGCTTCTTCCCGATCGGAGTGAGCCGGAACTGCCCGTAGAACGTGGCCACGCCGTACACGCGGCTCTCCGGGACGCCCGTGAATCGGGCGATCGCCAGCATCGCCTCCCGGGGAAGATAGCCCAGCGCCGCCTGAACCTGCTGCAACAGCGGGATCACCTCCCCCGGCCTGCGCTCATACTCCGTCAGGATCTTCTCCAGGCGCTCTTTCACGGTCGGTCCTCTCAATCACCTCCGGGTGCACAGCGAGTCCGCCAGCGCGTCGGCGCCGAGTTGGCCGGACCAGACGATGAACCTCGTGGTGATTTCTCACAGAGGCGAGGCACAGACATCCCCACCTGTATTATTTCAAGATACGGCGATCCGGCCTCAAAGGGAACTTGTCGGCCAAGAATTGCCGACCGGGTGGCCCCCGCACACGGGGTGCACCTACAGGGCGGCATCATGAAGATTCCACACTCGGTCAGTAATCATTGGGTGCGACCACGCAGCAAGCCCGGAATCTTCACTTTCGCGATTGCCTTGGCTGGACGGACTCAACGAAGCTGCGGAACTCCGCGGCATGGGCAGCGATGGTCTTCTGCGGGCCGTAGCATTTGATGAAGTGGAGCTGGCCGTGCACGTCCAGGATCGCTCCCAACATGCGATAGCCTTGGCCCCCCTCCGTTCCCCCCATCATTCCACGCTGCCCGGTATAGGTCCCCGAGAAATCGACCAACGTGACCGGGATCCCGCCCACGGTGAGCTTCTCCTGCGACTCTTTTTCCGGTTTTCCGACGAACTGCTGTCGCCACAAGTCGACGTTCTGCTGGATTGTCCCGCCTGCCACGGCCACCGTGAGCCGCCCGTCGACCGTGTCCGGCTCCACCCGGGGCAGGCTGAATTCCGCCTGAATGATCCCGCTCCGCGGTTGCTTCCGCACCCAACCCGGGGGCGCTTTAAAGCGGACCTCGCCCAAGTCGACCTCCGGGCCGAGCGCTTCCGCATCAGGCGCCGCCGCAGCCTTGGAATGGAACGGCTCGGGCGCGGGGGCTCGGGCCTCGTCCTCCGGTTGGGGTTCAGGCGCGGTCCCGCGAACGGCTGGGCGATGCTGGTCGCCGCAACCGGCCAGCATGAGCAACCAGATCGAAGCCACGGCTAGCCTGCGCATCATGGATGGGCCTTCTCCTCAAGGGAGGGGATGGTTCGGCGGGCGAGGGTCAAGAATCTTCATCTTTATGGTGATGTCCATTCACGATGCAGGATTCAACCGCGTCACGCTCTATCGACCAAGGTATCAGGATACCGGAAAGATGTCCAGCGCGAGGGGTGGCGCATGACACCTCCCCTCGGCTCCCCTCGGCGAGGCAAAGGTGTATCGCGCCGGTTGACAATCGACGGCGGGTCAGGTAAAGAGGCATTTGGCCGCCCCATCTTTTCCTCGTCTGGCTTTGAGGAAGGACACTTGTGCGGCTGAGCCAGCCGGCAAGTTCCCGGTGGTGATGATTGGAGGTTGGCATGGCCCCGGAGCAGCCCGTCGCGCCCGAGGACGCCCCCGGTGCGGGCCTGTTTGAGCAACTGGCGGCTTCTCCCGAAGGGGACTCCTTGTTCCGCTGCATGCAGTGCGGCGTGTGCAGCGCGAGCTGCCCGTTGGGCTATGCGATGGAGTTTCCTCCTCGCAAGATCGTGCTCGAGATACGCTCCGGGGGCGTGGATCGGCTGGTGTCCAGCCCGTCGGTGTGGATGTGCGTGGGCTGCTACGCGTGCACGTTCCGCTGTCCGAGGAAGATCGACTTGACGGACACGGTGTGGCCCGCCTTGCGGGACCGGGCGCTGCGGATGGGTGCCCAACCGCCGATGGAGCTGCGGGTGGCGTTTCAGAATCTGTACGTGTACGGCAACTTGTTCGGGCTGTCGCCCCACAAGCGGCTCGACTGGGCCAGGAACCTGGACGTGACGGTCCGCGACCTTTCCCGGGAGGCGGAGCCCGTCGACGTGCTGTGGCTGGTGGGCTGTTACCCGTCCTATTACCCGAGGAACCAGCTCGTCAGTCGCGCCTTCGCCCGAATCTTGACGGTTCTCGGCGTTCGTTGGGGAGTGTTGGGGCAGGAGGAGAAGTCGCCGGGCGACTGCGACCGGCTTTTCGGCGAGGAAGGTTTGTTCGAGATGCTCGTGGAGGCCAACCACAAGCTTTTCCGCCAGCACCGCTTCGAGCGAATCGTGCTGCTGGATCCGCACGGCTTCCGCGCGCTGGAGAAGTTCTATCCGCGTTACGGGGTTCGGGTGCCGGCCCAGCACTACACGACGTTCCTGGCCGAGAACCTGGACGGGCTCAGGCCGTGGCTCACCCATCCCGTCGACGCCGCGGTCACCTACCACGACAACTGCTGCGTCGGCAGGCGGTGCGGTTGTTACCAGCCGCCGCGGAGCCTGCTCGAAGCGATCCCGGGCCTGAGACTCGTGGAAATGGCGCGGAACCGCGACAACGCCTTGTGCTGCGGCGGGGGAGGCGGCGGGATGTGGCTCGACGGCCACATCCTCGAGCACGGCGGGCACCGGCTGGCCGAGACGCGGGTTCGCCAGGCCGCCGAGACCGGCGCCGACACGCTGGCCGTCTCCTGCCCCTTCGAGCTCCCCCGCTTCGAGGACGCGGTCAAGGCGGCCGGCCTCGACGGACGCCTGGTGGTCCGCGATCTGGTGGAGCTGCTCGCCGAATCGATGGGGTTGGCCGAGCGATGATCACCGCGCAAGACCAGCCCAGGATCGGCGTCTACGTGTGCCACTGCGGCGGGAACATCGCCGGCGCGATCCACGTCGGGGAGCTGGCCGCCTTCGCCCGCGGCCTGCCCCGCGTCGTGCTGGCCCGGCACTACAAGTACATGTGCTCCGACCCCGGCCAGCAATTGATCCAGCAGGACATTGCCCAGCACCAGCTCAACCGGATCGTGGTGGCGGCCTGCTCGCCGCTGGTTCACGAGAAGACGTTCCGCCGCGCGGCCGAGGACGCCGGGATCAACCCGTTCCTGGTCCAGATCGCCAATCTCCGCGAGCACGTCGCCTGGGTGGCCACGGACGCCCAGCTCGCGGCCCGCAAGGCCAAGGCCCAGGTGGCGGCGGCGGTCCACCGCGTGGCCGGCCACCGGCCGCTGGAGCGGAAGGCCGTGCCGATCACGCCGCGGGTGCTCGTGGTGGGCGGGGGGATCGCCGGGATCCAGGCCGCCCTGACGCTGGCCGAAGCCGGCAAGGAGGTCGTCCTGGTGGAGCGGGAGCCCACCCTGGGCGGCCACGTGGCCATGTTCGACAAGACGTTTCCCGGCCTGGATTGCACGGCCTGCGTGCTGACCCCGAAGATGACCGCGGTCAAGGACCACCCCCAGATCCGCTTGCTGACCTGCTCCGAGGTGCAAGCGGTCGAGGGCTCCGTGGGGAAGTACCGGGTGCGGATCCACCGCCGCGCCCGCTACGTCAACGAGGACCTGTGCGTGGGGTGCATGCGGTGCGTCGAGGAGTGCATGTTCACCTCGGACGCGATCCCCAACGCCTTCGATCGCGGGTTGGGAACGCGGAAGCCGATCTACCTGCCTTTCCCCCA
>Ga0153916_10001909_pt1 | contig 15190 bp, 10 predicted proteins | sample Opewatmetagenome_FD_109642 | JGI IMG/M metagenome (GOLD analysis project Ga0153916, IMG submission 109642) | Freshwater wetland microbial communities from Ohio, USA - Open water 3 Core 3 Depth 4 metaG | ecosystem: Environmental > Aquatic > Freshwater > Wetlands | place: USA: Ohio, Lake Erie...
AGCCGATTATAATACCAATACCTTTTGCGCTGGTGCTGGAATTGGCAGACAGGCATGGTTGAGGGCCATGTGCCGCAAGGCGTGGGGGTTCAAGTCCCCCCCAGCGCACACCCTGATGATCTACTCTTAGGAATATAGAATATGGTAAATTTTCCCAACGCTGAATGGATAGAGGCGCTCAAAGATAAGCTTAATACTGATGAACAGTATGCTCAGATTGCCCGAAAGTGGGAAGGCGATATGAGATTCGAAATAGAACCGGATAACTCATTTAAAGAGAGCATGTGGATCTATTTTGATTTATGGCACGGAAAATGCCGGGATGCTTATATCGAGGACCAATTTTCCACCAAGGACCCAGCGTTTATTTTGAAAGCACCTTATGGGAATTTCATTAAGATTTTATCTGGGGAGGTGGGCCCCATGCAAGCCTTGATGACCCGAATGCTTTCCGTTCGGGGAAGCATGGCAGTGTTCATGCGGAATGTACCAACCGTGCTTGATTTCGTTCGCTGCTGTCAGGAAGTGACAAATAAGTAGATATAGTAGATAATCAGCACACACGGTTCGTGCAAGTTTTACTTCATGCACGATCCGTTTTTATTTAATTGCAGCTTCGATTATTTTTTGGATACGTTCAATCATTCCTGCAGGGTCAGGGTGCAATCCTTCTATCAATAATGCGTCCTCATATATTTGATCAATGATCATCTGACCCAATTCAGCATCAGCAGGAAGGGTATTCAGGTGAATCAGGATTGGATGGCCAGGATTTAGTTCAAGGATCTTTTTTGGCGTCGGAAAATCCTCTTTTAGAAGACGATAGACACGTTGCATTTCCTGATTTGGTGCTCCCTCCGGGTCAACCAACCTGGCAGGTGAACCTGATAAGCGGTCCGTCATCCGAATGTCTGTGACTTTCTCTCCCAACCTCGATTTAAACCGTTGAATGAGTGAGACCCATTCGTTTGGGTCAAGTGAAGGAGCTGTTTCAGTTTCCGGTTCTTTGGCTAAGGTGGGTAACTTTAAATCTGGAGACGAAACATTCACCAGATTATGATCCTTATATTTTGCCAGCCTGGCCACCATAAATGCATCAATCGGCTCCGTCAGTAGCAAGACCTCAAGCCCATGCTTTTTGATAATGTCCAAGTGGGGGCTATATACCACCGATCGTTCGTCATCCCCCAATATATAATATATTTCTTTTTGATCAGCCTTTATGCGCTCAAGATAATCGTCCAATGAGGACCATTGTTCAGGAATGTTCGTAGTATGAAAACGAAGCAAGGGATATAAAGTTTCTGGCTCGGTTTGCTCGATGGCAATACCTTCTTTAATATAGCGCCCAAACTCTTCCCAAAACTTGGAAAAATTTTTGGGCTCATCCTTCGCCAATTTCTCGAGAGTAGCCGTGATTTTGGAGGTAATCAGCTGCTTAAGATTGACCATGATCCGGTTAGCCTGAATGGTCTCACGGGATACATTCAACGGCAAGTCTTCTGTGTCAACCACACCCTGGATGAAACGATAATATTCCGGTAAAACGTCCTTACTGTATTCCTGGATCAAAATATTACAGGAATAAAGCTTCAAGCCATCATCCTTGCGGATCGAAAATAGATTGCGTTCGGATTTCGAAGGCACATACAAAATCGCATACATTTGCACAGGAGCATCCACAGATAAATGGATATAGGTCAAAGGCGGTGAAAAGTCCAAAGTTAGTTGGTGGTAAAAATCCTCATAATCTTTTTTCTCAACCTTACGAGGAGTCTGACGCCAAAGTGCAGTTTGCTGGTTGGATTGCTCTTTCTTTTCCCCAAGGTATATTGGAAAAGAAACGAAATCTGAGTGTTTTTTGATTACTTCCTTTAATCGACTTTCCTGAGCGAATTCTTTCGCATCTTCCTTTAATTTGATGATTACTGTGGTTCCACGGTCCGGTTTTTGTGCTGGCTCGATAGTGAATGTATCTTCTCCGGTGCAATACCAGGAAGCAGCGGTCGCTTCAGGTAGGTAAGATCGTGATATCACCCGAATCCATTCCGCGACCATAAAAGCAGAATAAAAGCCGACCCCGAATTGGCCAATTATTTCTGAAATATTTTTCGCCCCTTCTTTAGCCGCGGTCATAAAAGCCCTGGCACCAGAATGAGCTATGGTTCCCAGGTCTTCGACCAGCTCCTCAGAAGTCATCCCAATCCCGGTATCGCTGATGGTCAAAGTGCCAGTAGTTGGGTCGGAGGTTATCGTGATGGAAAGCTCTGAATCAGGATCGAGAACATTCCGATTAGTGAGCATCTCAAAGCTCATCCTTGTGAGTGCATCTGAAGCATTGGAGATTAATTCACGCAGGAATATTTCCCGTTCGGTATAAAGAGAGTGGATCAGAATATCCAGCAGCTGACGCGTTTCAGCTTTGAATGGAATAGGTTGGGGTGTCTCACCCGATGATTGTGCTACTTGATCGTTCATAGTTACTCACCTTCTATTTTTTACGGCTAAGCTTCCTGTATTGAACGCGGTGGGGGATGTCAGATAATATCCCAAAGCGTCTCTTTCGGTCAATTTCATAATCGGAGTAATTCCCATCGAACCAAAATATCTGACTATCACCTTCAAAGGCCAGGATGTGGGTGGCGACTCGATCCAGAAACCAGCGGTCATGGCTAACAACGATGGCACAACCGGCAAAATTATCGATCGCTTCTTCTAAAGCGCGTAAAGTATTGACATCCAGGTCATTAGTCGGTTCATCGAGCAGGATCAAATTTGCTCCCTGGGTAAGCATTTTCGCCAGATGGACCCGGTTCCTCTCTCCACCAGAAAGTGTCCCCACTTTCTTTTGCTGATCTGTACCGTGGAAGTTGAAACTTGCCACATAAGCGCGAGAGTTCATCTGGCGGCTACCCAGAAGAAGGTTTTCCTCACCCGCTGAGATTTCCTCCCATACGGTTTTATCGTTATCCAAAGTATCACGGGCCTGATCGACATACGCAAGCTGGACAGTTTCACCAATTGAGATATTTCCGCAATCCGGTTGCTCTTGGCCGGTAATTAATCTTAATAAAGTGGTTTTACCTGCTCCGTTAGGTCCTATGACACCGACAATGCTGCCGGGTGGGATACTCAAACTCAGTTCATAGATCAAGAGCTTGTCTCCATAAGCTTTTGATATATCGTTCAATTCAATAACACGCTTCCCTAATCTTGGTCCGGGAGGAATATAAATCTCCAGGTTTTCCCTGCGCTGCTCATACTCCTGGCTGAGAAGCTTTTCATAGGCAGTCACCCTGGCTTTTCCCTTGGACTGGCGGGCTTTGGGGGACATATGAATCCATTCCAACTCACGCTCAAGGGTTTTTTGGCGTTTGCTCTCACTTTTTTCCTCATGCGCCAAGCGATCCTTTTTCTGTCCAAGCCAGGAGGAATAATTCCCGCGCCAAGGGATTCCATATCCACGATCCAATTCCAGGATCCATTCTGCCACGTTATCAAGAAAATAACGATCGTGGGTCACGGCGATAACGGTGCCTTTATATTGCTTGAGATGCTGCTCTAACCAGGCTACAGATTCCGCATCCAGATGATTGGTAGGCTCGTCCAGCAACAGGATATCAGGCTCGGTGAGCAACAACCGGCACAATGCCACTCGACGGCGCTCTCCGCCGGAAATTATCCCAACCGGCATGTCTTCGGGAGGACAGCGAAGAGCATCCATAGCGATTTCCAAGCGGTTATCCAATGTCCATGCATCCGACTTATCCAACTTTTCCTGGACAGCGGTTTGTTGGTTAATCAGAGCATCATAATCAGCATTTGGATCATTAAATTTATCATTGATGCCTTCATACACATGCAACAGGTTAATAATGGGTTGGACTGCTTCTTCCACCACTTGCTTGACTGTTTTTTGGGAATCCAGCTTCGGTTCTTGTTCCAATAAACCAACTGAATATCCTTTGGAAAATGCGAGCTCACCCATGAAATCTTTATCTTCACCTGCAATGATATGCAATAATGTGCTTTTCCCAGCCCCATTCAGACCAAGCACCCCAATTTTTGCCCCATAGAAGAAACCTAGCGATATATCACGCAATACCTGTTTGTTGGGAGGATATAACCTGCCTACCTTGCTCATTGAAAAGATCACTTGTTGGTCATTCATGGGTATCACCAGTCACTATATAAGTGGAAAGACAGCCAGTAACAGCCAGGCGGTAAACATGGCACCAGACATGGCAAAAGCCCATGATCCGTGTTTTGGAGATATCGCCAACATGTGCAAAGCGAGCATTATTGGAACCAGAGGAAGGATGATAATTATGAATCCAAGCTCAGGATTGATCTTCAACGCTAGATATAGACTAGTGATAATAATGATGACTTGATATAACCACCAGCCAATTTGACCACCTTTATTCGCTTGTTTAGCTGATACTCCTACTGAGAAAAACCATGGAAAGAGGATGATTGAACCAGGTACCCATAACCATAATCGTGAAGGAATAAGGAGCCAGGGCAGCCAAACAAAATTGCCCAGCAGTCCAACACCCAACCATAGCGCTGCAAAAGCGACCAACCCTTTAGCTAACTCTATCTTACATGGCCTGGATATATGAGGTCTAAATACTACTAGACTAATGACACCCGCCACGCCGTACCAGATCAGAATATAGCCTCCAACCAATAATCCGAATAGTTGATTGATCTTTACCCCGTTTAAGCTCACCAGCCAGAAGATACCTGTGGCTACAATACATCCAATCAACAAAGCAATCAACCTTAGCCATAACGGAGTAATGAGGGTATTTTTTTGGATGGTGTCCGTGAGGGTATTTATACTTGCTTTGGATAAGATGATGAATCCGACGATCCCCAGTCCAAACCAGAGGATCCGGTGATCAATATATTTTGAACTCCCAGGCTGAAGACCGAAAGTTCCATCCAACCAAGAACGTGCGGCTGCGTGAGCTGTGGGAGAAAAGAGGATCGAGATATGTTCCACGTTGGGAACGATCACCAGTTTACGCCCGGTTCCTGATGCAAGGTCCTCGCTTTGACCTCCAGCCATAGCTAATAGCCCTTCAGCATTAGCGACAAATTGTGACTCTAAACTGCCTGCCATGAGCAGCAAATTATGAGGGAGGGTGGGGGAGACAGATTGGCTGACGGGGGATATTGCAATAGTGGCATAGGTATTCGGAAAGGTAATGCCATAAGACAAAGCTAAGCCACTTCCCATGGAATGACCTAGAACGGCAATTCGTTGGGTATCGATCAAGCCTGTGGTATCAGCTTCGGCCAAGGCTAACTCGGTATTATGGATCAAATCATTTGATTCTGAAGTCAGGGAAAAGGGATTAGGGTTTACACCATGCCCTTCAAAATCCCACAAGACGGTGGTGTAGCCAGCATGGGCAAGGGTTAAGGCAAAACCACGCATGAGAATCGATGACCCGGCAAACCCGTGAGCAATGAGAATAGTGGGACGTGAAGCCGGGTCAGCATTTGAGGAGGTAATAATTGTGGCAGGTGGGTTTGTGGATGGCAAATTGAATACATCAAGACCTTTTTGGGCAACTGTTATTTGCCAAATCGAAATTGCCACTAGGATTATACCTACCACGAATAGCGCCGTATTTTTCTTATGCATCGCCCACTCCAATTATTCCACCGATGAAGATAATGGTGAATTTTTGGACGTGGATGGAACCTTGCCAGATTTCCTCATGGTGTCAAGATATCTTTGGTCTCTAGGATCAGCCATATCCATGGTCAGGTGACGATAACCCGAGTCCCTAAACCCCTTTGCTCCCACTGACGATGATTCTCTATCGGGGTTTTATAAACAGGTGTCGACCAGCGGAATAGCCATTTAGCATCCTCAGTGCGCATATTTACGCAGCCATGACTCATTTGTAAGCCAAAATTATCATGCCAATAGGTTCCATGAAACGCATTCCCAGGTGGAGATAAGAAAAAACAGGTCCAGGGAACACCAGGAAGATCGCTGCCATCGCTGGCGAGATCACCATCACCCATGTGTTTGGATGGCATTTTTGATTGGATATTAAACTCTCCACGAGGAGTATCCCAAGGAACATCATTCGGATCAGGTCTTTTGTTCAATCCGGAGGAGATACGGGTGGACATTACAATCTGATCTCCTTCAAAGGCAACCAGCGTCTGGTTTTGAATTGACACTTCGATTCGTTTTTTATAGGGGGAAACATCTGGTGATATCGGGCTAAGTTCTTCATCTGGAATAAGCCGCATGTGACTGGCCGGTACATGATATTGGTCTTCACGCAGTTCGTCATAAAGCCTATACCAGGGAGTACCATCAGGGCCTATATCCACACCCACTCCCCAATGGGTGGATAGATAATACAACCGGCTCCTGGGTTGCCAACCATCCGTATCGCTAAATTGGTATATCTGGGTATATGGTATCGTGACCTCACACAGCTGGCCTCCCTCTGGCAGGTGGTTTACAGGCGTGTTGTACCTATATTTGACTTTCTGAATATAGGCACTATGGATATAACCTTCCCAGATGCGATACCAGACAGGATTATACGGTGGGCCATCCTTGGGAGTTAGGGAATAATATAGGTTTTTCAAAGTATCACGGCGGAGATATCCGACAGTCTCCCCTTGAGGCCAGGTGGGTTCTTTAAAAATACTGATAGTATCCTTAGTGACACGACCTATCGTACTACTGGGTTGGAAGGAATCATCGGGAGAAGGGGGGAATGGATTAGCAGCCAGCGCTGATAATGCCAATGCGCCAAGCTTGAGAAAACCTTTCCGAGAAATACGGTTCGCCATATATTGATTTTAATGAGCGAATGCAAAGTAGGCAAGGATGTTCATATTAAGGTCTACTCGAATTAATTAATCAAGATTCGTTATCAATCAGTAGAAGATGGTCTTTATCTGTAGTAAGGTAATAGCGTCTGAAAGCTGCGCTTTCAGACAACATCGAGTTAAGGCGAGCTGAGCTGGTTTTTGTATCTTCTTTTTTCACCTTTATACCAGCTTCTATTTTGACTTCATCATCAGCGATAGACACTAATCTTATATGACCATGGTCATTGAGCCATTCAAGACCAGATTTTATTGTTGGGATTCGTTGTGCAGTAGCGGCTGCCAGAACTGAAAGGCTGGCAATACCTTGAGATGATTTTATCCTAGTTTTCAATAATCCAACCAGGCGCTTCAGAAATGCTTCGGGCTCATCCATACCGGGATCGATGCCAAATAAATAGACTTTAGCCGGCTTTACTTTTCGTAGCACAGCTTGAATTTCGTTTGGACCAGGCGGTATCGTCCAGATAACTAAAGTTGCAGCGGTGTCGAGGGAGAAGCGATCGTGACAGATTATATTTGTTTTGGTTTCAGCTTCTCCCCAGACGATGAGTTGTTCTTGTCCTAGAAGCTGATTCAACCTAACTGATGGCTCGGGTTCTCCCCGCAGATCAACCACATCAATCGAGCGTTCTTTACTTACTAATGAAATTGATGGCGCGTCAGTCAGCCTATAATCGATCCATTCGATTTGAACATCGCGTTGCCCGCGATATGTACTGGCACGGACTGAATAAGCGAGATCATATTTCGTTTCAGGTAAGGTATATCCAGCACCTTGCCACCAAATGGAACGTTGGATATGACCTAGCTCATCTTCGATGGTCAGTTGGAGATGTTCATTTGCGCGACCCACGGCAGCATAACCTGTTAGTTTCAGGTTGCGGGTAGCAAATACAAGGGGAGGATTGCCAGCCCCGAAGGGAGCCAACCGTTCCAAATCCTCGACTAACCCGAGGGATAATTCTGGCAAGGTCAGATATCCATCGATTTGTAATTCCTTTTCTCTCTGGATTCCAATCCCCATTTCCTGGACTGTACGAGATAAGGCTATGCGGAAGTCGGAGATGCGTTCTGGATCAATCGCTAATCCCGCTGCCATGGGGTGACCGCCAAATCCTTTAATCAGAGAATGATTGGCAGCAATAGCAGAGGTGATGTTTATAGCTTCGATGGACCTTGCCGAGCCACGTGCATCCGCGCCAGGTGGAGATGAAAGCAATATTACCGGGCGGTGATATTGCTCGACCAATCGAGAAGCAACCACTCCAATCACCCCGGCTGGCCAGCTGGGATGGGAAAGAACCAAAACCGGGAAATCTAGCAATTTGGGATCAGTGGCTATTTGTGCCTGTGTAGCTTGATAGACTTGGTCACTGAGTAACTTCCGATGGGCATTCATTCCTTCGAGCTCGAGCGCCAGGATGCGTGCTCGACCAATATCGGTAGTAGTTAGAAGCTCCACCATACTGTTGGCATCATCCAACCGTCCCAGGGCGTTCATTCGAGGTGCCAAGAGATAGCCGACATGCTCCTCAGTCAAGTTGGATTGATTTAATTCAGCCATCCCCATGATGGTGAGCAGCCCCAACCGCTTGGTGTGTTGCAATGCTTCCAATCCAAGCTGCAGAAGGAAGCGAGTATCTCCTTTAAGCATAGCGACATCCGCGACGATACCCAATGCCACCAAATCCAAATTCTGCTGAGGTTTTTTATCATCCCCTGACACATGCCATAACTCTTCGACAATTTTGTAGGCTACCCCTACGCCAGGAAGCGAACTCAATGGATGGGCGGAGGGCAGCATTTTTGGATTAACAATAGCATCGGCATTGGGAAAAACATTGGGAAGATCATGATGATCCGTAACGATGACAGGAACACCATTTTTTTGGGAAAATTCGATGGCTTCGTGAGATGTGACCCCTGTATCACAAGTCAGAATTAAATCCACTCCACGTTGAATAAATTTCTGTAGTGCTGGCAGGCTGATACCATGCGATTCTTCTGCGCGTACAGGGATGTGGTAGAGCACATTACCACCCAACTCGCGCAAGGTTGAGACCAAGACTGTGGTGGAAGTCTGTCCATCGACATCAAAATCACCCCATACGCCAATTATCTTTCCCAAGGTGATCGCATTTTGAAGAATGCCGACCGCTTTCTGCAAATCTGGTAATTCGGATGGGGGAGCAGGGTGATAATCCTCAGGGATCAGGAACCCTTTGGCAGACTCGATGTCATTGATCCCGCGGGAAAATAATACCTGGCTTACCAATGGATTTCCACCAACAGCACGGATAAATTCGTCTGGAACGTTGATTGTAAACGGCTCGAGCCAGGTTCTCAACATAAGCTATTAGAATTCAATCTCTCCAATTTGGTCAAAATCAATGCTCACATCTTCTGCGGTTTCGGGTTCCAGCCATTCTTCCAGATGTTGTAAATCTCCAGGTTTCACACCTCGATTACACAAAGAACGATATGTGCAAAACAAACAACGGTTGACATCAAGGGTGAGCGGGAAAACAGGTTCTGATTTTTGGTCGATGGTTAATATCAGATTATTAAGATACCTTGCATCCTCCTGATAACTTAATTTACTATAGGAGAAGCGCTCTGGCTGATCCGGTTGGTTGGTGAACCAGTAGATCATCTCTATTTGGCTCGGATCAGGTGGAATTCCACCGCTAAATCCGGAAATAGCACTAGATAATACAAACAGGTATATATGGGTCTGCAGACGATCTGTCAACCACCTTCGTCTAGGATGATTCTTAGATGTTTTCCAGTCCAGAACGATCAAATTCCCGTCAGGGTGAATAATCAGCAGGTCATATTTAGCAATAAGGCGGGACTCTCCTAATGATACGGATAATGCAGTTTCCTCAAAATACTGGTTACCCTGCTCCAAGATAAATTTAAGATTTCCATCTTTAATCGAGTGAAGAAAATTATCCCACCACTGCTCCATGACTTCATCGCCAATCATGGTTTTCGAGATTTGAGCTTCTGAAATACCAATCAGGTACTGGCGGACAACTTTATGAAATTGCGCCCCCTGATCGATCATGCGCTCATTCTCAAGGTAAGGTTCGGCTTCCACTGCCGGCCAATGCAGGTGGAGCATATGACGCAATTGAAACCTGCGCTGGCAATCCACATAATCTTGCAGGTTGCTCTGGCTGAATAAAAAGCCTTTAGGCAGGGTCATGGTGGATCTCCGTAAGTTTTTCCCAGTAGGAATACAACTCTAACAGAGGTATAGCTGGCAGGGATTCTCCACGCCGTCCGTTATTCCAGGTGATGATCAGTTCTTTTTTCGCACGTGTGATGCCGACGTACATCAGTCTTAACCGTTCACGGGCATAATCCATGCGTGCTTCGATGGTAGGCGTGCCTTCCTTATACCAGTTGTATTCATCGGTTGAAACCAGTGCTTTCAATTGTGCCAAGGTTTCGGCTTCAATATTCAAAAAATCTCTGATGAACCATTTCTCTGATATATAGGGATCGCCCTGTATTCCTGAGGGGAAATCATAATTGTTCACCGACATGAGATACACACGGTCCCATTCCAATCCTTTGGCTTTGTGCATCGTGGAGAGGATCACTTTACCTTTGTACTTATCCGGCTCGAAACCGGAGTCACTATCACTAAACCCAAGGAAACGCCGCTCATTCTTGGCGATTACAACCAATTCATCCGATAGCTGAATTAGCCGCCAATCAGGATGAGCCTCTTGGGTTCTGCCTAATAGAACTGCCAGTTTATGGGCGACTGCCAATTCACCCGGATCCGTAAGCAGATCTTGAGCTAGAGTGAGCACGATTTGGTCGATCGGCAATAATACTGAATTTTGCCAACGCTGGACAAGCTGACGGAATTGTGAGAGCTGTTGATAAATTTCTGGTGCATGGGTAGCCAATCCACTATCTTCAAGCCAATCCCTTTCATTAACTGGCCAGATGTAGTCTTCCACACGTTGTATTTTATGTATTATTTCTGCCAGCTTTTCGACTTGAGTATTTTCCACCTCGTTATGCCGGCTATCACGTTTCCAAACCCGATAGACCATGGCGAGTTTCCTGGAGGATCCGGGGTCTGCCAGGTAACGTAAGATATGACCTAAACTACCAGCAGAAAAACGGGTTGAGCTAGAGCTACGCAATAGATCATCATGATAAGGAATATTCCGTCTTCGAAGCTCATCCACCAAATCAAAGGCGCGCACATTGCGCGGAGCTAATACAGCAACAGTGGACGCCGGGTGTTCAGGCACCCAGCTTTCAAGGCTATCTGCTACAGCTTGAATCTCGGCAGCAGGGCTGAATTTGTTTAAAGAGATGTGAATATAGGTCTGGTCGTCGGGAGGGTTAGGCTGTGGATCATCCGGAGAGGTTGGTTCAATCAATGGTGAAGCTTGCAGGGCATCCCGCACAGATTCATTCGGATGTTCCTGATTGGTCCAGTGCACAAGGTGATTAGCCAGATTGATCAAACCGAGCGTTGAGCGCCCAGAGTTTGGCAGTTCTTTTTTACTGACATCGGGTTGGGATAAAAATCTACGTAAATACTCAGGGTTGGCGGTAGTGAAAGTCTCATAAATCGCCTGATTAGGATCACCAACCCGCACCCAATTGCCATTCTCACCCGCAAGCAGCTTGAGGATTGCTTCTTGAAGCAGACTGCTATCCTGGGCCTCATCTTCTAATATATAGGGCCAGCGATATCGTAATCGCTCCAATAGAGCTGCATCCCATTCCAAAGCGTATAGCGCCAGCCGGATGAGATCATCAAAATCCACAGCTCCGCGATATATGAGCGCATTTTGATAATTTTCATACATCTCCAATCCCATTTCAGCTAGTTGCAATGGAATGGGTAACTGCTTGATGTATTCTTTAAGGCGTTCAGGTGTATAGCGATGATCTTTAGCGAAACGGATAAAACTTAGGGCGACTTCTTTTACCAATTCCGGGAGCATATCCCGCTTCGCCCAATCCCTTTTTGTATCTTCCATAAGAGGATCAAGATATGAATCCAGCTCGTTTGGATGGCTTTGTAGCCAAGCTTGAGCGATTCCATCACGGATTGAATCAGATTCCCTTTCATCAATGATCTGAAAATTCGTATCCAGGCCTAATAATTCAGGACGCTCCCTGACGATATCATGAGCTAATCCGTGCAAAGTACGCACGCGGTAACCGATATTCGGAATCAATCCCCTGGCTTCAATGAAAGAGCTGATGCGATTATAGAAATTATCTACTGCTGAGTTGACCAGAGTGACGATCAATATCTCTTGATCATCCAATAAAATTCCCCGCTTTAACAAATCAGCGGCGAGGAATGATAATGTCCATGTTTTTCCACTCCCAGGCACTGCGGAGATTCCCATTTTTCCATGGGTATAATTTAATATCTCCTGTTGTTTGGAGCGGAGTGTAATCATTGTCATTCTATACTTAGTCAGTCGCTAGTGACCGCAGGGTACGATGGAAGGCCTGCAAGAGGGGCCCTCGTTGTTCATAACCCTGCTCGTTATATTCGCTCAAACCCAAGTATATCTTGCGCCTGCAACGATTCAACAAGCCAAAAACCAAGGCATATAATACTTGCTCACCGGTTTCTACTTCTTGGACATCCGTCCAAATTTTGTTCGCAGACCAATTTCGACTAAGGACATAAGGATGAGTCAGGGGTTGATACAGGCGCTCTGACCAGCTCCGGTTACCGATGTCCAGCCAAAACTGAACATCCACCGGATAGTTGCTGATTAAAAATGTATATGCGGGTGCAATAAACACTGCATCTTCCGCTTGTGATTGCCAGCTTGGGATATATTGTGCAGCAATGACTCCATCTCGTACCATTTGGATGTATTCTTTACCCAAATCAGTACCAGCTTCGATCAGGCTATGGCCCACTGCCCTACGAAATCTCCGGATCGATTCCACCAAATTAGCTGCCACCTGTCCATTATCAAAGTTGTAATGAAAGCCATAACCTGGTTGTGAAATCACCTCACCAAAAAGCCGACTGATAAAGTGGTCAAGCTCAGCCGGACCCGATTGATGGTATTCTGCCAACCACAACCTTAATTTTTCAAACTTTTCACCTAGCACAAAGGAGATACGTTCCTGAGTAGAGGGAATAATTTGTTCGAAAGGAAAGAGGGTGGGTATTCCATCCTGCACCCGATAAACAATATCCGCCAGGATTTTTGCGCGAATCAAATCCATACCATCAATAGCTTGCATGAGGCTACGGGCAATATCAAATTTCGTAGGTATGGATCCCCATTCAGGATGAGCAATCGATGCAAGGGTTAATAAACAAAATGTCGCAGGTTCCTCGCGTAAACTGCGTGATGGACGGTGTGTTTTTACGGGAATATGCTTATTTTCTAGCCGGTTGACTATGGAAAAGCGTAGTGAATCAGATAAGAAGGGTGCTAAAACAACGATATCCTTTGGAGAAACACCTTCATCATTGATTAATGCAACGATCTCATTGGTGATCCAATCCAACATCTGCGGGTAATATGTGTGAGTCTCATGGGTTAGAGCGGGACGAGGATCAATACCCGGAATTGCTGTCGGGGTACGCAGCAGTGAATTTTTTAGGTGAGTAGCCAGGGATTGAATTTCAGGAGAAGTCACATAAGAGTCTTTGAATATATAAGTCTCAGAGCAGTACTTAATCAATCGATGTGCGCCAATTGGATCAGCACCGAGGAAACGCCTATAACCGGCTTCACTGTCATATATAACCATGCAAGATTCTACAAGGGCTAACCACTCAGATAACAAGTCATGAGTGACAGGAACATCTTCTTCTACATTATCGATAATTAAATGCTGGTAGGAATTGGTGAGGTACTCTTTACACGCCTGAGATCTCCACAGGTGATGCCAGAATACCTCTATCTGTAATGAAAAATCCAACAAATTATACTTCAGGCAATAGTCGCGGAATAGTGAGGCGCAGGTTTGAGCATCCTCATAAACACGCGATTGACCTGGCTCACCTGACCAGGCTGACTTTAACCTTTCACCAATTTCCTGATTGGGGAACCCAACAACAGCTGATTTATTAAGGTTATCAATGATTTGGCTATAAATGCGGCTACGATCAATAGTGACGGATCCAAATAACCCCTCACTAAGCAATGGCCGAACGATATGTGCCATGTAATATTGTGAAGTCTCAAGGTTCAAAAAAGTGGGGGAGACTTCAGGTCTTGAAAAACCTGCTTTTTCAGCGACAGCTGGCCAAAATAAATCCACCATGCGTTGGGCTAATCCGCTGATGGTAACTATGCTCACCATCCCCCCAGCTACTACGCCAGGGGTATTCAGTGCTTCGAGAAAAGGTGTCCCCAATGTGCGTTGAGGGACGATTACCAGGATCGAGCTACCTGGTATCCCATTTCTCATCAGATGAAGCATGCGCTCAATTCCAACGGTCGTTTTCCCTGTACCGGCAGGTCCCTCAAGAAATATTTTTGCGGTATTCGGGAGCTGAATTACTTTTCGTTGATTTGCGCTGAGCGGAAGTATTGACATATGATTTCAAGGAATATCACTTTACTTGTTCTGAGCTTCTCGCCAGTAATTTGTCTAATAGAAGGCTAATTAAAAAGGCAAGGATAGAGGCAATAAACCCCACAATATGGCTGATAACTGGTGATTCCCAGGCGTGATAAGTTGCCATATTAACGTAAGGTCCGATCACAGCACTCAACATAATAGCAGAACGCGTAGGCCGATCTATACCGATCATTGCCATTACACGAATGATCAGCAAAGCAGCCGAAGTTAGCGATATGCCCACACCGATAAATACTAAGGATCCATATCCTTTTTTTAGATCAAATCCAAGGATATTGGTTAAGGAGGTGGACCAAATTAAAATAAAGAGACCTACAAAAAAATAACCCAATGTGGTCGATGCGCGCGGTTTATCAAGGGATTTCATCCATCTTTTTGCATAGGCTCGTATGGATGCTTCAATCTTCCGATCAGGTAATGGCATTTTTTCTCCGTATCAAACCTGAATGATACCTTTTGCTATTGTATTCTATTAATTATTAACACACAATTGGGATATTTTGAGTGCAGTCCGGTATGATTAAAATCGAAATCTCCTTCAGCTAACCAAAGGAGATTTTGAACCTCATCCAACTGGTCGGGGCGCCGAGATTTGAACTCGGGACCTCACGGACCCGAACCGTGCGCTCTAGCCGGGCTGAGCCACGCCCCGAATGGGATGGATTATAATCTAGCCAACCAGCTTTGGCAAGGACCG
>Ga0153916_10001910_pt1 | contig 15189 bp, 26 predicted proteins | sample Opewatmetagenome_FD_109642 | JGI IMG/M metagenome (GOLD analysis project Ga0153916, IMG submission 109642) | Freshwater wetland microbial communities from Ohio, USA - Open water 3 Core 3 Depth 4 metaG | ecosystem: Environmental > Aquatic > Freshwater > Wetlands | place: USA: Ohio, Lake Erie...
AACTCGAGTTCGTCGACGCTGCGGAACAGGTTGTCGTTCAACGCGACGGCGGGACCGTCATCGCGCTTTTCCGCCCGCGGCTCTTCCTGGAAATTGACGAAGATGCCAAGCTGGTCCTGGAGAATCTTCGCGGCGTAGGCCATGGCGTCGTCCGGCTTAACGCTGCCGTCGGTGTAAACATCGAACACCAGTCGGTCGTAGTCGGTACGCTGACCCACGCGCGCGTTGGTGACCGTGAAATTGGCCTTCTGAACCGGCGAAAAGACGGCATCGATGAAAATGGTATCCACCGGCGCCCCTTCCTCCTTGTTGCGCTCCGCCGGCACGTAGCCGCGGCCGAGCTTGACGATCATTTCCACGTCGAGCTTGGCGTCGCGGGAAAGCGTCGCTATTTTGTGCTCGGGATTGAGGATTTCGACCGCCGCCGGCGCGATGATGTCCTTGGCCAGCACCGTGCCCGCCCCTTTGGTCTCGATCCTGAGATTGTGCTGCTCGTCGTCGTTCAGCCGGAACCGCACTTCCTTGAGGTTCAGAATGATGTCCGCGACGTCCTCGGTAACGCCCGGTACGGTCGAAAACTCGTGCAGAATCCCCTTGATGCGCACCGCGACGACGGACGCGCCCATGAGCGAAGACAACAAGGTTCTGCGCAGGGCGTTGCCGATGGTCTGGCCGAAGCCCCGTTCAAACGGTTCCGCGTAAAATTTCCCGTAGGTGGAAGTGAGCGTCTTCTCTTCAACCTCCAATTGCCCGGGTTTGATTAAATCTGTCCAATGCCTGTACGTTGTCGACATAGCGTCTCCCAGCATTCGAAAACTATTTCGAATACAACTCTACGATCAGTTTTTCATTAATCGGCATCGTGATGTCGCTGCGGGTGGGCAAAATTTTGATCCTGCCGCTGCAAGCATCCCGATCCAATTCCGCCCACTCGGGCACGCCGCGCCGCTGCACCCCTTCCATGGCCGTAAGCACGCGGCCCAACTGGCGGCTCTTTTCCCTTACCGACACCACGTCGCCGGCCCGTACGATGTAGGAGGGGATGTTGACCTTTTTGCCGTTGACCAACATATGGCCGTGCCGGACCAGCGTCCTGGCCTCCGCCCGCGAACTGGCGAAGCCAAGCCGGTAAGTGACGTTGTCCAACCGCCGCTCCAAAAGCACTAAAAGCGTCTCGCCGGTGATGCCCTTGGCGCGCGCCGCCTCGGCGAAGGTGCGCCGGAACTGATTCTCGAGCAGGCCGTACATGCGCTTGACCTTCTGTTTTTCGCGCAACTGAATGCTGTATTCGGAAAACTTCGGCCGCCCTTGGCCATGTTGCCCGGGCGGATAGTTGCGCCTTTCGATGGCGCACTTGTCCGTATAGCACCGTTCGCCCTTGAGAAAGAGCTTCAGATTCTCGCGCCTGCAGAGCCGGCAAACCGATTCGGTATATCTAGCCAATCCTTCCTCCTGTGTGGTTAAACACGCCTGCGCTTCGGCGGACGGCAACCGTTATGGGGGATCGGCGTGACGTCCTTGATCAAGCTGATGTTGATGCCGGCGGATTGCAGCGCGCGCAGCGCCGATTCCCGTCCCGCCCCCGGTCCCCGAACAAATATTTGCACGCTGCGCAAGCCATGGTCCATCGCCTTTTTAGCCGCGTTGTCCGCCGCCTGTTGCGCGGCGAAGGGCGTTCCCTTGCGCGACCCCTTGAAGCCCATCGCCCCCGCGCTGGACCAGGAAATCACGTTGCCCTGGTAGTCGGTGATGGTGACGATCGTGTTGTTGAAGGTCGAATGGATATGCACCACCCCTTCGGCGATGTTTTTGCGCCCGCGCTTTTTGCGCGCCGCTTTTTCGCCGGGCTTTTGTTCCCCTTGGACTTCGCTTTTTTCTTCCGTCGTTTCGTCGCCTTTTGCCATAATGCTCTCCTAGCAGCGTTTAACCCTTAGAAGGGGCGGGCTTTTTCCCCGCCACGGTCTTGCGTGGCCCCTTGCGCGTGCGCGCATTGGTGTGGGTCCGTTGGCCGCGCACCGGCAGGTTCTTGCGGTGGCGCAACCCCCGATACGATCCCATATCGATATGGCGCTTGATGCTCTGCGTGATCTCGCGCCTGAGATCCCCTTCGACCTTATGCCCCTGGTCGAGAATCTGGCGGATTTTTACCACATCATCGTCGGTCAGATCGTCGCTCTTCAAATCGAAGGAGATGCCGGCCTGCTCGAGGATTTTCCGCGACGCGTTGCGCCCGATGCCGTAAATATAGGTCAGCGCGACTTCGATCCGCTTGGCCCTTGGAAGATCAACTCCTGCGATACGTGCCATATATCCTCGCTTCGTTCAGAATCTCAAATCTCACATCTCAAATGGGATGCGACCTTGAACTCTTGAACCTTTGGTTACCCCTGCCTCTGCTTGTGCTTGGTGTTGACGCACAGGATCCGCACGACGCCCTTACGCCGAACCACCTTGCATTTGTTACAAATCTTTTTGACCGACGCTCTGACTTTCACGACCGCCCCTCTTTCCTATCGCTCCCGGAAGACGATTCTCCCCCGCCCCAAGTCGTAGGGCGACAGCTCGATTTTGACCTTGTCCCCCGGCAGGATCTTGATGTAATGCATGCGCATCTTGCCGGAGATATGCGCCAATACCTTGTGACCGTTCTCCAACTCGACGCGGAACATCGCGTTGGGAAGTGTTTCCAAAACCTTCCCGGTGACTTCAATGGCGTCTTCTTTAGGCATAGAAATCCAGCGCCCTTATGATCCGGCTCCGGGCAAATTCACAGTTGGCTTAAAATATACGGACCGTTCTTGGTCACGGCGACCGAATGCTCAAAGTGGGCGGCCAAGCTGCCGTCTTTGGTCACCGCCGTCCAACCGTCGTCTTTAATCTCCACCTCATGGCCGCCGACATTAATCATCGGTTCGATCGCCAACACCATGCCTTCGCGCACGCGCAGGCCGCGGTCCGGTTCTCCATAGTTCGGCACCGGCGGCTCTTCATGCAGCCTTTTGCCGATGCCATGCCCGACAAATGCCCGGACCACGGAATAGCCCGCGCCCTCGGCCACCTGCTGCACCGCAAAGCCCAAATCGCCCAGACGCTTGCCCTCGCGCAACTGCTCGATGCCCTGGTATAAGGCGCGCTCGGTAATCTCCATCAAACGCCTGGCCTCGTCGCTGATCCGCCCGACGCCCACGGTAAGCGCGGCGTCGCCGTAAAAACCGTTATAAACCACGCCGAAGTCCAAGCCGACGATGTCACCTTCACGCAGCGCCCGGTTCGACGGGATGCCGTGAACGATCTCCTCGTTCACCGAAACGCACAGGCAGCGCGGGAAAACCCGCCCGGCCACTTCATATCCCTTAAACGCGGGGACAGCCTTTTTTTTCAGCGTCAGCTCTTCGGCGACGGCATCCAGTTCGAGGGTTGTTACCCCGGGCGCGACCTTCGCTTTTAATTCCTGCAAGACCTCCGCGACGATCACGTTGGCGCTCCGCATGATCTCGATCTCTCGATCAGACTTGAGCGCAATCACGCCGCGACGACTCCCACCGCCTGGATGATCCTCCTGCCAATCTCTTCGACCTTGCCGACCCCATCGATCTCTTTCAACAGGCCGCGGTCCCGGTAGAAATTCTCCAGCGGCGCGGTCTGACTGTCGTAAACGTTGAGACGGTTGGTGATGGTCTCTTCGCGGTCGTCATCGCGCTGAAAGAGTTCGCCGCCGCAGCGATTACAGATTCCCGCCGCCTTCGGCGGATCGAAAACCAAATGATAGAGCGCGCCGCAACCCTTACAGGTGCGCCGCCCGGACAGCCGCTCAACGATGCTCTTGCGGGGCACCTGCATCGACAATACGCATTTCAGGACCAGCCCCATTCGGGTCAATATCTCCTCGAGGCTGCGCGCCTGGGAGATGGTCCGGGGAAAGCCGTCCAGAATAAAACCCTTCTCGCAGTCCGGCTCCTTCAACCGCTCGGCCACCAGTTTGACAATCAAGTTGTCGGGAACCAGTTCGCCGCGCTGAATGTAGTCGGCAGCCTGCTTGCCCAGCGGGGTTTGTTCGTTGACCGCTTTGCGCAGGATGTCCCCCGTCGAAATCTGACAGGCCGTGAACTTTTCCTGAAGCAGCTTCGCTTGAGTCCCCTTGCCCGATCCCGGGGGCCCGAGCAAAACCACGCGCACGCCGGACACCAAAACCCTTAACCTCTTCTCCCGTGCAGCCGCCCCCGCTTCATAAATCCTTCGTAATTGCGGCTGATCAAATGGGTCTCCATCTGCGCGACCGTATCCAGGGCGACACCGACGACGATCAGCAGCGCGGTCCCGCCGAAGTAGAACGGCACGTTGAACTGGCCGACCAACAGCGTCGGCAACAAGCAAACTATCGACAGATAAATCGCCCCGCTTAGAGTGATACGCGAAAGCACGCGCTCGATGAACTCGGCGGTCTTTGGCCCGGGGCGAATGCCCGGAATGTAGCCGCCGAATTTTTTCATGTTCTCGGCGACATCCACCGGATTGAACACCACGGCGGTGTAAAAGAACGCAAAAAAGATGATCAGCGCGACGAAGACGATATCATGCAGCCATTGACCGGGAGCCAGCGAGCCAGCCACCGTCTGCACCCAGGTCAAGCTTGCGAATTGCGCCAGGGTCGCGGGAAAAATCAGCACCGACGAAGCAAAGATCGGCGGTATCACGTTGGCGGTGTTGATCTTGAGCGGCAGGTGGGAGCTTTGGCCGCCGTACATCTTGCGCCCGACCACGCGCTTGGCATACTGCACCGGAATACGCCGCTGGCCCCGTTCGACGAAAATAATCACGCCGACCACGACCACGGTCAAAACCACTATGACCAGTGCGACGAGCACCCCGAGTTCGCCTTCGCGCACGAACTGCAGCGTGGTGCCTGCCGCCGAGGGCAGCCGCGCGATAATGCCGGCAAAGATGATCAGCGATATGCCGTTGCCGATGCCGCGTTCGGTGATTTGCTCGCCCAACCACATGATAAAGGCCGTGCCTGAAGTCAAGGTAATGACCGTCATCAGGCGGAAACTCCACCCGGGATTGAGGACGAGGCCAAAGCCCCCCGGCCCCCGTGTTCCCTCCAGCCCGACGCTGATCATGATGCCCTGAATGATCGAAAGCACCACTGTGCCGTAGCGCGTGTACTGGGTAATCTTGCGCCGCCCCACCTCGCCTTCTTTCGAAAGTCTTTCCAAATAAGGGAAAACCACGGTAAGAAGCTGAAGAATGATCGACGCGCTGATGTATGGCATGATGCCGAGGGAAAAAACCGAAAACTGCTCCAGCGCGCCGCCGGAAAAAAGGTTGAGAAAGCCCAAAAGGTTGCCCGACTGCTGCTCGAAAAAAGCCGCCATGGCGTGGCGGTCGATGCCCGGCGTCGGCACGTGGACGCCGAGCCGGTAGACGGCCAGCATCGCCAGCGTGAAAAGCAGCCGCCTTCTGAGCTCGGGAACTCTCGATGCGTTTTGGAAGCCGTTAAGCATGGACGGCTATCAACTCCACTTTTCCCCCTGAGGCTTCGATCTTCTCTTTGGCCTTGGCGGAAAAACCATGGGCTTTGATCGTCAAAGGTTTGGACAACGAACCGTCACCGAGAATCTTGATCCGCCGGTCTTTGCCGCGCACCAAACCCTGCGCGCGCAACGCTTCCGGCGTCACTTCGCCCCCCGAAGGGAACGCTTCCAGCTGGGTCAAATTAACCACCGCCATTTCGACTCGAAAGGGATTATGAAAGCCGCGCTTGGGCAAACGCCGCTGCAACGGCATCTGTCCGCCTTCGAATCCCGGCTTGGTGTTGCCGCCCGAACGGGCCCCCTGCCCCTTGTGGCCGCGGCAGGAGGTTTTGCCATGCCCGGAGCCATCTCCCCGCCCGACACGTTTTCGTTTCTTATTCGTCCCGGCTACCGGTTTCAGTTCGTCGAGTTTCATAATCAGCGAATCTCCGCCAACAGCTTGCCCCTGCGCTCGGCAATCTCTTCGGGAGCGCGCAGATCGCGCAACGCCTCGATGGTCGCCTTGACCATGTTATGGGGGTTGTTCGAGCCGATGCATTTGGTCAAGACGTTCTGAATCCCCGACGCCTCCACCACCGCGCGCACGCCGCCGCCGGCGATCACCCCGGTTCCATCGGAGGCCGGCTTGAGAATAACGTAGCCGGCGCCGTAGCGGCCGCTTACCTCAAACGGAATTGTTCCTTCGGCGACCGGCACCCGAATCAAGTTTTTCTTGGCCTGCTCCAAGCCTTTGCGGATCGCCTCGGGCACTTCTTTGGCCTTGCCGAGCCCATAGCCCACCACCGAATGGCTGTCTCCCACCACCACCAGCGCGCTGAAGCTGAAACGGCGGCCACCCTTGACGACCTTCGCCACGCGGCTGATGTGCACGACCTTTTCCTTCAGCTCTAAACCTTGCGGATCAATCCGTTCCAAAGCAACCTCACTTTGTTCTGCTCGCTAAAACTCCAGTCCGCCCTCGCGCGCCCCGTCCGCCACCGCCTTCACCTGGCCGTGGAAGAGAAATCCGTTGCGGTCAAAAACCACGCGCGTAATGTTCTTTTCCTTGCAAAGTTTGGCCAGCGCCAACCCCACCTGCTTGGCCGCTTCCACCCCATGGCTCTTTTTGCTTTTGTCCTTAGCCGACGATTGGGCGGAGAGCGTCGAAGCCGCCGCCAGGGTCGCGCCCCGGTCATCCGAAATCACCTGGGCGTAGATATGTTTATTGCTGTGAAATACGCAGACGCGCGGACGCGCGTCCGTTCCCACAACGCTTTTACGCACCCGCCTTTGACGCCGCAACCGGGCGACACTTCTTTCATTGCTCGCCATTTTTATTTCCTCAAACCTTAGGCGCCGCCCGCCGAACCGACGGCCTTGCCGGCCTTGCGCCGAATGAACTCCTCGCGATACTTGATCCCCTTGCCCTTGTACGGTTCCGGCGGCCTGAGGCTGCGAATTTTCGCGGCCATCTCGCCGAGCAGATGGCGATCGGCGCTGCTCAGAGTGATGATGACCTGGCGCTCCACCGCCGCCGTCACCCCCTCCGGCAAGGGGAACACCACCGGATGGGAATAGCCCAGGGTCATGTGAATCTCTTTGCCCCTGACCTCGGCGCGGTAGCCGACGCCGTTGATCTCCAGCACCCGGTTGAAGCCTTGGCTTACCCCCTGCGCCATGTTGGCGATGAGCTTGCGCGTGAGTCCGTGCAGAGCGCGCAACTTGCGTTCGTCCGACTCTCGTTCAACGCGGATCACGTTGCCGTCAACCTTAACCCTGACACCCGCGGGAATCACCGCCTGCAGCTTTCCCTTCGGCCCTTCGAGACGGACCGCGCCGCCGTCGACCGCGATTTTAACTCCGCTGGGGACCGAAACGGGAAGCTTTCCAATACGAGACACGGTTCACCTCAACTCTAACTACCAGACGGTGCAAATAAGCTCGCCGCCGACCTTCGCCTTCTGCGCTTCGCGGTCGACCAAGATACCCTTGGGCGTCGACAAAATATGAATGCCGAGGCCCTTGCGAACCGGAATCAGGCCCGTGGCGCCGACATAGACGCGCCGGCCCGGGCTGCTGATCCGCTTCATGCCTGAAATGATCGGCCGGTTCTCCCGGTCGAATTTAAGCTGGATCACCAGATCCTCGCCGAAGCCCTGTGCGGCCTTGACCTTTTTTAATTCCTTCAAATAGCCTTCTTGAATTAAAATCTTGACGATGTTCTCTTTGACCCGCGACCAGGGCACCGCGACTTTTTGATGGCGCGCCCGGGCGGCGTTGCGAACTCGGGTCAACAAATCGGCGATCGGATCGGTCATTCCCATGATATTCTCCGCGGCTTACCAACTAGCCTTGATCAGGCCCGGAATATGTCCCTTGCGCGCGTGATCGCGCAGACAAAGGCGGCACATGCGAAAACGGCGGTAGAACGCGCGCGCGCGGCCGCACAGGGGACAGCGATTGTATTCCCGAACCTTAAACTTGTTCGGTCTTTCAGCCTTGATCCGAAGACATGTCTTGGCCAATGGTATTCTCCCTTTATCCCTTAGCTCGCGAACGGCATGCCCAACAATTTGAGCAAGGTTCTGCCTTCCCGGTCGGTTTTTGCGCTGGTGGTGATCGTCACCGTCATGCCCCGGGCTTTTTCCACCTTATCCGCTTGAATCTCGGGAAAAATAATCTGCTCTCTCAAGCCCAACGAATAGTTGCCGCGGCCATCGAACGAGCGGTCCGAAATGCCCTTGAAGTCGCGCACGCGCGGCAGCGCGGCGTGAATCAGCCGATCCAAGAACTCATACATCCGGTCGCGCCGCAGCGTCACCATGCAGCCGATCGGCACGCCCTCGCGCAGCTTGAAGTTGGCGATGGCCTTTTTGGCCCGGGTGACCACCGGCTTTTGCCCGGCAATCGCCGTGAGCTCCACCACCGCCGCATCGAGCGCCTTGATGTTCTGCGTCGCTTCGCTCAAGCCGATGTTCAAGGTGATTTTTTCCAAACGCGGCACCTGCATGACATTTTTGTAGCCGAACTCTTTCATCATCGCCGGCACCACGTTTTCCCGAAATTTGCTTTTTAACCGCGCCATGATCAACCCGCTATTCAAACGCCTCGCCGCAACGCCGGCAAGTACGAATTTTTTTACCGTCGCCGAGAACCTTATGTCCGATCCGCACCGGGGCGTTGCACTTGTCGCACATGAGCATGATGTTGGAAACGTGGATCGATGCTTCCTTCTCCAGAATGCCGCCGGTTTGCTGCGGCCCCTTGGGCTTGGTATGCCGCTTGACCAAATTGACTCTTTCGATAATCACCGTGTCCTGGTCCGGCAGCACGCGCAACACCTTGCCGGTTTTGCCCCGCTCTCTGCCCGTAATCACCATGACGCTGTCGTTCTTGCGAATCTGCACGCGCAACTCCTTCTCGATCTCCGCCTACAACACTTCGGGCGCCAAGGAAATTATTTTCATGAACTTCTTCGCCCGCAGTTCGCGCGCGACCGGACCGAAGATGCGCGTCCCCACCGGCTCCTTTTGATTGTCGATCAAGACCGCCGAGTTGTTGTCGAAGCGGATATAAGTTCCATCCGGGCGGCCGATCTCCTTCGCCGTGCGCACCACCACGGCCTTCATCACCTCGCCCTTTTTTACCTTGGCGTTGGGAATGGCTTCCTTGACGGAGACCACGATAATGTCTCCGATGGAGGCGTATTTGCGCTTGCTGCCGCCCAGCACTTTGATGCATTGGACCTTGCGCGCCCCTGAATTGTCCGCCACGTCCAATACCGTTCTCATCTGGATCATGAATCAACCTCGCCCGATCTGACTTAGACGGCCGTCCGGGCAGCGGCTTCCTTGGACTCTTTGCCTTCCGTGGTCTTGGCGCGCTCGATGACCTTGCTCACGCGCCAGCGCTTGTCCCGGCTCAGCGGCCGGCACTCGACGATCAGGACGCGATCGCCAACGCGGCACTGGTTGCCCTCATCGTGGGCTTTGACCTTGGTTCGGCGCCGAAGATATTTTTTGTACCTGGGATGCATAACGGCGCGCTCCACGGAAACCACCACCGTCTTCTGCATGCGGTCGCTCACGACCAGACCGCTACGTTCCTTGCGCAAACCTATCGTGTTCATGCCGCGCCTTTCTTTGTCGAGAGCGCCCTTTCCCTGAGCACGGTCTCGACGCGGGCCAAATCCCGCCTCGTATCGCGCAGCTTCATCGGGTTTTCCGCCTGGCTCGTGCTCCGCTTAAGCCTCAAATGGGCGATCTCTTCGCGCAGCCCGGCGCTTTTTTGCCGCAGCTCATCGACGCTCATTTCGCGAAACTCCTTAGCCTGCATGGACCACTCCCCTCCGCTCCACGAACATCGTCGGAATCGAGAGTTTATGCCCCGCCAAACGGAAGGCTTCGCGCGCCAGCGGCCCGTCGACCCCTTCCATCTCGAACAGTATCCGCCCCGGCTGAACCACCGCGACCCATATCTCGGGAGAGCCCTTGCCCTTTCCCATGCGGGTTTCGAGCGGCTTCTTGGTCAACGGCTTATCGGGAAAGATGCGGCACCAAACCTTGCCGCCGCGCTTGAGGTAACGGGTCAGCGCGACGCGGGCCGCCTCGATCTCCCGTGCCGTCATCCAGCCCCGCCCGGTCGCCTTGAGGCCGAATTCGCCGAAGGCCAGCGTCGATCCCCGGTACGCGGTGCCGCGCCGGCGCCCCTTTTGAATTTTTCGATATTTTACTTTTTTTGGTTCCAGCATTGCCGCAGTCTTCGTTTTTTAAAATTGATTCGACTTTTGAGCGAAGGCTCGCACTTCTCTTATCCGCCCAGCATCGCTTTTTGCTGCTGTTCTTCCTCGGTCAGCACCTCGCCCCGGAAAATCCACACCTTGACGCCGATCACGCCGTAGGTCGTGCGCGCCTCGGCAAAGCCGTAACTGATGTCGGCGCGCAGCGTGTGCAGCGGCACCCGCCCTTCGCGATACCACTCGGTGCGCGCGATTTCCGAACCGCCCAATCGGCCGGCGCACTGGATTTTGACCCCCTGAGCGCCCATGCGCATGGCCCGCGAAACGCTTTCCTTCATCGCCCGGCGGAAGGCCACCCGCCTTTCCAGCTGCAGGGCGACGTTTTCCGAAACCAATTGCCCATCGAGATCGGGCCGCCGGACCTCATGAATGTTGATATAGGTTTCCCGGTTGGTGAGCTTGGTCAACTCCTCTTTCAGCTTCTCGATTTCCGCGCCCTTCTTACCGATCACGATGCCGGGGCGAGCGGTGTAGATATTGACCTTGGCCTTGCTCGCCGCCCTTTCAATCTCGATTTTCGAGATGCCCGCGTGATACAAGCGGCTTTTCAAAAACTTTTTCACCCGAAAGTCTTCATGGAGCAGCTTGGGATAATCATGCTTGGCGAACCACTTGGAGTCCCATGACTCGATCACGCCGAGACGAAAAATTTTTGGATGCGTCTTCTGACCCATCAGCCCTTAACTCCTCTCATCGGCTTCATCCAGGACAACCGTGATATGACTGAGCCGCTTGCGAATCTTGGTCGCCCGGCCTTGCGCCCGCGGCATGAACCGTTTCCACATTCCCGCCCCGTCCACCTTCACCTGCTTGACGAAGAGGCGGTCCACATCGACGCTCTGGGTGCTTTCCGCATTGGCCACGGCCGTGCGCAGCGTTTTCGCCACGATGCCCGCCGAGCGCTTGGGAACGAACTTGAGAATATTGAGGGCTTCCTCAACGCCTTTGCCGCGAATCTGGTCCACCACCAAGCGGACCTTTTGCGGCGAGAGCCGGATAAATTTTGTCCTCGCGCGTGCTTCCATAATTTTAACAACCGCGACTTTCCAACCCCTGTTGACTAGACCTCGGCCGACCCGCGGCCATGCTACGCCTTAGGCGCCGCCGGTGCCGTCGGCGCCGCCGCTGGCCGCGGCGCTCCCGCACCCGCTCCCGGACCCGGACCCGCCGCCGGCGCTCCCACCGTCTCTTTGGCCTCCGCCTTGCGGTCTCCCGAATGGACGAAGAAAGTTCGCGTGGGGGAAAACTCGCCGAGCTTATGACCAACCATATTTTCCGTGACGAAGACGGGAATAAACTTTCTGCCGTTATGCACGCCGATCGTGTGGCCCACCATCTCCGGAGTGATGGTCGAACGCCTGGACCAGGTGCGCACCATCTGCTTCTGGCGCGCATCGTTCAGCGCCGCAATCTTCTTGGCCAAGTGCTCGTCGATAAAGGGCCCTTTTTTAACCGACCGCGCCATCGTTATGCCTTTCTTCTCTGCACGATATACTTGTCGGACGCATGGTTTTTACGCGTCTTATACCCCTTGGTCGGCTTGCCCCAGGGAGTCATCGGATGATTCCCCTTCGAACGCCCCTCACCGCCGCCATGGGGATGATCGACGGGATTTTTCGCGATGCCGCGGGTCGTCGACCGCCACCCCAGCCAGCGGGTCCGGCCCGCCTTGCCCCAGGAGATGTTTTCCTGGTCGAGGTTGCCGATCTGCCCGATGGTGGCGCGGCAGAGCGCGAGAACATTGCGCAGCTCGCCCGACGGGAGCTTCAGCAGCGCATAGGAACCTTCCTTGGCCATGAGCTGCGCCCCGGACCCCGCGCTACGCGCCAATTGACCGCCCTTGCCGATCTTGAGTTCGATATTGTGCACAACCGTTCCGACCGGGATAAACTTGAGCGGCAAGGAGTTTCCCGGCTGAATGTCGATGTTGTCGTCGCCGGCGATTACCGTATCGCCGACTTTCAGTTTTTCCGGCGCCAAAATATAGCGCCGTTCGCCGTCGGCGTAACAGAGCAGCGCGATACGCGCCGAGCGGTTGGGATCGTACTCGATCGCCCGAACCTTGGCCGGGACGTTTTTCTTGTCGCGCTTGAAATCGACCGATCGGTATAGGCGCTTGTGCCCGCCGCCGCGATGGTCCGCGGTGATCCTGCCGGTATTGTTGCGCCCGCCGCTGCGCATCAGACGCTCGCGCAAGTTTTTTTCCGGTTTCTGCTTGGTGATCTCCTCGAACGTCAGACCGGTGCGGAAACGTATGCCCGCGGACGTGGGTGAATAATTTTTGATGGCCATTCTAGCTCTCTATTTTGTCCCTAGCGGTCTTTTGCCGCCCTACACCCCGCTGAAAAAGTCGATCTTATCGCCTTCCCGCAGGGTCACGTAAGCCTTTTTCCAATCCGACCGCCGTCCGGCACTTCTGCCGACACGCCGGATTTTACCGAGATAACGCGCCATGCGAACCTTTTCGACCTTGACCTTAAACAGCGCCTCGACCGCTTTTTTCACCTCGATCTTGTTGGCATCAGGCCGAACCTTGAACAACACCTGGTTCGCCTCCTCGGTCAGGAACGATCCCTTTTCCGAGATCAACGGCGCCTGAATGACATCCCGCGACCCCTTCATGCCGCCAACCTTTCTTCCAGCAGCTTGAGCGCTTGCTCGGTCAATATCAGATGCTCATAGCGCAGCAGGTCATAGACGTTCAAGCCTTCAACCCGAAGCACTTTGACCTTGGGCAAATTGCGCGCCGAGCGCTCGACCCGTTCATCCGCCTGAGCGATAACGATCAAGGCGCTTTGAACTTTCAACTCGGCCAGGGCCTTGACCATGATTTTGGTTTTCGGCTCTTCGGGCTCAAGCTTGCTCACCACGATAATCTTGCCGTCGCGGTTCTTGACGCTGAGCGCCGACAGAAGCGCTTCCCGGCGCGCCTTGCGCGGCATGCGATACGAGTAATCCCGCGGCGTAGGACCGAAAGCCGTGCCGCCGCCGACCCAAATCGGCGAGCGAATGCTCCCCGCCCGGGCTCTGCCCGTGCCCTTTTGCCGCCAAGGCTTCTTGCCGCCGCCGCTGACGAAGCCCTTGGTCTTGGTGGCGGCGGTTCCCGCCCGGCGATTGGCAAGCTGCATAACCACGGCTTGGTGCAAAAGAGGCGAACGGCTCTTGATGCCGAAAATTTCGTTCTTAAGATCGGGCTGAATGACGCGGACTTCCATAATAATTACCCTTTGACCGCCGGCCGCACGATGACAATCCCCTGCTTCGCCCCCGGGACGGCGCCCTTGATCAACATCAAGTTTTGCTCGGGCCGGATATCCACGACCTCGAGATTTTGAGTCGAGACCCGCTCGTCGCCCCAGTGGCCCGCCATCTTCTTCCCCTTGCGCACGCGGCCGGGATACGAACGGTTACCGATCGATCCGCCATGGCGAAAATACTCGTGGGTGCCGTGCGATCCGGGGAACCCGGCGAACGACCAACGCTTGATCACGCCGGAGAAGCCATGCCCTTTTGAAATCCCGGCGACATCGATGCGGTCGCCGACCTTGAACAGGTCGCCGACTTTTAATTCCTGCCCGACTTCGTACTTCGAAACGTCCTCGAGACGGAACTCCCTGAGCACCTCGAACGCGCCCTTGCCGGCCTTCGCCATATGGCCCTGCATCGGCTTGTTGACCCGCTGGGTTTTCTTACTGCCGAAACCGACCTGGAGCGCATTATAGCCGTCCCTGGCGCTCTCCTTTTTCTGTACGACCACGCAGGGGCCGGTCTGAACAACCGTTACGGGAAGCACGTTCCCTTCGGCGTTATAGTACTGCATCATGCCGACTTTTTTACCGATAAGCGCTGTCATAAAAAATTTCCCGCGGCGTCAAATGAATAAGCGACCCCGTCCCTCCGATTAATGGAGCTTGATCTCGACGTCCACCCCGGCGGCGATATCGAGCTTGCCCAACGCATCGATGGTCTGCTGCGTCGGTTCTAAAATATCGAGCAGTCTTTTGTGCGTCCGAATCTCGTATTGGTCGCGCGATTTTTTGTCGACGTGCGGCGAACGGTTCACGGTGAACCGCTCGATGCGCGTGGGCAGCGGGATGGGCCCCGCGACGCGCCCGCCGGTGCGCCGAACCGTCTCGACGATTTCCCCCACCGATTGATCCAGAACCCGATGGTCGTAGGCTTTCAGCCTTATCCTAATTTTTTCGTTCATACCTCTTCCGCCTTGCCATCGTACTTGGCAATGATCCCCTCCGCCACCGCCGCCGGCACCGGTTCATAATGCGAGAACTGCATCGTATAGGTGGCTCTTCCCTGAGTCATGGAGCGCAGGTCGGTGGCATAACCGAACATCTGCGCCAGCGGCACGCGGGCGTCGATCGCCTGCGCGGCGGGCCGCGTGTCCATGCCCAAAACTTTTCCGCGCCGCGAGCTTAAATCGCCGATCACGTCGCCCATGAAATCCTCGGGCACCACCACTTCCACCGACATGATCGGCTCCAGCAGCACCGGACTGGCCTTGCGCGCCGCCGCCTTGAAGGCCATGGAGCCGGCGATTTTGAAAGCGATTTCAGAAGAGTCCACGTCGTGATAACTGCCGTCGAACAGCGTGACCTTGACGTCGACGATCGGGTAACCGGCCAGGGCACCGTTGTCGGTCGCCTCCTTGATGCCCTTCTCGACCGCGGAAATATATTCCCGCGGGATCGAACCGCCCTTGACCGCGTCGACGAATTCGAACCCACCGCCCGGCTCCCGGGGTTCGAGCTTGATCCAGACATCGCCGTACTGACCGCGACCGCCGGTCTGGCGAACGAACCTGCCCTGTTGCTCGACCGCCTTGCGGACCGTTTCCTTATAGGCGACCTGGGGCTTGCCGAC
>Ga0153916_10001911_pt1 | contig 15184 bp, 7 predicted proteins | sample Opewatmetagenome_FD_109642 | JGI IMG/M metagenome (GOLD analysis project Ga0153916, IMG submission 109642) | Freshwater wetland microbial communities from Ohio, USA - Open water 3 Core 3 Depth 4 metaG | ecosystem: Environmental > Aquatic > Freshwater > Wetlands | place: USA: Ohio, Lake Erie, Old...
ATGGACGCACTTGCCACTATTTCTACCCAAGTGGCCACATCAGATTGTAGCATTACGACTTGGCCGGCCGTAAGTGTATAGGTACTGGAGGGGCTGTCTGTATTATCCTTTGGTGTTCCAGCCGCGGCCACTATGAGGCAGCGCCACAACGGCTGTGAGTAGAGCTTGGTTCCAATGTCCCCGGCCGTAATGTAGTAGCCATCTTTGTCGACATAAGCCTTTTCGGCATAAGAGGTTCCGTCGTTATCCCATAGGGTTAGAATTTTACCTGATGTCAGGTCTACGGAAGCCGCAATTTTAACTGCGGTGCCCCCGTCGGCCACAGAACTCGTTACCGGCAGGGTGGCGGCTGTAGATGACAGAAGTGCCGGAACAAAAGCCTTGCCGGCAAAGTCTAGCCAAGCCTTTTCGGCGTAAGAAGTGCCATCATTGTCTCCGAAAGTAACAATTTTCCCGGAGGTCAAATCCGTAGATGCGGCAATTTTAACCGCAGTCCCGGCATCGGCTACAGAACTAGTGACTCCGATGGTCGCGGCGGTAGAAGACGCCACGCCGACGGCGAACCACTTACCGGCAAAGTCTAGCCAAGCCTTTTCGGCATAAGAGGTTCCGTCATTGTCCCCTAGGGTCAGAATCTTGCCAGATGTTAGGTCTACGGAAGCCGCAATTTTGACTGCGACTCCAGCATCTGCTACGGAACTGGTAAGTGGCAGTTGCGCCGCCGTAGCAGAAGCCAACGCCGGAGCATAGAGTTTGCCTGCCAAGTCAAAGTAGGCCTTTTCGATGACGTTATTGACGATACTCAGCAGCTTGGCGCCAGGCGTCGAGTAGCTGGTTGTTGAACCGATCTGGACGCCGATGGCAGAGGCCCCGTCGACCATGGACCCTTTGGTGGAAAGGGTGGTCCCGTTGTCGGAAATGATGAAACTTGCTACAGTCAGATTAAAATCAGTAATGGCCGCCATACTCGTTTACTCCTATAGGCTAATTAATCCAAATTCTTTCCAGGTACCCGGGGTACCGGCACTTACGCAGACCCAGCCTAGATTGCCGCCAGCAGAAGCCAATGAATTGTAGACGATGTCGCCTTGAAGCCAGGTTCCGGCCACGGGAGCCGCTATTCCGTGTGTAACTGTTTGTGTGATTTCACCAAAAGGTTGCCAGGTTCCGGGAGTCCCAGCTGATACGCAGACCCAGCCAACAGGCTCCCCAACACTGGGGTCTCCATTAAAGACGATGTCTCCGACCGACCAGGTCCCGGCGACGGGCGCCGCCTCACCTTGACTCAAGACCTTTTCGGCAAAGGGATACGCCGAATTCTGAGTCGTGCCGTCGGCGAACCTGACCCCGGCGGAAGTAATCACCAGATTCTGGAAAGTCTTCTGGCCGGCAAAGGTCTGGGTGATGGTACCGACGAGCCCAGCCTGTGAGGCGTTGGCTAGAGGCGGAGGCGCTGGGATAGTAAAATTAGGCATGTCAGTTCCCGACGAAACTCACCTGCACATCTTGCTGCGAATCCAAAACCATCGGCTTCTCCTGGGGCTGTACAGAAATCAGGTCTGAACCGACGCCGTATGATGGTGAGGTTAAGGTTACGGCGACGACGCCATTACAGGCCTGAGCCGCCGCCACAACCGCCGACAGAGACACCGGAGCCCCGACGCCGGTGTTGTTGATGACGGCCGTTACAGCCGACCGGACGGCGGTGCTGATGTCGGAGTAACTGACTCCGGTCTGGACCCGAAGAGCCAGACTGACAAAAATCCGACGAACCAGAGGTCCATTGATATCGATTTGGGCCCCGGCCGCCGCCACGCCGGGATAACTACTGGTGTCGTTATCGTCTCCGTAGACGACTTTGTTGGCTTCGGCCAAGAGGCCAGTGCTGTGGCGGTAGCCGTCGATGCCCGGCACCAGCGTCAGGGCGGCTCCGGAGCTGTCGATACCAAAATTCAGTTTGTCTAGTACCGTCAGCACGGTCCCGTAGCTGGAGCCAACGGCTCTGTATCCGGGGCTGGTGCTGAACTTGAGGTCGACTTCGGTGTCGGAAATCGGGGCCAGGCCCACAACCTTCTTGTAGAGCCGGGTCGGCTGGCCCTCCCGGACCACAACCAGTCCCGAGGAGGTCCCGAGAGCCGCCGGGCCGGGAGCCGTGACGACCTCGGGGGTCCGGGCACTGACATCGAGTCTAATCTTCTTCTGGTTGGCGGCGTCCAGAGCTGCTATCGTCCAGGTCCCCAGATTCCCCGACCCCCAGAGGCTAGTCCCGATAGTCAGGGTGTCGCCGGGGATACAGCTGTCATAGCCATAAACAGAGATGATGGCTGTCTTGACTTCTGCCAGACCCTGGCTGTTTTCGACCCAGAATCTGTCGGCGCCACTGCCAGCACCGCTGGCATCCATCCTGACGAGCCGGAACCAGCCCTGGTTGAGGCTGCTGATGGTGCCGCCAGTCACATGCACCCAGTCGCCCTCGGTAGCCGCACTGAGGTCGACAGCAGTTGGGGAGACGAAGGAGACAAAATCCCCTTGCTTTTCAACCTGCCAGACCTGGGAGCCGGCGCTGGCCAACTCTGTCCAGAGGTCTGGGCCCGCCGATAGGGTCAACCAGCCATCCGCAGCCAGTGAGTCCAGGTTGGTGGCGGAGCTGATGACAGATTTGGGAGCCGCAGCCGCATTCTGAAGTCTGACCCAGCTGTTTCCACCCAGGCCCTCGACCTCAGAAGCCAGAGCCGCGGCCACCATTTCGGTGCCGACGACCACCCCGGAACCGATGACGGCGGCTGTGACGGAGTTGCCGCTACCGCCTCCGACCCCGACGCTGCCGTCTCCTCCAACCGTGACGGTCGTAACCTGAGGGGCTCGGCCGGCAGCCGCCGCCTGTAGTTCGGCCCTGCTACTGAGGCCGGAAACAGCCTCGGCCTGTAGCCAGGCCACGACGTTGGCGGCGGTAATTGGCACCAGCCTCACGTCTTCATTGGCCCAGTCGGAACCCGTAGCCAGTTCAGGCGCGATGTCGTCTTTGAAAGTGAAAGTGACGGCGTAGGTCGGCCCGGCTCCGAGGGCATAGCTCCTGACCCAGTTACAGCCATCTTTGAGATAGTAATACCAGTTCGAGGCCGGAGCCGCTACGTCGTCCCAAGTCGCTTTGGTGATGGCCGACCCCGGCGTCAAGTCCGTGCCAACCACGGCTCCGGTGGTCCCAATATCAGCGACGACCGTGGTACTGGTGTTGGCACCGAGCTGGAAGACACTGAGATTCGACGCCAGATTCACCGGCGCCCAGGTAATGGTTGTCACCCCATCTCCGGCTACGGGGGCCGTCACCACCAATTTACCGGCAGTAACCGTATCGATTCTCATTGACTGCCGGTAGCTGGCTGGGAAACCCAGACAATTTACCGTCGACAGTATGTCGCCAACAATGATGCCGGCTCCTCCGGTATTGACTTCACCACCGTTGTCAAAACTCAGGGAACCGATATTGGCGGTGGCTCCGACGGCAACAGCCGTGTCGACATAACTGACGGTCGTCGTCGTTCTAGCCGTCAGGACCTTGACACCGGAGCTGAAGTTGACATTGTTTGATTCCAGCCACAGGACGTCTCCGACCTGAAAACCGTGGTCGGTCAGAACCCCTATGTCTGGAGTCAGGGTAGAGACTCCGTATTGAGTACCTACCGCCGTCCCGACGCCTCCAAGATTGCCAGTCAATACTTCTCCATTGACAAAGGTACCAACAACACCGGTTAGAACCCAGGTTCCGGTTCCGGCGCCTGAGTCAATGGTGCCAAAAGCCCCTCCGGCTCCGGTAACGACTTCAGTATTGATAAACGGAACACTCTGGGTGTAGTTGAGTTTAATGACCCGGCTGGCGGTGGCGACGGGGAGATTAAAGAAATACGTATAGCTCCAGGGCCCGATGCCAGCCGCTGAGCTAACGACTCCGATTCTGCTACCGTTCCGGAGACCGTAGCCGGTTCGGGGGCCTGCGGAGCCGAGGGCCACCTGCAATTCCACCCAGTCGCTGGAGCGGGTGTCGACGCCCAGAACCGCCTGGGTCTGGTTGGGGGCATCTGGGTAAATATACTGTAACCGAGCCGTCTCTCCCTCCGGACCATGACGGTAATACCGCCAGAGAATGGCTTTAGCTATCTGCCGGGCCCGCATCTGCAGACTGAAATCTCTCCAGTTAACGGAGGTCCCGAAAGCCGAGCTGAGGCTCAAGCCACTATTGTCTGTGTCGGTGAAGACATTAGAAGCCCCGTAGGTGCTGGTGGTGGGCTTCAGACGCCGATAGAGACTGAGGACGTAGCGGCCACTGACGTCGTCGGCATCTAATGTCAGTTCCAGTTTGTCTCGACCCGTCAGCCGGTATGGAGAAGCGGCGTACAGGGCCTGGTCAACCAGCCACTCCTTGACGACGGAGTCCCGGCTGTAGACATCAGTTCCAACCAGATGGTCGATAGTGGTCTGATGGCCCCAGTTCCCGTATCTTTCGTCGCCACCGGCCTCCGGAGGCGTCTTGAGTCCGACGAGGACGCTGTCAGAGGCTATACCATTCAGGGCCGTGACACTGAAGTTGAGGGTTGAGGCCACCGCCGACAGCCGGGCGACATCAAATTCCGGAGTCCCGGCCTGGGTGTGGCCGGCGACGACTGAAGCCAAGTGGCTGGGGCCTCCTACTTTTTCTCCGGTCGGGAAACCCAGCAGTAACCCGGCGGCGTTCCCGGCCACGATGCTGATGTCTCCGGAGCTGAAGCTGTTGGTCCGGATTCTGACTCTATTGGTTCTATAGGTGCTGGCAGTAGCTCCCCTGAGCTGAGAATTCAAGGCCGTAGCCAGAGTCGAGGGCGTGTAGACGCCAGCCGTAACACTGTCGTCGACGAAGAGGCGCTGCGGTACCTCAGGGGTTCTGACGACCCAGAATCCGCCGGCCGTCAGAGAAACAGGGCCCTCAGCGGCCCCGGCTCCATTACCTCTTTCGACCTCCAACCACGTCGCGGCCTGCGCCACGACCCTAAAAGCTCCTCGGTTGGCAACGTTGAGGGCCGGGTCGGTGACAATCAGCCAGTCTCCGACGACGACGTTGGAGAAGGCGGAGGTCCCCACCGTGTACCGGATCCGGTCTCCCCAGGCCGGGGCGGCGTTGACGGTGACCGTGACTGCGGTCCCGATTCCGGCTCCGGTTCTGACGGCCACCGCCCCACCATCTACCACCACCCAGAGTTCGGCTCCGGTGTCCGCGGTACTGGTGGCGTCGGCGTCAACCGTCAGAGACGAAAACGCCGGAGTCTCGGCGAAACCCCTGGTATAGGCACTGCCGGCCGTCAGTCGGTCGCCGGCTACGAGTCTGGTAACCAGTTTCCCGGTGCCGAGGTTGGGGTCGAGACCGTAGTCACTGCCCTGGCCCTGAGAGACCCTGTCGTCAGAAGCCACCCCGTTGAACAGAGCCGAGGCGACTGCTCCTCCGGTGATAGAAATCCGAGCCCTATTAGACCGACCACTATTTGAGGTAAAGGCCAGCTGAGCCCCGGCTACCGAAACGCTGACGCCAGGCAGCAGGGAATTCAGTACCACTGCCCAGGCCTCGAGACTGTTGCCGGCAGCCGTCGTCACGTAGCCGGTGCCGGCGTCGACCCAGGAGCTGTCGGTGACGGTGGCCGTGAACGGGATGCCGTCGATGGCCATCACCAGGGTGTCACCACTGGCTACCGTCAGCCACTGGGACTGAACGGCGCTGTAGACCGTCGCCGGGCCTCCATCTTTCCGGAGCAGGACGTCATTCTTGTACAGCCAGAGAGTCTCTGCCTCCACGACCGGAATACCCAGACCGAGATTGGCGGCCCCGCCTACCCCCGACAGATTTTCATTGGTACCGCTGCGGCCGAATACCGTCACCCGGGTCCCGGAGTCGCTGAGCCTAGCCGACCACAACAGAGTCGGGTCGGCGTTAATTGACGCCACGACTTCGTAGGCCCCGGCCGTGGCGATGGCCCTGAAGTCGGTGGCGGCGAAGGTGTGGCTGCTGCTGACGCCCCCTACCTCAATGATCAAGTCGGTATTGTCGACGAGAGAAAAGGGGGCCTGGAGACTGGTGGTTAGGCTGGCCCGGGCCACCGGCCGGCCCTGAGCTAGTTGGAAGTACTGCTCGCCGCCCAGTGCCGATTCCATGACGGTTTCAAAAGGCACGCCGAGACTCTGCTCTTCGTAGCCGCTGCCGTCGTCGACCACCATCTGAACCGGTTCATCGAGCCTGTTGACGATGGATGAAGACAAAATCCTTTTGTTTTCGTCAGGCGCCACTACTCCTAGGACGGAAGTCTTTAGGGCCAGGGCGGTACCCCGACTCCGGGACTGTCGTAGGGCCCGGATTCTCTCCCGTAACGCCTGGTCGGATTCGGTACTGACCCCGTTACTGAAAGCCGTGGGATTCGTGAAGACGGCGCCGGTAAAAGGAGGAGATAGAAAAATAGTCAGGGTCCCGGAGCTGACGTTGCCGACCACCCCCGGCGTCCGGCACTGGACCTGCACGCCGGCCGTTGAGGTCTCGCCATCGGGTATGGTGGCGGCAAAGACCGTTGCGAATTGAACGGCGGTGATGGCATTGCCTTGCGGGGTCTGAATCAGGGTACCGGCGGGAACGGCCCTGTTTCCACCCTGAGCCAAGATGACGGTTTCCCCGAGATTATGGAAACGAGTTGTGCCTGATGATAAAGTAATGGTATAATAACTATTACCGGGGCCAGCGGTAACAGCCGTGTAAGCTATCGGACCCTCGTAATTGGTGGTACCCCGTCCAATATACAGGCTACCGGTGGGCGTGAAGAGGCTCCCGTCTTCCACCACCAGAGCCGTGGTGCCGATGACCGGAGCACTTCCGCCCTGGTAGACCCGGGTCTGGATTTTGGTGAAGCCCGGGTCTGAAACCGTACCGGTGCCGGTACTGGGGCCTTCAGGGATTCTGGCGGTTCCTTCATCGGCGGCGATACGGTCCAGTGCCGTTCCCGTCGCCAGGTCGAGAGAAAGAGAGTTCAGCAGCCCAAAAAAATCCTGACTGCTCCTAAAATCTGATTGGGCAGCCGCCTCAAAAATAGAAAGTACTGGCGACCCGACCTGCAGAGACGGCAGACCCTGCCTGGCCAAGAAGGCATCTAGTACTTCTGATAAAATAACCGAGTACGACCTCGGAACCGGTATGTCCATTAATAGTCTCTAGGGCTGGAGCGGTGGCGTCCAGGAATGAAGATTACAGGCGGACGTCGACCTGAATTGGAATCCGGGTCCCGGTGGCCTTGAGACCCACGCTCATTTTCAGCCGGAGAGAATTCCCGCTTTTTTGAATTGCGGCGGCGTCGACGCCGGAGATTCCCGGATCGCCTCTGAAAAGATTTTGGATAGCCGGACCCACGGTATCAACACCGAGGTCGGCGGTGCTTGTACCGGGCAGGAGCCCGAGTCCGTACTCCGGATGCTGATTCAAGGCGCCGCGGGGGGTCCCGATAGCTAATTTAATCCTTTGAATAATATTATTCAGACCAATTGCCAGTCTACAGCCTCCGTCTGGCGTAATGACCAGGTCTCCATCCGAGTCTAATAGTAAATCTATCCCTCCACCCTGCAGGTAGGGGTCTTTGTAGTCTACGCCCGGGATATCCTTGACTTCATAGCTGTCGTCGTCAGGAACCCTGTCGCTGGGAATAAAGATTTGTACCTGGCTGTTGACGGTATCGGGTAAGAAAGCCCAGACATAGGCCCCGGCGGCGGCCGTGAATTTCTGCAGGTCCGGTTCCCCATCCAGCCTCAGCCTGACGAGGCCGGTGGCCAGGACCTCAATGCCCTGAATCCGACGCTGTTCTCTCCGGACGGCGGTAGACCCCACCCAAACCGGTTGCCCGGTGTAGAACCTACTGGCGTCTCCGACGCTAATGACATTGCCGCTACCGTTTGTCGGCAGCGGGACCTGAAACCCGGTTTCGTCGACATAAGGGGCCCTGAGTCCGTTGAGGGCGGCAATCTCCAGCCACCGGTTGGGGTCTCCAAGATAGTGAGCAGCTAGCTGCTCTAATGTAAAACCATAGGGAAAGGGCGCCAGGAATTTAGAAACCGGGACCTGAAAGGCGATGCCGGACCTCGACGCCAGGCCCGCGATGTAATCACTGGGTGTCTGTTGGGGGTTGACATCAGAGGTGACGCAGAGACTGTCTAGGGCCTGAGCCGTAGCCGACAGAGCCGACATGACTTCCCAGTCGCCATCCGTCGGCGTCCGGGTGGTGGTCTTAGTACTGCGGCCATAGATTCGGTCGTAGCCGGCACTACCGGCCCCGCAGCTGTCGCTAAAATCCGCCAGTACCTCGAGAGCCGAGTCCCGTAGCACCTCAAAATCCTGACGTCTCAGGTTCCGGGCTTTGTCTCTTTCGGCGTTGATGGCCTTTAGGCTCTGGGGCCTGAGATTGAGGTCCTGGGGTCTGACGGTAGAGAAAAAGTCGTAGAAATTCTTGGGGTCTCTAAGGGCTTTGTCGGCGGGGCTACCGGTCTGGGCCTGCTTCTTGGTTCCGGTAGTCGGGGGGTTGCCGGCGCCGTGGTCGCCTTTGCCGACGATTAGAGCCAGGTCCTGATAAGCGGCCCTCAGGGCCTCGACTCTGGCGTCCAGACTCTGATTGAGCTGACCAGGCACCCGCCGGAAGGTCTGGAGTCCGGCCACGACGCCGTGGGCTTCTAAGATGGCTTCCCGAAGGTCTCCGACCAGGGCCGCAGGCAAGTCAGCAGCCGTCATGGCGGCGCCGGCCGCGTCTTTGACAAAGAGGTGAACCTGCCGGAGGGGTTCTAGCAGCAGGGTCTGGATGTCGGACCTGACAGCCGACATGGTGTTGCGACCGATTTCCAGAATCCTCCGGCCCTGGTCGAGACTGTTCAGAACCGCCGCCATCTTGCCGGGTCTCCGGACCCCGGGCCTGGGGGCCCCGGACTGCTGGACGCCCGAGAGTTCAATGCGTTTCCAGGCCCGGAATTGAAGCTGGTACTGGTATTCAAGAGGAGAGGCGGCCGACCTGATGCAGGTCATGGCCACCGGCGTCACCAGATAAACGGCGTTGGACTTCCAGACCGCGAAGGCCAACCTTAGGGCCCGGCCGCCGGCAGTCTTTTTTGTGAGGGCGTAGGCCTCCAGGAACCTCTCCAGCAGAGTGAATTGATAATAGCCGGTGGTTTTACCATCAGGGCCATCCAGATCCTTCTGGGGTATGACGTTGGGAGCCGAGGCCTCTCCGGTGATAAGGTTCCGGGCCTGGCCGGTGGCGGTCTGTAGGGCCTGGACGCCCGCCACGGTTCCGGCAAAAATAGGAGTCCCCATTTCTAGATTCTGTCGAGAAGCCGTGAGGCCCCGGAGCGGTAGCAACCCCGTGGTTCCACTGAGGGTAATCATCCGCAGGGGGATTCCGTTGTGCTGCTCAACCACGCCACCCAGAGTCACGGCGGTGTCGATGGCAAAAGGAGACTGTATCGACAGCTCCTGAGGCGAAATCGGCAACGTAAAAGTGGTTAGAACATCTTGGCGGCCGTTTTGGGTGTCGATAATCAGGAGCTGGTAGGGGTAGCTGCGGTTCCAACGGGGTTTGAGAGTCTCTAGGTCCGAGACCGACCACATCGGATTCTGTACATAGGACTTGTTATCCCAGGCATCGGCGTTATCCCGAGCCAGTTCCACGGCTCCGAACTGCCCCAGGGGCGATATGGTCCGGGGCGAAACCGATGAGGCTCCCGGTGGTTTTGAAGTCAGGGGTCTGGGGTCGGCCATATCTGGTAAGATTATCCGGCGTAAAATCTGATGCCAGCCAGAGAAAGCCAGGTCAGCCCCGGGGCCTCGACGGCGGTGATATAGCCATCAGAAAGGACCTGGATTTTGGCGGTGGCTCCCTGGGCGGCTGCCGGATAGATATCTCCCGTAACCGGGCGGTAGCCGGCGGGCAGCTGAGCCAGGGCCTTTCCGTTCGGGGAAGCCGGCGTGTCGGCGAGGCCATCAAGCAAGACGTACCCCATGGCATCTTTCCAATATCGGCAATGACCGGCTCCATAGTCGGCGCCGGCGTGCTGGCCGAAACCATTTAGGAAGCCAGTTATATTGTAAGTAGTGGGAGGCAGCCGCATCGCCTTCAGGAAGGCGGCGAATCCAATCTCCATCCCCTCCCGACCCGTCGTCAGGTCCGCATCACTGAGTCTGTCGAGGCCCGGGATACCGGCGATGGCTGATGGGGTGCCGCCAGCTATGGTGACTCCATTCGCATATGCATCCTGAAGGTGGTTGTCCAAGCTGGTAATAACTGGACCCTGGTCAATATCTAGAGTAAGAGCCATGTAATTTTAATCCTCTACGTAATGGAAAGTATGGCCTCCGGCCGAGCGTCGTTTGCCTCTTAGGACACCACCAATAGAGACTCGACAAACACCCAGAGCATCCGCCGCCTCCTGTTGACTGGTATATACCGTACCCATTTCATCCGAGAAAGCTCGCTTACGGCGCCAGATACCTCCGGCCGGAACCACAAAATCTTCTGGCCGGGGACTATCAGCTATGTGGCGAAAAATTTTCCCCTTTACGGATTTGCAGAGCCCCTGAAGCATCTTACTAATGGTTGTTTTATTTACACCTAATTCTTTGGCGGCTTTAGCATAACTTTCGTATATTTTTCCATATTGATCTACGATAGCTTTTTTGTTATATCCGACACCTCCACCTCGTTCCACTCCTATGGCGGGTTTAAAAATATGTCCAGATGTAGACGTCCTTTTCCCCCTTAAGACCATGCTGACTCCCATTTGGCTAATCCCTAACGCGTCAGCTGCGGATTTTTGACTTTTGTAAATTACGCCATTTTCGTCTACAAAAGGGGACCTACTGAGCCAAACTTTTTTATTTGGTATTGCAAAATCTTCTGGCTGAGGATTTTCTGAAACGTAACGGAAAACGTAACCTCTTATCGACGGAACCTTTCGGGTCAGGACAGAACTAATGCCGTTTTGTAGGAGATTCAATTGTCTTGCGGCCTCCGAGACGCTTTCGTAAACTGCGCCGTTTTGGTCTATAATAGACTTACGGCGACACTTATTAAATTCAGTCGCAGACTTGCTCATTTTTGCTTTTGTTTCTGCAGAATGCCGTCCTTTGAACCCATCGCCTCCAGGAGTCGAATTAGTCAAATCAAATCCCATTTTTCTGAAATATGCAATCCAATGGATTTCCGCTTGATTGATGATATCCACATCCGGAAGCTCCTGAATTATGACAACAGAATAATTAAGTCCCAGAGATTGCAGTTTGCGAATCCATAACGCTTTGTGGGTAAAGTCTCTATTAAGGTGCCAGGCTGTTCCGTGTATTTTGGGGCGATCTAGTCCACGCTTTGTCTGCCCGACATACCTGAGATGGCCATCACGTGGATCGACAAGACCGTAAATTAGAAATTTAGATTTAGTCATTTTTATTTCTAGTTGAAAGATAAGTATCTGATTGGCCTTCCATGGCATCAATTGCTGATTTCATTTGGTCTATGACCTGAGGTATGGGAGACTGCAAAAGGGCCGAGGCTGCAAGGAATGCCGGCTTTGCTAAAAGTCCGCCGAACACGGGCGTTGCATTAAACGACGACGCCGTCTGCAAAGTGCTCCCCACGGTCTGCACCAGAGTCGAGAGGGTCTGCAACATGATGCTGAGTTTTTTGTGAAGAATCTGCTCCTGATTCCGGTACGTAGTCCCCAGCATCCAGGCATCGGTGGCGCCGCCGACCTTAACCCCACTGCTCTTAATAACTACGTCTTTGCTGGTTTGAACCGTCATGCCGGCGTCACTGCTGCTGAGCCTGATGTCTTTCTTGACATCGAATTTGAGTTCGCCGCCGACCGTAGCCTGCCATTGTTCATCTGCAGCTATTTCGATTTTTTTGTCAGCATGATTCAGCCGCAGAATCTGCTTGTCGTCTGGAGTCGAAACAGTCAGGTTCCCGTCTTTGGTGATGGCGACTTTCGTGCCGCTGGCATCTTTGTCAGCTGCGGCACCGAGGCTGCCGTCCACCTTGGTCTGACCCCGGAACAACAGGGTCGGCTGGCCTTCTTTATCAACAGTGAACCTGACGCCATTGAATTCAAAAAAAAGATTATGGCCATCTTTTTTCTTGGCTTTGGTCTCGTCTCCGGTGTCTTGGATACCTCCCAGAATCAAGGCCTTTTGTTGATTGCCTCCAACGCAGAGCAAAACGACTTTACTACCGACACCAATATTATTGCTTGGGTCTTTAGTATTGTCGTCGGGTCTGAGTGTGGCTCTGAAGCTGTCGGCGACGCCTCCAAAAACCGTTGAGGTCGTCACGCCTCGATAGGTACTGGTGACGGTGTCGCTGGTTCCATTGCGGTATTGGACGTCTACGACATATTCCAGAGCCCTTTTGCCATAGCTGAGTTCTTCATCGGGATACACCAGAGCCTTGACTTCACCGAGTCGCAGCGTCAGGTCTTCGAGATTGTCGGACCAGCCCCGGGCCTCGCCACGGTTCAGGACCTGCAGATAGCTGGGGATAACGGTGCCGTCACTGAGAGTCGTCACGACTCACCTCTCCAGTAGGGGTTGTTGACGGTGTGGTCATCGATACCGGCTTCAGAAGACTTTCCGGTTTCGGGGAGACTGGGTCTGCTGGGGCTAAAGCCAGCATCGCGGCCGATGCCCGGGTCATGACTCTGAAGGTCATCAGCTGAGCTTCCGGCATAAATACCGAGGTCTGAGGCCTGGGACTGCCGGGCATTCATGCCGTGGGACAGTGCCAGAGACGTCTTGAAAACCTTACCTCCGGGGCTGATGCCGTAACTGTGGCTAACGGATTCGATGTGAAAAACATGGCCGTCAAATTCCAGGTTGTCTCCGGGACAGATGGGGCTGAGGATGCCCTGTGTCTCCATGGTGCCGTTCAACAACAGGTGGCCTCCCATGAGAATGTCTGACATAATGTATTGCCACTCCCCGGCCCGACGGCCTATGGCATCACTTGGGGCACAGGGCACCGTCGCCATATAAGGTCTAAGACCCCCTCTATAGACATCCAGGTCGTCTCGGACCGGGGGGTCGCGGACCAGAAACGAGGTCTTGGTATGGCTGGCGGTTCCCTGTTCGGGTTGGATATGGACAAAATTAATTCGAGTAGCGTCGCTTCTACCGATGTCAACCGACTTAATCAAGATAGGATGGATGAGCCATCTCGGCACCTCAAAAAATCTTGTCAAAACCAGTTTATGGGCCTCGTCTACTTTGGCCCGGATTTTCATCATGTCGTCATATTCTTGTTTGGACTTTTTCAAGACCGCCCTATCGGCTTTCTCCTGCTGTTTTAAGACCTCGGGGTCTGTAATAGTTGCGACGGGTTTAGGTCGGTACTGGTCACTGATGACGCCGCTGCTGAATGGCAGCTGCCTGACGACCAGAGTCGGGAAAATCTCACCGCGGGGGTTGGTTCTGAGGCATGTGTATATCTCATTGACCGTCGGATTCAGATACTGCTGCAAGATAGACCAAACAGTTCTCTGGCCACTGAACTGAGGCGGAGAAGGTAAAAAAGTCCCAATCATCTGGCTGGGGGTCTTCCGATTCCGGCTGCCATCGGTGGGGACGCCATCTGGCGCGAAAATCATTCCAAACATTCTGTCGGCATCTGAAGACGTAGACGTAGAGCCGGCTACGGTTTGGCCGCTGTACAGCTCCGCCAGCCCCAGACCACCTTCCCCTTGGCTGCAAGATAGACCAAACAGTTCTCTGGCCACTGAACTGATGAAATCGAGTTGATAATTTTGTATGCCGTGTAATAGCTCCAAGACGTCGGTATAAGCAAAGGCTCCGGTGGACTTGGAACCCTTTTCTACCCCCAGCATCCGGGCGACGGGGTCCGGGATAATGAAGGCGTTGGGGTCATCTAAGCCTTCAGTATTTCTGGTTCTGTCGTCTTGATTCTGAAAGCCGCCAGTTTTCGGTATACCGGTCCCGAAAAAAGCCGCTAGATACAGAGAAATAGCCTTCTGGAGGTCAATCCCCTGGCCGTTGTCGGCAATCATTTTATTGATGTTGATAGCCGTTTTCCGAAGATATTCAGTGGCGGTGCCGACGGCATCTGCCGCCAGTTGGGGTTCGTAGTAGAGGCTGGCATCGAGTTCGGTGAAGCCCGCCGCGTTTAGAAGATAGCTCGATTTCCTGACACCTCCCGGGTCTTGTTGAATCCTTTTCCGGACCGCCGAGACCCGACCCAGAAACTTTAAGCCACTCCGGAAGCCGTTACAGGCTCCTGTTTTTTGAATCTTGGAAATCAGCTGCGATATAGAATCCTCATCATTAACAATCCAGGCCGCGACCCAGTCTCCGGGGAAAATTTCCGTCAGGTAATTCATGCCCGGCAACAGGGTGGCCGACATCTGATTGACGTGACTGGATTTTGAAGTCTGGACCTGGAGTTGTTGTAGGTCGTCGGCGATAAACAATGGCTTGTCTCGGAGGGCTACACAATCAGTCGCTACGGTGCTGAAGCTAGCCCCTTTCTCCCTGCTGAAGGTGACGGGGTGTTTGTATCTCCAGACCACCACCAGAGCCGACGGCGATACCGACACCAGGTCCAGGGCGTCTTCCTGGCCCTCCGGGGCCCGGAGTCCAAAGTCTGTCAAGACGTCGTAGCTACGAGGCATCTATTTTTTGCCTTTCTTGGCGCCGGTCGTAGCTCCGGGACTGCCGTACTTTCCGCCGCTGATAGTAAAGGCTGTATAATTATTAGCCCTAGCCAGTTCGACGAGGCTCTGCATGTAATCTCCTGCGACCGTATCCAGATTGCTGACGGCAGTCACCCCTTTTTTGATGGCCTCATCGAGTTTGGCGTAGTCGGTAATCATTGCCTTTGTATCTTTGGTCAGCTCAGCTCTTTGATTTTCCAGTTGCTTGGCCTGTGCTTCGTAGGCGGCCTGTTCAACTTCTCCGGGTTTGCCGACACCTAAGCCCCGGCTCTTGAGCTTCTTGGGGTCGAGGTTGAGGCCGCTGTACAGGCCCGCTAGTCCCAGACCTCCTTCCTCCCCCACTCCCATCTCCTGTCCCATGAAGACGCCAAGGGTCCGGGCTTCTTCAATCCCGGCCTTACCCCGGCCCTTGAGGCCAGCCATGTATTCCGGA